>Ga0209862_1000192_pt1 | contig 22692 bp, 26 predicted proteins | sample OrgsoiDNA_201061_FD_185809 | JGI IMG/M metagenome (GOLD analysis project Ga0209862, IMG submission 185809) | Permafrost soil microbial communities from the Arctic, to analyse light accelerated degradation of dissolved organic matter (DOM) -... | ecosystem: Environmental > Terrestrial > Soil >... | reverse complement strand
ACAAGCGCGGCGAAGCGCGCCAGCCGCCCCGGATTGGGCAGCAAGGACAAGTCGAGAGACTCGAAGCCCTCAGGGATTTCGGCTTGGCTCATAATTGTTTTGCTGTTTTTCTCTTTTCAAAGAGCTCTGGGTGTCTTTTTCTGCGGTGATGACATGGCTCCGTCTTGCTGCGAGCTGGCGGCAACAACCGCCTGGATTTGCGCGGCCTCCCTGCGAGCGAACACTTCTTGCTCGAACAGACTGATCCACTCGTGCTGATATTTAACGCTGGCAACGCTCGCCGGCAGGATGAAGGCTCCTTTCGCGTCTCTGACGTCATGCGTCGAGTGGCACAAACCCAGCGCTGGCGACACGCCTAGCGCTTGAGCTTTTGCGCGCAGTCGAATGGCGGACTCCGCCAGCCACAGATTCAGTTCGGCGCGACTGCATGATTTCAACGAGTCGAATTCCTCAGGCGGCGGGCCGCTGGCGATGTCCATGACGATGCGCCCGGATTTGGTTTTCGACACGCTTTGCTCGAACTCTCGGCCGCCGCTCAATTTGCACAGAGCAGCGCGCAAGCCATTTCCTGCATCGCATTCAACCAAAAAGCTTGCCCGAATCGGCGTTGGTTGCGGTTTGCCGTCTTTTCCCAAGGAAACGCCCTCGACACGGGACCAAAAACCGAACGAGATGTGCGCGATCGCAAACGACTCTGTTTCTTCGTTGGTCTTTGTGGATGTCATGGTTGGCTCATGGGTTTTCAGGTGATTCGAGCGTCTTTTTTCTGGAAGCGTTTGATGTTCGCGTCGTCTATTATCGCCCGCGTCGCCCTATGGCGCAAGCCGTATGGGGTGGCTCCGACTGCGGACGCGCGAGCCACTCCCGGCGGCCTTTCCTCGGCTGGACCGCTTTTGGCCGCGGCAACGATGATTTGTCATTTTCCTCAAGGCCACAAGGGCGCCTGCGAAAACGTGTTTTGTCGCGCGAAAATATCCCCCAAGCAGTATTTCTGAGCGACAAATATCCATCAGCGCATGAGCGCGCTGAGTCTGTTGTTTTTGTCCGCTTGTTGCTCTGACGCTTCAACGTTGCCTGAATGCGAGGGCCTGCGCCGGCACGATTTTCACACCCGGAGCGGAGGCCTTTTCAGCGTCGCTTCTTCGCCTGGCGCGGCCATCGCGGCCACATCCGCGGCCAAATCCAGTGATTGGATCCACGCGGCGACCATGCGCCACTCTTCGCATGCTTTCTCCGAAGAGCCTCGCAGAGCCATACCCCTCGCCCAGGCCGGCCAATGCGGATGTTCGAACACGCCTTTGCCCATCCACTCCATCAGCGCCCGAGTCAGGATCGCCTCCTCGGAAGCCATCACCGTCCCCTGAATGCCCGTCAGGTCGCCCTTTTTTCGCAGGCCGTTGTCCGCTGCCCGGTCTAGCTGCTCGGGATAATCTTCCGGACAAACCCATCGCCGCTCTTCGAGCCATCTGAGCGATTGCGTCGCGGCCGCCAGGCGGCTCGTGAAATCCTTGCTCGACTTCGATTGAGCGGGACCCGCGCCGCGGGCGCGCCAGCTGTCGAGCGCCTGAATTTTCTCTCGGCGGCTCCAAATGGCGCCCAAATCGAACCCATGCGAGCCGAAGAGCTCCAACTCTTGCGGCCGGACCCGGTGCTCCATCACGACTCGCGCAATATCCGCAACGGCGCGGCGCGCTGCCCACTCGGGCATCGTTTTGACCGCGCGAAGCGTCAGGCTCGCCATTGGATCCGTCGAGAACAACGACGTCGCGGGCAATCCCAGGGCTTCAATCGCCTCGGCGAACGCGGCCAAGAATCCGGGCGCTTGCGCCAACGCGTCCACGCACGCCATGTCCGCTTGCTCTGACAAGCTACGAGACCGCGGCAGCATGCTCAGCGGCAGGTTCGTCCAAAATCGTTCGATGGAGGTGCGCCCTTCCCTGTTCGCCCAATCGATTCGATCAGCGCGCTTTTTGACCTCCGCGGCGTCACTGGCTGCGATCGCGTTGCGCAGGAGCGGCAGGCTTCCGGGACCTTCTGATTGCGGTGAGGGTTTTTCGCTCATGTTTTACGTCTCGACGCGGGATTTTGTCGCGGGGCGGCCAGCTTGGCGCCCCGCTGCGCTCGATGGTTACTCGCTCTTTTCAAAATAGAGCACGACGTCCACTTTGTCACCCGGCGCGCTGCTGTGCGCGTAGTATCGCAAGGTGTCGCCCCGCTGCTCCCAGTCATGCGTCGAGTCGTCCAGGAACGCGTTCACGTGATGCTGGGCCACGCAGCCGTTTTTCAAAAAATGCGGCTCGTCGAGCAGAAGCCACACGCGCTTGATCTTGCGCCCTTGCGCCTCCGGTGGCAGCTCGTGCCGCTTGAAGCTTGTGTTCTCCACGCCGCGCATAATTAGGTGGTCCATTTCCAATCCCCTTTGGGCCGCGCCCATATGTTTAACCATATGGAAATTATAAACTCTTTAGCCTCGCCAATCCAGTCGTTTATTTGCTGCCCCAGTCCATTGCGACCGCGCGAAGTGGGCAAGAGAACCGCCCACCCCGAAGGACCAACAAAACAACGCACGGGAGGTTCGCCAAGAGCGAGCAGCACGCTCACAAGGAGCGAGGGGGCCTCTTGGCCGACGAATCAGTGGAGCCCATATTCAAACTCGCGGCCAAGGCATCGCGCTCTTGGCAAGCATGCGCGTTTGGCAAATCGGCTGGAGTTCTGCGTTGCCAAACTTCTCGCCGGTTTTTTTCAGGCAAGATGTTCCACAACGCGCAAACCAACGCGTCCTCATTGGGTTGGCGCTTTTCTTCGCGCAGGGCGCTCATCAAAGGCTTGATGGCCATGGATTCTTGTCCCAACACGGCCATCAACTCGGCGATCGCTCGAAGGTCGCCGGCCCGTTTCGGCGCCGACTCCTTTGCCATAGACGATCCACCCAACCCGTTGAGCATGCCGGCAATGTAAAAATTTCTCATCGCGGAGCGGAACAGGGGTTCTAAATCCACGCCATCCAGCCCGTCCAGGGAGCTAAATGGCGCAAGGTTGGCCACTTGGATCGCAAGCAATTTATCCATGCAAAAACGCAGGGCCGAGCGTCCGTCATGGCAAAAAAGGCGAGCCACCCCTTGCGGATCCCGCGCAATCCAATTTCTGAGCGCGTCAAACCCCAGCCCCTTTTCTGCGCAATTGAGTGCCGCCTGAGGGCCATCCGTCTCGCCCGGCACCTCATGTCGCCCAAGGGGCGTTGTTTTTTTCGCTGCCGCCATCTCGTGCAAGCCTCAAATCCGAGCGGGCCAAAATGGCGCCGTTCAATGCTGTGAATTGTCTCGCAAAACCTTCTTTTCGTCCAGGTGCCCGTTATGGAAGCATTCCGACCCGGTTTGACAGCCAAGACTCGATGCTGCCATAATTTTTTTGTCGGGTTTGGCTGGCGTCCGGTAACATGGAGGTTATCGCGCCGCCGTCCGCCGAGCGCAACTGAGGACTTTTTATGGAAAGCGACGCATCAAAGCTCAATTTTGAGCGAAACACGTTTGTCAAAGGCGACCCAGACGAGACCTTTTTGCGCAAATTATTTTTTGGCGCCCAATTTTTCGAGAAAAACGAACTGCCCGAACGAACGGCCGCTTTCCTGCGCAGCGGTGGGAACCCCAACGCCACGATTGCCCACACGGGCAGCATTGCGCCGTGCATCCCCCTTCTCCAGGGCGCCTCCGCCTTGGCGGTGGCCCTTCAACTAGGCGAATCATCCGCGGCTCGGCTTCTTTTGGCGGGTGGCGCAGATACCAACGCGAAAACTCAGGACGGAATACCCATTTTGCATGTGGCCATGCAGAGCCGTCCATGGTTGGCTGCCGAGCTTCTTGACGCCGGCGCAGACCCGAGCGTGCAGAGTCGCCAGGATTCCACGCTCACTTGCGCGGCCAAAGAAGGCCTTGCGGATGTTTGCGACCGCCTTCTGAAACAAGGCACCGATATCCATGAACGCGATAACGGGGCCATCTCGGCTTTGTCTTGCGCCGTTCTGCGCCGCCAGTTGAATGTGGTTTTCCTTTTCATGATCCGCGGTGTCGGGCCAAAGGCGATTGACGAGGCGCTGCCTTTTGCGCGAGAAATGGATGAAGACATAGGCCCGCATGGGGCGGCGCTCGAATCCGCCTTGCTTGCCGGCAAGCGCATCCACCAAGCCCACCATCGCCCTCCCGTTAGCGATCAGGAGATTTTTGAGGAAATGGGCCTTGGTGGCATGGCCGCCGCGGCTGCTTTTGCTGATGGCTGGTTTGAGGAACGCTCGCGCGGCTCCCGCCACGACTCCCGCTGCGGCGATCTATTGCGCTGGCTCGTTTTTGCTCTCCCGCCATGCGTGAAACCCGGCCTTTTCGATCTCGAAATAGGGATGGAATATGAATTGATCGACAAAGGGTCATTCGCCGAAGCCTGGGCCGCCATTGAAGCCCTTGACCTGCGCCTCCAGCTGTTTCGCGCCAGCGCGGCCTCAATCCACATGGACGGCGCCCATGTGGCGTTGCCGCCAGTCTCTGTCGCCCACAAGCCGCGCCGAATGTGATGGATCCGGCGCTCAACAGTGGCCCGCAGCAACAACAGGCCTGAGTCGCGGCTTTTTGTCGGCCGCGGGGGGCCGAGCGCCTCTACCGCGCTGCGCGTGACGCCCCCGCTGAGCATCATGCGCATCGCGGTTGCCTCAAATTCTTCGTGAGACGCGCCGAACCTCCGGCTCCGCGGATGGCGTTGCTTTCTCGTTGCCGCCGCCCAGATGAGCCAATCCTATGCTCGCTTTGATCGACCAGCTTTCCAGGCCAGCCCGCAGGGGGGACGGAAAATTTTCGTCAAACACGCGCTCTTCCAATTCCTTTTTGACCAAGGCGCGGGCGGCCTCTTCCGAGGGCTCCACCAACTGAGCGTCCCGCAAGAGCGCGTCGCCCAATGCCCTTCCCAGCGCCGCAAGATCGTCGTCTTGCGTGGATCCCGGCGATTGCCCTCCGGGTGCGTTTTGCGCGCAAAACGCGACTCCCTTGAGCGGGCTTTTGCGCTGCGAGTCGGTTGCGGGCAACACATCCGGCCCCAAAAGCCATGGATTGGCTCCGTTTTTGAGCATGCCCTCGGCTATTTTGTAAGCGCCCAACGACACCGCTTGCGATAGCCAAAAATGGCCCCTTCCGTTGCGATGCGATCCGTTGGCCAGGGGCGAATTCAATCCTTTGCCGGAATCTAGGCCCGCGAGTGCCGCCAGAGCGTCCCACGCGCGGGTGTCTCGGCGCAGGATCGCGTTGTGCATCATCTCCCACCGGCCGCGCTCTTCGGGCGACACCGATTCGGCCTCGCGCGCGGCGATGGCCGCTTTTCCGCCCCCTGCGGCCTTGGCCTTCTCTTCGACCTTGCTGGCGTCCGCGGCCCACTCAGGGTCGATGGATTCGAGCGACGCGATTGACGAGGCCACTTGCTGAGCCCACAACACCTCCTTGGCCGCGACGGCCTCGCCCGGCGTGCAGCCCGCACGGTTCAGCCACAAGCCGCCCTTTTTTTGCCGCGCCCAATCCAGGGCCAATTTCGCCATGGCCGCTGCATTCGCCGGGTCTTCTTTGGCCGCGGCGGCGAAGATTGAGGCGATCACGGTCGTGCCCACCTTCGCAGAGACGCGGTGGGTGAGAGAGAGTTTTGGAGCCCGCTCCCCCGCGAATCTCAACGCCCATGTCACCGCGTCAAGGGGGCTCTCAATGATGTTCACTGCCCGGTTGCTTCCTTGATTGATCGCCAAATGGCTCACGGGCTCGCCCATTTTGAGCAAGGCGCGCGCCGCCTTTGCCGAATACAGCATCGCGAAGGCCAGGGGCCATTGCGCGACATCTCGGTCGTCCTGGCCGTTCCACACCACCGCGGTGAGCCGCAATGGGTCGGGCGCGCTGCCTGGATGCGTGTATGTTGATCCGCGCGTCTGATAGGTGGGGGTTTTGAGAAACTCCCACGGCACTCCTGCGTTTCGCGCTTTTTTGACCGCCACGACGAATTGGTCCCAATCGCCTCCGCCCCACCCCCTTGCATAAAAGAGCGAGCCCACCGTCTCCCCAAATTCCATAAGGGCGCTTCGGTGTTCTTCGGGCGCGCTTAATCCAAGGTGTTGGGTCATGTCGGGGCGATCCTGTTCAGGGGAATGACGCGCGCAAAAAAATCCTTTTTGCGAGGGGCTTTGCGTCGTTTGATGCAGTCTATTGTATCTGAAAAGACCCTTTTTTTCAACAAAAAATTCCTTCCAGGCGGCCACTCACGACCATGCGACACCCACTCTTGACGCCGTCCCCCTCGCGGGGGCTTATGGTTTATCTATGGCTGACGGGGCCGACCAATCGAGGCGCGCCCCAGGCTCCCTCATGCGCAAACCAGATCACTGATCTCGGAGAAATCAACGGGGACGCTAACCACTCCTCGCTGTTTGCGCTCGACGCGACGGCGCCCTCGCCAGGGCGGGGGTGCGCCGATCCTTCTCCTTCGCAATTTCTGTCGCCACCTTTTCAAAAACCTTCAAAACGCCAATCGCCGCGCACAGGGCGAGCAGCGCGCTGAGCCCCCATCCATGGAGCATTTTCGTTGGCACAAACGCAGCAAAAAGGCTAAAGGAAATCATTCGCGCCATGGACGCCGCGTTGCCAAAAGAACGCGCAAAGGCGTGGTCCTCCCCCGAATTTTTCAACTCCGAAATGGCCGACGCCAGCGCGGCGGACACGGCCGCGATCACCAACAGAGCGAACGAATGCCGCAGCGGCACCCTCCATGGTTGCGATCGCGCATTCCCGAGCCGCTTTTTTCTGTACGATGCCTCAAAGATATGGCGCTAGATGAGCAAATTCATTCATTAATGTGTTGGCTTTTTTCTATAGAAAATCGGGAACGGCTTTTTATTCAAAACCCCTTTCAAACAAGACCTGAGAGCTGTTTTTCACTTCAACCGACCTGTTAGGACTGCCGCTCCGTGTCATACATAAAAATACCGTTTTGGATGCTTAAAATAACCTTTAAACGGGAGTCCGATACCAGACGAAAGGCCGTTTTTTTTATAAGTAATTGTTTTTTAACGATTTTTCTTCTTTTTTCACCGTAAACATACACAAAACATAAAAAAAAGGATATTGTGCATCGCATAGTGATAGTATAATTACAGTGAGCGGAAACGTGTGCAAAAAACTATCTAACAGGAGCGGGCCATGACGGACTATAGCAGCTGGATCCAAGCCTCATCTCATTATGAAATGGCGGAGGAGACGTGCGCACACACCGGAGGAGGCACGGAAATGAAGAGCAATCGTGAAAGTTCTGCAAAGCCTGTTGAGAAGATGCGTCGTCGCACCGATGAGCTGGCTAGCAAAGCGGTTTTTCTCGCCCTGAAAAATAGTCAGGAGCGGCTGGCTGCACTTGAAAAATCCCTGGGAACGGACTCTGTTCATCGCGGAGGCTGATTTTGTCGAGCGAGCGAGCAAAATTCAAAAAACAAGCTTTTTGCTCCACCTACTTGTGGGATGGGTGGTTCGACCAAGGCCTCAGCGACATTCAAGTCGAGCAGGAATGGCAAAATATTAGTGCCGAATTTCTAGACTGGGCGGTTGCTCCTGACCACGACGCGAACGTTGATTTCCGTTTGTTCGGTGAGGATGGAGCGTATCGGAAAGAGCTCCGCAAAGACTGGAGTATGTTGCGCCACGTCCATTTGAGCCCGGAAACCGACCCCGCTGAGCTGGCAATTTGGAATAAAAAATTCGACAAAGAACAAAAGAGAACCAGTGACGCCTGCCTCATTTACGCTCACGACAAGACCTATGGTTTTTTTTTGATAGCGATTGTCCTATCGCCAGGCGGACATGATTTTCCGCACTTATTTCCGAAAACCATGCAACTTTTTGCCGACGCTGCTGCTGGGTTTATTTTCAATGGGCAACGGTCCATTTAGAAATCGAAGATAAACTGACCACGGCGAACTATCTTTTTCCAAAAAAAGCAATTACTTTTTGCTTGCGTAGACTCGCCGCAGATCGTCCCCCCCAATTTTCTACGACAGCCGCCCATGGCGGCCCGACCAACCTGGCGTCGGCGGATTAGGAATAAAGAAAAAGCGCATGCTGCCGCCTCGCGGTCAGTCAAGCGCTTTTCCAAACCAACGCTGAATCAGGAGGCGCGGCCCGCAGGAAACGAGCAATAGACATGCGCCAGGGCGCTTATGTCCTTGCGCGGCGTCGTCGCGGTCGCAGGGAGCAAACCGGCTTGCACATGGATTTTCCACGCCGGACCTCCATTCAGCGTGAAGCCTGCCTCGGCGAAATACCGGGTTTCTCCAGCGGTTGCGTCGCCCGCAACGCCCAGGCGGGGCCTTTCGGCCGGCGACACCGCGACGGCAGGAACGCCCTCGACACCGTTCACGCTCCCGCATGAGGGTTGCGCGACCAACGAAGAGTCTTTTTCCAGAAACACTCCGTGGCTCACAAACGAACCCTCAACGCCAGCGCTTGCGTTGGCGAATGAAGCCGAAAGAAGGAGAATCGCCGCGAAAATGGTCTTTGACATGATTGGTGTCCAAAAAATTAAGCGCGCAGAACGCGCGAATGATGGCTTTGCGAGCGCAAAAACGGCGCCAAAGGAATGAAGAATGCCGCGTGTCCAAGAAAAAAAGACCTTATTTTCAAACCCTTTAAATGTCAATGACTTTGCGCTCACGCCCTCCTGCGATCTGCGGCCCCTCTCTCCGCACACCCCTTCTCTCTTTCTTCTCCTCGCCCTTCATCGTGCGACAAGGGCGGCGCCGCGGGAGCGGAGGGCGCTAACAACGGAGTCGGCGAAGAGTCGATTGCGATTCCTTTGCGACGAAAAATACGCTAAAATGGACTCCCGGAGTCGTCAATTGCGCAGCTTCAAACATGCAGCCCTTCGCCGCGCCCCGACAGCGTCAACTCTGAAATGGCCGAACGCCCCACGGGGCCTGCCGCCAGCCGTTCTTGTCGGCCGCCCAGTCGTCTGGGGGCCGCCCCTTCCGGAGCTTTTCTCTAGAGGGTTGCCGCGAGGACGCGGTTTCGCGGCAGTGGGCCTCAAAACAAAACCAAACAGTGACACGGAAGAGGAAAATGAGCCAATCGCCCGATGAAACCCCTGAGGAGGCCGCGCGCAAGCAGGCCGTGTTGGAGCTATGCGTCATTGCGGGCTGGGGAACCGCGCAAATGGTCGAGGAGGCCGCGCGCCCAGACATTTTGGATGAGCCCGGTTTGTTTGGAAAAACGGCCCTGCACACCGCCGCCGATTGCGGCAATGAGGCAGCGGTCGCCACACTGCTCCGGCTGGGGGCCAACCCCAACTCGCTGGACTCATATTTGCGGACGCCCTGCGCGGTGGCGGCCAGATCTTCTGAGCGCGCGCAAGGGCGCGCCTTGGGGGCGGCCCTGCTCCTTGCCGAGGCGATGGCCCCAGACGAGAGCTTGACGAGCCGGCGGGACATGGACCGCCTGACGTTGTTCTCCGCGGCGCAATGCGGCCAGCTCGATCTGGTCAAAGTGTTGCTGCCCAAGGCGGCCAACCCCTTGGCTGGCGATTCTCTGCGAATCCGCAAGGCGGCGGCCAAAGAGGCCCAGGAAGCGGACTGGCCGGCGTGCGCGCAATGGATATCCGGATGGCTTGAGGCGGAGGCGGAGAAATCTGGCTTGAAAAAAGCGCAAGCTTCGGGGGAGCGCGCCGCCGCGAAAGCCGCGGCTCGGGCAAGCGCTCAGGACCAACAAGCGCCGCAAAGCCCTATGCCAGTTCCTTTGGCCAAAAAACGACGCATTTAGTGTTTGATATATCCACGGTCTGAAATTTGCCGTCGCGGCCGCCGGCCTTCTGCCGCCCGCCGTCACAGAGTCTTGGGCTTGCGTCGCGCGGGCGCCTCGACACCGTCTTTTGCGCGCTGCCTCTCCCCTTCTCGCGCCGCGCGCTCGATCAAGCGGCTTTCGGCTCGGCGATTGGCCATCGGCAAGAGTTCGCGCAAATACGCCTCGCGCAAAGCGTCGAATGCGTCGTCATCCGCCAGAGCCAAAATCTGGTCTGCGCACGTCGAAAAACCCCGACGCTGCAATTGGCGCATCAGCTCTGCCCCCTCTTCTCGCCCCCAGGGGCCAATTCTCAGTGAATCGGCGATCATGCACAATGCTTTTTCTTCTTTTACTCCGCAAATCACGAGCAACGCGCTCAGAATTCGTTTTTGTCCTTCCAGGGTTTTGTAGGCTGGGTGCTTTTTCAATCGGCCAAGCGTGCTGTCGCCCATCGGTTGCGTGAGCGCGCACAATCCTGCGCCGGTGGCCGCCAACGGGTCGCTTGCGGCCAGCAACAAATCAAAAGCCTCTTCGGTCAGCCCGCCGCTGGTCGCCACCATCAGGTGGGTGAGACCTTTTTTGCCCGTGATGGGCGCTTTCGCGTCCACGTGAAGCAAAAACAAGCGCATTATGTCGCCCGTGATCCATGATTTCGGATCGCTTCGAGTCTTTAAAAGGGCGCCCGATAGCGCATCCCAACCGCCCCCATCGATCGCCGACAGATCGCTTGCCGCCATGAGCTCGCCAAGGCATTCAAGCCCTTCCTGCGAGTTTCTCTCGCCATATTCCAAGGCCCAGTTCAACGCGGTCATGCCGTCGGCGTTTCTCCTGTTGGCATTCGAGAATGGCAGCAGCGCGCGCAGGCATTCTGGGCGCGCATTGAAGGCCGCCAGGGCCAACGCGTCGCGCCCGCGCGCATCCTCTGCCGCGCAATCGCTGGCCGGCGCCAGCAAGCCGATGATTTCTGGCTTGTCTCCCACGACGGCAATATGCAGAGCGGTGTGCCCAGCTTGATCCGCATGCCGAGAGTCGCTGACGGGCAACAACAAAGCCACGCACTCGACTGACCCGCTCGCCGCCGCGTGCGCGAGCGCCGTTCCACCCCAGTTGTCCGCCCGCAGCGGGTTGCTCAGCGGAAGCAGAATCTTCACGCACGAGGCGCTGCCCGCGTTGGTTGCGCGCATCAACGCATCGCGCCCGCAGTCATCCGCCCACCGGGCGTCAGCCCTGTCAGCCAAGCTTGCGCTCACGCCATTCGCATCCCCCAGCGAAGCGGCCGTGTTCAGCCGCTCCGTCGCCTCGTCGGGCTTTTGATCGACTGATGCTCCCGCGATCGAGGCGGCGGCTTTCTCAGCTTGGACAATCGTTGGCGAAGAGAAGGTCATGGCGATGGCAAGCTCTTTGTTGTGAAGAATGGCCGGCTAACCCGGTTTCGCCCCTATTTTAGCGCCGTTTTAGAGTCAAAAAAAACGAACCAATTATTTGTGTCGTTTTGCTGACTCCGTGCATGAGTGATCGCCCCCGACGCCAAGCCTCTGTTCAGGCACTGAACCGATTGCTTCTGAGTAGTAAGGCTTAAATCAAGAAAAACCGTTGTTTTTTCGCGACTCTCAATAATAATCCAAGGCATTGAACCTTTTTCGCCCCCATGGCGGCTAAATCATGTTACGCTCCCGAAAGGCGAGACCAAGGACGGCTCGCCCGGAACACAAAAGCCCAAACGGGCAACGTGAAAAGAGCGGCGCATTCGAGCGCCGTTGGCTGAACACCGTGCGACCACGAGATCAGACCCAGGAGGGTTGTGGCATGAAAACGAAAACAATTGGAAAATGGCTCGTTGCGCTGACCGTGTCGATGGCGGCGTTCGGCGCCTGGGCGGCAGAAGCGCCGGTGGCGCAAACTCCGCAATGGGCGGTGGGCGACACCTGGGTTTACCACTACTACAATGAGGTCGAAGGCGCGATGGAAAGCATTCGCACCGAAACCGTGGTGGGCGTCAAGGATGGCGCGCCGATTTACGAGGCGAAAATCCACATGAAAAACGGCAACGCGGACAGCGCTTATCAGCGCGTGACGGACGCCGACGGCAACGAGCTCTCGAACAATGGCATCAACTTCGGAGGCGACGGACACAAGCTGCTTTCTTTTCCTCTGTCTGTGGGCAAGGAATGGGACGCGGACTACACCCGCGGCGACGGCACCGCGACGCCAGCGATCGTGAAGACGCACGTGAAGGTGCTCGCCTATGAAACCGTCCACACGGACGCCGGCGACTTTCAGGCTTACCGGATCGAGGCGACCGGGGCTTTTCAAATGAACCTTTCCAAAATGGGGGCGATGAGCACCCAGCGCGAAACCATGTGGTATGCCCCTGAGGCCAAGCGGCTGGTGAAATACGAGTTCACCCGCCCCTCCATGTTCCGCGAGCCTTCGGTGGCGTGGCATTTGGACCTGATGAAGATGAGCGTTTCGCGCCCAAATTCAGCTTCTGACAGCGCTCAGGCGGCCCTCCCGGCGTCCGCGCCGTAAGGAGCGGAAAACGATCAACGACCTTGCGTCAGGAAAAACGCGCTAAACGTCCGCTTTCTTTCAATTCTGAAAGAAAGCGGTTGTCATTTTCAGAGCATTTTGCGAAAGTGGGGGCCTGGACAAACAATCCAGGCCTTTTTCCATTTCTGCTTTCCATGGTGAATATTTTGAATATTATCCGACCCGCCGCTCGACCCCTCCTTTGCGCTGGCGTTTGCGCGCTCGCCGCATTGAGCGGAACGGCTCAGGCCCAATATCAAATGGGCAACAGCACCTCCAACGGAAGCAGCACCGACAGCACCAATCTGAGTCGGGGCAGCATCACCATCGCCCCCTACAACGCAACGTTCACTCCGAGCGCCAATTCGGGCGCCGCAGGCGACGGCAGCGGCGGATGCTCCCGAGTCACCAATGCCGGCGGTTGCGGCGGAGCGGGCGGAGCTTCGGGTGGCTCAGGCGGCGCGGGCAGCGGAAGCGGCAGCGGTGGGAACGGCTGATTACCCACCGATTCCCAAGAAAAACCCACCACAACCGTTTCTTCTCTTGCAAAAGATACTGCTTGGAAAACCTTGGATATTATTGAGGCGTTTGTGCAGTTCGTCTATTTTTGAGATGGCTTGACTTGTTTCCTATTAGAGACCTCGCCCGGCGCGGGCCTACAAGGTGCGACTCTCGAACTGGGTGAGCAAACGGTGAACTACGACGTTTGTGCGCAATCTGCCGGATTAACGCGATCGAGCGACCGCGTTTTCGCTCCTCGAGCTTATCGTTTGTCTCGACCCGCTCCAAACACGCTCTTGCTGGCCGACCTCAAGCCATTGCCGATATTCCTTGCAGCGTCGTCCAGCCATCCCTTGGGCATCTCTTGTCCGTCCGGATATCTTGTTGCGCAGGCAATCAGGACGATCGCGAGCGCGGCATACAGTGTCCAAAACATGATGGCCTCCGATGATTGGCGTTGTTTCGCCGTAGATTCTGCAGATTCACGCTCCCCGATCGCCTGTCAAGAGCGCTAGCCCGACCAAACTCCACCTGACCGAATGGCTCACAGCGAGCGGGGCGGGCGCTTCTTTTTGCTTGACGCCGATTTAGGAGAACCACTATTCGCGGCACATCTTATTATCTCCGCCTCAAATTCTCTAAACGATTCAGCCAGGTAGCGGCCATGTCTCCCATCAAAGGCATAAGACAATGCCGTTTTGCCCGCTCCATCGCATTTATTCCAATGGGTTCCATCTGTCGCATGCAACAACAAGCTAATGCACATCCATTGATCGTATGGCGAAACCGATTCTGTTTGGCATGCAACAAAAAGGGCGGTTTCATCAGCTGGCCAAACCCTGTCGGCCCTTACCTCCGTGAGAATTTTCCGCAATATGCGGTGGTCTCCGCGACGTGCCGCCAATTTCATCGCCTCTGTTCCCAAATCAACATCTTTGGGGTTATTGTTATTTTTATTTAGCCAAACGATAAGCGGATCGACCTCATCTTCGGCATCGACTCCCCCAATTTCTATGAGATTTTTTAGCACAAGCTCAAACCCGCTCCCCGGCCGCTCTTCTTTTAATTTTTCAAATATTTTATCAGCCAAATAAGTCATTTCTTCTTTTGAATCATGCCCCAAAATTTTACCCCTTAATGCGCTGTCGAGCAGATATGCGAGCTCCTCCTCTCGCCACCGGCTTAATTCCTCGTGGTTATTGCTTTCCGAAGGGAACCACCCAATAGTATTCACCCATTGCCTCAACGTCAAACTGCCATCTTCGCCTGAAGATCCATACAATTTTTTGAGCACGGCGCTGAATGCCTCTCGGAATCCTCTTCGCGCCCAATCCAACCCAATTTCCCAATCTTTGCTTTCGGCTATGCATTGGATTGCGCGCGTCCAATATGCCATATTTTTTTCCGCCAACGCCCTCTCTTGGTCGGTTGCCGATTGCTCAATTTCTTTCTGGTTCGGAATATTTGGGAGCCGCTGGTATGCTGCGGCAAACCGCTCCAGTCTTTCTGGCGTGCAGCGATGGCTGACCAGTGCTTTAGCGGCGACAAAAACCTCTTCGAACACTCCTTTTGGATGGAACTCGTCCAACATGAGATCGTTGATGTCAATCTGAGCGACACCGATTCGTGAGAATTTATTTGCCATCCCCTCTAACCATTGAGTGCGATCCGTCTCCAATTTTTTTAATTCAGAACGAGCGGCGCGATCTTTAAAGAAATCAAAAAAACGCATGGGTCCCTCTCCCTGTAACTTTACGGATTGTTTATTCCCTTGGCTTGCATCAAACGGTCCCAACTCAAACGCTTGATGCTGCATAACCCCTGCTGCCTGACCTCTCGACTCCCGATCGTCGATGATGAAGAGCCGCGGGGCGTATTTAACCTGGGTTTAACCCCAAAAGCAAGCTCTACAAACGCGATTTTGCCCTTTTTCGATTCGAACGCTGTTGCCTTGACAAAATAGATGGCGCAAACTACACTTTTTTTCTCGCGGATCCGACCGCGATCCGTCCGCAAAGGAAAAGCCGCCGCATCGGACCGCTGCGTAATTCGTTGTTTTCGCCGAGCGCCTTGTCGCGTTCCTCTCATCATCATGAGCCGGGCGAGCGGACAGCCAACCTTTTCAAGGTCGGTTCGTGGAGATGTCCATGCAGAAGCAACCCAACAAGCAGCCGGCTGGCGCACAGCAGGCCAATTCCCTTTTTGGCGCCACAAAACGCCAAACGGAGAACTCAGCGACGCCCTCTCGCACAAGCGAGGCGTGGCTTGAATTTTTGCGCGCGGCGAAAAAACTGCAAAAATCCCTGGCTGGCGATGGCGCTGTGGTTTCATTGTCTGTCGCCCAAAAGAGCCTTGCTCGCGCCCAGGGTTTTTCCGATGTGCACGAAGCAAAAAAAGCGAAAGACCGCGGCGCGTTTTTTTCCGCGACACCGGCCGCCAGTGGGTCTTCCGGCAGCGGCACGGCAACAGAGAGAGTCGCCAGAGAACGCAGAAGCCTGGGGCGATTGCAAACAGCTCTCGAGCGGATCGATCCCGAGGCCGGGCGCCCGAGCCCCAAAGCCATGGAGGCGTTGGAGCTTTCGGCTGGCTCGCCGGCTCTCGCCGCGGAGGAGTGGCAAGAACGGCTGCCCAACTTGCGGCTCTCGCCCAAGGAGTGGCGTGGCGTTGGAAAATGGCTTTTGGGTCGGTCCGTTGATTTTCAGGACGAGTTGAGGCGACGTCTCGCGGATGATCTTTGGGCATGGCCCCAAAGTTTGGAGGGCATTGCCGCTTGCGCGCAGATTTTTGCGTCGCCCTCCGCCCGCAACGCCCTGCGAACGCGCTGGCATCCGGTTTTCTTGTTGGCGTCTTGGAATGGCCAATATCCAGCTCGGGATGAGTTGCCCGGCGAGCGTCTCAAGCAGTTGCATGCGGGATGGTCGGCCGGTTGGGAGGAAGGCGTTGCGGGCGCGTCCTGGAAAACTGCCGCTCCAACAGGCCCATGGAATGAGTTGGCGCGCATCAGATCGGATCGAGGCCCCGTCGCGAAATGGGATAGGCCTTTGTGGCAACGGCTTTCTGTTTGGGATGCGGATCTTGTTGTTCTCGCGCTGGAAAATGATCCAAATTGCATGCAATGGCCGGCTCCAGAAGGGGCGTGCGCCGGCGCGGCTTTCTTTGGCGAGTTGCTGGCCCTGCCTCTTTGCCTTGACCGTCCGTGCGGATGGGGGTGGGAACATCTTGAGAAGGCCTGCGGATCGACGCGGCCGCTGATGGCTGCGCGCTGGGAATCGATGACTAAAAAACAGGCCATCGACTTTGCGGAAGACTGGTTGAACAAATTCAAAAAATGGGATTGCGCGCCAAAAGCGCTTGCATGGATTTCTCCATGGCTGAGCCTTGATTTCGCGCAAATCGTTCTGACAAAAACGACAACCACTTTGTCGCGTTCGTTAGCCCTCACGGAGTGCCTGACTTTAGAATGGGCGGGCTCGCGCCAATGGCTCTTTTGCCGGGAAAAAGATGCGCGCCAGCTTGTTCATGAACAATGGGCTCGGAAACTCAGGCCTTATTTGTCCCGCGGAGCCGATGGTGGTTTTGAGTTCGTCGGCGCGTTCGATGATTTTTGGGCCTCTCGCCTCAATGCCAGCTTTTGGCGGCGCGCTTGGATTGAGGATCGCGAGGGCCTTTCTCAATGGCTGCGCACAACAGGCGCCAGCCAGCTGTGTTTCCATGCCTTTTATGCTTGCTGGAGCCCGAGCGAACTGGTGGAAGCTGGTGGCGCAATGCCCACCCCTATGGCGCTTGGCCGCTCGGATCTGCTGCTCCTCGCCCCTGCCGTCCACCCTTTCGTTATGATCTCGCCATCCATCAACCGCAGTTTCTCCGCTCTGTTTTCCGACCCCGCCGGGGAAGAACATGGCCTTCCTGAGCGCTGGGTTCGTGGCTGGGACGCATGGGCTTTTGAGCAATGGAGCCAATGCAACCAAGGAACATGGGCCGCGCTCGCCTGGACACTCAATTGGGCTTTCGCGCAGAAACTGACGACAGACCGACCTCCATCATCCATGGGGCTCGACGCCGCGGGGTGGCAAACATTTCACGCTCGCGTCAAATCTGTGCTTCGCAAAAAAGAAAGCGATTTCCCCAAAGTCAAGCGATCTCTTGATTGGCGCTCGGCCTGGGATTTGATCGCGCAGGGAAGCGGTCGCTGGGGCGACAGCGCTTTTTATCACGCAACGTCAAATCCTGGCTTTTGGGCTGCGGCGATGGCTGCGGCAGAAGAAAATGGGCTGTCGGAGGCCATCGTTTCAACGATTCAAGACGCGGCGACATTTATTTTGTCGAGAAAAGCAAAGCCGTGACTTGATCCGTTTGCCAATTTTTTTCCAACAAGCCCTAGCTATTTTGCTAGGGCTTTTGAGTCCCTGCGGCTCGCTCGCCCAAAATCAGAGACGCTCACGCCTTTCCAAAGCAATGGCCAGCTGCGAAAAGAAAAAGCAAAGCCACCATGCTTCCAGCTTGCAAAAGCGATCTCAACGCCCCCAACATGCAGGGCTTCCATCCTTTTATCAGGTGCCGCGAAAAACCCCGTCCTTCAGGGCGGGGAGGATGTCAACTTTTGGATGTCGCGAAATCCGGTGGCGCCGGCCCCATTTTGCACAAGGCCGTGTTGATCGATGGCGCGCAATGCCCTGATGGCCTTTTCACGCCGAATGAAGCTTTTGATGTTTTTCCCCGCGGAGACGCTTCCGGACTGTCAGCAGCCGGGCTTGCCATGGACAAAGTTGAAACGGCCTAAATATCGTCCTGCTTGGTTGTTGCCATGATCGGCCCCAGCGATCCATTTTTTCGCTTTACAGCGATTTGGGCGCGCGCCGCGCCGCCTCATTGTCGTTTGATCGGGTTGCCGGCTCCACTTGCGCCACTGCGGCCCAGAGCGCGTCGCGCTCAATTTCGGACATTCGCGCGCGGATCATCTCCGCGATCGACCGTCGCGTTTTTTCGCTGGCCGTCGCTTTGGCATGGGCCGCGCTGTAATCGGCGTGAGCGTGATCGAGCGCGGTCTTCCCTTCTCGGTCCATCGCCCATGGGTTCGAAAAGGGCAAAAGCCGCTTGGCCGCCTCTTCGCGCCCCCCGCTCGCTGCGGCCATCAGCGCGGTGATCCCCTCGTCGCTTGCCGCGAGAGGATCCGAGGCCGGCAGCAGGGCCGGCACAGTCTGCGCGCCCTTCCCCGCCGCCCAAATCAGGGCCGTCATCCCGTCCTTCGCGACGGCCCTTGCGTCGCTGTGGGGCAACAGCAACCGAACGCACGTGTCGTCGTGGTCAAAGGCCGCCGCCATCAACGCATCGCGCCCCTGTCGATCGACCGCCTTCGCGTCGCTTTGCGGCAGCAAGATTTTCACGCCCTCGGCCCAACCCCGCAAAGCGGCCAGCATCAAAGGAGTGCGCCCTTCCCCGTTCGCCTCTTTCACGTCGAAATGCGGCGCCAATTCCAGCAAGCATTGAGTTTCCATGCGCCGGATCGCCGCCTCCAACGCATTCAACCCCGTCAAATTCCTCACAGACACATCGGCCTGCGGCAGCAATCGACGCACCGCACCCAGGTTTCCATCCAGCGCGGCGTCGATTAACGCCAGACTGGCGATGACGCCTTCGCTCGCTTGAATCGGGCTCTTTTTTTGCGAATTATTCTCAATCCGCCGCTCGCGGCCCGCTTGCACAGGCTCCGCCGGCGCGGATTCAGCCAACGCCTCCGCCGGCTGATTCAGACGCGAATCCGAAGGGTTTGGCTTGTTGCTCACTCCTGCCGCCCGTGATTTTGGCGCTCGCGCCAGACCACGACGCGCGGTGGTGGCGTGTATCGCGGCGTGTAGCGGATGTAGATCGCGCTCGGCGCCGAGTAGTATCCCGAATAGCCGGCGTTCGTTTGCGGATACACCACGCATCCGCCCAGCGCGCCGGCAATGGCGAATCCCAGCGTCAGGGCGCGAAGGCTCAATCGGGCAGGGTTTGTTTTCGGCGCTTGCATGGTCCAATCCTTTGCCTTTCGGCTCGTGTTTTTTTTCAGGCGTGGCCTTTGCGTTGCCCCTTTCGCCTCATGTGTGATTTTACCGCAACAAACTCCTCAAGGGGCCGTCTCGGCCGTTTCTCACGAGCTTTTGTGCGTTTGTCGCACGGTTCTCGCGGGCTCGCCACGCCGCAGGCGCCTTCGCTTGCCCCGCAGTCGTCCTGCGGGGCGCAATTTACAACTCGCCCACAAACGACGCTCCGATCAAATACAGAAAATAAAAACAAAAAAAGACGAACGGATTGCCGGTGGAAAAGGGGCGACTTGGCGCCAAGCAAGCCCACGACTCCCCCGCAGAGGGCGTTGGAGGCCCCTCTGCGAATGCCGGCGAAGCTCTTGACGCCGGACCAAGAAAGAATTGGCAAGGGTTCGCGGTTGATTCCGAGGAGGAAAGCGGTATTCTAAAGGCGCTCTCCTCCCGCGGGGGGCAACGGGGCCAGCGCGCAATGTTGGCTGATGCGGGGAAGCGGGCGCTTGACGGCGCCAGGAAAAAAGGGGCAATGAAAATGAAAATGAAACATCAAGCCAAAGCAGCATTGAGAGCCACAACACTGCGGGCCGCGTTGGCGGCTGGCGTCTTTTCGCTCGGCTGCGGGGCAGCCTGGGCGCAGTCGACGACGCAAGCGCCGACAACGACAACATCGCAAGGCACTTCCAGCGACGCCATGGATTCCACCTACCTGCAAAACACGCAGGTGGACGCCAGCACCATCTACCAGCCAGGTTCGACAACCACTGGCGGATCGAGCGGAAGCGGAACGAACGAAGGCGGCGGCCCGAACTGAGGCTTGCAGAACAATGTCGGAGATCGCCAGACAAGCAAAACGGGAGCCAAACTCCCGTTTTGCGCGCGCGATCCTTTGATTTCCGTGACGGACTCTCCGTCTCCGGACAACCGCGGCAGCTCCCAAGGAACACCCAGTTTTTGACTCGACTTCGATGTCCGATTGACCGCCATCCACGCCCCCCGCAAACCTTCTCACTCCCACGGAGTGCAACGAAACGGCGCCGTTTCTTGTCGTCAGATTCGCGGCATGGAATGAAAGCAGGGCTCGGACACAGCCCAAAGGCCCATTCGCAGCGCTCGGCGCTAACTCTGCTTATTTCCCCAGCAAAAATTTCAGTCTCTCAACACCTGGCTTCATTCCTGATGATGGGCCCGGTGGCAGTCTCTTCCTTTTCTCCTCATCAACAAACCTTAGCCATGCCGTGACTAGCCCGCCGATCTGGTCATTTTATCAGAATCCCTGAAAAGCGTCGCCCAAAAAATCCATCTGGGGACTCGGCGTTGACGGCTGCTTCGGCGCAGCCCTCCGCGCAACACGGCCCTCTGCCACGCCTAGCTGACCCCCCGCCCTAAGAACGAGGTGTCTCGCGGCATCTGATGAACGCCAAAAAATCAAGAAAAGCAAAAGCTGCTTTTCTTGCGTGGGTTTTGCTGGCAGACATCCTCGACATCCTTAAAACGAAAGGGTAAGATATTGACACACTCTAAAATTGGATTGTCCCATGCCTGAACTTGACGACACAATGCTGGCCGCGCAGCCTTCCGGCGACGGCTTGACGCCCGGCGCCTCAAACCCGTTGCGGCAGGAGTTGCTCCTCCTCGCTGAGTTTGGGAAGCTGGACATTCTCAAAGACCGCCTCGCCACGCAGGAAGGGCGCAAAGCCGCTTGGGACGGTGATCCATCCCCCACCTCGGAGCACGGCAACGCCCTAATGGCGGCCATCGCCGCGGGACGCATAGAATGCGCGCACGCGCTTGTTCCTCATTGCAATCCGGCTTGCGTCAACGACAGTGGGCAAACCGCGTTGATCTGCGCGGCCGGACGTCAATTTGTGGGGCTCGTTGGGGCTTTGCTGCCCATTTCAAACCCCAACGCTCAGGACCGACAAGGATTCACCGCCTTGAACATAGCCGTGGCCGCGAACCGAGCCGACGCCCCTGACCTGGTGAAGTTGCTGCTGACCGCCTCTGACGCGCGCCTCGCCGCGCATGAATCAGGATTGGACATAAAAAAGCCCCAAACACAGCCCCGAATGGGCCGCACGCCGCTGATCTCCGCTGCGGCAACCAATAAACCCGAGAGCCTTGCGCTTCTTCTCCCCCACAGCGACCCGTTTGCGATGGATGAGCGCAACAAATCTGCCCTTGCCATGGCCTTGGAATGGAGAAACAAGGAGTGTGTCCGATTGCTTCTGCCCACGATGATCGGTCCGGCTCCTGAGCTCTTTTGGGGGGGCGTTTTGATCTCGGCAATTCTCGGGAAAAACATCGATTTTTTGTCAAAAGCGCTTCCAATGGCGCAAGCGGGCGTCGATTTGCGGGAAATTTCTGGCGCCTTGGCGCACGCTTTTCACTTTGATGAATTCGCCTGTGCAGACATCATCGCCTCGCACCTGGAAGCGGCCGGAGCCGGCGTCTTCTCGCCGGCCGATTTGGCCACACTGCTGAGCCAACCTGATCGATTCCCCCGATTTCACTCAATCCGCGAAGCCGCCGAGTTGAGATCGTCCGTTTTTCCCGCCGAGACCGCCGGCGCGCTCTTTGCCGGAGATTCCGAAGCCGCTGGCGCAGGCCCGAAGCGCGCGCCTAGATCTCTTTGAGCCCCGTTGGCGAACGACCGCACGGCCCGGAATGCCGGGACGCCGGTCTTTCCCAGGCCCTCGGCGATCGATGTGTCACTTCGCCTTTGTCTTCAAAAACTCCGCAGTCGGAGCAAGGCGAGCCCGGAAGTCTTTGACCGCGTCATCGCGCCCAGCCAGGCGCAAGCGCATCACGCCCTGCTGCACGCACGGATCCCACACCACTAGCAACGATGGCACGCCTCTGTCTCGATGCAAAACATCGAACACGCAGGCCATGGTTTGGTCAATCGCCTCGGCGGTCTCAGCTGGCGCGCCTTTCTCCGCTTGGGCTTGCAAAGCCTCCAGGTGCCGATCCCGCACATTTGCGGGCAAGTGAGGGGCCAAAACAAGCATCAAACCGATGAGCATGAATGTGCCGAAAACGACGACAAGAATGTGCCATACCTTAAACATGTAAATTCCTTTAGTGGAGAGTTTGTCGATCGGATTTGCCAGTCGTCGCGGGGATCGTGGAAGCCTCCGCCCGATCATCACTTTGAAGGCGGTTGAAGGCTGCGTGGGAAGCGGGTTCTTTGCCAGCCAGGCGTGGCACAGCATTCCCACGACCGCGGACAACCCGATAGGGAAACAAAACCCCGCGGCTCCAAACTTGAAAAGAGCAACCGCGCCGGGCGTCAGAGGGCCGTGCCAGCGCATCGCCAACCAGGTTAACAAAAGAAAAAACTCCATCATGACGGCGAAAATGCCGTAAACGAGGCACATGAATCGGCAATAAGCGGTGGCAAAATGACTTTCAGGCCATTGCTGGATAGGGCGATCAGGCGGGGATGTGGGCATCTTGGCTCTCAAGTTTGACGCTGCGGGGCAAAAGGAGCGCGGACTCCGGGCCGGAGGCGGGGCCACGCGAAAAATTGAATAGCGAGCGGCAAATGAGGGCCGCGCCAGACGGGGATGATTCAGTCCCGCCATCCAGCGAGTTTCGCCTGCTTTGACGAGAAAAATTATGCGCCATGGGCATCACCCCTCGCTCGCCCCTAATCGCCAAAGGGAGCTCGAAAACCTCGATATCGACGTTTGAGTTGCTCAACGACCGGTTTTAAGCGTTCGTGCAACACGGGGATTTGGGAATCAGCGTGTCGCTCGCGCAGCCGGGCGTCGCCTTGCTGCATACATGGCCACCACACCAACCGT
>Ga0209862_1000187_pt1 | contig 23079 bp, 19 predicted proteins | sample OrgsoiDNA_201061_FD_185809 | JGI IMG/M metagenome (GOLD analysis project Ga0209862, IMG submission 185809) | Permafrost soil microbial communities from the Arctic, to analyse light accelerated degradation of dissolved organic matter (DOM) -... | ecosystem: Environmental > Terrestrial > Soil >... | reverse complement strand
GGCCGGCAGCGTCAACTTCGCGCTGTGGTTGTCCGCCACGATACCAAGCGAACGCGGTGCGCCCTTGGCCGGCACGGCCCACAACTGCAGAGTCTTGTCATCGGCGACGGCGACGCCCGCCAGCAAGCGCGCATCGAGTTCGTGGTGCGCGCTGTCGGCCGTCAGCAGCATTGCGCCCTGCGACTTCTCGTCGGTCAGCGTGGCGACGTAGTTGATCGTCGGCGCCTCCAGCGTGCGGCCGGCGAGGACGACGATGAGCAACGCGGCGATCGCCGTTGACGCCAAGCCGAGCGCACGCCAGAACAGCAGCGATTCATTGCGCCAGAACTGCCAGAATCGAGCGGGTGGCGTCAGATTCAGGCGCCGTTCGATACCACGCCAGACCTGCGCGCGCGGCTTTTGCGCTGCGGAGAATTCGGCCAGCGGCGCCAGACGCTGCTGCCATTCGGACGTCGTGCGACGCAACGCGGCATCGTTGTGCATCCAGCCCTCGAAGCGGCGGCGCGCACCACCCTTGAGCGTGCCCAGCACGTATTCGGCAGCCAGTTTTTCGCGCAGCGGCAGATTGTCGCGGAGGTTCATGCGCGCTCCCGCTTGGCCAGGCAAGTCTTGAGGCGCTCAAGGCTGCGCCGTATCCAGCTCTTGACGGTGCCGATCGGGATGGCCAGCTGCTGCGCCACCTCGCTGTGCGACAGGTCGTGGAAGAAGGCCAGCCCGACCGCCTGCCGGTGCGCCCCCTCCAGCGTCGACATGCACCAGGCCAGCGCCTTGGCGTCGGCACTCATTTCAAGCGCCTCGATGGGCGTCGCTTGCGGGTCGTGCAGTGCATCGAGCACCTCGCTGTCAAATTGTTCGCCATCGATCTCGGTCGCCTCGTTGCTGCGGCGCAACAGGTCGAAAGCCTTGTTGCGCACGATGGTCGTCATCCAGGTCATGGGAGACGCCAGATGGCTTTGATAACTTCCGGCATTATTCCAGACCGCGACGAAACTCTCTTGCAGGACTTCCTCGGCCAGCTCCCGCTTATGCAATATACGCAGCGCGAAGCCAAACAGTTTCGATGAAGTAGCATCGTAGAGCAAACGGAAAGCCAGGGCGTCGCGGCGCGCTGCGCCTTGCAGCCACAAGCGCAGCTGTTGGGGATCGAGGGGATTGACGTCGGAGAGCACGGCTCGCCTTTTGGTAGAAGATCATTGATCGGAAGGCCAGCGCCACAAGCTGGCACTTGCGGCAAGCGTGTGAAAAATACCATAATCCGGCGCGGCGTGAGATAAATCAATTGAATCCGGCGCCAATTCGAGCACGTATATAAGCAGTACCCATCGCCCTCTTGGAGAGTTCAGTGCGCCTCAAACCAAGCCAACGCGTGATACCGGCGGCACTGTGCGCCCTTGGCCTGCTGGCATCGGGCGCGGCACGCGCCGACGATGCCGCGACTCCGGACGCTGCCGCCACAGTGACCGTGGTAGGCCATTACGACAACGCCGTCGGCACCTCGGACGCCGCCAGCCAGGGCACGGTGACGGCAGACCTGATCGCCAACCGTCCCGCGCTGCGCACCGGAGAACTGCTTGAATTCGTGCCCGGCATGATCGTCACGCAGCACAGCGGAGACGGCAAGGCCAATCAGTATTTTCTGCGCGGCTTCAATCTCGATCACGGCACCGACTTCGCCACCTACGTCGACGGCATGCCGGTCAACATGCGCAGCAACGCGCACGGCCAGGGCTATTCCGACCTGAATTTCCTGATACCGGAACTGGTGCAGCGCATCGACTACAAAAAAGGGCCCTATTTCGCCGACGAGGGCGACTTCGCCTCGGCCGGCGCGGCGCATATCCGGCTGGCCGACAGCGTGCCGCACGGCGTGGCCAGCCTGACACTGGGCGACTACGGCTACCAGCGCGGCGTGCTGGCCGACTCGGTCGCGGCGCTGGACGGCACGCTGCTGTACGGCCTTGAGCTGGGCCGCAACAACGGGCCGTGGGACGTGCCGGAGCAGGTGCGAAAATATAGCGGCACGCTGCGCTACAGCCATGGCGACAAGGACGACGGCTACAGCGTCACCGCGATGGCTTACCAGAACACCTGGAACTCGACCGACCAGATCCCGCTGCGCGCGGTGCAATCGGGCCTGATCGACCGCTATGGCTCGATCGACCCGAGCGACGGCGGCGACACGGCGCGCTATAGCCTGGCGTGGGCGCTGCACCGGCGCAGCGCGGGCAGCATCAGCGAAGTCGATGCCTACGTCGTGCGTTCGCGGCTGGACCTGTACAGCGACTTCACCTACCTGCTCGACGACCCGCTCAACGGCGACCAGTTCCAGCAGAGCGAGCGCCGCACCATGGGCGGCGTCAACGCCAGCTATGCTTGGTTGGGCCGCATCGGCCGCTTCGACGTGCGCAACAAGGTCGGCCTGCAAAGCCGCTACGATGACGTCGCGCCGCTCGGGCTATACGCCACGGTGGCGCGCCAGCGCATCGCCACCGTGCGCCAGGACAGCGTGCGCGAAGCGAGCGCCGGCGCCTACTGGGAAAACACCATCTACTGGCTGCCGACCTTGCGCACCATCGCCGGCCTGCGCGAGGACGCCTACCATTTCGACGTCGACAGCAGCATCGCCGGCGACTCCGGCACTGCCGGCGCGCACCGCGCCTCGCCCAAGCTGTCGCTGATTTTCGGACCGTGGGCCAGGACCGAATACTTCGTCAACTACGGTGCCGGCTTCCACAGCAACGACGCGCGCGGCACGACCCAAACGCGCCTGCCGGACGGCAGCCCCTCGACGCCGGTGACGCCGCTGGTGGGCACGCGCGGCATGGAGGTCGGCACACGTAGCGAAATGATCCCCGGCCTGCAAAGTTCACTGTCCTTGTGGCGCCTCGATATCGATTCGGAGCTGGTGTTCGGCGGCGACAGCGGTGATACCGAGCCGAGCCGGCCAAGCCGGCGCACCGGCGTCGAATGGAGCAACCATTACATCGCCAAGCCATGGCTGCTGTTCGACCTTGACCTGGCCACCTCGCACGCACGCTACACGCAGCATGATCCGGTCGGCGACGACGTTCCGGAGGCGCTGGGCAAGGTGGCTTCGTTCGGCGTCACCGTCAAGGATATGGGCCACTGGTATGCTGGCTTCGAGATGCGCTACTTCGGCCCGCGCGCGCTGATTGAGGATGACAGCGTGCGCTCGGCCGCCACCACGCTGGCCTATGGTCGCATCGGCTACCAGATCGCGACTGGCACCAAGCTGACGCTGGATGGCTTCAACCTGTTCAACCGCCAGGCCAGTGACATCGATTACTACTATGCTTCGCGGCTGGCGGGCGAGCCGGCGGCGGGCGTCAGCGACATCCATTTCCACCCGGTCGAGCCGCGCACGCTGCGCCTGACGCTGAGCCAGCGCTTCTAAGCGCTGCGCCATCAAAACGGTATAAACGATATTGAACGTTTTCGAAAATTTAATCTTATCGAATCTGAATCCGAACTCCCGCTCCCCGCGTATATGCCTGTGCAACACCTCGCAGGCAAACTAATATTGGGGGATCAAGATGTCAACTATAGTCAAGAAAGCGCTCGGTCTGGCGCTGTTATCCACGTTCGCAAGCGCCTATGCGCCGTCGGCGATGGCGTCCAGCCACCGCGAAGCACCCTTCATTTCGCAAAATCCCAAAGTCGACGGCACCGACTTTTATATGTTCCGCAGCTATGAGCCGGGCCGCTCGGCGTTCACCACGCTGATCGCCAACTACGTGCCGCTGCAGGACGCCTACGCCGGCCCGAACTATTTTGAAATGGACCCGAACGCCCTGTACGAGATCCACATCGATAACAACGGCGACGCCAAGGAAGACCTGACCTTCCAGTTCCGCTTCACGAACACCAACAAGGATAGCCAACTGACCGTCGGCGGCAAGCAGGTCTCGATCCCACTGGTGATCAACGGCGGCGCCATCGCCTCGGTCAACGCGCCCGGCACCAACGTGCGCGAAACCTACGCCGTCACCGTGGTGCGCGGTGACCGCCGCACGGGCACCCGCAGCACCGTGGTCAACGCCGATAGCGGCTCGGCCACCTTCGACAAGCCGATCGACAACGTCGGCAACAAATCGATCCCGAACTACGCGGCCTATGCCGCCGCCCACGTCTACAACATCACCATTCCCGGCTGCGCCACGCCGGCCAGGATGTTCGTCGGCCAGCGCAAAGATCCTTTCGTCGTCAACCTCGGCGAGACCTTTGACCTGATCAACATCAAGGCGCCGGCCACCGAATTCGCCGCCAACGCGGAGAGCGCGGCCAAGGACGACCTGGCGCTGAAGAACGTCACCGCCATCGAACTGGAAGTGGCGACGTCCTGCCTGACGGCGGCCGGCAGCACCGATCCGGTGATCGGCGGCTGGACCACCGCCAGCATGCGCCAGGGCCGGCTGCTCAATCCGACGCCGAACAGCAGCACCGCATCGAAGGAGGGCGGCGCCTGGACGCAGGTGTCGCGGCTCGGCATGCCGCTGGTGAACGAGCTGGTGATCGGCTTGAAGGACAAGGACACCTTCAACAGCAGCAAGCCTTCCGGCGACGCGCAGTTCGCGACCTACGTCACCAATCCGACCCTGCCCGCGCTGGTCGAGGTCCTGTACGGCAGCGCCGGCGCCAAGGCGCCGACCAACTTCCCGCGCAACGACCTGGTGGCCGCCTTCCTCACCGGCGTGCAGGGCCTGAACCAGCCGGCGAAAGTGACGCCGTCCGAGATGCTGCGCCTGAACACCTCGATCGCACCGCTGGCGATGGGATCGCAAAACCGCCTTGGCGTGATCGGCGGCGACAATGCCGGCTTCCCGAACGGCCGCCGTCCCGGCGACGACGTGGTCGACATCGCGCTGCGCGTCGTCATGGGCAAGCTGTGCACGCTCAACATCGGCTGCGCGCCGAGCGACGCGCCGGCCGGCGGCCTGCACTTCACCGACGGCGCCTATCTGGACGACAGCTACTTCACCGCCGCCTTCCCGTATCTGAAAACGCCGATTGCCGGCTCGCCGCAGCAATGACGCGGTCCACCATGAACAGGAGAGCGACATGAAAAAACTGAGTTTGATTGCGCCGCTGGCCGTCGCATTGGCGTTGAGCGCCTGCAGCGGTGGCGGCGATACCAAGGTCGCGGCGGCGCCGCCATCGACGCCGACCGGCCCGGCCGGACCTGGCGTCGACGCCTTCGTCACCTATGTCCTGGCGCTGATCGGCGTCAGCGACGAGACCAGCGAGCCGATAGCGATCGACACGGTGGTCGCGACCGCGCCGGAAAACACTGAACCGGTCGCCGTGAACTAAGGCAGTCACAGGGCGGGCGCCGCGCGGCCCGCCCTCTTCATTTTTTTCGGAAAACGCTATGAAACCAGATTCCATTTTCCGCTGCTCCGTCGCCCTGCTGGCCGCGTGCGCGCTGACCGCGCCGGCCAGCGCCGCTCCGTATATTCCAGCGTATGGCAGCCAGGTGGTCGAGACGCTGCCGCGCCGCGGCGACCCGGTGCAGCAAGACCTGCACCGCCTGCGCGCCGATTTGAACGCGCGGCCCGACGACCTGGCGCTGGCCACCAATCTGGCGCAGCGCTACATCGCGCTGGGCCGCAGCGAAACCGACCCGCGTTATCTCGGCTACGCGCAGGCTGCGCTGGCGCCGTGGTGGCGCATGCCGGCGCCGCCGGTGCCGGTGCGGCTGCTGCGCGCCACGCTGCTGCAAAGTAGCCACCACTTCGACGCCGCGCTGGCCGACCTCGACGGCGTGCTGGCGGCCGATCCGAACAACGCGCAGGCATGGCTGACGCGCGCCACCGTGCTCACCGTGCGCGGCGACTACGCCGGCGCCACCGCCAGCTGCGCCCACCTGTCGAATCTGTCGAATGAACTGGTGGCTATCACCTGCATCGCCAACGTCGGCGCGGCCACCGGCCGCTCGCTCAAGAGCGACCAGCTGCTCGACCTGACGCTGCAACGTAGCACCGGCGCGCCGCAGGACTTGAACGTCTGGGCGCTGACGCTGCTGGCAGAGATGGCGACCCGCCGCGGCGACGCTGTCCTGGCCGAGAACCGCTACCGCCGCGCGCTGGCATTGAGTCCGCGCGACAGCTATCTGCAGGCGGCCTACGCCGACTTCCTGCTGGCGCACAAGCGCCCGGCCGAAGTCATCGCCATGGTCAAGGACGAAAGCCGCATCGACGCGCTGCTGTTGCGCCACGCGCTGGCCTTGCAGCAGATGCCGAACCAGTCGGCTGCGCTGGCCAGCGACACGGCCGAACTGGCGGCTCGCTTCAACGCCGCCATGCAGCGCGGCGACACCGTGCACCAGCGCGAGCAAGCCGCGTTCGAACTGTATCTACGCCACGATCCGAAAGCCGCGCTGGCGCTGGCCAAGCTCAATTGGGCGGTGCAGCGCGAAGCCGCCGACGTGCAGATCTATCTGGCGTCGGCGCTGGCGGCGCAGGACGATGCTGCCGCCAAACCGGCGCTGGATTGGCTCGCCGCCAAGCACTCGGACGACGTCACGGCGCTGCGTTTGGCGCGTCAACTGAAAGGCATATGATGCGCCGCATCCTGATTTGCATCGCGCTGCTGTGGGCGACGATGGCGCCCGCGCAGGCGCACAAACCGAGCGACAGCTACCTGACGCTGAACGTCAATGCCGACCAAATCGACGGCCAGTGGGATATCGCGCTGCGCGACCTGGACTTCGCCATCGGCCTCGATCAAAACGGTGACGGCCAGCTGACGTGGGACGAGGTGCGCGGCCAGCACGCGGCCATCGCCGCCTACGCCTTGCAACACCTGGAACTGGCCACCGCGCACGGCGCCTGCAAGGTCGCCGTCATCGAGCAACTGATCGACACGCACACCGACGGTGCCTACAACGTGCTGCGCTTCCACGCGGCCTGTCCCGATCCCGTCGCCACGCTGACCATAGCCTACCATCTGTTCGCCGATCTGGACCCGCAGCACAAAGGCCTGCTGCGCATCGAACACGCCGGCGTCACCTCGACCGCCATCTTCGATCCCGACCATGCGCGCCAGGCGTTGTCGATGTCGGCGCCGGACCGTTTCAAGCAGTTCAGCGCCTACGTCAAGAACGGCGTCTGGCATATCTGGATAGGCTACGACCATATCCTGTTCCTGCTGTCGCTGCTGCTGCCGGCGGTGCTGCTGGGCGCGCGCGGCGCGCCATCGGCCAGTTTGAAGGCCTCGTTCATCGACGTGCTCAAAGTGGTGACCGCGTTCACGCTGGCCCATTCGCTGACGCTGACGCTGGCCAGCCTGTCGGTGATTTCGCTGCCATCGCGCTGGGTCGAATCGGCGATCGCGGCGTCGGTGGTGCTGGCGGCGCTGAACAATCTGTTCCCGCTGTTCCGTGGCCGCAGGCCGCTGGCCGCATTTGCGTTCGGCTTGATCCACGGCTTCGGCTTTGCCAGTGTGCTGATCGATCTGGGCCTGCCGCAAGGTGCGCTGTTAATGAGTTTATTCGGCTTCAATCTGGGCGTTGAAATCGGCCAGCTGTCCATCGTCGCGCTATTCTTGCCATTGGCCTTCCTGTTGCGTGGGACACTGTTCTACCGCCGCCTGATGACTGGCGGCTCGGCGCTGATCGCGCTGATCGCCGTGGTGTGGCTAGTCGAACGAGCGTTCGACCTCAAGGTGATCAGCACCTGATCCCGATTGTTGGCGTCGACGTTAAATTGAATCAGGTAGCCGAGATTCGCTACCCCTGCAGAACCTTGTCGGCGTCGTCGGCGGCGACCACATAGGTGTGCTGGTGTATACCGTCGACATGACGCTGGGCACGTTGGGCGGCGGCTATCGTACGCAACGCCGCGGCGGATCGACCGATGCGACCTTTGAAGACGCGGCATTGCATGTCGGCGACTCTGTCGAGGTCGAGGGCGTCACGGTCACCGTCACCGAGACCAGCGCCGATGGCGATACGGTCAGGGTGAGCCGTGACCAGTGATACTTTTCCGTGCCGCGCAAAGGCACTGTGTCGTATCGCTGGAATCATCCGGAGATGCGTCAAACAGCCCTTTGCTGCTGCGTTGCCGGCGTTACTCAGCTGGCGTGAATCGGCGCGCCATCGCTCAGGCCAGGTTGATCGTCACATTGATATTCCCGTGCGTCAGCTTCGAATACGGGCAGGTCTGGTGCGCCGTGCCGACCAGCGCCTCGGCCACCTCGCGCGGCAGGCCCGGCAGGCTGACGTCGAGCCGCGCTTGCAAAAAGTAGCCGTCGCCTATCATCCCCAGGTCCACTTCGGCGTCTACCGCCATGCCGGCCGGCAGCGCCACTTTCATCTTGCTGGCCGCCAGGCTCATCGCGCCGATGAAGCAGGCCGACCAGCCGGCCGCGAACAGCTGTTCCGGATTGGTGCCGGCGCCCATGCCGCCGGGCGCCGACAGCGCGATGTCGAGCCGGCCGTCCGAGCTGCGCGCCTTGCCGTCGCGCCCGCCGGTGGTGTGGGTTTTACCTGTGTACAATACTTTTTCAAGCTGGGCCATGATGCTGTCCTTGTGCGATGTCGTGTGCCGGATGGCGGGCCGGACGCCTCGGCGCCGGCCATGCGAGCATTGGACTGCGGCGCCGTGTCGGCCGCGTGTCGCCGTGTAGGAGGCGCCGCCTGCGCATGTATCGCGCCCCGCGCCATACACAATCCGATACAAAGCTATAATTGCTACCGTAGTTTTCATAGATAGCGTCACGCACGCGCCGACCGGGGAGTAGCAGGCCATGAATGTCAAGCCGAAGGCCATCATCTTGATCGTCGACCCGTCGCCCGATCACCTGGTGTCGATGAACGGCCTGCTGCAGGACCAATACGAAACCAAGCTGGCCAACAACGGCCGTGGCGCGCTGCGCCTGGCGCAGCAGCTGCCGCGTCCCGACATCGTGCTGCTCGATGTCGACCTGCCCGAGATCGACGGCTACGACGTCTGCCGGCAGCTCAAGTCCGATCCCGACACGGCCGGCATCCCCATCATCTTTTTGGCCCGGGACGAGCTGCCGCTGCACGAGCAGCGCGGCTTTTGCGCCGGTGCGGCCGACGTGCTGACCAAGCCGGTGGTGGCCGAGACGCTGCTGGCGCGGGTGCGCACGCATTTGCTGCTGAAGCAATCGGGCGACCTGCTGCGCCACCAGCACAAGCTGGTCGAGCACCTCGTGGCCGAGCGCACCTACGAGCTGACGCAGATGGTCGACGCGGCGATCTGGGCGCTGGCCACGCTGGCCGAGACGCGCGACAACAAGACCGCCAACCATATCCGCCGCATCCAGCTGTACATGGGCGTGCTGGCCCGTCACCTGCAGCCGCAGCGCCGCTTCGCCGATGAACTCAGCGACGACAATATCTCGCTGCTGTGCCAGGCCGCGCCGCTGCGCGACATCGGCAAGGTGCGCATCCCGGACGCCATCCTGCTCAAGCCGGGCAAGCTGACCGACGCGGAATTCGAGGAGATGAAGCTGCACACGGTCTACGGCCGCGACGCCATCGCCGGCGTCGAGCGCCACCTCGGCCACAGCAACACCTTCCTGCGCTACGCGCGCGAAATGACCTACTCGCATCAGGAGAAGTACGACGGTTCAGGTTATCCGCAGGGATTGGTGGGCGATGACATCCCCACGTCGGCGCGCCTGATGGCGGTGGCCGACGTGTACGACGCGCTCATTTCCAAGCGCGTCTACAAGCCGGCCTTCACGCACGAGACGGCGCTGGAGCTGATACGCCAGGGCAGCGGCGACCACTTCGATCCCGACGTCGTCGACGCGCTGCTGACGGTGGAAGAACAGTTCATGGACATCGCCGCGCGCTACAGCGACGAGCCGCAGCCTTAGTCACGCGGGGAGTCACCAGGCAGGCCGATAAGTCAGCCGGCGTAACGCGCGCGCAGCAACTGCAGCATCGCCACGTTCAGCTCCCAGGCGTTCGACACTTCCTGCTGCGAGTAGGGCAAGGTCTGGGTGTAGGGCACCGGCCCGAATTCCGGCGTCAGCGTCATGCGCGGCGCGCCGGCGGCCCGGCGCAATGCGACCACGCGATCCCACCAGTCCAGATGCGCGTCCAGCGCTGCCCGTGCTTCCGGCGCGCGGAAGTCCGCCACCTGCGGCCCCTGCGCATGGCCGACGCGCGCGTGGATGTGGCGCACCTGCGGCAGTGTTTTATCCAGCGTTTGCGGCTGGTCTTCCAGCAGCGATTCGCAGGCGCAGCACCAGTGCGACAGGTCGGCCGTCAGATGTAGGTCGGGCAGCTGCTCCAGATACGGCAGCAACAGCATCGGATGGCCGCTGAAGCGGCTGCGGTGGATCTCGTGGAAGATCGCCACGCCATGCTCGCGCGCGATGCCATCGGCCAGCGCGATCAACTCCAGGTTCTGCTGCGGCGTATAAAAATCCTTGCCGGTGTGTGAATTGACGTGCAGCGGCCGCGCCGCGCAGGCGTTGTGCAGCAGCTCGGCCAGCGCCTTTTTGTGCGCCGCGAACTCGGTGTGAAACACCGTCTCCCACTGCTGCGCGATCAGCTTCAAACCGGCCGCCGCGATGCGCGTGGTCCAGTCCTCGCGCGCCGCGACATCGAGCGGCAGCGACATCTCGATGCCGTCGAATCCGGCAGCCACCACGCGCTCGATGAACACCTGCGGCGCCAGCTCGTTGCTGCCCCAGTGCGGCGCGAAAATCAGGATCTCCATGCGCGCCCTTACAGGAAGCCGCGTACTGGAAACGCGACGTCGCGCTGTATCCAGTTCTGCGGCGAGTAGTCGGTGCGGCCGTCGGTCACGTGCAGCGTGTAGGCGTGGCGCGACACCGCCGAGCGGTTCGGCGCGCTGTAGTGCGGCAGCAGGCCGTGGAAGCATACCAGGCTGCCGGCCTTGCACACCAGCGGCACGGCCACGCTGTCGTCCGGCCATGGCGTCGCGTCCAGCTTCTCCATGCTGATTTCGTCGCCGTTGCGGATGAAGCGCTCGCGCATCGGACCGCGATGGCCGCCCGGTTCCGCCCACATGCAGCCGTTGTCCAGCGTCGCGTCTTCCAGCGCGAACCAGAACGTCGTCACGCTGACCGGCGTCGTGTCGAAATAAGTCGCGTCCTGGTGCCAGCGCACCTCGCCGCCGATGCCGGGCTGCTTGAAGATGTACATCGACTGCCAGACCTGCGCCTGTTCCAGTCCCAGCTCGCGCGCCAACGTGACGAGGCGCGGGTCGGCCGTGAAGGCGCGGAACACCGGATCGAGATCGTGCATCGCGTGGCCGATTTTATTAATCGACAGCGACTTGGCCTGTTGCAGCTGGCCGTCCGCGCCGAAGGCCTCCTCTTCGAAGAAGCAGCGGATGGTGTTGTCCGAACCTAGGAAATAATCGTCGGTGCGCTTTTCCTGCTCCTTGGTGGTGAAGATGCCCGACGACGCATTGGCATCGAATTGGTCGACAATCTCGGCGGCGCGGGCGCGCAGCACGGCGATTTCTTCCGCGCTCTTGAAGTTCGGCAGGACGATGAAACCGTCGCGTTGGTACTGCTCTTTCTGGGCTTCTGTCAGCATGTCTGTGCTCCGCGGAGGTGATGGCCACGGCGGCGCCGGGCGGGGATAGTGCATTGTACGGCGACGATAGTAGCCACACAATCGCCAAAGACCCGGCAAACGGTTGACACATTGTCGCCAAAATGACGACAATGCCTGCATGGACCAATTACGCGCGATGGAGATTTTTGTGGAAGTGGCGCGGCTGCGCAGCTTCAGCGCCGCCGGCCGCCGGCTCGGCATCACGCGCGCCATGGTCAGCAAGCACGTGATGCAGCTCGAAGAAAAACTGCAGGTGCGCCTGCTGCACCGCTCCACGCGCGAAGTCAGCCTGACCGACATCGGCCAGGCCTATCTGGCGCCGTGCATCGCCACGGTGGCGCAGGCGCAGGAGGCGGCGCGCGCCGTCACGCACGCCGGCGCGGATCTGGCCGGGCCGCTGCGGATACAGGCGCCGTCCAGTTTCGGCAGCGCGTGGCTGGCCGACGCGCTGGCCCGATTCAGCCTGCCGCACCCGCAGCTGGCGCCGACCTTGTACGTCGACGACGCGCTGCTCGACCCGATCGAACACGGTTTCGATTTGACGATACGCGTCGGCGGCATCCCCGACAGCCGCGCGCTGGCCATGCGCACGCTGGCGCCGTGCCGGGCGGTGCTGTGCGCCAGTCCGGCCTATCTGGCGCGCCACGGCCAGCCGCGCACGCCGCAGGAACTGGCGCAGCACCGCTGCCTGCACTTCAGCCACCTGACCGATGGCACGGCCTGGCATTTCACGCGCGGAGCCGGCAAAACGGCGGAGAAGGAAACGGTGCGGGTGCAGGCCGCGTTCTCGGCCAACAACGGCATGGTGCTGCAACAGGCCGCCTTGCGCGGCCTGGGCATCGTCTACAACACGACGTTTCTGGCGTGGCGCGGCCTGCTCGACGGCACGCTGGTGCCGGTGCTCGACGACTGGTCGCTGCCGCTGAATCATCTCAGCGCGCTGTATCCGGCCAGCCGCCGGCCGTCGCCGAAAGTGCGCGCGCTGATCGACTTCCTGGTCGCCGAATACCAGCCGGTGCCGCCGTGGGACCGCGAGCTGCTGGCCGCCGGCGTGCTGAAAAGCTGAATTTAAATCTGCCAGGCGCCGTCGCGATAGACCTGCTGCTCGTCGAGATACACGCCCTCGGTCAGCGCGAACACGTCGACGTGATAGCGCGCGTCCTTGCGTTTGAACTGCGGCTTCTGGTAGACGCCATGCTTGGCGCCCAGCGACAAGTGGATGCCGCACATGCGTTCATAGGTGCCGATGTCGTTGACCAGCCGCGCCCGCGAGAATGCGCGGTTCATGCCGAAGCCCAGTTCACGCAGCCACACCTCGCCTTCGTGGGCGCGGATGATGGCCAGCATTTCGTCGAATTCCGGTGTCGCATGCTCTGCACCGACGACGCGCCCGCGTTCGACGATCAGCGTGATCGGCGTCTCGGGACGGTTGACCATGAAATGCGTGTCGCCGAACACGAAGATGCGCACGCGCCCGTTGACCGCTTCCAGATCGCGCGCCTCGGTGAACACCTCACCGAGCGGGAACTGGCCGCCGACATTGTTCATGCCGCTGTAGTCGCCGATATTCAGCTTGGCCGATTCGAAGGCGCTGCCGAACACCAGCCGCGCGCCGTCGCCGCTGTCGACCACGCCCGATTGCGCGCTGTCGATGCGGGCCTTGAGCGCGTGGCCGACGCCGCGATAATAGGCCGGGTCGTAGGCCAGCGATGCGATGTAATGCAGTCCCTGTTCGCCCGGCATGCGCGACAGATGCACATGCTCGATCACTTTCAGGCCGCGCTTGAACAACTCGATGCGGATGCGGAAGGCCTCCAGCCGGAAGCTGGTCGACTGCACCAGCACCACCAGGTCGCCGGCCCGCATCAGCGCGAAGGCGGCCAGCACCTGCTCCGGCGTGACGGCGTCGAAGTCGACGAAGGTGGCGCCGGGGACGGCCTGGCGGTAGGCCGCCGTCAGCGCCAGGTTCAAGTCGCAGCGCGTGTCGTAGACGATCAGCGCGGCCTGCGCCGGCGTGTATTCGATGGCCATCGCCAGCAGATCGGCGACGTTGCGGGCGGCGGCCGCCAGCGCGGACGGAGTCAGGACCGGCGCTGCCTGGTCGGACGGGGAGGGGAGGTGCATCGGATGCGGGACGTTCGTGCTCATGGTCGGCATTATACGGTGCGCCACGCCACATTCTTTCTTCTTGTCCCGCGACTGTGCCCGGGGTAGAATTTGACAATATATCCGGTAGGCAACTCATCGCTGAGCCGGCAAGTCGCGCTGGACCGGGAGCGATCGTCCTCCAGCCGCGCGTTTGCGCTTGCACCGCGCTGTCACGCCGTATTAAATGGGATGCTTCGATGAGTGCAACGAAGGTAATGGGTTTGGATTTACCGCTGGAGCGACCGGATGCGGGCGGCCGCGCGGCCCTGTTCGTGCCGTCCGTCGGCGCCAAGGAGGAACTGCTGCAGACGATACGCCACGGCGCCGCCGTCGTCGGCTTCGGCAACCACGACCGCACGCTGACCATTTTTTACGAGAGCAACCGCTTCGGCGAGCCGACCATGCTGAAATGGGAACAGAAGGCGCGCAAGGCCTACGACCGGCTGGTCGAGAATTTGCCGACCGTGTCCAAGATGGTCAGCAAGTCGGAAAACTTCGAACAGGTCGGCTACATCAACGGCAAGGGCATCACGATACGGCGCATGGAAACGCTCAAGCGCTGGCTGGCCGCGTCGGAGGCGATGGACAGCGCGCCCGAGGCCGAGATCGTGCCGTGGACGCCGCCGCCGCCGCCGAAAAAAATCAGCTGATCCGCGCCGCCGAAACCGCGCGCCAACGCCCCGCATGCCGGGGTGTTTTTTTGTCGCGGGCGTGCGCCCACATGCGTTATGATGGTCGCTCATGCGGGACTCGCCGAGGCGGAGTCCCGGTGCTATGCGGTGCATTTTTCCGACCACGGCAAGGATAGCTCTGGACAGACCAACGATGGCAACTAGATGGGAAACGGCGGACAGCGTCTGGCTTGAAAAGGCCGGTGGCGCTCCGTTTGAACTCGTGGCCAGCGCCGGCATGGCCCGCGTCGACTGGGCCGCGCAGGCGCCCGGCCGCATGCCGGACGTGGCGCGGTTGCTGGGCGCGTCGCTGCCGGCCGCCTGCACGCACGCGCCGATTTATCCGCAGGGTTTTGTTTACTGCCCCGAATGTGGCAAGCCGTTGACCAGCTACGCCGGCCGCATTGCGCGCCTGCCCGCGTGGTGGGGCGCCAGCAGCGCGGCGCTACCCGTCGACCACTATCCGCTGCCGCGCCATGTGCCGCATGGCCTGCCGGTGACGGCGTTGCCGCTGGCGGCCAGCCTCGAAACGCGCGCGCCGGAACCGGCCATCGGCGCGGCCGAACGCAAAATCCCCGCGCCGCCGAACGCGCTGTGCGTCTTCGCCGCCGCCGATTTCGGCTACGCCGCGCAGCGTTTGCTGGCGCTGGCCTACACCCGCAACGTGCTGCAATACTGGGACCCGGCGGCCGGCGCGTGGCATCTGATGGCCGCCGACGATGCCGCGGTCGACCTCAGTTTCAGCGTCTCCGATTATGCGTGGCTGCCCGCCGCCGCTGGTGCGCCGCGTGGCGAAGTGGGCTTGCTGCCGTCGGCGCAAGGGCTGCTGCGCTTGACCATCAATCCGATCAACCTGAGTTTCCACACGCGCGCCGTGTTCGACGCGCCGCTGGTCAGCGCGCCCGGCGCGGTCGGCCGCCATATCGCCTGCCTGTTCGCGTCCGACGACGGCGTGCGGCTGTGGACCGCGCTGGCCGACGGCGCCGACCCGGAAGCGCTGCGGTGCGACAGCGCGGCGATTCCGTCCAGCGGCTGGTCGCGTCCCTTCAGCTACGATGGTCGTTTGATCTGGCAGCACCAGCTGGGCCATTTGCTGTGGCGTCCCGGCGCCGCGCCGCAATGGCTGCCGTGGCCGGACGGCTGGACGCCGCGCCTGCAATTCGGCGGCCCGGTGAAAAGCCGTCACGGCCTGCTGTGGCAGATCGGCCACGACGGGCAGGGCTATTCCTTCCTGGAGCTGGGCCGCGCCGACGGCCAGCAGGAACGCATCGACGGCGCGCGGCTCGGCTTCGGCACGCTGCTGTTCCGGCGCGGCCACCAGGTCAAGAACGAACCCTGGGACAGCGAGGATGTCGAGGACCAGACCAAGGCCGATGCGCTGGTGCTGCCGCTGCTGGAAAACGTCAGCAGCACGCGCAGCCAGCCCACGGGCCTGGTGCTGCGTTTCGACCGCTACACCGGCAAGGCCGAAGCGGCGCTGGCCGGCGCCATTTTGCCGCGTACCTACATCGAATGGATAGGCCAGCGCAACGTGATACTCGACGAAGTGGCGCGGCTGACGAATCCGGCCGACTGCCTGCCCTTCGTCTACGACAACTGCCTGTGGCTGCACCATCCGAAGTGGAACGAGATACGCGGCTGGCATTTGAAAGCGCCGACGTGACCCGCGTCGTCGCGTCGGCGGCGGGACTTACCGGCCTCGCCTGCGCGCTTGCCTGTGCCGCCGGTGCGCAGGCCGCGCCGCTGCCGCACGCGGTATCGCACGTTTTTCTGGTCCAGAATTCGGGCTGGATGGAACCGTTTTACACCGATCCCTCGTCGCAGTACAAGCCGCTGATATCGGCCGTGGTGGCCGCGGCCACCCAGCCGGGCGACGCGCTGGTGCTGGCCTCCTTCAATCAAAGCCTGCCGAACGCGCCGTCGCCGAAGGCGCTGCTGGCCACCAAGGTCGACGCGTCGTCGAGCAAGCAAGTGGCTGCCGCGCTGGCGCCGTTGGCCGTCGCGCACAAACCCGGCAGCGCCGTGCTGGCCGACACCGACCTCGGTGAAGCCGTCGGCGCGGCCATCGACACCGCGCTCGATCATCATGCGGGTCTGGTGTGGCTGTTCACGAATAATAAAAACAGCCCGAACAACGACCAGGCCACGGCGCAGCGCAACCGCGAGTTTTATCAGCTGATCCACAACGGCGCCGACATCAGCAAGGCGCTGGCCTTCCCGCTGCAAATGCCGGTGCATGGCGGCCGATACAGCGCCGGTGGTCTGATGGTCTACGTCTTCGCCATCCACGACGAGGGCGCGCGCGAACTCGATCAGCTGCTGCGTTCCGGCCGTTTGCAGCAAGTGATCACCGAGCCGCCGGCGCGCTTGAAACCGCTCGACCAGGACACCGTGCGCCTGCGGCCGGTCCGCGTCGATAATGCGCCCGGCGTCGCGTTCTCGATGACGCCAGGCGGCATGCTGCGCGCCGACGTGCAAGCCGGCGCCGCCACGCCCACCGCCAAAATCCAGTGGACGCTGGAGAACAGCATCTACCCGTACACCATCGCCAGCGCGCAGCTGGCCGCGCGCTCGGTGCTGGCCGGCGAGGACAAGCCGATCAGCCTGGGCACCGATGTCGTCACCGCGCTGGCGCCGGGCAAGGGCCTGCCGCTGTCGTCGCAGATGCAGCTGCCGGTCGCGCGGCTGCCCGGAAAATGGTCGGCCGCCGCGATCAGGTCCGCCGGCTCGGCCTACGTTTTGCCGGGCGCGATACAAGTCCACCTGACCGGCCAGCAGCTCGAATTATCGCAAGCCTTCCGCGAGCGCATGGCCGCGCTGTTCCCCGGCGATCCGCTGCCGGACATCTTCACGCCGCCGGCGCAGGTGCAAAATTCGCTGGCCGTGCTGCCGATCGAAGTGCGCGTCAGCTTCGGCATCGCGCCCTTGCTGGCGTTGGTCGGCGGCCTGCTGGCCTTGGCCGCGCTGGCGCTGGCTGCGTATCTGGCGCTGAACCGTCCACGCAAGGTGCTGGTCACGGTGGAGGATGAACTGCGCACCCTGCAAGCGCGCCCCGGAACCCGGCAACCCTTGTACGATAAGGCCGGAATCAAAGTGGCCGAATTAAAAACCACGCTGTTCGGCAGCACGCTGACGGACCTGCGCCCGGGCGCGCAAGTGCGTCTTGGCCGATGAACGATCGAGGAAAAATAAAATGAAAACCAGTCAGGGCGACGTCGCAAAGACCCAAACCAATACCGATCCCGGTTTCAAAGTGCCGCCATCGGCCGACGCCAACACCATGAAGGCGGCCGGCGCGGCAGCCGACGCCAGCGCACCCGCCGCTGCTGCTGCGGCATCGACAGCGCCGGTAACGTCGGCAAGCGGCATCGAAGTCGCGCCGGTGCAGGGCGCGCCGGAAACCGATACCTCCTCGCGCGACCAGCTGCTAGGCGGCGGCATCTTCATCGTCCTGCTGATCGTGTTTTTTTTCGCGCGTAACGCGTACACACACCATCTGGTGCGGCGCCGCGTGGCGCCGTCGGCGGCCGGCACGGCGGGCTGGCTGCTGTTTGTCGGCCTGGCTTTCCTCAGCGGCGCGACTGTGCTGGCGGTGATGAACAGCGCCAAATTCATGAGCGTGGCGGTGATGGTGCCGCTGCTGGTGTTCGGCGTGCTGGCGCTGGCCGGCGCGCTGCTGACCGGTCGTCGCTAAACCTCGCGTCGCTAACTTCTTCGAGAGATCGTCATGGCAGAATTCCCCAACAGCGGTACGGAAAAAAAGGCCGAACTCAAAGTCGATCTGCGGCCGACGCTCTTCATCGGCGCCGGCGGCACCGGCATGGAAGTGATGATGCGCATCCGCCGCCGCATTTTGTCGGCCGTCTGGAACCGCCACAGCCCGACCCGCGTCGACGCCATCGGCCAGTTCCCGGTCGCCCGTTTCCTGCACTTCGATCTCGATAGCGGCGCCGTCATCGACGAAGGCAAATCGCAGCGCACCGACCCGTGGTATGAGCTGGTCAAATTGAGCGACGAGGAACGGCTGGTCGAGAATATCGATTTACAGCAGTACCATGAATCCGACGACAGCCTGGCGCGTTTTCCGCTGATAGAAAAATGGATGCCGCTGCGGCCGAAAAAACTGCGCTCGCTCGGCATCGATCCGTCGAAGGGCGCGGGCCAGATCCGCGCCGTCGCGCGGCTGTATTTGTTCGACAAATATCCCAAGCTGCGCGGCCGCATCAAGGGTGCGCTCAATTTCTTGAGCAGCAACGCCGGCAACGAGCGCAAGGAAAACTACCAGCGCCTCGGCCTGCAAGTCGACACGTCCAAGTTCCGCATCGTCGTCATCGGCTCCAACGCCGGCGGCACCGGCGCCGGCAGCGTGATGGATCTGGGCTGGATCGCCAAGGCCGTCGCGCGCCAGGAAGTGGCCGACAGCCAGGTCGACCTGGTGCTGTTCATGCCGTCCGGTTACGCGAAAGCCAACAAGGAGCGCACCGAGGCCAACGCCTACGCCACCATGATGGAGCTGGAGACGGCGATGCGCGACATGGACGCGCAAGTGCGCTGGGCCGACCCGGACAGCCTTACCGGCAAAGGCGCGCCTTTCGACGACGTCTATTTTGTCGACACCGCCAACCTGTCCAACAAGGCCACGCAGGACGTCAAGGACGTGTACCAGATGGTGGCCGATTCGCTGTTCGAGGATTTCGCCTCGGCCGATTTCGCCAACCGCAAGCGCTCGGTCGCGGTCAACCAGCAGCAGCACAAACTGGGTCCATTCAATCCACGCGTGCCGGAGGCGCGCTTCGGCGACATGCGCCTGTCCTACTCCAAGGTGTATTCCGCCTTCGGCCAGGCGGTGCTGGACACGCAGCAAAGCCTGCGCGACGATATCCGCGCCTACGAGCTGGCGGGCCTGATGGTGAAGGCCTTCTTCGGCATCGTCGGCACCGATGGCGCACCGGCGCGCCGCGCTGGCGACCAGGAACGCGACGTCTTCATGCGCGAGCAGATGGCGATGAGCGAGCATCCTTTCGATGCCTTCCCCGATTTTAAAAAAGGCACGGTCGACATCACGCCCTTCCATGAATACGCGCTGACCGACATGCTGTTGCTGGACAAGGACGGCCGCTCATTGCTGGAGCGCGTAGAAAGCAAGGTGCAGCTGGAGATCGACCGCATCATGGGCGGCTACGAACTCAATGTCTGGCGCGAGAAAGTGGCCGAGCTGCTGCCGCATCTGGAGCGCGACGCCATCCGCGAAGCCGGCGCCAGCGCCGAAACCAGCGAGGACCGCATCAAGCGCCACACCGCCGAACTGCTGATGCGATTGAAAGGCCGCGCGCGCGACCAGCTCTACGCGCTGCTGGACGACCGCAAACAGGGCGGCCTGGAATTCGTGCTGTCGCTGCTGGAGCAGATCAAGGCCCGCATCGCCCAGCGCGACCTGGGCCACATCGAACGCAACGGCCAGCGTTACCGCAGCCTGCGCGACGCGCTGCGCACGCGCCAGGTCGAGGAATCGCTCAACAACCTGTCGCAGGCGGCCGGAAAAATGTTCGGCCGCGATGCGCAGGCGCGCGAGGTGATGGCGCATCTGAAGCGCGACATCGCCGATTATCTGCGCTTCCATTTGCTGGCCGTCGCCGCCGCGCAGGCCAGCGACGTGCTGCGGGCGATGTCGTCGTGGCTGGGCGATGCCGCATCGGTCGACGAACATGGACAGCCCGTGTGGAGCGGCATCGCCGGCGAATTCCAGGAAGGGCGGCGCTGCGTCGACGCGATGCTGGCGGCGGTCGACCAGCGCATCGACCAGCTGCGCGCCGACGCCCAGCATGAACACGCGACCTATATGAAACTGGCCAGCGATGCTGTGCCGGATGCGGTCAAGCTCACCGGCGACATCAGCGCCTGGAGCGAGGAAGTGCTGCTCGAATTCGGCGGCTCGGCGCGGCTGTTCCCGCAACTTGGCGACGACAAGCTGCGTTCCTCGTTGCTGCTCAAATTGTTCCGCCGCGCGCAAACGCAACTGAGTCGCGAACAGGCAGGGGAGGCGGCACCCGTCGATCCGCTGCTGGAACGGTTGTCAGCCATGTCGCCTCAGGAGCGCCAGCGCATTTTCAGCGAATGGATACGCAGCGCGATGCCGTGGGTGAACGCGCGCTTCTCGGCCGAGTTCACGCCCAACGCCGACCAGTTCAAATGCTTCATCGGTGTCGGCGACGCCAACGCGTGGCGCAAGATGGAGGCGGAAATCAAGGCCGCCGTGCCGACTGGCTTCTTCCACGGCGATTTGGTCAACGTCGTCAACACCGGCATCGTCGGCAAGGCGGTGTGCTACATCGAGCTGTCGGGCGTGCCGATGACGGTGCTGCGCGGCCTGCCGACGTGGCGCACCTCCTACCAGATCGAGAACCCGAAAATCCCGACTCACCTGCATTTCGATTCGACCCGCTTCCGCCATCCGATCGCGCCGTCGATGGACGAATTGAATCGGCTGGCCGACGATTACGAATGGTACTTGCAGGCGATCGCGCTGGGCGTCATCCGCCGCAAGGCCGACCTGTCGGACCGCGAAGCGTCGTTCCAGCCGCGCGGCCAATATCTGTTCGAGGTCGAGCCGGGATCGGGCGAGTGGCTGCAGATCGGGAACGAGTTCGCCATCCGCTCCAACGGCTTGCCGGCATATTATCGCGACCAGGTGATCGCCGCCGTGCAGCAGCGTTTGAGCCGCGTCGGACCAACCCAGTTCCTGCTGCTGGCGGCGTTGATGCGGCATTACCAGCTGCGCGTCTATCAGCCGAAACTGGAAGTGGACGAAACCGGCGCCGAGCTGCCATCGCCGTCGCTGCCGAATATCACCGCGCGGCGTTTGTACGACGCGTGGCTGCATCGCGCGCAGGCTTTGAATCCGCAGGCGTCGCTGGCGTCGATAGACCGGGCGCTGGAATTGCTCAATCAGTGGAGTGTGGCGGTGCCCGATTCGGCCAGCGATGCCTATGCTTGGGAGGTGCAGAATGCCGCCGACAAGCGCGTGATACGGCCGGAATATCTGGTCAGCGAGACGCAGGCGGCCAGCGTGTTCTCCACCGCCGCAGCGCCATCGCCGGTGGCCGCCAGGCCGCAGGCCAACAGCTATAAGGTGTTCTTGAACAAGACGCAGCAAGGGCCGTATGGTCTGGACGAGCTGGCGCGGCGCGTCGCGCTCGGTGAAATCAACACCGGGACCAAGGTGTGGAATATGCGCTGGGTGCCGCATGTCGATCACTGGCAGGCCGCCGCCGAAGTGCCGGAGCTGGCGGCGTTGTTCGACGCGGCCATTCCCGATCCGCACGACGACATACCCGACCCTGAATAAATGGAAAGCGGATTTGTGGCAGCTGACGTGATCTATCGTTGCGTGAACGATGCCTGCGGCCGTGGCTGGCCGCGGCAGGTCGCGTATTGTCCATACTGCGGCAGGCGCCAATCGACGGAGCCGTTGCCGGTGGAGGAGGTCGCGGCCGTTCCTGCGCCCGTGCCGCGCGTGGTGCCGACGCCGGCGCCTGTCATCGTGGAAGCGGTCAAGCCGGCGCCGCCGCGTGCCAAGACCAAGGTCAACTTCGGCACCAAGCCATTGCAGATACCGGAGTTGCATCCCGAGCTGGGCGACCGGCGCAGCGCGCCGCCGCTGCGCCAGCCTATCCGTTTGCGTACCTGGCTGCTGGTGCTGGCCGGCCTGGCCGCGATCTGGTACATCGCCAAGCCGCCGGGCCAGCGACAGAAAATCGACGCGCGTGTCGATGCCGATATCGCGCTGGTCGGCGAGTGCAGGATGTCGGAGGCGCGCGCGGAACTGGTGGCGCTGAAATCGGCCAAGGCCAGCGAGTCGCAACTCAAGCGCCTGCAGGAGGCGGTGAGCGCCAGCGCGCCGTCGTGCGAGAAGAAGCGCTTGCGCAGCAAGGCTTGGACCGAAGCGCGCTCGCTGATCGAAATCGAAATGCAGTACGATCATCTGGACCGGGCCGAGGCCAAGCTGGCCGCCTTCAACAGGAAGTGGGGCGAGGGCTCGGATTCGCGCGAGTGGACCGACAAGATCGAAACCAAAAAGGGCGAGCATCTGCTCGACCAGGCCGACGCCTGCCTGACGGCCGCTGATCGCGTTTGCCTTGAAAGCAAACTGGCGGCGGTCGAAAAACTCAAGCGTCCCGAACTCGCGCAACGCACGCTGGCGCTGCGCGATTCCTTGTCGCACCTGCTGGAGACGACGTTGCTGGGCCAGGCCGCGCCGCCGCCAACCGCGCCTGCGCCGGCCGCAGCACCCAGGTCCAATCTGCTGACCACATCGCCGGCCATCGCACAGAACGATCTGATGGCGCGCCGCGTGTTGGCCGACGCCGAGCATGAGCTTTTACAGGGCAATTACAAGGCCGCGATGGCCAAGGCGCAGCAGTGCGCGGCGATGGTTGAAACGGGCAACCACGAATGCACGGTGTTGAGGCAAAAGGCCGAGCGCCTGGACGCCGACATGCAGCGTTGCCTGGCGCGCGGCGCCGACTGGATCAACGACCGCTGCCAGTAAATCGGTGGCTCAGACCTGCACGCCGGAGGGGAACAATTTTTTCGGTGTCCACATCCGGTTTCCCAGCGCGACGAAAACGATGCTGGCCAGCGCCAGTATGCAGACATAGCCCGGACCTGCCGTCA
>Ga0209862_1000177_pt1 | contig 23764 bp, 16 predicted proteins | sample OrgsoiDNA_201061_FD_185809 | JGI IMG/M metagenome (GOLD analysis project Ga0209862, IMG submission 185809) | Permafrost soil microbial communities from the Arctic, to analyse light accelerated degradation of dissolved organic matter (DOM) -... | ecosystem: Environmental > Terrestrial > Soil >... | reverse complement strand
GTGCCGGTCGAGCTTGCGCTGCGAATGGGCGATTTTGTCGCGGAGTCGGACTTTGCGCGGGGTGTTCCGCGTGTCGATCGCGATGCCCTCGAAGAGCTCGCCGACATTCAGGACCATCTCCGTGGCGATGCCCGCGTCAATGCCGATGTCGGTGCGTTTCATCGCGATCCGGTCGGCCTCGCTCAGCTTCGTGCGAAACAACCCTGATTTCACGAGGCTCGCGCGGGACAAATAGCAGGTGCAAATCAGGCGGGCTTTGGAGCCCTCGAAGCGGATTTCGGCGTTGGAGACCTCCAACGCGCCGGCTGCGGCCATTTCCTCGAAACTCGCGCCCGGGGCGAAGCCGACACGGGCGACGAATTGCGAGAATGCCCGGTTCTTCATCAAATGGAAGCGCTCTTTGCCGCAGCCTTGCAGCGAGAGCCGGCTCAGGCGGCCCGTCCCGCGCAGGACTCGGAAAGTGTTGCCCAATTCGCGCAGCGGGATGTTGACGTTAGTTTTGAATTTCAGCGATCCGAATTTAGAGCCGGGGTTGGCGGCGCGCCTGGCGATCATCGATCGGAGACTGCGCCTCATCCGCTCGGCGATGTCCTGGACCATGTGCGACCCCAAGTTCCTCAATGAATAAGGCAAATGCTCGCCGCGTTGGCCGTCGACCCACTCAAGGACCTCAATGTCGCGCGTCCGGGGGTCCCACTCGAACAGGTTGTTGGGATAAATCGTGAATCCAAAATCGTCCATGAAGGACTTGGAGCTCCACTCGACCAGATGGTTGTAAAGCCAGCGCGCCTCGTCCCGGAGTCCTTGCAGCCACGCCGCTCGTTTTTCAGACAGCTTGCTCGCGTCGATTTGGAACGCGAAGGCTTTCGGCCGCATCGACTTGCGCCGCTCGGCCGTCGCCTTGCGCGTGGCTTTTCGGGCCTCGCGGTGCTCGTCCTGGACGGTTTTTCGGGCGGGCTTGGACATGGGGCGGCAGAAAAATTGCGAGAAAGGACGGGCTGGTTTATACGGTGGTTCAAGCCGTTTGGCAAGCGTTTCCGCGGTTTTTTCGATTTTTTTCCCGATTCTCGCGCCTCGCTTCTTCCCGCCCTAAAGGACGGGGTCTGCGCTCGGCAAAATTTATGGGATTGCGGAAGGCGGCAGCATTCTAAAGGATGGCCCGCAAATGTAAAGCGCGGGCGCGATAAATTTCGCGGTTTCGGAACCGCCAACAAACGCCGCCTTGTCCACGAAGGGATTGGGGGCCGCCCAGGGCCAAAATCCGGACAAACGCGCGGAAAAACAAAAGCGGCCGCAAAAAAGCCCCGCGCGGCGACACGGCCAAATCTCTCCTGTTCGCGTGTCTCATAAAAACAACAAAAGAAAAGAAAGTTGAAATATCGGCCACGCTGGCGAAAGGGTTCGACGGCCGCGGAGTATGATGGGATCGTTTCTCTCTTCGGCCGGAGCGCGTTCGCTCGCCCTTTTCCCATGACTGTTGTTCCTTGTTCCTCCCTGCGTGTCTTTTCCGCGCCGCAACCCATCGACGGCATGCGGGCGGAGGCGCGCTCGCGCGCCGCCTGGCCAGAGGGAATTCAGCGGTTTGGCGAGCAAAGGCCCCCCGCGCAAGGGCGCCAGGAGGCCGAGGAAAACGGAGAAAAAGCCGAAAGCCGCCTCCCTCCGGCCCCCGCCTGGACCGCCCGCGCGATCTCTTCTGCGTTGAAAGCCGGCGCCCGAAACCTTGGCGCGCCCGAAGGATGGGGGTGGCGCTGGGGCGGAGCGCGCATTTTTGACGCGGTCAGCAATCTGCTGCCGATGGCCGATGTGGCCTTATGGGGCGAGCTGGTGTGGGCTCTGGGAGCGCATCCCCAGGGCTTGCGCGAAGTCGTGGCTTGCGTTCGGCGCGAAACAAACCCTTCTCTTTCCGCGGTGAACGACCGCCCCCTGCATTGGCCCGGAGGCCGCTCGTTCACCCTGGACGCGAGCGAGGAAGGGCTCGGCGAGGGATGGCTTTTGGCGCAGTGGGTGGAGCGCTATGCGATCGCCCGCCAAATGGGCGTGGAGAGCGCCTGGCGCGAGAAGGGATGCGGGCATGCGGAAAAAGAAAGGGCCAAGGCCAGCGCGTTCGTGAAAATGAGCGAAGAAATGGACGCTTGCCTGGCTATTTGGGCCACGGCGGGCGGAACGCTCTCGCGCAAGCTGCACGCCGCGGGAGCCCATGACGGCGCGCGCCGACAAATGATTTACGCCGCGCGGTGCCGTCTCCGAGGATATTTGATGCTGGCGGCGCAGGAGAGGGCATTGGGCGCCGAAAAAGCCCTCGCCCTCCTTCGGGCGGGCGCGCCGCTTGACGAAACCGAAGATCATTGCCTCGCGGGATGGTTGTGCGTGGCGGCGGCGCGTCCGGACGCCGTGGAGATTTTCAAGGCGGCGGATCACGCGGGGGCGGACTTCAACGCCGCCGGCGCCTTCGGCGGCACGCCGTTGCACGAAGCGTTGAATGAGAAAAACGGACCCGCTTTCGACTGGCTCGCCGAGCGCGCGACCGGGCTCTCGGGGGCCGCGGCCTTGCGGCGCGCGCAAGTGATTTTGGCGCGATCAGACTCCGGCTTGCGCTACGGCGGGCGCGCCGCGGGCATGCGAGCCGACCAGCCTGACAACCAACGATGGCTTGGGCGACGAATCGCGCAAGCCGAAGCCCGGGAGCTCAGGCATTTGGTCCCAATGGGCGAGAGCGAACTCGTCGCGTGCCGCGCGACGCGCCTTTGAACCCCGCAAACCGCGCCTCTCAGCGGCGAACAACGAGTAAAATTTAGCAAAAAGACGAATTATTTCTTTGATTGGGGTAGTTTGAGCCCATTGCCAATTCGCATCCGTGAAGGCTCGCTCGCCATTGCGCTGGCTGATCGCGGCGCGGTTGGCGCACGGAGACTCGAATTGACGCCATCGCCCCAAACCTCAAGCATGCTCTTCCCCGAGCTTTACAAATCCCTAGAGTCCGTCCGATGGAACATGGACACGGACATCCCTTGGGCGAACTTTGAAAAAGACAAGCTCACGGACGAGCAAGCCAAAACGATCAAGTTCAACGCCATCACGGAGTGGGCCGCCTTGCCCGCCACGGAAATGTTCTTGCGCGACAACCGCGGGGACAGCGATTTTTCGGCCTTCATGAGCATTTGGTTCTTTGAGGAGCAAAAGCATGCCCTGGTGCTCATGGAGTATCTGCGGCGCTTTCGCCCAGAATTGACGCCCACGGAAGAGGAATTGGACGCCGTCCGCTTTGAGTTCGACCCCGCGCCTCCGCTGGACACCCTGATGTTGCATTTTTGCGGAGAAATTCGCCTCAATCACTGGTATCGGCGCGCCGCCGAGTGGCACACTGAGCCCGTGATCAAAGCCATTTACGAAACCATTTCCCGCGATGAGGCGCGCCATGGCGGCGCCTACCTGCGCTATATGAAAAAAGCGATCGCCGAGCGCGGCGACGAAGCGCGCGCGTCATTCGCCAAAATAGGGCTGCTCATGGCGTCCAGCCGCCGCACCGAAAAGCCCCTGCACCCAACCAATTTGCATGTGAACGCGGCCCTTTTTCCGCGCGACACCGTGCAGTCTCGCCTTCCGGATCCAGAATGGCTGGAGCGCTGGCTCGACGAGCAAATTTGTTTCGACGCCCAATGGGAGGGGAAGGTCGTCGAGCGCTTGCTGCACAATGTCTCGTCTTTGTTCGAGCGGCCCATAAAAACCGTTCAAGACCTCAACCGCTATCGCAAGGAAATCAATATGTCGAGCGCCGCCCAAAACGAGCAACAACAGCTGCCCACCGACACGCCAGCGTCTGCGCCCGAAGTCGACACGACGGCTTCGGTTGAAAAAGAGGTCATTCGGCCCAGTCCGGAGGAAAACGCCAAGACTGCGTCCGAACGCCGCGCCAGAGACGCAGAAGGCGCGGCCCGTTGATGACAAACGGCGATGCGCTCGCGACGGGCTGCGCGGGCGAAAATCTCACGAATCGAAAAAAAGACGAATTCACGAAAAAACTCGGCTACACTGGGCCGAACGACGCGGTTGGCTGCCTCGTGAACGCCCCAGAAATTCGGCGCTATTTTAATTCTTTTTGATTGGCCTCCGCGGGCATTGCGCCGGCGGAAATGGACGCATGATGCGAGACACGCAAAGCCCGCCATTTTCAGCGCCGGAAACGCGCGCGCGGAGCGCTCCGGCTTTGCCGTGGCGCCTCGCCGCCGAGGAGGCCGCAAAAAAAATCGTTTGGTCGGCGCTGCTGGAGGCCGCGCTGGCCCAATTGGGGGCGAATGCCCCGCCTGTTCCCGGCAACCCCTCGATGGTCGCGTCCGAGCCGCCCGCGCAGCCTCATACGGCTCCGCTTCACGCGTTGCAAGCCCGGGCTCTGCGCCTTCCCGATTTGGGGGACAAAGGCGCCGGGCCCGGCTGGCGCATTGCGCTCCAAGAGAGCAAAAGCGAGGAGGACGCCCGGCTCGCCGCAATGGCTGAGCAAAAAATGGAAGGTCCGGAGCTTGAAAATGGCGAGCGCGAAGACGCGATGTGTCCGTGGGACGAGCGGGTTTTGAAGGCTCGGCTTGAGAGGCTGGGCGAATTGGACGTTTTGGCGCAAACTCAATGGATTGGAGAGCGCGAAGGCAACGAGCCGCATCTTGTCGCATTGTGCGAGCGCGTGGGCCGCAGCGCGCTTCACCTGGCGCATGCCGCGCGGCGATGGAGCCTTTTTGAGCCGGTCGAGCCAAAAGCGGCGGCGCTTTCTTTTTGGGCCCTCAGCGCGCAAAGCCTGCATGAGGCCAAAGCGACCGACGCCGTTTGGCGCGGCTGGGCGCTTGCGCTGAGGCGAGCCCGAGCGCGCGCGGCCGAAGATCTCACGCTGGCCGCGCCAACCGTGCCCGACAAAATCGCGGCTCGCGACTGGGCCAAAGCAACCCTGTTTTGCTCAACGCAAACAGCGGCCCCCAACCCCTTTTGCCAAAATTCCAGCGGCGTGTCGGGCGTGGGCCAGAGCGCACATGGCGGCCCCTACGGATCGCCTGATTTTTTGATCGAAAGCCTGTCGCCCGAGCAATGGGAAGTCGATTGCTTTGAATTGTTCGCCCTCCCGCGGCACATGCAATGGCCCAATCCGCAAATGGAGGCCTCGGAGCGCGACGACGCCTGGGCGCTCATGGAGAGCCGCGGCGGATTATGGCGGCGGATTTGGGAAACGCACTGCGCCGATGGCTGGGATGGCTTTTTGGGGAAGCCGCGGCGCGCGGCCCATTTGCCGGCCTCTATTTTGGGGAAGCTCTTCGCGTGCGGAGCTTGGCAATGGCTAAAAGCCGTCCCGGAGGAAAAAGCGATTCCGTTGTCCGAGTGGGAGCCCTCGACCCCGCAGGACGGGGAGTTGCTGAGCGGCGACGCCTTGTGGCTGACCGTGCAGAGTCCGGCGGAAGCCGGATTGAATGAAACGCTGGACCAGCTTGAGCGGATTTACGGGAAAAAGAAGGCGTGGAGCGAAGCTTACGACTTGGATGGAAAAACGCTGGACAATTGGCAGGACGAGGCCTTGGGATTTTGGATGATTTATTGCCATGACCCGTTGCATGGGCGATCGCCGTATCAAATTGAAAATGGGTGGGGCGAAGAGCCCGTCGAGGGCTTGCTCTTGGCGTGGAGCCGGATGGCTCACAATGCCTTGGCCGCTGGCGTCAGCGATGACGCCTGGTGCCAAATGGGGTTTTACAGCGCGGGAATTTTAGGCGAGGCCTTTGTGTCCGTGGCCCGCGATCTTGCGCCCAGCCGTTGGCTGGAGTGGATCCGGGAGGAGGAGACGGGCTGCGTCAAGGGCTTGGCGCAAGGATGGATGGCTCTCGGGGGAAAGACGCGAGGCGGAATCCCCGTGGTGGCCAGCGAATGGCTGTTTTTTTGCGGACATCCGCAATTGGCCAAAGCGGCGGAAGAGGCCGGCGGCGTTCCCGCTCGGCCAGAGTGGTTTGGCGCGATGGCGCGTTGGAGCGAGAAAAGCAAACCCGAATGCCGGGCGTGGGTCGCTCGAATGCGCGCGAATTTCGAGGCGATCAGGCTGGGCGGCATGCCAGGGGTGTCGTCAAGCGCAAGTTGTGGAAAATCTCCAACAATTGACAGCGCGTCCGACACCGAGGGCGACGATGGGCATGCGGGATCGGGCGGCGGCGCGGCGCGCGCCGCGCGCCGGCTGTGAAGATTTTAGGCGGTTTGGGAGCCGGAGGGCCGCGCCCGCTGGGAAGTTGGGATACAATGTCGAGAGACGCCGAAAACGCCTCGCGACTCGCAGGTCTGCCTCGTCGCCCCATTTCTCGTCTGTTTTTCCTTGCTTGCCATGCCCATGACAATTCGTTCCCGTGAACACCGCTCAATGACCGATCGCTCGGCCACGGCTCGGACCGCGGCGCAGCGCGCGGCCGAAGACGCCGCGCGACAAGTCGCCTGGGAAAAAGCCGACCCTTCGGAGTCCGGGGCCGCGGCCAAGTCGATGATTGTCGCAATGGTCGAAAATCAGGGCGATCGCGCGCAAGCGATTTGGCGCGCGCATGGCGTGGCCTTGCTGCGTTGGGAAGGAGCCAACGCAAAAGACTCCGACATCACGGGAGGCTGCCAAAGCGTGTTGGAGGCGGCTCTGAGATATCGCCGAGGGGCGTGGGTGGAAACCCTGCTGTCGGCCATGCCGGGCCGCGAGCTCAAAAATCGCCCTTGGGTGTCGATCGCGGTGTCTGGGCCGATGGACATCGGGCATTGGGACAAAATCGATGGAGCCCAGCGAGAGGGCCATTCGGTGGTTTCAAAGCTTTTGGAGCGCGTCGACGCGCGCGAATACGGCGAAAATGACTTGACGCCGTTGCTCACCGCGGCCTTCAACGGCGACGACAAAATGGTTGAGATTTTGGCTCCGCATTCCGACGTTTTCGCCTTTTCTCGCGACAAAAAACGTGTCGGAAGCGCTTTGGGAATGGCCTTGAACGCCAATGTCCTAGGGTGGGGGCAATCGGGCCAAGGCGAGTATCTGGCCTTCGAGCGATTGATGGCTTTCCACGGAAATTCAAAAAGAAGCCAAAAATGCGTGGATCGCGCTCTGGCCAATGCCATCCCCTTCTGGAAAAAAAGCGGCGACCAGAAGGCGCATTTTGAGAAAGCCGTGGCGTCATTGTTGGCGCAAGCGAGCTCGCGCGGGCGTTTGGAAGCGACGAGGGTCGCGCAAGAGGAAGGGTTTGATCGATTCGGCGAGCTGCTGGCGAAGGCCGAGGCCCAAGAGTTGGGCGAAGTCGCCCAAACACGCAATTCGCTTTGCGCAAATAACGCGCCAACTCCGACGCCCTCGCGTCGATTGTGAAATTGCGGCCCAAAAGCTTGCAGCCGACAGGGCGTCAGCGGATAATGGTCCATGCTTCGCGCGAGGCGCCCACTTTCAACGAAAGCAATTGGATGAAAAAACAATGAACGCGACGACAACGCCCCCGCTAGAACACAAGGACATGACGCCCCAACAGAAAAAAGCGTGGGAGGCGTTGGAGAACGCCGTCTCGGCGGGCAATAAAAAAGCATTGCGGGCCCTCTTGAAAACTTCCGACGGGATGGCCGCGGCGGCGGGATGCGATTCGGATAACGCAACCTCGGTTCTTTTCTATGCGTTTCTGCTTAAGAAGCCCGACTTGGTTTTGGAATTGATCCCGTTCAGCTCGCTGAATGCGCGGGGAATGTTCAAGCGGACGCCGTTGATGATGGCCGCGAACGCGCAAGACCCCATTTTGGTTTCCGCCTTGCTGTCAGAGCCAGCCGCACAAGAAACGGTCGACTGGCAGGACGAAACCGGCGGCACGGCTCTGGAAATGTGGGTTTCCGCCGATGAAAAAACCCTCCGCGTTTTCTCCCCCAAAGACAAAATCCATGATCCGGTGGCGAAACGCGAGGCCTTTGATGCTCTGCTTGAAAAGTCAGACGCCAGTGTTCGAGCTCATTTTGGCCACACCGCCTTGATGAACGCGGCGAGCGAAAACAACGCAGAATACGTCACGGCGCTGCTCAGGAAAAGCGACCCAAAAGCGGTGGACAGCGAAGGCAACGACGCTTTGAAGCTCGCCATCAACCACCGCGCGATGGATGCCGTGAGGGCGCTCGTGAGCGTCTCCGATCTGTGGAAAAGAAACACGTCCAATGGCGAGACGGCGTTTGACTTGGCCGCGGTTCACGCGCAGCGAGATTGCGTCGAATTGTTGATGCCTTATGCGTTGCCGGCGTTGGCGGCGTGGCAAAAAGTGGACGAAAAAGCGAAAAAATTCACTCCGGAAAAGTGGCTGCGGCGTTGGTTTGACACCGCATGGAGTTGGGAGCGCTGGGCAGTGGGCGATTTGATCGCGGCTCACGCGGAAAGCGCGGGGCATGGATTTCCAGATTTGAAAAAATTGGCCAAAAATTTTGATCGAGAAGACCTCCCGCGCATTCACGCGATTTTGGAGGCCCGCGAGCTGTCAAAGGCCGCTTCGCAGGAAAAAGCGCCAGGGGCGGCCTCGAACGACGATCCCCTGGCCCCCCCCGCTCCGGAGAAAAAAGCTCGGCGCTCCCGCAAAGCGCTGTAGGGTTTTTGCTGAAAAAAGCGTCGCGTCGCTCAGCGAAATTGGAGAAGCGCGCGGCGGACAACAAGAGGAAAAAGAAAAGCCCGCCTTGTCGTGGGCTTTTTTGATTCGGGCGCGGCGTGGGCGGACAACAGCGAGATCAACAGCGCCGCGGGATCAGCAGCGGGCGAGTTCACGCCCACCCGGCGAACTCAACGCATCCGAGCGGCGTTGCGCATGAAGCGAGCCGGATTTTCCCGAAACTCCTTCGCGGCCTGCTTGTCCGCTTGCTCCTTGTCCCATGCGGCGATTTGCTGGGAAAAGGCCTCGGGCGCCACGCGCAGCCACGCGGCCGCGGCTTCTGGCTTTTCGATGTAAAAGCGGTTGTTTTCGAATTCGCCCACGATGGTGAGCTCCGACAACGCAAGCATCGAGCGCGCCACGGTCGGGTAGCGCGCGGACGCGCGCGAGAAGGCCATGTGGACGCGCTCCGTCCATTGCTGCAAGTTGGTCGCTCCGAAGCGATTGCCTTCGTAATAGGCCATCGCTTGCGTGGCGTCAGCCTCAAAGGGCAGCAGGACAATGCCGCTGCCCGCGTCGATCGCTTGCGCCGCGCGGCTGCCCGGGATAGGCACCGCGATCAAAGCGCGCGTGATCGCCGGTTGCGTTTGCGCGTTGTCGCGGCCATTCAGGTTGGGACGACGGGAAATCATGGGAAACTCCAAGAAATAAAGGCCTGTGAGCTGGGCAAGGCTCATTTTCGCGCGAAACGGAGCAAAAGCCAAGCGCGCGAGAGCGCGGACAGGCCAGCGGCAAGCATCTGCCCGCTTTGGAGCGGCGCGCGCAGCGCAGTCCTGCGTTGAGGGGCGACAAGGCCCAATCCAAAAAGCCCTCTCGGGCGAACCGATGGGGCGGCGCGGCCAGAGCGGGCCGCTGGGCGTTGGGTCCGGGGTGTTTCTGAGCGTCGGAGCCCCTCGCATGAAAAGAAGTTTACGGCTTTTTCAGAGAGCATGGGAAAATAAAACAAAAAAAATCAAAAATTCGCGCGAAACGCCACACTTGAAAAAAGCGCTTTGAAGACGAACGGCGCTTGGGCACAATGAGGGTTGCGCGGGCCTTTGAGCGGGCTTGCGCGATCCCTCAAAACCCAGGAGAGCGCCTTGGTCCAAAATCGTCCGCAATCGAAATCGCAAGCCCATCTCAACGCCCAATCCCTTCATCGTCCGGCCGTCCCAGACAGCCTTTCGGCTCAAAGCCAAGCGGCATTGAGTCCAGCCTCCTTGCCGTGCGCCGTCTCTTCTTGCGTCATTTCACCCACCGCGCCCCGCGCAAGCCGACCAGACAAAAGCCTCTGGGCCGCATTGCGTTCGCAAACAAACGGCGCGCCCTCTCCGTATTCGTTGGCCGAGTGGAGCGACGCCATTCCTCGCATGCGGGAGGCCGAGATTGAAGAGAACGCCCGCGCTCGCCGAGAGCGCAAAGACGCTGTCGATTCGCGCCTGTATGGCGAAGACGCGCAATGGATGGCTCGCGTGGCCAAACTGGAAACCTCGTCTTTGAATTCGCAAAAAGCCCCCTCCGAGCGCCTGCGGCTGGCGCTGGCGTTGATCGCGAAAAAAGCGGATTTCGATCGCGCGGGCGCCGCGGGCTTTGAGGCGGAGATGGCCAAGCGAGTCTGGATGTCCGCCAAGCACTTCAACGCTTGGAACAATCGCGACCACGGGCCGATCCACACGGCCAAGCGCATGCGGTTTTTCGCGGACTTGCTGCGCGGGTTCGCCGGCGGTTGCTTGCGGGCTTGGCAATTGGGAAACGAAGCCGCCGGCGAACCCGCGCTCCACGACGCTCATGTCCAAGAGAGCTGGACCCAAGCGACGGCGCTCGCCTTGCGCGCGGCGAGCGTGGCGTTGAGCGCGGAGGCTCTGGGCGTCAATCCCGCGGACGCAAGCCAGAGCGGCGAAGCGCGCGCGCGATCTGGCTGGGTCGGCCGGGTGGCCTCGGAGGATTTGGCTCCGTTGCATCAAGTGTTCATGGGCGCGTGGGCGCAGAGCCAAGACGCCTTTGCGCAAACGGTGAAAAGCCTGGGGGGCGACGCGTTGGCGCTGCCTGTGATTCTGGCGCGGACATTGGCTGAGACGACGGGCGCCGCTGCCGCGGATTGGGAGCCGCGAGAGGGAGTGGATCCGCAAACCGCGGTTTGGGCGTTGAAAATGGCGAGGGGGAAGAATGCGAAAAATGGCGAAAAATCGCGAGCTTCCGTGGCGCTGGCGTTGACGCTGGGCCGCGAGGCGGCCGCGGGAGAATCCCGTCCGAAGTTTCAGGCCGAGGAGCGGGCCGCTCTATTCAGAGAGGCTCAGCGATGGGGCTCCCCGGCTTGCGCGGGCGCGGACGCCGTCCAGATGGAGCGCCTCGCGGCGTCCGTCGAGGCCTCGTCTCCGGCGCTTGCGGGGTTGGTGGCGTGGATGAGAAAATCTTGCCAAGGCTCGCCCGCTGCCTCTTCGGAGGCCATCGCGCCCAAAAAGGCCCCTGAAGGCCGCAAGGCCTTGCGTCCGTGACGCTCGAGGCGCTGCCGGTGGATGGATGGGTTGCGAAATCATGCGCCTCTCGCTGCATGCGAGAGGCGTTTTTCGATCGCTCAATGGATATCCCGACATGAACCGGGCTTTTTTGGGCCTCGCTGGGCGACAAAAGGGCGAAAAAGGAAAAAACGGCGCCCAAAGGCAAGGCGGCCATTTGTCCAAAGTCTCGGCGCGCGGTATGATGAAGGGGTTGTTTTCATTCACGCGCCGCTCCTTTTCCGCCGCGCTCCGCCTTTGGCGGCTTTTTACGCCTTTCACGCATTCCAAACAAGACATCCGCCATGCCCCAAAAGAACATCGAGTCCCAGACCAGCCTGTTCGCCGAAGAGCCCTCGCCCGCGGCGGCGAAACCCGAAGAGTTGACGGCCGCCCAGCGCGCGTTGTCGCCGGGCGCGGCGGTCGCGACCCAATCGCTGTGGACATTCATTGACGGCAGCCGCTCTTACGGCAAGGAAAATGCCGCGTTGAATCTGGCGCGCGCGCTGCGCGCGTCCGGCCAATTGAGCCTCGTCGAGCCCTTGGGGCACTCCAAGCAACCGTTGCTTGAGGCTTGGGCCTCGGTCACCAGCGACGAAAATGTGGCGTTGAGCCTGGATGGATTGAAGGAATTGGCCCGATGGGCGAAAGAGGACGGCTTGGACGTGTGGGGGGAGAAGATCAAATCCCCTGATCTTGGGCGCCATTCGCGGCGTCATGACGGCCCCGCTGGTTTGTTTCGATCCGTCATGGCCGCCTTCGATGGAGGGTCCGAATTGCTGTCCAAGGGCGAGACCGCAAAAAAAATCGCTTGGGTCATTGAGAACGCCCCCTTGGCGCAGGTCAAGGCCTGGAGCCCGCGGTTCAACCACACTGAAAACGCCGGCATCCTGGAGTGGGCCGTGGGAGAGTCTCTCCCGGACGAACCGGCTCTGGCGTTGCTGGATCGCGGATTCTCGTTGAACGGCGCGAAAAGAGTCACGGGCGGCTTGTTGGCCAAGGGCTTGCAGTCGCCTGCGCTTTGGGGGCGGTTTTTGGCCGAGGGCGGAGATCCGCGCCAAAAAGTGGAGTCCCGGCGCGATGGGGAAGGCCTGATTCCATTGTGGAAGCATTTGAGCGAAAGAAATTCGCAGAGCGGGCCGGCTCAAGAAGTGTCGGCTCTCGCGAAAGCCTGGGCCGAGGCGAACGTCCGCGACGAATTGCTGCAAGACATTGACAAGAAATATTGGGCCGGATTTTCGACCCAACACAATGAAATCGGCAAATATATGAAGGCCGACAAAAACTGGCCAAACAAGCGCGATCCGCAAGGGCGCACGCCGATGATGCATTTGGTTTTGAAAAACGTCAACGAAGCGAAAACGTTCATCGACATCAAAAAAGCGGAAGAGGGCATTCTCGCCAAGGACCACGAAGGCCGCACATTGTGGGCTTACATGCTGGCTCAAGGGAAAGCCATGAACGGCGACGTGGCCCGTTGGCTCGCGAAAACGATTCCCGCGGAGGTCGACGCCAAAGGCCGTGGCCTTTTCGCGCAAGCGATGTCGGCCGAAAGACAGAACAGCTCGCAATCCACCATGTCGCTCAAGGGCGGAATTGTCGACGCGGTGAAGGACTCTCTCGTTTGGTGGGGAGCGACAGCCGAGCGGCAGGACGAAATGGCTGACCACTTTCTCAAAGACGCGTATTGGGGAGGCAAAAAAGAACACAATCCGGCGCGGTTGATCACCCTTGCCTGGGGCGCGACGCGCGCCGCGGGCGTCGAGGGCTTGTCTCCGAAGTTGTTGGGCGCGCTCGCGCTCATCCAATTGCTGTCGCCAGATCAAATGTCGGTGCTGGAGAATGGATACGGTGAGAAAAAGGAAGAGTGGGCGACCGGCTCAGGCAAGGAATGGGCGATGAAAATGATCGAAAAAGGCGCGCAATGGCCATCGCCCGACGGCATGGAAGAAACGCTGCTCGCGCGAATTGAGTTTCAAGGCACAGCCAGGCTGGAAGAACCCATGGCTTTGGCGGAGGCTCACGAGCTGCGCAGGACGATCGCTCCGGCGGCCGCGCCCGGCGTCGCGGCGAAACCCGAGAAATCAGCGGCCCCCTCGCGCAGGCTTTGAAATGACCGCGGGCAAACACGCGCAGAGCGCGCAAGCGCAGCCCTTGCAGGCAGCCGAAAAATTGAAAGCCCGCTCCGTGGAGCTTGCCAACGCCGCGGTCGTCGCAATCGCCAACGACGACTTCAAGACGGCGGCTCAATGCGTGTCCGATTGGACACAAGCGATGAGCGCGCCTGGCTTAGAGAAGCAAGAGCCGCAGCTGTCCGATCCTTGGGGAGCCGTGGCGTGGGCCGCCTTGCATCACCGTGGCTCGACGCCTCTGGACGAGCCCGAAGGGTGGCGCGATTTCGCAATTCTCCTGATCGGATTGCCCGGCGTGGTCGAGTTCATCGTGAAGCCCAGGCCGCATGGCATTTTCGCCGGCGCCGAGCAGGTCAAGGCCGGGCGCGACTTCAAGGCTCTCGACCTTGAATTGCAAGCCTGGGAAATCGCGCGCCCCTGGGCGGGGGGTTGGTCCGAGCCAAAAAACCAACTGCTGCTGTTTGGGGCGTTCGCGGACGGCGTTCGGCTTTGGGCTCCGCAAAAGGTTGTGGCGCGCATGGCTCAATCCGGCATGGGGCCTCAATTGACAGATGGGGAAAAAGTCGCATTGTTCGACTTTTGGTCCAAGTCATCCGAAGGGCTGGGCGTTCTCGAAGAGCATGAGCACGGCGAAATTGCCCGAGACAGTTTGCGCGGCCTTCTCGCCGCTGGCTGGATTGAAAAAAGCGATTTGCCGCGCGTTTTGAGCGCGCACTTGTCAGCGGCCTTGCAGCGAGCGGCTGATTTGCCCATTATGGAGAGAGCGCGCCTTGCCAAAGCGGGCTGCGCCGCATGGGCTCTTGTTTCAGAAGCGCAGGAGCTGGGGCTGGACAGCGAGCCGTGGGAATCATGGCTCTCCAGTATCGAGGTTTTGGCTGATTTTTGCCTGCAAGACGTGGATGCAGCCAGCGCGCGGCCCAGTGGATGGGCGCAAGCATTGAGGCGGGCCATGGCGCAAAAGGAAACTCTCGAATTGATATCCGCGACCCAAGAGGCGGCCGTCATCGGAGTCGAGTCGAACGCGCAAGGCGCAAACAGCTTGAAAATGGGCTTCGAAGAACCCACTGCGCTCTCGGCCGAAAAACACCGGCTCGTCCGGCGCATGTGAAGCGCGGTTGGGCGACAAAAGTTCGGGGTGATTGGGCGGTCAATTCAACCACGGCGAAAAAGCATTAATTTGGGATATACTGGGAGAGCGCCAGTGTTCACTCCCTTTCTTCGCGCGTTTTTTCACAAGGACCTCCATGGCTTCCAAGCTCACCGCTGAAACACAAGGGGCGTCGAAAGACGCCGCAGATGGCGAAAGAAGCCTCGCCGGGGTGCTGGCGTCGCAAATGTCGGACTTGGACCTGGGGATGTGCTTGGCGCACGCGATGAAGCCGCGCCGAGTGAATGGCTCGCAATGGGCGGAGCTCATGGGCATCGTGGCTCCTCGGGCGAAAAGGATCGTCAAGGCCTGCGCGATGATGCCGGCGACCACTTCGCGCCGGCAGCAAATCGTTCGCGCCGATGAGCCATTGTCTTCAAATTTCGCGTGGGCGCTGCTAGAGCCCCTCTGCGCGCAAGAGGCTGCCGACCGAGCGCTCGCGGAGCTTCGCTTCACGCAAACCTTCGGGTCCAAGCAATGGGCCGACTGGGCTCTGTTGGGCGACGACGATAGGCCCGGAGACGAAAACGTGCAAGCCGCGGTCGCTTGTTTTGCAAAAACCCTTGTGCAGCGAGTGGAAGCCAGCTCCCCGCAGGGGCGGGTGTCGCTCATTTACGCGCCATGGGGCCTTGTTTGGATGGAGGCCGCGCTGCGTTCGGAGCCCTATTCGGGAAAGGCGGAAATTCGATGCGCGACGCAAAGCTGCGCGCAAAACGGACTGCTCGGCGTCATTGGCCCGCAAAAAGTGATTGAAAAAATCCAGCAAATAAACCCGCGCCATCATGCGGACGCGATTGCGTTCGATTGGCCCCTTCATGTGGCCATGGATCGCGGCGGCGCAAGCGGTTTGGAGGAAATCGAAGTCCGGCAAGGATTGGCGGGCAAGCGCCCCTCAGCCACCGAATGGGCGCAGGCGATTGGGAACGGGCCGCAAAGCGAGGGGCGGGCGCGTTGGCTGGCCCAGTCTGGATTTCTCCGAGCGCAAGAGGCCCGGGCGCTGTTGAAGCTTCAAGGCTTGGGTGGACGGGCGCGAGCGGCGTTCGAGCATGCCCAACTGCAAGAGGAAGTGGCTCGGGCGTCAAAAAGCGCAGGAGCGGATCAAGCCTCTCAGGGTTTGTCCAACGCCTCGCGGCCCGCGCGGCGCCCCCGAAGCTTGTGAGGGAGCCGTGGCTCTCGCTTGCGCCCAAAAGAGCGCTCTGCGCCGCGCATGCAGGTTGTCCTGACGGCAAGAGGGCAATTGACGAGATATTTTCCTCGCAAATTCCACATCCTTCCGAAAATAACGATGATTTTGCGGGAAACAGCGAAGAAAAACAGGAAGAGCGCTTGATTCTCTGAGGTTTTCGTCCAATATTGCCCAACGGAGGCGAAAATATTCGATAAAATAAGCCCAAAGCCAGAGAGTGGCCGCAAGGCGCGACGACTGATTTTGCGCTCCTCTTGACCCATCCAGCCAATTGAAACCGTTCGTTTGGCTGAAAACGACACAACCGACTTCCTTCCTCATCATGGCCATTAGGAACAACCAGCGAGAAGAATTCAGCGACGCGGAGCAAAAAGCCCGCGCGGCGCTCCTCGCCGACTGGCCGAGCGAGAACCCGAAGCTCGCGATCGCGCTGCGCATGGGCGCTCGCGCCATCGCGGAAGAATCGCTGTTGGCCAAAAACGAGGCCCGGGAAGAGGAAATTCTCTATTTTCTGCGCCAAAGCCGCGAAGAGGGCGCAAGCGACGAAATAATCGCGAAAATTCTCGCATTGGGCTGCCTGGCGCTTTTATGGCGCCATTGGATGCATTCGGATGTTTTGCGCGCCGCAAAGCATGGACAGCCCGCCGGGGCCGAGGCCGTCTCCTGGATCAACGCGCGCGCCCAATATTTCGACTGGGCGCAAGCGTTGCAATTGCGCCCTTTGGCGCTGGAGCGCGAAATCGTCTCCCACACCCAGCTGGGCAATATGGGCGCCATGCGGCTATTCGTGCGCAACCTGGCAGAAGGCCCCAATGAAGCGAGCTGCTGGCCGCAAGCGATCGCGCCCCTGCGCCGCCTGGCGCAGGTGAAAGAGGCTTTCTACGACACCCAAGCGGCGCTGACGGACAACATTCTCGCCCAAAACTTCGTCACGGCCGGCATCCGGTGGAGCTTGATCGGCGGCGAAGAGGCTAAAGACGCCTTTTTGGGTTTGGCCCGCGAATGGTCTGCGACACTGTGGCTGCGCGAGTCGAAAACCGGCAGCATTTTCAGCCAGCCGCTGCAAATCGCCTTGCGCTCCAACACAGCCCTCGGGGCCGAAGGGCGTTTTCGCCAGGAATGGACCGACTGGGTGAGCCAAATCCCCGGCATGGTGGACCCCGGGGGAATCCGCGGGCTGCCCGGATTGGTCACGTCGGCCCACAATTATCATCCCGTGCGCTTGATTCAAGCCGTGCGGATCGCCGTCGCCGCGGGCGCCGATCTGGACGCCATCGACGCTGACGGCTGGACTCTGCTTGGGCACGCGAACAACAAGGCGCGAGAAATGGCCAAAAACGCCCCGAGCGCCCGAACCATCCCCGCGGTGAAGCTCGCGGACTGGGAAGCGCTGGCCACGGAATTGTTGCACATGGGCGCGAACCCCTGGGGCATTCGCCAGCAAAAGAGCCCCGCGGACGAATGCGCGACGCAAAACATCAAGCAAGTGGCGAAACTGGCCACCGAGCGCTGGGAATTGATGCAAACGGTGCGCAAGCAAGAAAAATCCGCGAAGGGCCGCGAGGAGCGCGACGACGCCGCTCGGGCGCAATCGCGCGCCGAAGCCGCCGTCTTGGGATTGCCTGACCCGCATCGCGCGCTGCCCGCTCTCCCGATCGATTCGCGCGCGCAAAATCCCTTGATGCCACCCGAATCGGACGAGAACGCCGAAGAGGATATTTTGGGCGAAGAGAAAGAAGCGCGAGAAATCACGCCCGGGCACGCCGCGGGGCCGCGCAGACTCTAGCCGGCCGAGGCCGATTGATCGGGTCGCGCTTTCCCTCTCCGGCCTTTGGGGCGGGGAGACGTTCGCGACGCCCGATTGATGGCAGGCGTCCGCGCTTTGCTCAGCGGCCCATCCGTGAGACAATAGAGGCCTCAATTCGCAATCAACCCTCTTTTGAATTAGGCGCGATAAATGGCCATCGGAAAAAAATTATCTTTCGCGGAGCGCGTGGCGGAAGCCTATGGCCCGCAAGTGACAGACCCCTCGGACGCTGGCGTGCACACTCCCGAGCAACTCGCTCTGCGCCGAGTCGCGGCGGGCCCGACAAAAGGCAAGCCTCAGCAAATCCAAGACGCCATCGCGGTGTTGGAGGCCGAGTTTGCGTCAGGGTCTATGCCGGTCAGCCGGCAAGAGGCCATTGTCGCCATTTGCAGATACAAGCCGGCCGAGCGCAAGCATCTTGAAACGACGGATATTCAACGGCTCAGCGCCTTGATGTTGAACGCATTGTTGCATCCGCAGTCGGAGATCAACTGGCAGCAGCCAATGGCGACGACTTATCTGTCGCTGCACATGCACCCGACGGCGCATCACGCAATGTATGGCCATGAAGCGGCGATAAAAACAGAATTCCAACCCCGCGACGGCACTTCGATTCTCACGTGGGTTTTGAAACACTCCGTGCTCAGACAGGCCATGGAAGCTCGCGGCGGGATTCCCTTGCGCGCTTTGGGGGCCGACCCGGTCCGTTCGGTGCTGGCCGCGCTGCCGGCCAGCAACAAAGGCGACGATTGCAAAAAATTTCTCAAAGAGCTCGACTATTTTGGCGTGGCGCAAGCCGAAAGCCCTTCAAAATCGAATTCCACTCCGTTGCTCATTCTGATTCTCGCGCGTTTGGGAGAATCCCTAGAGACCGCGCTGAGCCAAGATTGGATAGATGTCGTGAAAAAAGCGGACACTTTGCCCTGGTTGCGATTTGACCATAAAACCGCTCTTTGGCGAGGAGCGCATCCGTTGTGGGCGCTGGCCAGCGCCGCGATGCACGGGAGCAACAAATGCCAAGGATGGCCAGAGGCGGCCGCGGCGCTCATTCGCATGGGCTACGGCCCCAACGGAGAGCGGCCCGAAGGCAAAGAGTTCAAGATGAACGAAGCCGCGAATCTTTTCGAAAAACAAAACCCCAACGCTCTGTGGGCTTTTTTGAACGCTCCGCAATCCGTGCTTGAAATGGGCGACGTTTATGCCACCTTGTTGAAAAACGGCGCGGATTGGAAAGCCAAAAGCCAAGGCTACGACGACCAAGAGCCTTTGTCGTTGCTCGCGAAAATCAACAAAAAAGCAAAAAACACCTCGGCCAAAACGGCGGAGCGCGCGGCCCTCGAGAATGCCTTTGAGCAAGTGGTGCGCGTTGGCGGGGACCCGATGGACGCGTTGCCGCCGCCGAGCCGCTTGATGCTTGCCCCGGGGAAAATACAGCAAATGGTGGACGCGCGCATCGAGCAGCGCGCCTTGCGGCAAACCATGAGCGACGCGGATGTCGAAGAGGGTTTGGCGCTGTTGGCCGAATCGCGAGCGAAGAAGGCCGCGGAAAAGGCCGCCCGGGACGCGCAAGCGGCCCAGTCAGGCCCCGAGGCGTCAATCCCCGCGCCACGCTCACGCGGCAATCGGCTGTGAAACTGAGCGGCTTTTGCGCCGGCGCCTGAATCCCTGAAATCGGTGAGAAGGCGACGAACGAAAACCGCTTGGGGATCGCGCGCTCGACGGGGCCGATTCACGACACCGAAGGCGCGCTGTGCGACATTCGCGCGCGCCACCATTGCCGCCCATGGAAAACCGTGGCTTCGCCGACTGCGTAGTGAGGCAAAAGGTCCGCTTCGGGGCGCGCCGGCCGCTCTGCGGCGGACCCTCGCGCAAAGGATTCAATTTGGCCGGCCAGGCGCGCCCAGTGGGCCTCAAGGCCTTGCGTGTTTTGCCCTCTCATGAACGCTTGGGTGAGCGTGTTGGCGAGCAGCGCATCCAGCCCCTCCGAAGAGACGCGCTCTTGCATGGAGAAAAGGCTGTCGTCGCAGTGAATCATGGAAATGCCTAATGAGCGAGCTTGCGCGGGGAGCACGGAGGACGCCAGGCCATCGCAAAGGCAGTGATCATAAACCACGGTGTTGGGCGGCGGCCGTCGCAAGGAGTCCTCGCCCTGATTCAGCGCCTGCCCCATGACTTCTGTGAAAGGAAGCCGGCAAAGGACCGTGAAGAATCGAAAAGCCGCCGGATGGGTGCGCTCAAAATCTCCAAAACGAACAAACATCAAGGACGCTGACAAAAAGGCTTTGGCCCACGGAGCCTCGCCGCGAGTCCTTGAAGAGTCGCCGCCAATCACGTGCGAAAACTCGCGCAATTGAGCCAGCGCGCCTAAAACCGGCTGAGCGACCATTTGGTGCAGAGCCGCTGCGGTGTCTCGGGCGGTCGCTTCGGTCCGCAACCCGCCGAAGTACGTTGAAAGCGCGATCAAAATATGAGGGGGGAAGTCAGTCCTTGCGGCCAATCGCTCAATGCCCTCAAATTCAAGCGCCTCATGAAGCTTCTCAAAGGAAATCGGGCGAGGCGTGTTGGTTTGCGCGAAAAAAGCCTGGTCATGGACCAACGCCATCGCGATCGCGGAAATCAGGCCAATGGCGCGTCCGCGCGTGTGTGCCCGCCCACCCCCGTTTTCCATCGCCGGAAGGGCATGGATCAACGCCTCAGTCAATCCGCCGGAGGACAACCCTTCAAAGCAATCAATCGTGTGAGTGTTGATTATTTCGGAGGTCTCCGCCGATGAGGTTGTGAAATCAAGCGTGAAACGGTCTTGCGGGCGAAGCGATTGGCGCGCTTGTTCATCCAGAACACGCTCAAAATCTCGCGCCTCTTCATTCGGGCGCCCGCACATCCACAAAACCCCCTGCCCCCTCTGGACACTGTCCCAAACCCACGACGACAGAACTTCGTCTCGCCCTGAGTCCGCCGCCCCAAGCAAGAGCGCATGCGTGCGCGTCTGCGCGTCAGTCATGCCCATCCACCAACCGCTGTCTAGGTCTTGCCCAAGATTTCGCGCAGTTTTCGCCCCGGAAACTCCCTGCCGATGGCCATCTGCGGCTCGCGCGTCCAGGAGCTCTGATTCTTGGCGAGCCCAAGTCCAAGGGCCCGTCGGCGGCGTTGGCCGCAAAAGAGAAACGGCGCGGGCCCACAGCGATCGGCGTGGCTTTTGCGCAGCGTGCCGCTCCATCCAGGCTTGGTTCATTTCCAAAGAGGTTTGGAAGCCAAAAATATGCGCCATGAGAGCCGCGTCGCCCGAGCCATCCCACTCCTCAGGAGGCGGGCGTTTTTCAGAGTGGCCATTGAAAAAAGCGTGCGTTTTGCGGGCAAAGCCCCTCAGCGTCTGGATCGGCGTGTTTCTCATCCACGCCGAGTCTGCTGCGTCAGCCACGCTGGGCGCAGAAACGTCTTGAAAATGTTTCTGTCCACGAGCGTTTTGCGTTTGGGCTTGTTTGGCGGCGGCATGCCAATTGGGATGACCAAACCAACGCGCCACAACCTCTTGGCACGGAGCGAGAGGAATCGGAGAAGAAACATCCGGATACAGCGCGACAAGTTGCCGCACAAGGGGGATCAGGCGCGTTTCCAGCGCGTGAAGTCGGCGAACGTCGTCGCCGGGCGGCAAATAGCCCATGGTGAATCCTTGAATATCGAATGGCCTGGCGCAACGAATAAATCGCTGAAAATGCCCCCTGTTTTCCGCGCCGGCCTGATGTCCAAGGCAGGTGTGGGTGTTGCGTCCGTGTCGACCATTGTCGTTCGCCATTGGGGGGCGGCAGGCCTCACAGCGGCCTGGCGGCACATTACGCCGAAGCCAAGCGCGGTGTCAAGCGTCGAAGCGCCTGGGTTCGGACGGGCGGACAAACCCTCCCATTGCAGCGCCTTGCCGCGCCGAAAACACGGCAAGGACACGCGCCGCGATTTCAGTCGGAGCGGTCCGATCCGTCGCCTTCCAGGTCTTTCGCTTGCGCGCACCCGTGCGCCCGATTGGCGAGCCAGGGCAAAGAAATGCCTTGAACGAGAATGGAAAATGCGACGATGGCATAGCTCGCGCAAATCAAAAGGTCTCTGTTGTCCATCGCCGCCGGCGTCGACAAAGCAAGGGCCACGGTGATGCCGCCGCGAATGCCGCCCCAGGTGAGAAGGGACAGCCCCTTCGGAGGCAAGGGGCCGAGAAGGGGGCGCAAGCCCAGAAGCGGCAACGCGACCGAAATCCAACGAGCCGCCAAAGCGATGGCGATCGCGCTGCCCGCAAGGAGCCACGGAGCGTTGATGTGGGCCAAGAGCAACGCGTGGATGCCAATGATGGAGAACAAAATGGCGTTCAGGATTTCGTCCAACGTCTCCCAAAAAGGATTGAAGCGCTCGCGGGCTTTTTTGGAGAGGCTCTTGGGGCTCCCCAGCCCCACGACGAGTCCGCAGCAGACGACCGCCAGGGCGGGAGAGGCGTGCAAGCGCTCAGCGATGGCCCAAGTGCCCGCGGCGGCCGCCAAGCTCAGCATGATTTCTGTCGGAGCGTGCTCGATGGAGTCAACGGCCCAATGGCACACGAACCCCACGATGAGGCCTGTCGCGACCGCGAGCGCGGCCTCGCGGCCCAAATCCAACAAGAGAGCCCCAAGATGAAACGTCTGAGCGCCGCTGCCATCCAAGGCGAATGGAAGGGCCGCGGCGAACGCCAACATGGCCACGCCGTCATTGAGCAGGCTTTCGCCTGCGATTTTGGCTTCCAGGGCTTTGGAGAGGCCCGCTTTTTTCAAAAGGGCCATCGCGCAGACCGGATCTGTCGGGCTCGCGACCGCGCCCATCAAAAACGCGAAGCCCCAATTGACGGAGACTCCCAGGGCTTGAGCCAAAGCGTGAAACAAGCCGCCAAAGACCAAGGTTGAAATCACGACGCTCACGGTCGACAAAATAAAAATGAAGCGTTTTTGGACCCACAAAGCCTTCGCATCGACATGCATCGCGCCAGCGAAGAGCAAAAAAGCCAGCATGCCGTGAAAAAGCGTCTCCGGCAGGCTCACTTTCGTGTAGAGCAAAGCGATCGCGCGGCTGGCGTCGGGAAACACGCGGCCCACGGCGAACAACGCCAAGGAGCTCGCCATGGCCACCGCGGTCAAGCCAATGGCGCCGGGCAATTTGCCGATGCGGGCGTTGATCCAGCCGAAAACTGCGCAAAATGCGAGCAGCAAGGCGAAGAGGTCGAAAAAGGAGGTCGCGTTCACGGTTGGCCTTTTGAAAAGCGCAAGCCCGGACTCAAAGCAGGCCGGGATCGCTGGATGTTGAAAGGGAATCGTCATCTTCGCACAATTGGGCGAAAAAACCAAGAAAAAACGAAAGAGGGCGCAAAACCGGCGTAAAATCACAGCACGGGGCGGCAAGCCCCGCCTCTTTCAACCTTTGGCTGGCCACGACCCTCATGGAAAACGAAACTTTAATCGCCTATTTCAACGAAACGCCGACGCTGTGGGGGTTCACGCGTCGGTATTCCAATGCGCACCTTGTCGCCATCGCGCGCCGATTTTTCCCCAAGGAAATGGAGACGATGACCATGCCGGAGGAGGGCGCGTGCTCCGAATATCGAAAGGCTGACGAAACAGCCGTGGCGCTCATGATTATCGCCATGAATTTGCCGGATTGCATAACGCTTGAAGAGACCCACCAGGCCGGCGAGGAGCACACGAGCTGGGTGGTTGGCGTGGAGTTGGCAAAAACGGCGACCGACGCCGAACGCGAGCAAGCCAAACTGGATTTGGCCGCCTGCCAAGAGGGTTTGGAGTTGATTTTCAATCCGCATGGAGCCTTGGGAGAGGCTTGTGAATTCAAGCCCGCGCGCGACACGCTGATCGGCTGGACGAGCGAAGCCACCCTGCAAGCGAAGCCAGCGACGCGTTTTGGAGCTCCGATCTCGGTTGCCGCGGCCACTGAAGACGACACGAAATTCCTCGAAATGGCCTCCGCGGTGTTCCGGGAGCTGGACGCCGAAGCGGCGGCGGTTCCCGTTCACGCGGCGCGCTCAATCGACGCCACGGTTTTTCACCCGCGCAAAGGCTTGTGTTTGTGACAGCCTGAGCCAGGCCAAGGTTTGCCTTGTTGAAAAAACGGGACAAGAGCGCGAAGAAGAAAAAAGGCCAACGAGGGTTGGCCTTTTTTGTCGCCGTTTTGTCCCAAGCCGAGTCAAAAGGGCTTGGCGTCTTGGCGTCACTGGACGATCAAATCCGTGATAAACGCAGAAGAGACTCCGTGCGGCGCGGCGCCCCGGGCGCTGGGCGCCCGCGAAATGGCGACAAGGGCTTGGCTCAACGCCTCCTTTTGCTCGGGCGTGCGAATGGTCGAGGGGCTT
>Ga0209862_1000173_pt1 | contig 23977 bp, 18 predicted proteins | sample OrgsoiDNA_201061_FD_185809 | JGI IMG/M metagenome (GOLD analysis project Ga0209862, IMG submission 185809) | Permafrost soil microbial communities from the Arctic, to analyse light accelerated degradation of dissolved organic matter (DOM) -... | ecosystem: Environmental > Terrestrial > Soil >... | reverse complement strand
GGCTTTGAGGGCGTTCATCGTCATCTCGCGATGATGCCCTCTTTTCTCTTGAAAATCAAGAGCTTTTGCGTTAAAACTCAACCAACCCGCCGCTGTCCATCCCCGCCTTGAAAGGCGAGGTTTTTAGCGGCATTTGATAAACTGGTTTCTTGACGCTTTGCCTTTTGGACTCTTTATGTCGCTTCCTGTGGACACCGACGCGCGCGACTCAGCTCTGCTTTTGGCAAACGCTGCGCGCGTGAGCGCATCCAAGCGGCCGGAGCGAGCCGCGACCGATGCGAGTTCCGACTCCTCCGGACAGATCATTTTGGATGCTGGGCACTCCCTGGGCCCTGTCGCGTCGAACTTCCCCGCGCCGGGCTGGCGCCCTGGGATTTTGCGCGATGCCGCCCTTTCAATGGCGCAATCCTTTGCCGGCGCTTGGCGCGAAAAACGCAAATCTGAAACCACCGCTGTCAATTTGGCGGAATTTATGGAGCGCGGTTCGCCCGTCGCGCGCCCTGCTCGCGCCATTGCGCAAACCGCCCCATGGCATGCGGGCGACATCCGCGTGAGCCGCCGACGCGACCGGTTGATTGACGCCATGGGCGAAAAATTGGTCATCGGCCGAGCCCATGTGGACAACCAGGTCCTCAAGGTGGCGAGCGCGGTTTCTGCCGCTCCCAAGCTGGCGTCTGCTGGCGCCACAATCTCCAACGCAATCCTGCCTGCCTTGGGGCTGAGCGCCGCTCACCCTGCGCTGTTCGCAGGCCAGGTTTTGGGTTCGACCGCGGCCGTCGTGTGGTTGGCCGTTGAAGGGAAGGGGCTGGCCCAAAGCGTTTGGGCGCGGCGCTCGCGAAAAGACGCCACACCGCCTTCGATGACGCAAGACGCAATCGATGCCGCCACGCTCAAAAACGCCCCGCGCTTTTCCGAAATCTCCCAGGCCTCGATCGCAGGGATTGAGGTTGACGCCATCCGCGGCGACGCGATCTTGTCTGGCTTGTCGGGATTGAAACGCAGGCTTGTGTCCGCTCGCTCGGCGTCCAAAAACACCGACTCGGCTCCAAAACCGTCGGCGCGCGCGTCTTGGCCCTGAACGCCGCTCAAACTTCGCGGGGAAAAACTTTTCGACCAACAAACGACGCCCAAGGACGTCGTTTTCATTTTTCAGTTGGCGAGTCGCGGGTCTCACCATTCGGCTTTCTCGCGCGCCCCGTGGTCACAATCTCGTTTTTGGAGCGCGATTGACTGCCGGGCCTATGGCATCAATGATTTTCTCTGGCATCTCCGCTTGCAGCTCCAACGCTTCCAGCCTGGCGCTCAAACGAGGCATATTCTCCCGTCGCGGGTCCATTTTCCTTGCGTTTTCAATCTCTTCGTCGTTTGCGGATGGAGCCAAAAGGTCGAGGCATTGCCAGCCTCTTGGCGTCAAATGACTTTCCGCAGAGATTGACGCTTGCAAGGTTTTGAGGGCCACGCCGAACGCGCTCTCCCCCTTTTTGTTGGTCAGCTCCATGTTCGTCAATGGCGCCAGAATTTGCGTGTGCTCCACCCGAAAATGCTCAATGGCCACCATCAAGGGCGTGCGGCCCCGATCGTCCTGAACATTAGCGTCCGCGAAGGGCCGCAAAATATGCAAGCAGTCGGCCATTGGGTGGCTCGCCGCTTCGTGAAGCGCCGTGCTGTGAAAATTGTCCGTGGCGTTGACGGGAGAAACCGGCGCCAAAATTTTCAAAGCCAAATCCTTGCGGCGGCGCGTCGCGTGAATCAAAGCCGTGTATCCGTGCTGATCTTTCAGCGCGGTGTTTGAAATCGGAGCGAGAATCCGAACGGCCTCCTCAAAGCCCGTTTGCGCGGCCATCATCAACGCGGTCTCGCCGTGGGGCATTTGGGCGTCAATTTTAGAAAACGGAACAACAAGCTCAACGCACCGCCCTTTTTCGCTCTCGCAAGCCATCATCAACGCAGTGAACCCATCCTCATCAAACCCGGATGGATCCGACAGAGGAGCCAAGATTTCCACGCAGCGAAGGTTGCCATGGAAAATAGCGTTCATCAAAGCCGATCGCCCTGTGTTCGTTTCCGCTCTTGGATTTGTGTGTCTCAGCAAAAAATTCAACGCGTCGACCGAATCATGCTCCGTCGCGGACATCAAAGCCGAAAGGCCAAGCCCGTTCGCGTCCAAAGGCTCTGTTTTTGGCAGCAAGCGCTTTAAAAGCCATTCTTGGTTTTGGACAGCCCCTTGCAAAAAAAGCGATCTAACCGTTTTTTCGGGAGCGCGCTCCAATCCGCCTGCATCCACAAACGTCCTAAAGAGCTCCATTTCCCCGCTCAAAACCCACTGTCCGGCTTCATGCGGAAGTCCGGGAAACCACCAATGCTCCGCTGGATTTTCAGGTTCTTTCACCGAATCTGGCGTTTTTGTCTCCGCAAGGCTCGTCTTTATTGGGATCGCAGCCCGCGAGCCAAGGGCCGTTGAGCCTCCTGAGCGTTTCTTTTTTGCTGTTGAATCGACAGGAGGCAATGGCATTGATGCGGCTCGGAGAAAAAACTGAAAAAGACAACCAGGCGAGGACTGCGCGCGGCGCTTGATCGACCGAGTCGACCAGGCCCAATCAAAAGCCCTTCTGTCTTTGTATTTTATCGCGTTCTCTCAGCCCGCACAATGCCACGCATTGGTTGTGGCTTTTCCGCTCGGCCAGCAACGCGTCGCTGCGCGACGCAAAAGAGATTGATGTTCCCCTCACCCGTGAAGCACGAGGTTTTTCGGGGGGTTCGCGGCACGGGATAAACAAAGGCCTCTATCCGCCGATGTGTGACATTTCAACGCGCCGCTCTGCCGCAGCGCCTGTCTCCATCAAAACACTCCCGCCCGTGGAGGCTGAGCGCGTCAAAATCTGCCGACTCCTCCTTTCCGAATAGTTGTCCTCTCGCGGCCCCCATATTTTCATCACAACCGCGGCCATTCTCTCCTCGGTTGCCCCACTCCGCATCAAAGACCTCAAGTCGTGCCCTTCGCTGGCGAAAAGGCACAAATACAACTTTCCTTCGGCGGAAATCCGCGCGCGAACGCACGATCCGCAAAACGCCTCCGAAACGCTGGAAATAAAGCCCAACTCTCCCAAAGCGCCTGGCTCGCGATGCCGCCAGCGCGTTGCCGTTTCTGACGCGGCAGAGGGCGCCACAGGCGACAGCGCAAAGCTTTTTTGCAGTTTCCCCAAAATTTCCGACGACCTTGCGACGTCCTCCATTCGCCAGCCGTTGGTGGCGCCTGCGTCCATGTACTCAATGAAGCGCAGCGCGATGGGGCGATTTTTGAAAAACAGCGCCATTTTTTCAATTTCACCGTCATTGACGCCTTTTTTGACCACCATGTTCACCTTCAAGGGAGCCAAACCCGCTCTGTGCGCGGCGTCAATTCCCTCCAAAACATCTGCCACCGAAAAATCGGCGTCGTTCATTTTTTTGAAAATCGCGTCATCAAGGGCGTCCAAGCTCACGGTGATTCTGGAAAGCCCCGCCTCCTTCAATGATTGGGCTTTGCGAGCGAGAATTGCCCCATTGGTGGTCATCGCGAGGTCAACGGGCTTGCCGTCAAGCGTTCGCAATCGAGCCAATTTCTCCACCAAAAACTCAATGTTTTTTCGCAACAGAGGTTCGCCCCCTGTCAGGCGGATTTTCGTCGTCCCGTGCTCCACAAAAATTCGAGCCAGCCATTCAATCTCTTCGAATGACAAAATCGCCTCATGCGGCAAAAACGCGTGATTTGGGCCAAACGCCTCGCGTGGCATGCAGTAGACGCACCGAAAATTGCAGCGATCGGTCACGGATATGCGCAAATCCCGCAACTCGCGCCCCCTCATATCCCGAAAAACGCTTCCCTCCGGCGCGGGCGCAAGCTCGCTCTCCGGGGCCAACGCCGCCGAAGCCGCGCGCGGATTGTCCATCAATGCGATAGGGATGACTTTTTGGAGCATTTGGCGCCTGCCGTGAATCGCTGTCAAAGGCCCGCGGCGTGAATGCGCGGCGGGCCTTTCTTCTATCGCGAACGGGCTGTTTTTGCAAATTAGCCCAAAAAATGAGGGGCTTGATGCCTAGGCGAACGCCAAGTCTTCGCTCATTCGCTCCAGGCCAACTGCACGGTGATGGTTTTTCCAGCCACGATCATCATGGTCGCGGTGGCGTCCGGCCCCGTCCATTTGTAGGCGGAGACGTCCGCCGAGGCCTCCGGCCCCATGTCCATGGGCGCCGCCGCCCACATCGACCACTGCCTCTTGGCGATCAAAAGCATGCCCGCCGCGGTCACCTGCGGATCAACATCGGTCAAGTCGTAAACCATGTTGATGCTGGCGATTTTGCCATTTTTCGTTCGAACGTCAAAGGACGCCAAGGTCATCCGGTCCGGATATTGACGGCCCACGGGATTGTAGACCTCGTAAAAATCAGGAAGCATTTTGACCACGCAAATCGGCAACGTGCGCTGCGCGTCGCAGGCGGTCAGAGTGTAGACGCTTTGGCCCAAATTGAAGCCCGCGAGGGAATATCCGTCGCGCGCGTTTTGCGCGGGCGCCACGGCAACGGCCGCGGGAGCTTGGTCAGGCAAGGGCAGCGGCGCTTCCTGAGCGGTGGCTGACCACGCCACGGCGGCGAGAAGGGTGGCAAACAGTGCTTTTTTCATGGACAAAAACGAGTGATCGTTGTCGGGTTGAGCCTCGCCACGCGACGCTCGCCTCCCGAAAAAAGCGCACTATAGATTTTTTGACGGGCCTTGGCAATGCCGATTTTGCGTCTTATCTCCACTTTTTCTTGAAAAAGCTCTCGCATATGGGGCCTAAAAGCCTCGGAAACGCCTCGCCGCCGCCGTTGGAGTTGACCCATTTGCTGGACTTCCACTCTCGGCCTCTCAAATGACCCCATCAGGCAGACGCCCGCCGCCGGGGTTTTCCGGACGCAGATCGCGCGGGTCGCTGTCGTCGGGCGCTTGTGGCCCGCTGATCCAGCCTCCCGCTTTTTGCATCAAGGCGCCGGCATCCATCCAGGCGGTGATGAAGCTGGTCAACTCGCGCCAATTGACGCGCGTGTTCAAGACACCGCCTTTTGGATCGAGCGTGTATTGCGCCCACCCGGTCGCGGGGCTGTTGGTTCCGCCGCCGTTGGAGTCGGCGAAGATATACGCCTTCCCGTTGAACATGGATCCTGTGGCGAAAGTGGCGGACCCTATTCCGATTGGGTTTTGCGCCCCCGTCGCTTGCGCGGTTTTGTAGGTCGTGTTGGCGATCGCGGTTGCGCCGCTGAGCACCAGCAAGGGCCCCACTTCCTGGGCTTGTTGGGTGCAAATGGAGCTGCCCGCGGTGGTTCCGAAGAGCACGACGTTATTGTAAATGGTCGGGATCGCGGTGATCGTTGAGCCGCTCGCCAGGTTCGGAATCAGGGCTGAGCTGCTGGCCGATGAGAATTGCCACAACGAGCTCCAGGACCCGGTTTGGCTTTGCGAAAACGCCTGCGCCTTGGTGGACGAGGCCCCGATCAGGACGAGCCCGGTGCCGTTGGCCGCGCCTTTTACGTAGGCGCCCGTCACGTATTGCATGGGCAGAGCGCTCGTTTGCGCCAACCCGCCCGCGTCGGCGGCCCCTAAGGCTCCTTTAAGATTGCCCGCGGAATCGCCGTAATACGCGGTCGAGTCGTTGATGTAGAGCAAGTTGCTGGTGGCCGTCGTGGGCAGCGCGGTGTTTTGCGCGTTGGATCCATCCACGATTGAGCGGCGGACGAGGGTGTTGTTGACGATGTAGGCGATCTTCCCCGCGGCGCTGCCTGTCTGATCGACGGCCATGGTGGGCGCGGCGCCTCCGACGGGCGCTGTGGGAGAGCCGCCGCCGACTTGGACATCCTTCCAGGCCACGCTGTTCAGGCTCCCGTCCGGATTGAGTTTCAACGCCAGATGCATGGCTCCTTGCAGGCCTGTCGCGACGACATAGTCGACGCCATTGTATTGGTAATAGTTAAGCTGACCCCAGGGTTGCGAGCCCAAAAGCGCGCCAGGAACAAGCGACGTGATCAAGCTTTCCGGCGGAAAATAACCCCATTTCAATTGGCCGCTGGTTTTGTCAAAGCCGTAGATGAAGCCGTCGTCCGTGGCGACCACCACGACGGAGTTCGCGATAATGGGAGCCGACCCCATTGGACGCCCCATCAAATCCGTGGGGTCGCGCCCGGCGAGCCAGGTCCCGCCTTGCCAGTTCGGATTGAGCAGCCCCTCGATCGCGTTGAATCCATTGCCCAGCAAGGTGCTGACCAAACTCAGCGCGAGCAGCACCAGGTTGTTCGCGACGGAATCCAGGTTGGCCAACCCCCCGGTGGCGATTTGCGTGACCAGCGATCCGGTTCGATTGCTCAGGGTCATCATGGACGCCGCGTCCCATGAAGAGGTTTGGCTGATCGATCCATCCGCGTTCAAGGCGTTCGCATACAGGTGGCCGCCAAACGCGGATTGCCCTGCGCTGTTCACGTCTTGCTGCTCGGCGAAATAGACAAGATCGCCCGTTTTTGCGCTGGTCGGAACCGCAGGCTGCGTCAGGGAATAGACCCCTTTGCGCACTGACGCCGCGCCCGTGAACGCGCCCGTGTTGGCGTAGGCGAAGACGCCGCCCGCGTTCGCGAAGTTGACATTGGGCGCGGCCACCTCGCCCACCCATGCGGCGGCTCCTGATTGGTTGAAGTTCACCGTTCCGGCCGCCGCATACAGGGCCCCCGCCCCCTGCACCGCCCCATTGATCGTGAGCGCGTTGTTCGCCCAAATGCGCAAATTGCTGGGCGCCTGCGAATTGACCGCCGACGGCGTGACCGCAGCCCCGCATGCCGTGGACCAATTCAAACAACTTCCAGCCCCCAGCGTGAACGCGTTGTTCACATATAGATTCACCGTCCCGCCGCTCGTTGAAAGGCTGCATCCAGCCCCCAAACTCAGTGAATTGATGTAATAATTCCCCGCCATGAAAGTGACGCCTGAAGATCCGCAGTTGGACAGCGTCAACGAGGTGATGTGCACGTCCGTCGCGTTCGACTGAATGATGATCGCGGCCCCGTCCGTGGCCGAAATTGCGCCCCAGTCCGAATAACTGGCTGATGGAATCGTGCCCGTCGCGCCGTATGCGGGAACCGTTATGCTTCGGCCGCCCCACGTGAAGGTCAGCGGCAGCAAAACAATTTGGTTGGCGGACGAGCCGCCCGCCGCCACATTGTGCGCGGAGCCTGAATAAGCGTAATTGTAGGTCGCGGTCGACGCTTGGAACGTCGGAATGTTGATGGTCGAGGCATTTTGCGAACTCACCGCCAACACGTTTCCCGTTGACGCGTTTTTGCACCCACCGCTGGCGGTGGGCCCCGAATAACCGCCCGCGCCGACATTCAACGCAGGGCTATTGTAGAAAGTCGGGTTGCAGCTGTATGCGTTTCCCGTTTGCGACGCGGTGATTTGGCCGCCCCCAAACGTCGAGAACACCGATCCTTGTGAGACGTTGATGTTGTTCGCGACGCAAGCGTTCGTGACGTTCGCTTGCGCCAGGCCCACGCTCAACGAAAAAAGCCCCACGGCCGTGGCGAGACGACACAACAAGCGATTGATCTTCATGATGGCACCCAATCCACGCGTTCGCGCGTGAGCATTCTTTTCGGCGACTTCTGGGGTCGCCGCGACCCGGGGGTTGGCATTGTGCGATTTTCGGCGCAATCCAGCGGTCCCGAACCGGAACTTTTGGGCGCGAAAAATCGGTCAATCCATCGTGCTTTGCCCTGGCCGGCTTTGCGATTGTGCGTCTTCATTTGTGCTTTTGCTTGCTGCGCCTAATGTTTTATGGCCTCCGATCCTGCCTATTTCGCGGTTGGCGTCTCGCGTCCGGGTTGCGCCGATTGCGGCGGGCGGCGCTCGCCGGCGTGCGTCGTGACGCTGTTTTTTTTGGACGCCACGCTGTTGTTCATTTTTTGCGCGTCGTTTTTTGCGCTTTCTTGCAGCTTGCTTTAAAAAAGCTTTTTTTCTTGATTGGATTGAGCTGTGGGGGGAATGCTCTGGACGGCAGATCGACTTGCGTTGCTCAATTCGGACATCCCATCTATTTTTTATCGCCTGTTGCCTGCGTCTTTTTCGAACTCGTCTGACCTTGGGGCGACTTATTGTTGAGCCATTTTGCCTTGTCGTTGCGACGACGCAAGAGGAGGAAAATGCTTGTCCTCCTGGACGGCGAAGCGATGTTGTCGAGGATGACTTTTCATGTATTTTTGGATGACAAGCGGATGCCGATCAGCCATTAAAAAGCACCGCTCATCCCAAAAAAACGTTTCTTTACGGACATGAATCTTTGTGAAAAATGTCTTTATTGCTTTCTTTCACCCAATATTCACCGACCAACGGTTTTTAACTTTTCATTAAATGAACATTTTGCGAATGTTTTGTCCAAACATTTCCGATTTTTTTCTGCTGTTGCGGCCATCGGCAAAATTTGTCGCGCCAAAAAGCAATCTTTAAACATTGGTTTTTCGTATCGTTTTTTTCATGGAGGCGACGCTTTGCCGAAGTCTTGGGGGCTCTCCCTATTTTTCTTTCCCTCCTCGCCGTCATCCGCACTTTTTTGTCATATATGACTCAATAAGTGGGTTAATTGGTCAGATATGCGCATTTTTGGCATTCTTGTTAAGCGGCGTCTTCTCAGCGCGCAAATCAATTTGCGTTTCTCGCTCCGCCGGCAGCCGAACCCGAGCTGATCAACCATCAGGCCATTGACGCGAGCCGCGAGATCGACGATTGTGCCGCTCACGCGTCTCAATTTCGTTTTTTTTGGAATTTCCATGACCTTGCTTTCTCGCCTGTCCCCTTTTTCCCAATCGCGCTCAACGCATCAGGCGCGCGTCCGACTCTTTTCTTCGTGGGCATTGGCCACCGCGTGCTCTTTTTCGGCCTGCGGTTGCGTGTCCAGCAAACCGCCTGCGCCAGCCGCGTCCATGATTGAGGCCGCTCATGCGGCTCAACAAACAGAACCAGTTTCACCCAGGGCGATTCAGTCCACCCAATCAAGCATTGGCGTCAATGAAGAGCGCAAAATGGAAATCGCGAGTGAGCGCGAGGCTCTTCCGCGACGAGCCATCCCATTGCGAGAGCCGCGATCGACATTCGTTCTTATTCCGTTGGACGATGTCTCTGGCTTCGCCGACGGCGTGTCGCGGTCAGACGCCGCCAATGGGCAAAGGCCCAGCGAGGCGGCCATCGCCGCATGCGCCACCGTGGTCAACATGATGGAGCGCATGCGATTTCCCGGCGCTCAATGTTTTGCCACCCACGCCGCGCTGCACATCCGAACAGCATTGATTCCTCGCTCATTTGCCTTGTCCTATGAAGAGCTCGAGCGTTTTCACGCAGACGCTGTGTTGGCATCTGGCTTCGCCCTCCAAGGCTCTGACAAACCCGCTGTGCGCACCATTGTCGTTGGCGAAACAAACAATCGCTTTTGCATGGCGACTGCGGCGCTTTCAGCAATGAGCTATGCGCATTCCATTGGTGAAATGGCCGATCAGACGCATCCCTTGGGGTTGGGCCACTTCAAGGAAAAGGGGCAAATCAGCGCGCTGCGCGACTCGATGACGCAAGCTCGCGAAGAGGTTCCCTGCCTGAAAAAGTCCCCTATGAAAATGCCGCCGTGGGCGAAAATGAAATAATCTTGAATCCCCAAGCGTGTCGCAAACACTTTTTCTTTGAGTTTTGAAACGAGCGCGCAGAGCCAAAACATGCGGCGCCTCGTTGTCGAACCGCTCCCGCCCGTTATGCTCGGCAACGTTTCCTGCTGAACGGTCTGCTTTTCACCCTATTGTTCTGCGTTTTCATTGTTCAAATAGGCTATCTCCGCCCTTGCTAAGTGACCTCTTTTGCGAGAAAACACGAGCGAAAATGCATAAAAGTTCGGCTTATCCATTTCTTTTTTTGTTGCTTTTAAGCCACACAAGAGAAAAAATGCTGCGCTTGTTGCCCTAAACATATTGTTTTGCGCCATTCTCCCCGAGGCCCGCCATGCGTTCGATTTTTTCAATGCCCTCCTTTTCTCGCGTTAGTCGCAGCGTTTTTGCTTTCGCCTTGGCAAGCGCGTTTTCGGCGCCTATTTTGGCGCAAACTTCGGCGCTCAATCAACCCGCGCAGTCGCCCCCGCTTGTTTCAACTCAAAATGCGACGCCTTTGGCAGGACGACCGTTCTCGATTTATGAGAATTACGATGAACAGGGGCGCTACACGGGGCAGGCATCGAACTCGGCCGACGCATCGTCAAGATCCGCGGCCATAGCGGCGCTTCTTGACGATCAGTCGTATAAGCTCGACGCAGCAGACTCTGGAAGAGCCACGACCGATTCACAAATGGCATGCCAACGCGCCGTCGACTTCATCCATGGCATGCGGTGGGAAGCCAAGTGCTTCGCGACCAGCAAGGCGCTCCACATTCAATATGTCCTGGACAAAGACAAAAAGGCCAACAGTGATGATTCGGATGATGCAACGCATCGCCTTTTTGTGGGGGTCCTCGCCGGCGGCGCAGGCATTATTTCAGGAAACGTCGGGCCCAACCCGACGCGCCTGATCGTGATCGACGGCGGCGAAGGCCAATCTTGCCAAGCCGTTTCTACCTTTTTCGCAGTCAAAGACATTATGGCGCTGAAAATGGTCGTTGGAACGACGGAAGAACAATCCTCCAAAGCGGATGCAGAGGTTGCGATGGCTCGTCTTCAAGAGCTCACCACGAGCTACCTGAAGCCGGTTGATTGCTTGAAAACTCCATCGGATCAATGATGTGTCGCAATCCATGGTAAAGGTTGCGAAAAGCATTGGGTTCGCAGCGTTTTTTCATTATTGCGTTTTGCGCATAAACAAAAATGCCTCGCAATGAGCTGCGAGGCCTTGTGTATGGAGATATGGAGGCGAAAACCGGAGTCGAACCGGTCTAATTGGATTTGCAGTCCAAGGCATAACCGCTTTGCTATTTCGCCAAAATTAATTCTTTCAACGCCCTTGGCAATGATTCTCTAAGGGCCTACTTTTCTCTTATTCCAACCTTTTAGTCAAGCTGCTTTGCTTGAATTTTCAACGTTTTTGTCATTTTTTTTCAATGTCTGGTTGCCGTTGCATTGGAGGTCAGGGTCGGATTCGAACCGACGAAAAAGGGATTTGCAGTCCCTCGCATTTCCTCTCTGCCACCTGACCAGAGGATTGGACAACCAGGGCGAGTTTCTCACCCCGGATATCCTACTTCGTGAATCATCGAACCGGCTTTTGCCAGCTCGCCTTGTGCCATGCACGACTTTTGTCGTCACACGACTTCGGCAACGGCGCCCAGGGCTTCCATCTTGCCCTTCAGGCTTTCTGCCTCTGCCTTGGAGATTCCAGATTTCAATGCAGCCGGAGCGCTCTCCACCAAGTCTCTCGTCTCCTTGAGACCCAAGCCCAGCAATTCGCGCAGGCCGCGGATCACCGCCAGCCTGTTTTCGCCGACCTGAACCAAGCGAACATCAAACTCCGTCTTTTCTTCCATCGATTGAATTTTGGAGATCGGATTTGCGACCGGCTGGGCGTTCACCCCGAACTTCTTCTCCATTTTCTCAACCAACTCTTTGAGTTCCCACACCGTCAAGTTGCCGACGGCATCAAGTATCTCTTGGGTTGCGATGGCCATTTTGTTTCTCCTTTTTACCCCTAGGGGTCTTTTCATTCACGTTGCCTGGCCAGGGCTCTCAGCTTCAACATGCGCGAGGTGCCATTTTTAGGCGCTCAAAGCAAGATTTTTGGCATTTTTCTTTTGCAGGATCTTGCTTGTTCCCGCGTTGGTTAACAGTGCCATCCAACTCGAAAAATGCGGCAACAAATCTTATGAATCTCAGTCTCGTCCTTTGCGACCTTGCAATCAAAGCGATTCTCATTTTCCACTCAAAAAAAATCTGCCATTGTTTTCGGACCCGCTACCGAACTTTGCGAAAGCGAGCGCTTTCTAAATCCTTTCCAATTTCCAGCAAAAGATCGCGCAATTGATCGCGAGGTGTCAAAGAAGCTCCGGCATATAACCATTCTCCATCCACTTTTTTCAAATGTCTGAGAGCGTGATGCTGGGCACACAACACCTCCAAATTCGCCCCCGCATTGTTTTTCCTGTTTCCATCAATGTGATGCGCCCTCAATAGAGGTTCAAAAGAAATCCCACAATCAACACACGCTCTCCCATGAACATCCAGTGCTGTTTTTCGATAACGCGCTCTCTCACCGTTTTTGTAGGTGGAAGGCCACATTTCAGAAAAACCGAATTCCATTTTTTGCGCCAAATTTTTGCATTCTGGCTTGCAAAAATAGAACTTGTTTCCCGCGAGACTTCCTCGTCGCCGCTCAAAACTAATTCCGCAACAATCACATTTCACACACACCTGATTTCTGCGTCCGGCAGCCGAACACTGCAAATTGCAATACTTTTTTTGTCGTCCAGGAGTCGAAATTGCAATTTCTTTTTCACAATACGCACAAACTCCCGCTTTTAAAGCCTTTTTTGTAATTTCCGCAGGCAGTGTTTGCCGGTTTTTTTTCTCTGGCTTCACAAAAACATTTTTTTCAATTTCTTCAATGACATTTACCAATGCTTTATGTCGCAATTTCTCAAGTTTTTCATCCGGCGTTTGTGTCGCAAAGAACCCCGACCATTCTCCGGAGCTTTCATCTTGGACCATGTGCCGAAGAGCATGATCTTGAACACAAAGCACCTTTAAATTTGCAAGGTTGTTGTTGTTTCTGTCCCCATCCAAATGATGGACAACCAGCAACGGCTTAAAACGAAGGCCACAATCTGCACACTCATAACCAAGGGCGCCCATTGCTTTTTTGCGATAAGCTTTCGCCCCAGAACCGTAGTGCGCGGGCATTGCTTCTTTGAAACCGCCATCCAGTCGTCGTGCCTTGCCTTGGCACGATCTGTTGCAATAGTTAAAACCCTTCAATTTTGAAGACCTTTTCAGCACCTCAGTTCCGCAAAAAGAACATTTCACAAAAACTTTTTGACTTGTTTTTCTGCGAATACTTTCTCGACCGCACGCAACGCTGCAATACAAATTCGGAGAAATCCCTTCTCCTTTAATTTCCCGAACAAACATTTCATCACAAATACTGCAATTCACTTTTTCCGCGGGAAAAGAACGAACGCGCGCCCTCTCTTCGTAAAGTATGCGCAGCTGAGGTTTTCCGTTTTTGTCGATTGTTGACAAAATTTTCATGATTTTTGGATGTTGGTGGCCGTCGTTGTTTCAGGTTACCACAAGATCGACCAGACGGCTTTTTTTCTGTTTTGATTCAAATCAAGGCAAAAATTCAACTTTTTTTTCCGCATAGAAAACTTTTGATTTCCAGGGCCCGTTTAAAAATTTGCTCCCCTCATCGAGCTGGACTTGAACCAGCGACCTAAGGATTAACAGTCCCTCGCTCTACCAACTGAGCTACCGATGAGGGGAGAAAATTCACAAAATGGTGGTTCCTGTTGAAATCGAATCAACAACCTCAGCCTTATCAAGACTGCGCTCTAACCTGTTGAGCTAAGGAACCAAATGACATCAAAAATTCGCTCCCCTCCTCGAGTTGGACTTGAACCAACGACCTAAGGATTAACAGTCCCTCGCTCTACCAGCTGAGCTACCGAGGAGGGGAGCAAACTTTCAAAAAATGGTGGTTCCTGTTGAAATCGAATCAACAACCTCAGCCTTATCAAGACTGCGCTCTAGCCTGTTGAGCTAAGGAACCGTGAACATCAAAAAAAATGGAGCGGGTGACGAGGATTGAACTCGTGTCCTGAGCTTGGAAGGCTCTCATTCTGCCATTGAACTACACCCGCAAAACGGCAATCCAAAAATGGAGCGGGGGACGAGACTCGAACTCGCATGGATTTGCTTGGCAAGCAAATGACCAACCTTTGGACCACCCCCGCTTTGAAAATTCTTTTGCACTTTCCACGGCCGTGCAAGCCTTTTAAACTGGTGGACCGCCGGGGAGTCGAACCCCGCTCCTGAACCTTGCAAAGGTTCGTGATCGCCACGAATCTGCAGCCCAAAAAATTGCAATTTGATGGTGGACCGTGCCGGAGTTGAACCGGCCGTGGAATCGTTGCGAACGATTCTGCTCCCCTCGATGCTACGGCCCAAATTTGCCCTACCTTCCCTGTTTTTCTTTTGCGCTCTTCACGGTTGCGCTGACCTTTTTTGGTGGAGACGGAGAGACTCGAACTCTCAGAAGCTTGAGTGCCACTCAAGCGCCATTACCCATCGGCCACATCCCCAAAAACTTTTCAAAACTCATGCAACAAAAACAAAAAACCCGGGTTTTGGCCCGGGTTCTCGTTGATTCGATTGGCTTTTTCTCTCAGCCGATCTCAATCTCCGAACCCAGGCGTGCAACTCCGCCGTTCGCAATGGCGGCAATGCCATTGTTCCCGCCGATTGCTGCAACATTCGCACACGCAGCCGCATTGGCCGCGCCGTTGGCGCGTCCTGCGGTGATCACTGCGTTGTTGGCGATGCGGTTCATTTGAAGCTCCGTGTGTTTGGTTTTGGCGAGAACTCTTTCCCGTCCAGTGCAACCATCTTAGCATCGCTCTTTTTCTTCCGTCAAGCTTTTTTTGCAAAAAACTTTTTGTCAGATCAGTGGTGCGCGAGGCGTCTTTTGGTGCAGAGACGCCAATGTAGCGGGCGGGCAATCACTCTGTCAAGCAAAATTTTTAAAAACATTTCTGCCGGCAAAACACATGTAGCAACGCCTGACAACGAATCGCCGGCTTGATTTTGGAGCGGCAAGCAAGTCGGCGGCCTTTTTAGAAAAACGCGTTGGCGGCCTTTTCCGTTATTTTATAACCGAGGCGCGCCTCTCGCTTTTGCGCTATCCATGTTTGCGATCTCATTGGATTTGCCCGATGCCCCGGAGTTTATTTTTGAGATTTCCTCCAATTCTATTTTTTCCAGCCATGCGAGCATCTTTTCTTTTCGGCCGGGCGTGCCCGTGGGCGCCGAAGTGTCTGACACGGCGTCTCGGGCGGCATGAACGAAGCTGTTTTTAGCGCCCATTTCATGGCCCTCGGCCATCGGCTCCCATCCGCGTCGCATAAGCCACTCAAAGCCCTCAACAAAAAACGGATCAAGCGATGGACTGTCCATCCGAGACAGCGTTTGCGCAAATCCCATTAATGCGTGCGCCTCGTTGTCATAGCGCTCTTGGGCTCGCGCGCCGTTTTTGATGGGGAGATGCGAAGGCAGTGAAGCCACTGGCGCGTTGAATATTCTTTTCCATATATCCAGGCCTCTTTTTTGTATCTGGGCATCGTGAATACTGGTTGCCGCGAAGTCTTCTTGAGTTTGGAGGCTCCCGTTCTGCGTTTTCGCCAGAGGGCTCATGTCTTGAAGAGCGCGCAGCAGCTCTTTGATGGCGGATTGGCTGATGAGGCGCTCAAACCCCGTCACGCTTTGAGCGAAACTCAAGTCGTCGCTTAACGAAAAAATGGCCTCGGCGAGCCCTGGCTGGCTCATGAATTCGATGTCACGCACGCGTTCTCCAACGAACAACGGAATCACGGCTTTTGCCCCCTTTTGCCAATGAATGCCATATTTTCCCGCTGACATTTCCAATAGCCAATCCGTCAAAACAGGAGCGGCCACATTCTCTCCCATTGCGAGCAAAAAGGCTTCGGCGCGCCGATTGACGAAATCGATATTTGCCGAGGGCCAGAGCGCGGCGAGGCCTTCGCTGAACGCCGCTCGGCTTCTTTCCGATCGCACAGCGATCGCGAGAGGGCTTTTTTCGCCTGGCGCAAAGGCCGTTGATTTCAACACGGCGCGCTCGTCGCCCCATTTTTGATCCCGTTCCCTTAATGCGGTTTCATCCAATCCGGATACACGCCAAATTCTTTCGCTGAACGCGGCCAGAAGAACAGTGAGCCGCGCCCATTTCTCTTGTGCATTGGCTTGTTCCTCCTCGCCATTCGCGTTGGATGCAGCGTGTATCCGCTGGGCATTCAAAAAAATTTGCGCGCTGGCGAGAACTTCGCCTTGATTGGCGTTCCCGCGCAAGATCAAAAAAGACAATGCCTTGGCGCCTCTAACTTCATCGTGCCAAGCAAGATGAGCCCATAACTCTCCCCCGAAAGCGCCCCAGCGCCAAACACAGGGAACTCTTTTCTCGGCAGTGGCCTTCAAATTCTCGCCGAAAATCCAACCCCATCCGGCCTCTTTTGGCGCTTTTTTCACTTCTTGCGCGAACGCATCCTCCCAAATCCAATGGCGAGAAAGTCCGTTGTCTAGATTGTTTGCGAGCAGTGATCTCGCATCGCTTTTTTGCGGTTCTCCCGCAAGCGCCAGGCCCTCCTTGACCCACAGAGACACTGCGCCTTCGATGAAGGGCGAGCCCCATTCTTTGAGCGCCTTGCTCAAAATAGAACTTGTCCTGATTGCCGCGCGATCGGAAGATCCAGAAATTTCGATACCCATTCGAGCCAGCAAATTGGCGGCCATGGGCTCTCTTTCATGCGCCCCCAAGCTTTGGAACGCGGCTTGCGCAACGGCTTTTGCGGTTTCTTCTGCGCCTTCTTTTATCAATGCCCAGCAGGAAGCGCTGCAAATTTGAGCGATTTTCAACATTTCGGACGCGCGTTCAAGGGGCATTGTTTCGTAGGGCACGTTTATTTCCAAAGTTAAATTCAGGTTTTCGATTTCCGCGACTGTTGGCGTTTGCATTTCGAGGCTTTTTGATTCGCGAATTGTCGAATCTGGCATGGCCTTGACTGTGGCGTGGAGATCCATTCATTTTACTTGCCTGCTCCTGCTTGCACAAGCGAGATTGGCCAGCGCTCTATATGCTATAAATCATTGGGTGGTGGCGCAGGCCAGGGCTTGCGGAGGCGACGCCCTCGCTCCGCGTGAATCGATTGTTTGAGCTGCTCGGTTTTTTTGCCCCAATTCGCAAAAAGCAGATTTCCCCTCTGTCTTGCCGCTTGTCCTTTTTTATTGCCCCTCCTCGATTCAGAGCCTGCGGCTAGGGTTTTTCAAATCGGGCAGCATTTTAGCTTTTCGATCCGCTTCGATCGCCCTTTTGATCTCCGCCGCTTCCACGCCCGCGAACGCCGCGGGCATTTTAAAATTGTGCAAGCGAGCGAATTGCGCGGACAGAGTGATCTCTGGAAGGCTCAACAAATCCCGTCCCGCCGCAAAATCCAGCGACGAAAGCGCTCTTTGGATCACATCCGCGCGGCCCTTGATGTTTTCTGGGCCACTCCAATAGGGAGAATTAAAAAGGCTGATCAATTCTCGCGCGCAATTGTCGCAGGCGGCTTTTGTTCGCCCACCATCTCGCCGGGTCATCTCTTCGACGACCGTTTCAAACCGATGTCCTCCCATGCCCGCGACAATTGTGAGCAAATCGTTCCCGGAGACCTCCACTTCAAAAACCTCGCAATGCGGCAAAAACTCCACAAATTGCCCCCAACGATTGATCGAAGCCATTGTCGCCAAAATCGCCCCATCCAGCGGTTGCGCCACCGTTGTGTCGCCAGCCTCCGCTCTTTGGCGAGCGCGCTCCGCCTCGCTGTTCAAATAGCGCGCCAAAAGAGACGACACATAGCTCGGCTCTTCGCTTTCCTCGATGGCCTTGATCAACGCTGTTTTGTGATGGTTGACGGGTTGCGCCAATGGCAATGGTCTCATGTGCGATTTGGAAGATGTCTTCTGGATGAAAAAAACTTGCGAGCGGCTGTTTGGCCTCGGTTATGGGATGCTGACAGGCCGGCTAAAGCGATCGAGCGGCGCGCTTTTGGGGAGCTTTCCCCGCGCTTTTTCCGGCCTCGCCGCCAGCGCCTTCGCCATTCTCATTTTTTTCGAAAACCGAGGTTTCAACACAGGCTTTTCCGTTTCCTGAAATCGCACGCCCAATTTCCAATGACTCAAAATAAGCCAGAGCCGCCGGCAACGGCCCTTCCGTGCTTGGATTTTCGGGCTTTGACCCTGCGGAACGCCCACGGCTGAGCAAGCAAACTCGCCAGTCGTGGCCCAATTCGGGCGCGCCGGGTTCGTCATTCAAGCCAACCAGGCGGACGACCGCGCCCCCAAAAACAGCCGTCAGGGCTTTTCCCACCTTTTCAGGCAGGCCTGCGGTGTTTTTTTCGTCCTCCTCCGGTCCCTCTGAGGACGGCGCGATCAAGGGCAAGGCGACCACCAAGAAAACACGGCCAGAAGGCGTCGATTGGGCCTGAGCGACGATTTCGCTTTTCTTCATTCTAAAAACGGCGTTGGCGAGCGTGTCTTGGCGCATCGCGTCGAGCGCCGCGCCGACCATTTGGCACGCCGTTTTTTGCGCATGCCGCAGCAAAACATCGTGCCCCGCACGCGCGCTCTCCGGCAGCGCGCAAATCCATCCGAAATGCTCGAAATGGGTGCGAATGCGAGACCCTTCGACCACGTAGCCACGACTGTAATGGATCACGACGGGAATCATTTGATGGCTCCTTGCGCGCTCACCGGCGTCACAGCCGCGGCGCGCGCCTTGTCGCTTCCGACACCGATTGGGCGCCCAAAACGCCGAGCGCGCTTTCGCGCGAAAGGTCCGCGATTCGGCTCAACACCAGCGCTTCGAGGGCTCTGTCTATTGCTTCAATCGTCGCGGTTCGAGCGCCATTTCGAGTGATTATTTTTTCGAACTTTTTCTTGCCCTCCTCCCACACCACGTCGAGCGTGTCAGACTCCGCTCCTGGCGCGTGCACCGACGTTTTTCTGCGAGCCATTTCCTGGAAAGCCAAAAGAACCATGGACAGCGGGTTGTCGGGTGAACTCGCGAGCACGGCACCCATCGCGCTTTGAATGACCATCGAGGCGTCTGCGTCGTAATATGCGCCGTTGGACTCTTTGATCTGCTGCTTTTCCATTTGACTTTCTTTGCTCAGCATGCCCGACGGGGTTCCGAGCTCCTCCGCCATATGGGCCAAGCCAATCCATGCGGCGCCAGACGGCGCGAAATTCACCTTCTCGCAGACCGCGGTGAAGGCCGTGTCCCAGGACTCCAGGCTTTTTTTGTCTTTGATCCATTTTTGCGCGCCGCCCAGGCACATTTTGTGCCATTGGCCCAAAGAAATGCCCCACGAGGCAAAGTCCGTCGGCAACGCGTCGTTTCGCATCGCTTGGATGATCGCGAATTGAGCCGTTTTTGACTTCGCCAACAAATTCGCCAAATCCGATTTTGAGAGCGCGAAATCGGACGGCGACAACACCGAGCCTTGCGCCGCGCCGTCGGCTGGGACGCCAGCGGGGCGTTGAGTATGCGCCTGTTTTGTCTCTTCGCGCAACCGGATAAACCAGCGCGTCCATGCGGGGGCGTCCTCCTTTTCCGGCCCCAATTGCACATTCCAGCACGCGAAGCGCAATGTGTCCCAATGGGTGGCGCTGCGAGCCTGGGCGCCGCCGCTCGAATTCTCAGATGCATCCGGCGAAATCCGGTTGTCGTCAAAAGAAAACGAGTGTTTTTTGCTCTCCTGGCTTTCGTCCGGCGCGCGCCAATGGTCGTCCGCCCAAAAGGCATTCGGAGAGCAAGCCTGAATCAGCGCGTCCATTTTTTCAAAAAACTGCGGAGCGAAACGATCGTTTTTGTCTTTCCATTCACTGATGTGGGTGCTTTCATGCCGGCTGTCGACCTGCTGGCTTGCCCACGCGCTTAGCGCGATTTGCCCCGCCGACACCGCGATCGACAACGGCAGAGAGCCATCATTCAGCCGTTCGGCGACCTCGGCGACCATCGCGGCCATGGCGCCGGGCGAGCGCCGAGCCAGAATGTCCGCGTTTTCGCGCAAAACGTTCACTTGCTCCTGCATTTTCCACAACTCGCGTTGCGGATGAATCAAAAACACGCCGGCGTCTTCGGCGAGCCCTTGGCGACTGTCCGAGATGAGCGCGCCTTGCACCGCTTCCCCAATGAAAGAAAGCCGATTGGGATGGCTGTCCGCCCATTTGATCAACGCTCCCGCCGTCCAGACCCCATGCGAGCCCGCGGCGGCCCCCACGGCTTCGGAAAGGGCGAGGTCTGCGCGAGTGTCCAGCCACGACCATTCGCCGGCGGTCAAGTCGCCTTGCGCCACGCGCTTCCACCGAGCTTCTATTTCAGCCGCCACGCTCTCAAATTGATCAGCCAGCCACTCGCGAGCGACATCGGCTTGGCCTTCCTCCATCATTCGCCGGCCAGCCCCATCTTGAAGCGCCTCGATGAATTCGAGCGCCACGCAAGCGCGCTCCCAGCGCTCCACGTCAGAATCTTCGCGCACGAAGCCTTCGAACACCGCCGCCGCGGCCGCCACGCGGCCCAACGCGAACAACTCGACGCAAGTTTTCGCGACCAAAGCCCCGCCTGGACCACGGTCGCGGGCATTGGTGTTCAATCGGGTTCGCGCAACTTTGGGGATGGAAAAGGGCATCAAGTTTCTCTGTTTTTGGATCGGTTGCTTAACAATGCGGCTCTTATTGCATTTTAGTTGATTTTGACCGACAACGCAAAGCCCGAGCATGGTGCGCGGCGCCGCTGTCCGCCCTTGCGTCTTTTCATTTTTCTGCCGCTTTTTCTTTCGCCGCCATCCGCGCTGGATTCGCGGCGCCGCGCATGTTAAACTCAAGGCTCCTGAAACACTTTTCTGCGCCCCATGCCCCTTCGCCATTTTCAGCGCTTGATTCGCCGCCGGCTCTCTCGCATTTTCGCAAGGTCCGCGCTGGACCGCGCAGAGCTTGTCTGGGCGGAAGAGGCGCTGTATCCGCGGGTTTTGCGCGACGACATGCAGCCGCTGAGCCTTAAGGACGTCATCGCGATAGAATTTTTGCCTCGCAAAAAACCGTCATTCACCATTGACGGCTTGTCTTCCGCGGACCGAATCTGCATTCACTCCACAGACGGCGCGCGCCGGATGACGACGGCTGCGTTGAAAATGGGACTCTCGTCCTCTTTTCCAGCCAAGGAGGCCACGTCTTCTGCGATTTCCCTTCAAGCGCATGGAGTCGATAGCATGGAGGCGAAAGTTTTTTTTGATTGGCTTCATTCACACGGCGTTGTTTTTGCGCGGCGCGGCGACGGCTCTTGGGGCTTGGCCCGTCGCGAGCGGCGAGGCATGGGATTGCTGCCTCATCCGGATTGCCGGGTTTGGGGCGTCATTTACACGCAAGGCGTTTTTTCATCTTTGGCGGAAAGCGTGGCAAACGTTCTGGCCAACCGCGTTTCCGTTGCGCGGCGGCCCCAAGAAATCAAACCCTCTTCCACGACTGTCGCGTGCCCTGCAGTTGATGAAAAAAGGGTTCCTCTGCCAGACAATCTTTCTGCGGCGATTGACGGCGCCTTTCCCTTGGAGCGCAGAGCTCACGCCATGAGCCACTTTGAAGGCCTGGCGATTGAAGCCGCGGTCCGGCGCGGAGCCAAAAAGGGCAAAACCGCGGTGGCGTCGCTGCCCGAAACCCCATTCCAAACCGAGCCCGAATCGCGCGAACCCGCGTTTTTGACGCCCAAAAGGCGCGCGGCGAGGCTTTGAGCTCGCAGCGGCTTGCATCCCATTTCGGCTCCCGGGCCTCCTCACATCACGAGTCAACCCACCATGGCCCCGCCCAAAATGCCGACTTCTGAGCGCATCGCGAAAATCTTTGAAGCCGTCCTGCATGACGAGCCGGCGGCTTTGGCTCGTCATTTCACGGGGCATGAAAAACTCGCGGCCTGCGTCAATGAGCACAAACAAACCCCGTTGCTGCTGGCCGCAAGCGTGGGCTCGCCAGAGTGCGTCTCCATTTTGCTGCCTCACAGCGACCCGCTTCTAAGGACCGGCAATGATGGGCAGGGCTACACCGCATTGATGCTTTTGGCGCGCGAACGCAGGCCGGGGCACGTCCGTTGCGCGCAATTGTTGGCGCCGGTTTGCGACGCGAACGCCTTGTCGCAGCCGAAAGGAGAAACCGCGCTGATGATGGCCATTCAAACCGGTCGGCGCGAAATCGTCGAGGTTCTTCTGCCCTTTTCCAACCCGGCGATCAAGGACCGCGCGGGAGACACCGCTTTGGAGTGGGCTGTTCGCGTGGGAAACGTGGCGGCCGTGATTCTTTTGACGTCGATTTCTCCTCACGAGACGCCGCGGCCCCCCCAGGACGCGCGCTCGGTTCTTTCCTCAAAAAATCCGCATGGACAATCCTTGCTGATTCGCGCGATTCGCCAAGTCTCTGAGCTTCGCGTCATTGAGGCTCTGTTGCCGCATTATGACGCCAAAGAACACGGATTGGTGGGCGGGCAAACGGCCTTGACCATGGCCATGAGCATGAAACGACTCGACATCGCGGCCTTGCTGTTGCCGCTCAGCGACCGGACAGCCACGGTCAGCAATGGCCGTGATGCCTTCGCTGTCGCGGCCCATGCGGGCTTTGCCGCGGGCATGCAACTGCTGTCGGAGTCCATGCCTGACGAAGACGTCATCGCGGCCATTCGGCGATGCGAAGCCGATTTGGGAGACCCGTCTTTGATTTCGAAGACGCCGCTGCCGCAACCGTCGCTTGATTGGATGGGGCAAAAGCTTTCTGCCATCGAAGCGCGCTCCCTGCGCGACGCGGCTTTTGGCGCAAGCGGCGAAAGCCGCGCAAACGCCATGAACAAGGCCGCGACAAGTTCGACAGAGCTCTCGCGCGTCGCCGTTGAACACCCCCTGCCTGTCTCTCGCCGCGCGCCGCGAGCGCTTTAAAGCCTTCGCGCGCCCCGCTTGGCCGGCGCGATCTTTTCTGCGGACTCCCCGGCGCCCGCTCGGCCGCGGCTCTTCGCCATGCAGGCCTTGTTTGTCGCGGCGACCGCGCTCGCGGCGGCTCGGCCCGCGGCTGCCGCCTCCATCAACGCGCTGCGCTCCGCCATTCTCAACAAATCATCAGGCAGCGGCGAGACGTGCGCTCCGCCCTCACTGCCGCTCACGTTGAAGGGATTGGAGCGGGTTTTCTTTTGCAGCTCTTCCCAGGCGATCCATCCGCCATCCACGTCGATGGACGGCGATCTTTTTGCAAACAGAGCCAGCAAATCGGGATTTCGCCCCAGGCATGCCCATTGGAGGGCGTCCAAGTCGCGCGGAGCCCGGCTGCGGGCTGTCCCATCCCACTCAGGGCCCGCCACAAGCCACTCCCAAAACGCTCGGGCCGCCCAGTCGGGGACCTCTCTTTTCTGGTTCACGATGAGCACGATGCCCACGCCTTCGGCAAGGACTTCCATCGCGGGCGCATAAGCGTCGGAGGAGCTTTCGCTTTCGAATTCCGTGGTTTTCATCCAATCGATCACAGGCTGCGCTTTCAGCCAACTATTGGCGGCCCAAACGCTCATTGTCCACTGAATGATTTTGGGCTTTTTCTGTGAACTCAGCGCCATTTCTTCTTGGCAATGCCGCAGCAAGAAATCGTCGGCTTTTTCGGCCCGCGCCTTGCGAATGCGGGCCTCGGAGCCAAATATGCTTTTTTCTCGCGCAAGAAGCGATTCGATCAGCGCTTTTTTGTGCGCCGGCGTATTGGTCCACTGCGCGATTTCTCGCGCTTGAATCGGAAGCTTTTCGTCATGCTTGGACGGCGTTTCCAATCCCGCGGCCAAAGCCTCCGGCAGCCATTGCGGGTCCCACTCCAAAGGGGGCGCTTTTTGGAGCAAAATCATCGCGAGCCTGAATCTCCCCGATTGGATCGCTCGCGTGAGAAGCGAGCGCGAAGGGCCGCCCTCTCGCGCCATCGTTTGTTTTGAGCGCGCCTCCGGCGAAGATCCAAGCCATGCCCAAAACTTTTCATACAGCTCTTCGCCGGGCGAGGGCTCGGCATTCCTAAAACGCCGTTCTTCCCACTGCGCGCGAGCCAGTCGCCAGCCGAGGCTCTGCGCCGGAGCGCCGGCTTGGCGTTGGGTGGCGGAGCTTCCCTTGGAAGGAGGCTGAGCAGCCCCCATTCTCGG
>Ga0209862_1000170_pt1 | contig 24222 bp, 17 predicted proteins | sample OrgsoiDNA_201061_FD_185809 | JGI IMG/M metagenome (GOLD analysis project Ga0209862, IMG submission 185809) | Permafrost soil microbial communities from the Arctic, to analyse light accelerated degradation of dissolved organic matter (DOM) -... | ecosystem: Environmental > Terrestrial > Soil >... | reverse complement strand
TTTCGATGATCGATTTTGAAGCCCCGCAGCGTGGCAGTTTTCTCGTGCTGCATATGAAGGACGGCTCGGTTGTCACCATCGGCCTGAGCGAACTGGCGCAATCGAAAGACGAGATTTTCACCGAGCTGCAATTGCGGATAGTCGGCGCGAGTGTGCCGCGCGTTGTGCATCGTTTGATATTGCCGACGTAGCGTTTGTCATGCGTCACCTTACAACGCCGCTGTCCTATCCGAAGACGCCACCGGACCCCAGCCGCCACCGAGCGCGCGGATCAGGCCCACCGACGCCATCGCGCGCGCGCCCGCCAGCTGGCTGCGCGCGCGCTGCGCCGCGAGGCTGGTGCGCTGCGCGTCGATGACCTCGAAATAACTGGCCGAGCCGTTGCGGTAGCGCGAGTCGGCCAGCGCCGCCGCCTTGCCGGCCGCGCGCACCGCGTCCTCCTCGTAGCCGATCTGGCGCGCCAGCGATTGCAGCGCGTTGAGATTATTTTCCACGTCCTGCAACGCGGTCAGCACGGTTTGCCGATAACCGGCCACCGACGCCGCGTAACGCGCATCGGCCAGCGCCAGTTCGCTGCGATTGTGGCCGCCATCGAGCAGCGGCAGGTTCAGCATGGTGCCGACCAGCGGCCCGAGTATCCAGCTTTTACTTGAGGACTCAAATAAATTATGCAGCTGCGACGAGGCGTAGCCGCCGCTCGCCGTCAGCGACAGGCTGGGAAAAAACGCCGCCTTGGCCGCGCCGATACGGGCGCTGTTGGCGGCGACGTCGCGCTGCGCCTGGGCGATGTCGGGCCGCCGTTGCAGCAGCTCCGACGGCAGGCCGGCCGGCACCGGCACGCCGGTGGTGGCCAGCTGCGTCACTTCGAGCGTGAAGTCGGCAGGGGCCTTGCCGAGCAAGACGGCCAGTGCGTGGTCGCGCGTGGCGCGCTGGTTGCTCAGCGCTTCCTCGTCGGCCAGCGTGGTGGCCAGTTCGGCGTCGGCCTGCGCGACATCGAGTTCGCTGGTGTCGCCGTTGTCGTAGCGCAGGCGGGTCAGGCGCAGCGAATCGCGCCGCAGCAGCACGGTCTTGGCCAGCACATCGAGTTCGCTGTCGATGGCGCGCAGCGCGAAATAATTCTGCGCGACGTCGGCCTGCAAGGCCAGCAACACCGAGCGGTAGGCCGCTTCCTGGCCGGCCGCGTCGAGCGCGGCGGCGCGGCTCAGGTCAGACAATCGGCCGAACAAATCGACTTCATACGAGGCGTTGAGCTGCGCGCGCCATTGCGTGGCGTCGCCGGTGCTGTCGCCGCTGCGCGTCGGGCCGAAGCCGACGCCGAGCTGGAAGCCGCGGTCCGCGTCGGCCAGTCCCGCCACGGCGCGCGCCTGCTTCACTCTTTGCAGCGCGATGGCCAGCGTCGGGCTGTCGGCGCTGGCCTGCGCCACCAGCGCGTCGAGCCGCGCATCCTGATAGATGCGCCACCACGTGCCACGCTCCGCCGCGTCGGCCGGCATCGCGACGGTCCAGCCGTCGGCGCTGGCGGGCGCTTCGCGATAGGCGGACGGCAGGTCCATTGGCACCGTCGCCGGCGGTTTGCTGGTGCTGCACGCGGCGAGCATCGCCGCAGCCGCCGCGATGGCGCAGATTGTCGCCGCGCCTTTAACGGCGGCGAGTTTGCTTTTTATTTTGATCGTCATGTCATTCTCCCACCGCCGGCAGGTTGACCAGCGGATCGGCCGGGCCGCCCAACGGCGCGTGGCCGGTGTCTTCGTAGTGTTCCTCGTCGAGGTTCTGGCCGGTCGCGAGGCGGCGCAGGATCACATAAAACACCGGCGTCAAAAACAGGCCGAACGAGGTCACGCCTATCATGCCGGCGAAGACGGCGACGCCCATCGCGTGGCGCATCTCCGATCCTGCCCCGGAGGATAGGACCAGCGGCACCACGCCGGCGATGAAGGCGATCGACGTCATCAGGATAGGCCGCAGCCGCAGGCGCGCCGCCTCGGTGGCGGCGGCGGCGATGCAGCGGCCCTCATGTTCCAGCTCGCGCGCGAATTCGACGATCAGGATGGCGTTCTTGCACGCCAGACCGACCAGCACCACGAAGCTGATCTGCGTGAACATATTGTTGTCGCCCTTGGTCAGCCAGACGCCGAAGATGGCCGACAAGATCCCCATCGGCACGATCAGCAGCACCGCCAACGGCATCGCCAGGCTTTCATACTGCGCCGCCAGCACGAAGAACACCAGCAGCATCGACAGCGGCAGGATGATGAACAGCGTGTCGCCGGCGATCTTGTCCTGGTAGGTGATCTCGGTCCATTCGAAGGTGATCCCGCGCGGGAAGGTCTTGGCGGCGATGCGCTCGACCGCCTCCTGCGCCTGGCCGGTGCTGTAGCCGGGCGCGGGACCGCCGTTGACGTCGGCCGACGGGAAGCCGTTGTAGCGGATCGCCTGGTCGGGGCCGAAACTCTGCTTCATGGTCAGCAGCGACGACAGCGGCACCATCTCGCCGCGGTCGTTGCGCACCTTGAGCAGGCCGATGTCTTCGGCATGGGCGCGGAACGGCGCGTCGGCCTGCACCTTGACCTGGAAGGTGCGGCCGAATTTATTGAAGTCGTTGACGTACAAAGACCCCAGATAAATCTGCAGCGTGTCGAACACCGACGGCACCGACACGCCCAGCTGCTGCGCGTGCACGCGGTCGACATCGGCGTACAGCTGCGGCACGTTGATCTGGAAGCTGGAGAACAATCCGGTCAGCTCCGGCGCCTTGCGGGCCTCGGTGAGGAAGTCCTGCAGCGCCTTGTTCATCGCCTCGGTGCCCAGCGCGCCCCTGTCCTCGATCTGGAATTTGAAGCCGCCTATGGTGCCCAGTCCCAGCACCGGCGGCGGCGGGAAGATGGCGATGTAAGCGCCCTTGATGGCGCCGAATTTCTGGTTCAGCTTTTGCGCGATGGCGCCGCCGCTCAAGTCCTTGCTGGTGCGCAGATTGAAGTCCTTCAGTTTGGCGAACGCGATGCCGGCGTTGGGGCTATGTACGAAGCCATTGATGGACAGGCCGGGGAAGGCCACCGCGCCCTCGACGCCGGGCTCCTTGTCGATGATGTCGCTCATCTGCCGGATCACCTCCTCGGTGCGGTCCAGCGAGGCCGCGTCGGGCAGCTGCGCGAAGCCGACCAGGTACTGCTTGTCCTGCGCCGGCACGAAGCCGTTCGGCACGCGGTGGAACAGCAGCAGCGTCAGGCCGATCAAGCCGGCATAAATCACTACTGCAACCAGCTTGCGTTTCAGGACGCCGTTGACGCCGCGCCCATAGCCTTCGGAGGCATTGTGGAAGCCCTTGTTGAAGCGCTTGAAGAAGCGGCACAGGAAGCGGTCGATGAGGCGTTGCAGCGGGTCTTTCGGCGCCGTCGGCGCGCGCAGCAGCAGGGCGGCCAGCGCCGGCGACAGGGTCAGCGAATTGAAGGCCGAGATCACCGTCGAGATGGCGATGGTGACCGCGAACTGTTTGAAGAACTGGCCGGTCAGGCCGCTGACGAAGGCCAGCGGCACGAACACGGCGCACAGCGTCAGCGCGATGGCGATGATAGGCCCCGATACTTCCTGCATCGCTTTGTAGGTGGCCTTCTTCGGCGTCAGTCCGTGCTCGATATTGCGCTCGACGTTTTCGACGACGACGATGGCGTCATCGACGACGATGCCGATCGCCAGCACGAGGCCGAACAGCGACAGCGCGTTGATCGAGAAACCCAGCATCAGCAGCACCGAGAAGGTGCCGACGATGGACACCGGCACCGCCAGCAGCGGAATGATGGAGGCGCGCCAGGTTTGCAGGAACACGATCACCACGATCACCACCAGCGCGATCGCCTCCAGCAGCGTGTGGATCACCGCCTCGATGGAGGCGCGCACGAACTCGGTGGGGTCGTAGACGATCTGGTAGTCGACGCCGTCGGGCATGTCTTTTTTCAGGTCGGCCATGGTGGCGCGGACGGCGGCCGACACTTGCAGCGCGTTCGATCCGGGCGACTGGAAGATCGGCAGTGCCACCGCCTCCTTGTTGCTGAGCAGGGCGCGCAGCGAGTAGTCGCCGACCGCCAGTTCGACGCGGGCCACGTCTTTCAGGTAGGTGACGGCGCCGTCGGGCGAGGTGCGGATGACGATGTTGCCGAAGTCTTCCTCGGTGTTGAGGCGGCCGCGCGCGTTGACCGAGATCTGGTAGTCGGTGCCCGGCGGCGCGGGCGCGGCGCCGATCACGCCGGCGGCGACGTCGATGTTCTGCGCGCGGATGGCGTTGACGATGTCGGTGGCGGCGAGGTTGCGCTCGGCGACCTTGCGCGGGTCGAGCCAGATGCGCATCGCATAGTCGCCGGAGCCGAACAGCTGCACCTGGCCGATGCCGTCGAGGCGGCTGAGGCGGTCCTTGACGTTGAGGACGGCGTAGTTGCGCAGGTAGTCCTTGTCGTAGCGATTATTCGGCGACAGCAGGTGCACCACCATGGTCAGGGTCGGCGAGCTTTTCACGGTCGTCACGCCGATGCGCTGCACCACGTCGGGCAAGCGAGGCAGCGCCTGGTTGACGCGGTTCTGCACCAGCTGCTGCGCCAGGTCGGGATTGACGCCGAGTTTGAAGGTGACGGTCAGCGTCATCGCGCCGTCGGAGGTCGCCTGCGATTGCATGTAGAGCATGCCTTCGACGCCGTTGATCTGTTCCTCGATCGGCGTGGCGACGATTTCGGCGATGGTCTCGGGATTGGCGCCCGGATATTGGGCGCTGACCACCACCGACGGCGGCACTACCTCCGGATATTCGGAAATCGGCAGGTTCTGCATCGCGATCAGGCCGCCGATCAGGATGATGCACGACAGCACGCCGGCGAAGATGGGGCGGTCGATAAAGAATTTGGAAATATTCATGGTCGGCTCCGGCGGCTCAGTGCGCTGCCGGGGTCGGGAACATCGCCACCACGTCCGGCGACACCACGTCGTTCGGGTGGATGCGCTGCAGGCCGTCGACGACGATCTTGTCGTCCTTGCTCAAGCCTTCGCGCACCACGCGCGCGCCGTCGACGACGGGACCGAGCTTGACCAGCCGGTAGAGCACCTTGTTGCCGGCGCCCAGCAGCATCACGTAGCTGTGGTTCTGGTCGGTGCCGACCGCCTTGTCGTTGATCAGCAGCGTGGCGACCGGCTTGCCGCCGGCGGTGCGCACCCGCGCGTACATGCCGGGCAGCAGCACGCCGTCCGGGTTGTCGAGGATGGCGCGCACGCGGATGGTGCCGGAGACGGTGTTGAGCTGGTTGTCGAAGGCCTTGATGCGGCCGCCGTGCGGATAGCCGGTCTCGGTGGCCAGGCCGACGCCGACCAGCAAGTCCCTGGTGCCGGCGTTGCCGGCCGCGCCGTGCGCGGCGTAGCGGATGTAGGTCGGCTCGTCGACGTCGAAGTTGACGTAGATCGGCGACATCGACACCAGCGTCGCCAGCGCCGCGACCGTGCTCGGGCCGACGATATTGCCGACCGTGATCTCGGCGCGCGAGACGCGGCCGTCGACCGGCGCCGTGATGCTGGTGTAGATCAGGTTCAGGCGCGCGTTCTGCACGGCCGCCGTGCCGGCCTGCAGGTCGGCGCTGGCGGCCAGCAGGGCGCTTTCGCGCTCGTCCAGTTCGCGCTGGGCGATGGCTTTTTCGCCGATCAGCCGGCGCGAGCGCTCGGCCTCGGTCTTGGCCAGCGCCATGCGCGCCTTGGCCGCCGTCACGCTGGCCTCGGCTTGCGCCAGCGTCGCCTGGTAGGGGCGCGGGTCGATGACGAACAGCAGCTGGCCTTTCTTGACCATCTGGCCTTCGTCGAAGTGGATGCTGTCGATGGCGCCGGTGACGCGCGGCCGGATCTCGACTTGTTCGACGGCCTGCACGCGGCCGGAAAATTCGTCCCACTCGGTCACCGCCTTTTGCACCACCTGGGCCACCGACACCGGCGCGCCGGCCGGCGGCCCGGCGGTCGACTTGGCCGGTCCGCTGTGCAGCGCCAGCGCGATGCCGGCGGCGCTCAGCAGGGTGACGCCCAGCAGGGCGTAGTGACGGCCGTAATGGTGGGTCGACAGAGCTTTCATGGCGCAATCCCGGTCTAAATGGAGGGTTCAAATGGACGGTGGCGTGCTACCGTAGGCGACTGCGGGCTGGCGCTGTGCCCTGCGCGCGCCGCAGCGTGCCCGCGTGACGTAGTGACAAATCAGTATGTTCCAGCGGCTGGCGATACAGCAGTTAAAAAAAGTTAACGATTGTTGCACTTGCGATTTCGCAACACCGCTGTCATGCTTTTATGGCAGCGCTTACGCTATGATGGTCATTGCCCGATGGAACTGCACAGGAAGCGCGATGCTCGATCTGATGCTCAAGTTTGGTCCATTTCAACTGTTTCCCGAGCGGAGGCTGTTGCTCAACGGCGGCAAACCGGTCGCCGTGAGCAGTCGCGCGCTGGAAATCCTGATCGTGCTGCTGGAAAAGAACGGCGACGTCGTCAGCAAACAAGAGCTGATGGCGCGCGTCTGGCCGGGCACCGTCGTCGTCGACGCCAGCCTGCGCGTGCATCTGGTGGCCTTGCGCAAGGCGCTGCGCGACGGCCGTGGCGAGGGCAGCGAGGCGAGTTACATCGGCAACGTGTCCGGGCGCGGCTACCGCTTTATCGAACCGATCATCCGGCTGGCGCCCGACGCGCAGCGGCCGACCGCGATGAGCAGCCTGCCGGCGCCGATCCTGCGCCTGATCGGCCGCGACGACGCCGTCGCGGCGCTGGTGCGCGAACTGCCGGCGCGGCGGCTGGCCTCGCTGGTCGGCGGCGGCGGCATCGGCAAGACCAGCGTCGCGCTGGCGGCCGGCCAGCTGCTGGCGGCGGGCTATCCGGACGGCGCCAGCTTCGTCGACCTCAGCCCGCTGTCGGACGCGGCACTGGTGCCGGCCGCGCTGGCCGCGTCGTTCGGCGTGTCGGTGCTGCCCGAGGCCGGCGTACGCTTCCTGCTGCAATACCTGGGCGCCAAGCAGATGTTGCTGTTGCTCGATAACTGCGAACATCTGGTCGGCGGCGTGGCCGCGCTGGTCGAGACGCTGCTGCGCCACTGTCCCGGCGTGCATGTGTTGGCCACCAGCCGCGAGCCGCTCGGCGTCGAGGGGGAGTGGCTGTACCGCTTGCCGCCGCTGGGCACGCCGCCCGAGCAGGATACGCCGCTGACGGCCGCCGCGGTGCTGGCCTTTCCGGCGGCGCAGCTGTTCGTCGAGCGGGCCGGGTCAGCGCTGGGGTCTTTCGAACTGGACGACGCCGAGGCGCCGCTGCTGGCCGGCCTGTGCCGCCAGCTCGACGGCATGCCGCTGGCGATCGAGCTGGCCGCCTCGCGCATCGACCTGTTCGGCATCGCCGGACTGGCGGCGCGGCTCGACGATTGCCTGGCCCTGCTCACGCGCAGCCGCCGCACGGCGCAGGCGCGCCACCGGACGCTGCGGGCGACGCTGGACTGGAGCTACGAGCTGTTGCCGGAGGTGGAGAAGATCGTCCTGCGCAGGCTGGCCGTGTTCGCCGCCAGCTTCAGCAAGGAGGGTGCGGTGGCGGTCGCGGCCGGTGACGGCGTCAGCGAGCGCGAGGTGCTGGAAGGCCTGGAGAACCTGGCCGCCAAGTCGCTGATCAACATCAGCATCGACGGCGGCCGGCTGTCCTACCACTTGCTGCAGCTGACGCGCGCCTATGCCAAGGAAAAGCTGGCCGACAGTGTCGACGCGGGTTGCTGCCCGCCGCCGCTGGTGGCGCTGCCGCAGCCCTATCTGGAGCGTGCGCCGGTGCTGGTCACCGTGCGTTACGCCGCGCCGTGACGGCGCGGCCATGGCGCTGTCGCCGACGCCAGGGCTAGCCGGCTAAAGCGCGTCGACCGGCGGAATATTGCTGCGGATGGGCATATTTTTTTGCCGCGCGCGACTGCTGGTCTATATACTGAACCGATGCGTTCAATATTCCATTCCATGGCAGCGACGGCGCGCCTGACCGCGTGCGCCGCGTTGCTGGCGGGCGGCTGCGCGCGCGCCGAAACCGCGCTCTACGTCGGCAATATCGCGCCATATTCCTATCCGCCCGAGCATGGCGAGCGCGGCGTGCTGTTCGACCTGCTGCACGAAATGGCGCTGCGGGCCGGCCACAGCGGGCAAGTGCAGGTGGTGCCGCTGCGGCGCGAGCTGGAAATCCTGCGCATCAACACCGAGGCGCTGGGCGTGCTGACGCGCGTGCCCGACCGCGAGGCCCATTACCGCTGGCTGATGCCGCTGCTGCGCGAGCAGACGCTGGTGATCGCCCGCGCCGGTTCGCGGCTCGACATTTCGACGCTGGACGCGGCGCGCCGCCTGCGCGTTGGCGTGTTGCTGGGCGGTCCGGCGGAATCGGCCGCGCGCCGTTTCGGCTTCACGCATATCGAGGCCACCACCAGCGTCGCCAACAATGTGCGCAAGCTGGCCGCCGGCCGTCTCGACGCGCTGGTGGTGCTGCGCGGCGTGGCGGCGGCCGAGGCGGAGGCGGCCGGCGATACGGCCGCCTGGCGCGAGGGCGTGGTGCTGGAATCGTCCGAGATCTACATGGCCGGCAATCCCGGCTTCGCCGCCGGACAGGCGCAGCTATGGCAAGCGGCGTTCAAGACCATGCAGCGCGACGGCAGCTATCAGCGCATCGTCGGCCACTACCACTACGCGCCGGTCAAGTAGCGCGATGCGCTGATTCCGCGGGCGTTGATGGCGGACTGTCTCAGAGGCCGCCGAACAAGTGGGCAGCCCACGGCGGCACGTTGTCGATGAAGGCGTGGAAGACCTCGGAAAAACTGGCGTAGCGCAGCGCGTGGTGTTGGGCCAGCGTCGCCAGGCTTTCCCGGCTGTACAGGCTGATGTGGCCGTTGCGCGGCGCGGCGTACCACCACGTCAGGCGCTGGTTGGGCTGGATGTGGCCGTCCGAAACCAGGGTCGAAAACAGGATGACGCCGTCCGGCGCCAGCAGGCTGCGCAGGTCGGCCATCAGCTGGCGCGCGTCGGGCACGTGCTCGAACACCTCGAAGGCGGTGATCAGGTCGTAGCGGCCCAGCTGGCCGACCTGCATGTCGCGGTCGACGTAGGGATCGTAGGACGCCGACTGCCAGCCCGCCTGGGTCAGCAGGCGTGACATCAGCCCGCTGCCGCCGCCGTAATCGAGATGGCGGATCGGCAGCGCCCGGTGGCCGAACATCGAGACCAGGCTGGCGGCGTTGTTCACCGGCCGGGTTTGCAGATAGTCGGGGTCGATGGCGGCATAGCCATCGTTGTAGATCCAGCGCTCGAATTCTTCCAGCGGCCAGGCGGCGATCTCCGGCGCGTGGCAGAAGCCGCAAACGGGGCACAGCGCGTAGTAGATCGGCGCGCCCGACAGCGGCAGGAACACGCCGCGTTGCTCTTCGCAGGATTTGTTGAAGTCGACGACGTCGAGCAGCGCGCTGGCGGCGCCGCAGACCGGGCAGGGGTAATGGTTGCTCATGCCCGCGAGTATAGCAAGCGTGTCAGTCGCGCGCCCAGTGGAGCGGATCGAGTTCCTTGGCGCGCTGTTTGGCGCGCTCGCTCATGCAGTCGAGATAAACCTGCGGCGCCACGGAGCCGCCCTGGAACAACTCGCGCCGGGCATCGCAGTCGGCGCTGCGGAACGCCACCCATTTGCGCTGGGCGGCGACCAGCAGCGGCTTGGCGGCCGAGCCGTCCAGCGCTTTCAGCGTGGCCTGGTAGACGGCGTTGAGCTGCTTTTCCTGTTGCGCGAACTGGCGCTGGGCGCACTCGTTGAGTTCGATGGTGCTGGTCGCCGCCGCGCACGCGTCGGCGCCCTGGGCGAACGCGGGCCGGCCGATCAGCAGAATGAAGAAGAAAACCGCCAGTGACGATACAAACAAAAGAAAAGTACGGAGCATGAAAACCTTAGCGGGCGGGCCGAGATCGGCTGCGCGCAGTCTACAGGATGGCACGGCGCAGAAATGCGCGAATTGTCACGCGAGCCAATTTTTATGTGACCTTTTGGGCGGCTGGCGCCCGATCACGCGTTCCCACGCCGCGTGGCGGCACGCGGCCGCCACGGGACTGCCGAAGCGCGTATTGTCAGCCTTTGATGAAGGCCAGCAGGTCGGCGTTGACCTTGTCTTTCTCGGTCGTGCACATGCCGTGCGGCGCGCCCGGGTAGACCACCAGCTTGGCGTTCTTGAGCAGCTTGGACGACAGCATGGCCGAGTCGGCGATCGGCACGATCTGGTCGTCGTCGCCGTGCAGCACCAGCGCCGGCACGGTGATTTTCTTCAGGTCGGCCGTCAGGTCGGTCTCGGAGAAGGCCTTGACGCAGAAGTAGGAGGCCGGCATGCCCGCTTGCAGGCCCTGCGACACGAACCAGCGGCGCACGCCTTCGGACACCTTGGAGCCGGGCCGGTTGGCGCCGTAGAACGGTGCCGACAGGTCGTAGAAGAACTGCGCGCGGTCGGCCAGCACGCCGGCGCGGATGCCGTCGAAGGCTTCCTTGGGCGTGCCGCCCGGATTGCTGTCGGACTTGATCATCACCGGCGGAATCGCGCCGATCAGCACGATTTTCGAGACGCGCCTGGCGCCGTGCCGGCCCAGGTAGCGCACCACTTCGCCGCCGCCGGTCGAGTGGCCGACCATGACGGCTTTCTTCAGGTCCAGTTTGTCCATCAGGTCGGCCAGGTCGTCGGCGTAGGTGTCGAGGTCGTTGCCGTTCCACGATTGGCCCGAGCGGCCATGGCCGCGGCGGTCGTGGGCGATCACGCGATAGCCGTGCTGGGCCAGGAAGAACATCTGGTCCTCGAAGGCATCGGCGGTGAGCGGCCAGCCGTGGCTGAACACGACGGCCGGCCCGCTGCCCCAGTCCTTGTAGTGGATAGGCGTGCCGTCCTTGGCCGACACCATCGTCATCAGCTGTGGCGGCGGCGGCGGCGCCAGCGACGGCGCGTCGATGGCCATGGCGCGGTCGGCGGCCGTCAGCGCGGCGGCGGCGCTGGCCAGTTGCAGGCCGGCCTTGACGAACTGGCGGCGCGAGCCTGGCTGTTGCGGTTGTTCCTGGTTCTGCTCTTTATCGTTGCTATCCATCGTGCATTCTCCTTGTGTGTGATGCCATTACCCTTTGTGCATGCGGGCCGAAACCCACAGCGCGCCCGGATGGATGCGGTCCGGGTGGAGCGCCAGCATGCGTTCATACAGCTCCAGCGTGGTGTTACTGTCTTCGGCGACGCGCTCGAAGTCGCGGATGTAGCCGCGCGTCTGCTCGACGATGCGCGGGTGGTCGGCGTTGCCGGGCCGCTTGTGGCCGGCCACCACCACCTTAGGCCGCAGCGCATCGATGCCGTCGAGCGCCGCTATCCACTGGCGCCGCCGCGCGCCGTCCGTCTCGGCCAGATACGGGTGGACGTCGTTGTAGACCACGTCGCCGGCCACCACCAGGTCCAGCGACGGCACATGCAGATACGTGGTGTGCTCGGTGTCGGTATGGCCGGCCGGCACCACCACCAGTTCGCGCCCCTCCAGCTCGATAACGTCGCCATCTAACGCGTCGGCGATGGCCAGGTCCTCCGGGATCTGGCCGGGGAAGCGCATATTCCACACCGACGCGATCGACTCCGGCGCCGCCTGGCGCCGCATCTGCTCGACCACGCCGGGCACGGCGATCAGGCGGGCGTCGGGATAGCGGTCCAAAATCATGCCGGCGCCGAAAAAATGGTCGCCGTGGCCGTGGGTGGCGTATATCGTCGTCAGGTTCTTGCCGTGGCCGGCCAGCCAGGCGCACAGCGCGGCCACTTCCACGATCGTCATCAGCGGATCGACCAGCACGGCATCGCGCTGGCCGTAGATCAGCGTGGCCGAGGTCGGCGGCCACATGCGGCACGGCTCGTCTGGCGCCAGGTCGGTGGTGCGCACCAGCTTGGGCGGCGCCAGGTACACGGCCCAGCGCAAAGGGGCAGACCGCACGCTCATCGCTCGCTCCCGGTTGGTTCTGCGCCAGTATGCAAGGCGAGCGGGTCGAACGCGAGTAAAGAAAAGTAAACGTTTGTTGCCCTTTCGATAGTTGTGCGCTGCACTATAATCACAGGAGGATAGGCGCAAGGAGCGTGGCGGCGGCAGCACGCCGGCTTGACGCGTGTTGTCCCTCCCGGAGGATGCGATGGCTGACCAGTCCCTCAGTTTTGGCCCGTTCCAACTGTTCCCCGCGCGCGCGGTGCTGCTGCGCGACGGTGCGTCGGTGCGTCTGAGCAGCCGGGCGCTGGCGATCCTGAGCGCGCTGGCCGAGCGCGGCGGCGACATCGTCAGCAATGCCGAGTTGATGGCGCGGGCCTGGCCCGGCGCCGTCGTCGACGACACCACCCTGCGCGTGCATCTGCTGGCGCTGCGCAAGGTGCTGCGTCATGGCGAAGTCGGCGAGGCGGGTGGCGCCGGCGTGTGCATCGCTAATGTGTCGGGGCGCGGCTACCGCCTGTTGATGCCGGTGTCGCGCCAGCCGGCGGACAGCGCTTGCGCTCAGCCAGCGCCGCCATTTCCGCCAGCGCCGCTGCGGCCGCCCAGGCCCATCACCCGCCTGATCGGCCGCGAGCCGGCCGTCGGCGCCGTCGCCCGCGAGCTGTCGCGGCGGCGGCTGGTGACGGTGGTCGGCGGCGGCGGCGTCGGCAAGACCAGCGTCGCGCTGGCCGCCGCGCAGCGCCTGGCCGGGCACTTTGCCGACGGCGCCGGCTTCGTCGACCTGAGCGCGGTGGCGCCAGCCGCGCCGCTGGCGGATGCGCTGGCTGTCAGCTTCGGCCTCTATCCTCCGGGCGGCGCGGCCGGGCCGGCGCTGTTAGACTACCTCGACCACAAGCACATGCTGATCCTGCTCGACAACTGCGAGCACGTCGTGGCTGAGGCCGCCGCGCTGGCCGAGGCGTTGCTGATGCGTTGCGGCGGCGTGCGCCTGCTGACCACCAGCCGCGAGCCGCTGGGCGCCGAGGGTGAATGGCTGTACCGGCTGGCGCCGCTGGACGTGCCGCCGCCCGACGCGCGCGCCGTGCAAGCCTATCCGGCGGCGCAACTGTTTCTGGAGCGGGCCGGCGCGGCCTTCGGCTACACGCTGGACGATGCCGACGCGCCGGCGCTGGCCAGCGTCTGCCGCCAGCTCGACGGCTTGCCGCTGGCGCTGGAGCTGGCCGCTACCCGGCTCGACCTGTTCGACCTGCCCGGCCTGGCGGCGCAGCTGGGCGACAGCCTGGCGCTGCTGACGCGCGGCCGCCGCACGGCGCAGGCGCGCCACCGCACGCTGCGCGCCACGCTGGACTGGAGCTATGACTTGTTGCCGGAGGAGGAGCGGGTGCTGCTGCGTCGCCTCGGCGTGTTCGGCACGCCGTTTTCGGCCGCCGCGGCGGTGGCCGTGGCCGGCGCCGCGCCGCTCGACGAGGCAGCCGTGCTGGCCGGCTTGCAGAACCTGGCCGCCAAGTCGCTGCTGCAGCTGAGTTGCGCGGACGGCGGCATCGCCTACCGCCTGCCCGGCGTGACGCGCGCCTACGCGTATGAGCGCCTGGCCGCCAGCGGCGACGGTGGCGACAGCCAGCGCCGCTATCTGGCGTATGGCTGAGGCATGCGCCATCGGGCGTGCGACTATTCGAGCATCGCGGCGTAGTCGCGGCAATGTTCCAGATAGCCCGACTCGTGGCTGCCGACCAGGTGCACGACGCTGTCCCACAGCCATTGCGGCGTGCCGCCGGCCTTGCCGAGCCGCTGCATCAGCGCCTGCAGCCAGGCGTCGCGGGTGTCCGCGTCCATCTGCGCGGCGTGGGCCTGGCCGACCACGTAGGCCAGATAGCTGGCGGTGCGAACCGCCTCCTCCATGCTGAGCTGGTCGATTTCCAGCTTCAGATCCTGCGGCATCAGCTCGCGGATGAACACGCCCCGGTCCATGAAGCGCTGCGACAGCATGCGTCCGCCCAGCGCCGGCGCCAGGTGGCGCGCGCCCTCCAGCACGCGCCGGGCGTTGTCGCGCGGCATGCTGATGCGCGGATAGCGCGGCGAGGCGGCGGCGACGGCCTCCTTGACGTCGATCAGGCAGTAATCGTCGTCGCCGATGCCAACCAGCACCGCGTAGCGCAGCAGGCCCAGCGAGCTGCATCCCTTGACCCAGTAGGCCGCGTCGAGCACGCTCAGCTTGGCATCCTCGTCGCGCGACTTGAGCGCGGTGACCAGCTGCCGGACCTCCGGCGTGGCGACCATGGCGGTCAGCGCGTCGCGTTCCTCGGCCGCCAGCGGCCAGAAGTTCTTGCCGAGCGGGATGGTCGGTTCGACGTCGCTGAAGCGTTCGCGCGCCAGCGCCTTCCACGAGCGCCGTTGCGCGGTGCGCAGCGCCTGCTTGACCACCTGCGGCTTGGCGACGACGCCGTCGTGACCGGGATAAAACGCCCGCTGATAGCCGAGCAGCATGTGCTGCAACATCTGCGCCGTGACCACGCCCGGCAGCGAGGAGCCGCGCGCCGCCGTCGCCAGCGACAGGCCCAGCCGCACCAGGTCGTGCGCCGGATTGCCGATGGTGGCCTGGTCGAAGTCGCGCAGCTGCAGCGTGACCTTGCCGGCCGCGTCGGCCACCGGTCCGAGGTTGCCCAGATGGCAGTCGCCGCAGATCCAGATCGCCGGCCCGCGCGGCAGCGCCTGGCCGCGCTGGGTGTGCAGCCAGGCGTAATACTGGGCCGTATTGCCGCGTACATAAGCGTGCGGCGAGCGGGCCATTTTGGCGGCGCGGCGTTGCAGCAGCGGCGCGCGGCGCGCGTCGGGGGAGGGCAGGTTCAAAGGCGGTCCTTGTTGGCGGCGGCCGGAAATCGGCCCCATCGGGCTACGATAGCAAGTCGCGGCGGAAATCTATGTACGCTGGCGTACCTAAGCGTGATGGAATAAATCGCCTGGCACCGGACAGTTTATTTGCGTAACAATCGTCCGGCAGGGTACGATAGGCGCTGTGCCGTACCCATGCCGTGCGCGGCGACGAACACCCTATGACCTTTAGCCCTCTTTTACAGCTTCGTTTATCCGTTTTGCTTCCTGCTTTCAGCGCCGCGCGCGCCTTGCTGGCGGCCCTGGCCTTGCTGTTGGGCGCGGCCGCGCTGCCGGCCTGGGCCAAGCCGGACAGCGTCTATCTCGAAGACCTGACGTGGACCGAAGTACGCGCCGCCCAGCAGGCCGGCAAGACCACCATCATCATTCCCGTCGGCGGCACCGAGCAGAGCGGCCCGCACATGGCGCTGGGCAAGCACAATGTGCGCGCCCGCATCCTGGCCGGCAGGATCGCCGCCGCGCTGGGCAACGCGCTGGTGGCGCCGGTGCTGGCCTATGTGCCGGAAGGTTCGATCACGCCGCCGGCCGGCCATATGCGCTTTCCCGGCACCATCTCCGTGCCGGACGAGGCGTTCAAAAGCATACTCGACAGCGCCGCCCGCAGCTTCAAGCAGAACGGCTTCGTCGATGTGGTGCTGATCGGCGACCACGGCGGCTATCAGGCGCAGCTGAAGGCGGTCGCCGTCCATCTGAACCACGACTGGGCGGCCACGCCGGCGCGCGCGCATTTTATTTCCGAGTATTACCAGGCGGCCGACGTCGACTACGTGCAGGCGCTGCGGGCCAAGGGCTTGAGCGCGTCGCAGATCGGCTTGCACGCCGGCAGTGCCGACACCTCGCTGATGCTGGCCGTCGATCCGTCGCTGGTGCGGCTGGAGCAGATGCCGACCGACGCGCAGCAGGGCCGCAGCGTCGGCGTCAACGGCGACCCGCGCGCGTCCAGCGCCGCGCTGGGCCAGATCGGCGTCGATTTGATGGTGAACAAGACAGTGGCCGCGATCCGGCTGGCGCAACAGCGCTGACCGGCCGGTTTTGATTGATCGTGCAATTTTAAAGATGACCAGATTCATGAATACATACAGCAAACGTATCGCCATCAGCGGCGCCGTCGCGGCCGTGTTGGCCGGCAGCGCCTGGTGGGTGTCGGCCCAGAACGTCAGCGCGCCCGACCCGGCAGCAGGCGCCGCATCGCCGGGCGCCACGCCGGCGCGCCACGGCCCGGTCGTCACCGTGCCGGGCATGCCGCCGGTGATCGATCCGAACAATATGTACAGCGAGAACAATTCCTCGCACATGAGCCCGAACGTGGCCGGCGCGCTGGAGCGCGTCTACGTGCCCAACCACACGGGCAACACGGTGTCGGTGATCGATCCGAACACGCTGCGGGTGGTCGACACCTACAAGGTCGGCGTCAATCCGCAGCACGTGGTGCCGTCGTGGGACTTGCGCACCTTGTGGGTGGCCAATAACGCCGAGGGCCGCACCGACGGCAGCCTGACGCCCATCGATCCGCTGACCGGCAAGCCGGGCGAGTCGATCCGCGTCGACGACCCGTACAATCTGTACTGGTCGCCGGACGGCAAGTCGGCCATCGTCGTGGTCGAGGAAATGAAACGTCTCGACTTCCGCGACCCGCACACCATGAAGCTGCAATCGACGTTGCCGGTGCCCGAATGCGGCGGCATCAACCACGCCGACTTTTCCATCGACGGCCGCTACGCGCTGTTCACCTGCGAGTTCAACGGCGCCGTCTCGAAGATCGACATGGTCAACCACACGGTGCTGGGCACGCTCAAGCTGAGCAAATATTTCACCCGCCCCGACGTGCTGGCCATCCTCGACAAGGGCGGCAAGAAGCCGCGCTACATCCCCGACCCGCGCGGCCCCGGCGCCGAAATCTGCACCACCAAGGGCATGCCGCAGGATGTGCGCGCCTCGCCGGACGGCAAGGTGTTCTTCGTGGCCGACATGATGGCCGACGGCGTTCACGTCGTCGACGGCGACTCGTTCAAGCAGATCGGCTTCATCGCCACCGGCGTCGGCGCGCACGGCCTGTATCCTAGCCGCGACGGCAAGAGCTTGTACGTGGCCAACCGCGGCGGCAACCAGATCCACGGCCATCCGCACGGCAAGGGCAGCGTGTCGGTGATCGACTTCGCCACCCGCAGCGTGGTCAAGAACTGGCCGATACCCGGCGGCGGCAGCCCGGACATGGGCAACGTCAGCGCCGACGGCAAGCATCTGTGGCTGTCGGGCCGTTATGACAATGTGGTGTATCGCTTCGATACCGGCACTGGCGCGGTCGACCAGGTCAAGGTGGGGCGCGAGCCGCATGGCCTGACCGTCTGGCCGCAGCCGGGCCGCTACTCGCTCGGCCACACCGGCAATCTGCGCTGACGCTGGAACACGCGGGGCCGCGCAAGCGGCTGCCGCGTGACTGGCCAGTGTACACAACGCATCGGGGTCACGTCCCGGTTTCGACAGCGATCGAAACCGGGACGTGACCCCGATGTTGTTTGCGGCGCCGGTGCCGGCGCCAGCCCTGGCTGTTAGACCGTGGTGCTGGTCAGCGAGCCGGCGTTTTCAAATGGATTGCTGCCGCCGGTTTGCATGTTTTGCAGCAAGTCCTGGGCGAAGCTTTGCAGGCTGACCGGTACCGTGCTCGAATCGCCGTTGGTGGCAGTCGAGCTGCCCAGCGACTGCAACAGGTTCTGGAAGGCCGAGTCGAGGCTGGCGTCGGCGGAGCTGCCGGTGCTGCTGGCGCTGGCGGCGACGGTGCCGCCGCTGGCCAGGTTTTGCAACACGGTTTGCAGCTTGCTCGACATGTCGCCGTAAGCCTGGCTGCCGGTGGCGGTGACGGCGGTGGTCTGGCTGACGCCGCTGTCGCTGCCGTCCGCCTGGGCAGCCTGGAACAGCGCGTGCATGAAGGCGCGCAGGGATGTGCCGACGTCCTGGCTGGAGCCGCTGGCAGCGCTGGCCGACGTGGCCGCGATGGTGCTGCTGGCGGCGGCCGAGTCGCTGGCGGCGCTGCTGGCGGCGCTGGTGGTCGCGGCGGTGGTGCCGGTCGGGCTGGTCAGGCCCAGCTGGCTCAGCGTTTGCTCCAGCGCGTCGAACAGGGCCTTGGCGCCGCCACCGCCGTGATGGTGGTGATGGCCGCCGGTCGCCTGAGTGCCGCTGCCGCTGGTCGAGCTGCTGTCGGTGTCGCCGGTCAGGCTGGTCAGCGTGGTCTGGTTGATGTTGAGCAGCGATGTCAGGCTGGTCGAGGCGGGGGTGCTGCTGATATTCATATGTCCTCCAGGGAATAAAATCGAAAGCGAGATCCGATATTGCTAAGCGACGCGGCCCTCTTGGTACTTAAGAACTGATACGTAGCGATACGTACTGATACATACATAACAGCGCGCGGAACGCGCTTCGGATTGCCACATGATAATGCAGGAATCTGGCCGTGCGGAAAAAACGAGACCGGTTTTACACGTATTTACATGCTCAATGCATTTCTTTCAAGCTATTTTTTGCGCGCCGGCCTCTGTGGCGCAAACCAATAAGCGCTGCGCCAATTTTGCTTTTCGGACATAAACGCGTGTATTATTTGCCACATCCCTGATGAAAAATGTGAGACTCGCGGCGTATGGCGCCACGCCGGGCACGCAGAGCGAGTATAGGTGTAAACTATCATTCTAATATAATTAATATATTTCGTGAATGTGCTGCCCAGGTTTAACATTCGGAATATTGATACAAGGGAATTGCCATGAATAGCAAGCAAGAAATCAGCGTCGCCGCCCGACTCAACACCGGCTTTGCCATTATTTTGGCCATGATGCTGGTCTTGACCATCCTCAGCATCGTCAAGGTGAACACCATCGAGGGCAGCCTGATGCGCGTCAGCGACGTCAACAACGTCAAGCAACGGTTCGCGATCAACTTCCGCGGCAGCGTGCACGACCGCGCCATCGCCGTGCGTGACGTGACGCTGGTGGAGGACGCCAACATCGCCGAGGTGAGCGGCCTGATCGACAAGCTCGACCGCGACTACCAGGCCTCGGCCCAGCCGCTCGACGCCATCTTCGCCAAGAACGTTCCGGTGCTGACGGCGCCGGAAAAAGCCCAGCTGGCCGACATCAAGGCCAGCGAGGAGCGCACCATGCCGCTGATTAAAAAAATCATCGAACTGCGCAAGGGCGGCGACGTGGACGGCGCGCGCAAGCTGCTGCTGACGGAGGGCAAGCCGGCCTTCGTCGGCTGGCTGGGCGCGATCAATAAATTCATCGACCAGCAGCAGGAAATGAGCGAAGCCGAATCCGTCATGGCGCGCAAGGTGGCACACAACTTCCAGGAACTGATGGTGGTGCTGGTGGTGATCGCGGTGGGCGTGGGCGTCACCGTGGCATTGTTCATCACGCGTTACCTGGGCCGCGCTCTGGGCGCCGAGCCGTCCGAAGTGAAGGCGCTGGCCGCCGCCGTCGACCGTGGCGAGCTGTATCACGACGTCGAACTGCGGCGTGGCGACGACGACAGCATCATGGCCGTGCTGATGAAGATGAGCAACAACCTGCGCGAGACGGTGACCGAAGTACACAGTTCGGCCAACGCGGTGACCACCATCAGCGCCCAGATTTCCGAGCGTAACGAAGACTTGTCGGGTCGTACCGAGGACCAGGCCAGCTCGCTGGAAGAGACCGCCTCGGCGATGGAAGAGCTGACCGCCACCGTCAAGCAAAACGCCGACAGCGCCCAGCAAGCCAATGAAATGGCGCGCAACGCCTGCTTCATCGCCAGCAAGGGCGGCGAGATCGTCGGCAACGTGGTCGACACCATGAGCGCGATCAACGTGTCGTCGCGCAAGATCGTCGAGATCATCAGCGTGATCGACGGCATCGCTTTCCAGACCAATATCCTGGCCCTGAACGCGGCCGTCGAGGCGGCCCGCGCGGGCGAGCAGGGCCGGGGCTTCGCCGTGGTCGCCACCGAGGTGCGCAACCTGGCCCAGCGCAGCTCGACGGCGGCGCGCGAAGTCAAGGCGCTGATCGACGAGTCGGTCAGCAAGGTCGACGTCGGCACCGAGCTGGTCCAGACGGCCGGCGCCACCATGCGCGACATCGTCGCCAGCGTGCAGCAGGTGACGGGCATGGTCGGCGCCATCAGCACCGCCAGCCACGAACAGAGCGTCGGCATCGAGGAAGTCAACCGCGCCATCTCCTTGATGGACCAGGTCACGCAGCAGAACGCGGCGCTGGTCGAGCAGGCCGCCACGTCGGTGAAGATCTTGCAGGACCAGGCCGGCAACCTGAACCACGCCGTCAGCGTCTTCAAGACCGAGCGCGCCGGTCACGGCCAGTCCCTCGGACGCGCCGCCGCGCCGCTGCGCCAGCTGTTGCCGGCATAAAGCACGGAGCGGCGCCATGGACACCCAGATCACCGAATGGATGCTGCCCGACGACGAGCGCAAGCGCGTCGCCGCGCTGGAAAAGCTGGGCATCCTCGACAATGCGACGTCGGAATATTTTGACGCCATCACGCGCCTGGCCGTGGAAATCTTCGGCGTCAGCGGCGCGTATATTTCGCTGATCGACCGCGAGCGGCAGTGGGTCAAGTCCAGCGTCGGTTTTTGCCCGCCGGACTCGCGCGAGGAATCGTTTTGCAACCACACCATCCAGCGCGCCGACGTGCTGGTGGTCGAGGACGCCACGCTGGACAGCCGCTTCGTCAACAATCCGGCGGTGACCGGGCCGGCGCACATCCGCTTTTACGCCGGCGCGCCCTTGCTGACGCCGGACGGCTACGCCATCGGCGCGCTATGCCTGACCGACACCGTGCCGCGCCAGCTCGACGCGGCCCACCGCGCCAAGCTGCAGGGCATGGCCGGGCTGGTGATGTCGCACATCCTGCTGCGGCGCGCCGTCGGCCATGTCGACGCCGTCAGCGGCATGCCGAACATGCATCAATTGGAGGAGGACCTGGTCGCGCAGGGCCGCCGCGCCGAGGGCGAGGACCGGGTGCTGGTGTATATCGACATGCCGGACGCGGCGCGCGCGCTGCGCATCGCCAGCGTGCTCGGGGTGGCCGTCTACGACCAGCTGATACGCGGCGTCGGGCAGCGCCTGAAGAGCGTGTTCGAGCCGCGCGCCCGGGTCTACCACGTCACCGACGCGCGCTTCGCCATCCTGTCGCAGGATGCCGCGACGGCCGATTTCATCGCCTTCGTGCACGGCCGCGAAGCCGAGCTGGCCGCGCCGGTGTGCAATGCGAACGTGCCGGTCAACCTGCCCAGTTTCGGCGGCATCGTCGAATTCCGCCTGTGCACCGATGCCGCGAAGGACGCGCCGCGCAAGGCCGCCTCGGCCGTGAACCGGGCGCTGATCGGGCAGCAGCGCTGGTCCGACTACAACGCCGACCACGACGTCAGCCACCAGCGCGCCTTCCGTCTGCTGAACGACGTGCGCGCGGCCATCGAGGACAACCATTTCGAGCTGGTCTACCAGCCCAAGCACGACTTGCGCACCGGCGTGTGCGCGTCGGCCGAGGCGCTGCTGCGCTGGACCCATCCGGAGTTCGGCTTCGTCTCGCCGGCCGAGTTCATTCCGCTGATCGAGAAGACTTCGCTGATCGGCCCGCTGAGCAACTGGGTGTTCCGCAGCGCGCTGCGGCAGGTGGCGCAGTGGCACGCGGCCGGCCACAAAATCAAGATCGCCATCAACCTGTCCGCCTACAATTTCGAGGAGGCCGACATCGTCGAGCGGCTGGCGGCGGCCTGCGCCGAGTTCGGCGTGCCGCCGCGCTACGTGGAAATCGAGTGCACCGAGGGCATCTGGATGGAAGGCCCGCGCATCCTCGACACGCTGCACCGCATCCGCGACCTGGGCATGAGTTTGGCGCTGGACGATTTCGGCACCGGCTACAGCAATTTCTCGTATCTGCAAAAGGTGCCGGCCACCGTCGTCAAGGTCGACCAGTCGCTGATACGCAATGTGCACACCAATCCACGCGACCAGCGCATCGTCCGCTCGCTGATCGCGCTGGCCAGGGAGCTGGACTACGAGGTGGTGGCCGAGGGCGTCGAGACGGCGCACACGCTGGAGCTGATACGCGGCTGGGGCTGTCATATCGCGCAGGGTTACCACTACGCCAAGCCGCTGGCGCCGGCTGCCTTCCTGGCCCACATCGGCGATTTCAGCGCGGCGTCGCTCGCCTAGTCGCCTCGGCGATCCTGCTCTGCTTGCACTGTTGCTTGCTGTTATCGTTAAAAAACCCGCATCTGCGGGTTTTTTAACATCGGCGCCGCGCAGCGGGGACGCTCAGGCCGCCAGCGTATCGTCGTCGCACAGCGCTTGCAGACGCGCCGTGGCGCCGTCGATTAGCTGGGCGCCGAAGAGGCGCCGCTCGGGCGCCGTGTCGCGGCTGTGGATCAGCGTTTCGAGCATGTCGGCGGCGGCCAGCGCCATCTGGGCGATCGGTTGGCGCATGGTCGTCAGGTTGTAGCTGAGCCAGCCGGACGAGTCGACCGCGTCGAAGCCGGCCACCGACAACTGGCCCGGCACGTCCAGGCCCAGCGCGTGGCGCGCGTGGTCGAGGCAGCCGATGGCCATCAGGTCGCTGCCGCAGATGATGGCGTCGGGCACCCGGCCCAGCTGGGTGATCAGCTCGCGCAGGCCGCGCGCGCCGCTGTCGTAGTCGAACTGGCCGCGCACCACCATCGGCGCCGGCAGGCCCAGCTCGGCGAGCCGGGCGCAGGCGCCGACGCGGCGTTCGCGCGCCACCGTCGAATCCTCGGGGCCGTCGATGATGCCGAACTGGCGGTGGCCGGCGGCGGCCAGGCGCGACACCAGCGTGCGCGCCGCCTCCTGCTGGTCGCACAGCACGGCGTGCGCGCCGGGCGTACCGCCGGCGCGGTTGAACAGCACCAGCGGCACGCCGCGCCGGGTGAATTCGTCGCGCTGCGCGTCCGACATGGCGGCGGCGGCGATGACGCCGTCGACCTGGTATTGCCAGACGTCGGGCAGCAGGCGGCCGATATCGGCCTCGCGCTCCAGCGTGAACAGCAGCGCGCGCTTGCCGTGGCGGGTGATCTGCATGCTCAGTTCCGACAAGGCCTCCGGGTAATACAGGTTGGCGCGGTTGGAGATGATGATGCCGACGATGTTGGAGCGGCGCGTGATCAGGCTGCGCGCGGCGGCGTTGGGGATGTAGTCGAGGCCGGCGGCGGCCTTCATCACGCGGGCGTAGGTCGACTTCGACACGCTGGCGCCCGGCTTGAAGCAGCGCGAGACGGCCGATTGCGACACGCCGGCCACCAGCGCCACGTCGTAGGACGTGACGCGCCGGCCGTCGCGGACGATGGCGGCCTTGTGGTCTTGCGCTGGGGGGGCGAGGGCTGTGGTCTTGGGCATCGTCTCTGTGTGTTCCCGCGTATCGCCGGCGGCGGTCTGGCTGGCGCAGGGGGGATGTCGTGGCATCCGGTATAGGGTTAGAGCATAACTAGAATCTTACTTAATGGCAATGGAGTGCGTGTGGATGGCGGCTCGGCTGTTTCTTCAAAGATACACTTCCTTGCAAAAAACATGTCGCGCGGAGCAAGTCGGCTATTTTTGCGCTGGCGGTCGCTTTAAGGCCGATTTCTGGTAAAATCACGCCCCTTTAAGCTAGGAAGGGTCGATATGGCCATCGCTTGCGGCGTCGATTTCGGCACATCCAATTCCACCGTCGGCTGGGCCCGGCCCGGCCGGCCGGCCATGCTCGGCCTCGAAGACGGCAAGACCACGCTGCCGTCGGTGGTGTTTTTCAACGCCGAGGACGAGGAAATCACCTTCGGCCGCGCCGCGCTGGCCGAGTATCTGGCCGGCTACGAAGGGCGGCTGATGCGCTCGCTCAAAAGCCTGCTGGGCACCAGCCTGATCGACGGCCAGACCGAGGTCGGCGGCCGCGCGCTGCCCTTCCGCATGTTGCTGGCCCAGTTCATCGGCGAACTCAAGAAGCGCGCCGAGCGCTCGGCCGGCCGCGAATTCACGTCGGCCGTGTTCGGCCGCCCGGTCCACTTCATCGACGACAGCGCCGCCAACGACCAGCTGGCCGAGGACACGCTGGCCGAAGTGGCCCGCTCGGTCGGCTTCAAGGACATCGCCTTCCAGTTCGAACCGATCGCCGCCGCCTTCGACTATGAGTCGCAAATCGACCGCGAAGAGCTGGTGCTGATCGCCGACATCGGCGGCGGCACGTCGGACTTTTCGCTGGTGCGCCTGTCGCCGCAGCGCGCGCTGAAAAGCGAGCGGCGCGACGACATCCTGGCCAACGGCGGCGTGCACATCGGCGGCACCGACTTCGATAAATACCTGAGCCTGTCGTCGGTGATGCCGCTGCTGGG
>Ga0209862_1000162_pt1 | contig 25179 bp, 17 predicted proteins | sample OrgsoiDNA_201061_FD_185809 | JGI IMG/M metagenome (GOLD analysis project Ga0209862, IMG submission 185809) | Permafrost soil microbial communities from the Arctic, to analyse light accelerated degradation of dissolved organic matter (DOM) -... | ecosystem: Environmental > Terrestrial > Soil >... | reverse complement strand
TGGGCAGCGTCACGCTGCAAGCCGGCCAGCGCTTTTTGGTCGAGAACAAATCGTTCGACGTCGAGACATCAACCGCGCAGGAGATCAGCTTCACCCACAACAATCAGCACTGGCGCTACGACGGCGCCACCTTGTACCGCGACGGCCTCGCGCAGGCCAGCTGTCCCGACGCGCATATCTCCGCGCGCGCGCTGGCGCTGTGGAACCGCGCCATGCCGCGCATGCTGACGGTGCCGCACGCGCTGTCCTTCGGCGGCAACGTCTATTGCGACAACCGCCTCGGCCTCGACGGCGTCACGCCCGGTTCGGCCTACCTGGCGCGCAACGACGGCGAACTGCGGCTGTCGGCCGGCAGCCCTGATGGCGACCGCGCCGCGCTGACACTGCAAACCGCCGCCACCGCCATCGACCTGCGCCAGCAAGAGCTGCCACTGGCCGGCGTGACCGCCATCATCGTCGGCCACACGCGCTTTCAACTCGGCGCGCAGGCCGACCGTCTGACACTGGCGCCGAGCCGCCGCATCGCCCTGTTCAACGTCGCGCAACTGAAGCTGCCGCCGCAGATCGATTGGCAATGGCAGCAACGCGCGCTGTGGACCGGCACCCACGGCGCCGCGCTATGGCCCGCGCTGGCCTTGACGATGACGCTGATGATCGCCTCCATCACCGTCGCCCGCCGCTGGCAGTGGCAAGCCGCGCTGGCCGCGTCGGCCGGCCTGCTGGCCTGCGGCGTGGCCGCGTTGGTGCTGCAACGCGCCGGCCATCCGCCCAGCGCCGCGTGCTCGCTCGCGCTGGCCGCCGGCGCATCGTATCTGTGGCTGATGCTGCCGGGACGCCTATCGCTGATGAGCGCTGCCGCCGTCGTGCTGCTGGCCGTCGGCCTGCTGATGCAGCTGGAACTGGGGCTGGGCGTGAACGAGTCGTCGTGGCTCAACTACTTCCAGAAAAGCGCCGCGCTGCTGACCGTCGGCGTCGGCAGCGGCGGCTTGTGGCGCATCTGGGCCAGGCGCTATCGCGCGCACGTGGACCAGCGCACCATCGAATGGCTGCTGGCGCTGTTCGCGGCCGTGGCATTGGCCGCGATGGGCGCCGAGGTTTTGTGGGGCGACGAGACTGGCGTTTTCGACCTGCAACCGGTCGAACTGGCCAAGCTGGCCTTGACCGCGCTGACCGCGCACGCGCTGGCACTGCGTTTCAGCTGGCACGCGCCGCAGGCCGGCCCGGTCGGCGTCGATGCGCGCTGGTTGCAGCTGATCGCGCCGGCGCTGCTGTTCCTGACGCTGCTCGGCATGGCGCTGGTGCAGGTCGACGATTTCTCGCCGCTGATTTTGCTGCTGGTGTGGAGCACCGCCATGGCTTTCGCCTACGCCGTCGCCGCGCGCAACAAGCTGCTGGCCGGGGCGCTCGTATGCATGGTGCTGGCGGCCGTCGGCGGCATCGTCTACATGCGCTGCGTCGGCACCGACGACCTGATTAAATGGGGCTTTTATGCCGACCGTTTTCTGGTCTGGCTCGACCCGGCCGAACATCCGCACACCGGCCAGCAACTGCTGCTCGGCGCGCGCGCCATCACCGAGGGCGGCTGGTGGGGCAGCGACCACCTGCTCGGCCTCGGCACCCTGGGGCAGACTGCCGGCAGCGCGATGCGCATCCCGGCGGTGCAGGACGATTTCGCCGCCTCGTTCTTCCTCAACCGCCACGGCCTGCTCGGCGCCCTGCTGCTGTGGACCGTGCAGGCGGCGTTCGTGATCGGCATCATGCAGGTGGCGGTGCGTGCCTACTCGACCAGCGTGGCCGCGCGCGACTTCCGCCATGCGCGCTCCGGGCGCTTCAGCTACTTCATGCTGTGCGGCGGCGCCGCCTTCGTGCTCGGCCACTTCCTGCTGTCGTGGGGCACCAACCTGGCCATCTTCCCGATCATGGGCCAGCCGATGAGCTTTTTGTCGGCCGGCGGCAGCCACCTGCTGTTTTTCCTGTGCCCCCTGCTAGCCTTCTGTGCGATCAGCGCGCAATCTTTAGAGGAGAATGAACCATGCCGATCTACGTCCAACACGAACTACTAGGCCGCATTCCGGACGTCTTCAACGCCGAGGCGATCTGGCAGGCGCCGGGACTGGCGCTGTTCTCGCGCCGCCCGCTGCTGCGCGACCTGCTCGAACGCAGCCCGCGCGAGCACAAGGGCCGCGCCGCCACGCGCTGCTTCTCGCATGTGACGCTGATGCTGCCGCAGGAGGAAGTCGACGACGACTATCACCTGACGCGCGGCGCCAAGGCGCGCGACCTGGCGCAGACGCTGACGGCGCTGCACCAGAAAGATTTCGGCGACCTGCTCGGCGCCGACCAGGTGCGCTACGACGTCGTCGGCACCGACGCGCTGGCGCCGGGCGAGATCGAAGTCAAGTTCGGCCACGCCGTCTACCTGCCGGCGGCCGACGAAAAAATCCTCTACAACGTCAGCGTCTCGCGCGACAGCGCCATCTGGCAGCCGGTCTGCCCGATCTACCCGAACCAGCGCCTGGCGCTGATCGGCGGCGACAAGGCCAACGCCAGCTTCGTCGCCAGCGCCTGGCCGTTCGGCGCCGAGGGCGCGGTACTGATCATCAACGACGGCCCGGACGCGCCGCCCATCGTCCAGATGCGGCCCAAGGAATTCTTCGACTGCCAATACGATGCGCGCGGCGGCTACTACACCATCAAGTCGACGCGCGGCGGCATCGATGAACTGGGCGGCAGTCCGCGCCTGCTGTTGAAGGTCACGCGCGTCGGCGCGCTGCCGCAGGCGATGCAGTCCGCCACGCCGATCATGATGTCGGCGCGCCAGCCGGCGATGCACACAATCGCTGCGATGCCCCAGTCAACGCCCATGCCCGCAGCGGCGGCATCGGCGCCGATGATGGCGCCGTCGATCGCGCCATCGATCATGATGCCATCCAAGCCGGCCGTCTGGCAAAGCCGCTCCGCCGCCGTCGCCAGCTCCCAACATCAACCACGCATGGACGCCCGCGACCAGCGCGGCGCCGATCAAACGGCCGTCCCGATCAGCCACCAGCCGCTGAATAAACTCGGCGAAAGCGACGCCACCTACGCGCCGATTTCGCAGCAGCGCGTCAGCCTCGTGGCGCTGGCGCTGCCGCGCCTGAGCCGCTACCGCGACACCGGCGCCACCGCGCTGGAGCTGCCGTTCAACAGCGCGCTGGCGCTATGCGCCGACGGCGACGCCGACCAGGCGATCCGCTTCACCGTCAACGCCGCCGATGAACTCCACGCCAGCACCGCCGCCGGCCGCCAGCGCATCACGGCGCCGGCCAGCTTCGCGCCGGTCGACGCGCGCGCCATCGCGCTGCTGGCCGTGCCGGCCGCGATGGCCGACCGCTACTGCGCCACGCTATGCCTCGCGCAGCCGGTCGCCGTGGCCGTGGCCAGCGGTGCGCGCTTCACCTTCGGCCGCAGCTCGGCGATGCTGGCCGCGCTGCGCGTGCTCGATTCGCCACGCTTCCTGCGCCGCAGCGACGCCGACGCGGACAACGGCGCCAGCGCCGACCGCATCGGCCTGTCGCGCAACGCCTTCAGCTTCGAGGCCGCGCCGCAGGGCTTCAAAATCGGCCGGCTCGCCGCCACGCAATCGCTCTACCACCTCGACGAGAAAATGCACTTCGTGGCCGCCATCGGCGAGGCCAGCGCCGACGCGCCCTACCTGCTGCCGGCCGGCCACCACCTCGTCGCCGGCCATTACGTGCTGCGTTTCGACGCCTGATTAACCAGAACAGGAGATCGCATGCAGCCCGAAAAATTCTATGGCGCCGGCGCGTTCGCGATCGGGCTGATACTGACGCTGATCCTGGCCGCCTACCTGACGCCGCGCGCCTGGTGGAAGCGCCCCAACGCGCGCGCGCTGCTGATCCTCGTCGTCGGCGCCTGGGGTTTCGGCAGCCTGATATTGTGCTTCGTCCCCATCAAGCCGGCCGGCGCGCTCGAAACGGCGCCCGCCGTTGCAGTCTCCCTGCCGCCGGCGGTAGTCGAACCACCGGCCACCGGCGGCCCGCAGGCCAGCGCGCTGATCGCCGGCCAGCCCTTCCAGGTGCACTGCTACCTGAACCTGCGCGCCTCGGCCGGCACGCATGCGCGGCGCATCGCCGTGGTGCCGACCGGCGCCACCGTCACGCCGACCGGCGCGCGCGACGGCGACTGGTGGCAGATCAAGGCCGTCGTCGACGGCACGGAAAACACCGGCTGGGTCAGCAGCCTGTGGCTGCGCCGGAGCGGCGAATGAACGCCACGCGCCTATCGGCCGGCCCGGCGCGCGCCATTTCGGCTATGCTGTGGCCATTCTCGGCCAAGACATCCAGCCCCATGCCCGCAACGACGATTTCATTGAGCGACACGCTGGCCTTCGGTCCCGGCCTGGACGTGGCGGCGCACAGCCGCGCCAGCGTCAGCCTGTTGCAGCAGCCGGAGAACCAGGACAACTTCGTGCTGATCGACGCCAGCGGCCGCGCCGTCTTCATGCAGGACCAACAACAGCATAGCGTGCAGCTCGACGAATGGCCGCGCGGCCATGTGCGCGTCGCGGTCCTCGACGGCATGGGCGGCCACGGCCAGGGACGCCAGGCCGCCGAGGCGGTGGCCGCCGGCCTGCTGCGTGTCGCCGCCTGCGTCACCCTCGAACAACTGGGCGAGCGCCTCGACGCGCTGCACAGCGAGTTGCAGATGCACTTCCAGCATCCCGGCGACAACGACGACTTCCGCCGCCCCGGCACCACGCTCACGCTGCTGGAAATCCCGCCCGGCCAGGCGCCGCTGCTGTACCACGTCGGCGATTCGCGGCTCTACGAAATCAGCGCCAGCGAAGTGGCGCCGCTGACCATCGACCACGTGCCGGCGACCTCGTTCGCGCTGCATGGCCTGCTCGGCGCGCAGGAATGGTGGCAGCAGGTGCACGGCGAACACCGCGCGCAGATTTCGCAGGCCTTCATTTTGGGTAATGCCTTCGCCAACCCGCAAGTGCTGGCCAACGATTTGCTGGCACTGGACGCCGACCATCTGCCGCCCTTCCTGCACCAGATGGTCGACCGGCGCGCGCTGACGGTGCGCCACGACGCCGTCTACCTGCTGGCCACGGACGGCTTCTGGGCTTGCCCCCGGCCGCAAAACTGGATCGCCCGCTGGCCGGCGCTGCTGGGCCACGCCGATCGCCCCGCCGCCGACATCCTGGCCGCGCTGTTCGACGAATTCAGCGCCCATCCGCCGGCGGAGCTGCATGTCGATAATCTGACGGCGATCGTGTTGCGTTTTCCGCAGCCGGGACCGCAGCAAAACGATAACGTTGACGAAACGGCACTGCCAAATCCACGGTCAACGCCGTATTTGTAGCGCTGTTCGCGCTTTAAGTGGCGGCGCTGTGGCGCGGACCGAAATATATCGCAAACATGGAGCAGTTCGATTGCCAAGGAGCGGCAAAAGCGCATAAACTCTCGGTTACTTTCCCGGTTCCGACGCCATGAACAAATGCAGTAATCCCGATCACCCGCATTGCACGTACTGGGTCATGCCCGGACAGCAAGCTTGCGAAGGCGGCCACGGCCAGCCCGACGCGGTCTTGTCGTCCAGTTTTGACCTGCTCAGTACGCTGCGCTCGCACCGTGCCGACCCGGCCGGCGCGGCGGCGGACGGCGGATCGGCGGGCGCGGCATTCACGGCCGATTCGGCGGCCAGCAACGGCATGCCAGCCCCAGCGCCGGCCTACGCGCAGGCGCCGCGCGCCTTCCTGCGCGCGCCGGCCGAACGGCCGCAGTTGCACATCAGCGGCTTCGACCCGCGCGCCGCCGGCGGCCGCCAGACGCTGAAAATGGAATTGCGCGGCATGCCCGCCACGAGCGCGCCGCAACTGTCGCTGCAACTGCAATCGGACCTGATCCCCAACGGCGCGTCGCGCCAGCAGTTCGTGCGTTCGACCAGCGGCGAATGGCGGCCGGTGTTCGTCGAATTTTCATCGCGCGGACAAGAGCACGGCCAATACCAGATCGCCATCGAACTACTGAGCCAGCACACCGGCCTGGCCACGCGCAAATGGGTCTGCACCTTCGTGATCCTGGTGCCGCGGCTGGACGCGACGCTGACCGAAATCCACCGCATCTTCCTCAGCACCCACAAGAACGTCCGCGTGATGGCCGACGACGCCTCGATCGCCCGCGTCACCGCGCAGGGCGGCGAGAGCATGGATATCGATGTCACGGCGCGCAACGCCGGCATCGCCCACCTGGACCTGGGCACGCCGTCGGGCAAGATCGACCTCGGTTTCTCGACCATCGCCTGGGACGAGGACCTGATCGAGATCGACATGCCGGCCGCCTCGGCGGTACACCCGCACCCGAGCACGTCAGCCTGCCTGGTCAACGCCGCGCCGGAACCGGGCACGCAGCGCCAGATCCGCTTGTTCGCGCTCGACGAGTGCGTGTTCGGCCGCTTCGAGCTGGTCGATCCGGAGTCCGACGTGCTGCTCAACCACTACGGCGACAACGGCGCCGACGGCAGCGGCCTGACGCGCCGCCTGTCCGGCCGCCACGCAGTGATACGCCGCACCCGCCATGGTTTTGAAATCGAGGACGTGTCGCGCTACGGCATCCTGCTCGACGGCGTCTGGCCCGGCAAGCACAAGCCGACGCCGCTGCGCCTGGGCATGCGCATCGAACTGAGCGCCAGCATCAAGGGCATCGTCGTGCTGTCGGTGACGGCCATCATGAAGCATGGCGTGATCCTGCACCGCATCGACGGCGGCGCGCAGGCCGAATGCTTCTATCTGCTGGCGCCGGAAACCCACCCAGGCTACCCGATGCCGTCCTTCGTCGCCGCGCCCAACGCCGCCGCGCTGCCGCTGCTGCTGCACCACGACGGCGGCTTCTGGCACCTCGACGCGCTGACCGGCAAGGAAACCGCGCTGACGCCGACCACGTCGCTGGAAAAACTCAGCCGTGTCGCCAAGCACAACCGCTTCGCCAGCGAGCCGTATCCGGAAAGCTGGATCATCCGCACCGGCGCGGCGGTCCCGCACGACACCGTCGCCGCGCCCGATATGCACACGGCCTGAGCGCCGTCCCGTCCCGGCATCAGCGCAATCAATCACTGAGCAATTTCTGGCGACACGGCTGCTGATCCGGTTCGCCTGCATGTTACTATCGCGCGGTTTCGCCCCACCTCCGGAGACCGCGCCGTGCCACCCTCGCCTCAACTGAATACCCACCGCTGGGAACGCACCGCGCTGGTGGTGCTGGTGCTGCTGCTGGCCGGCCTGCCGCTGGCGGTCTGGCTAGACATGAGCAATATGGCCAGCGTCAGCCTGCGCCGCCAGGCCGTCGACCTGAATTCGATGATCAGCAGCATACGCGGCTACTACGGCAGCAACGTCGTCGGCCGCGTGCTCGACGCGCACGGCGAGCACACGCAAGTGACCCACAATTACGAAACCATCCCCGGCGCCATCCCCATCCCGGCCACGCTGTCGCTGGAGCTGGGCCGCGTCATCGCCGACAAGCAGTCCAATGTCAGCTACCGCTTCGTCTCCGACTACCCCTTCCGCGGCCGCGCGCCGCACGTGCTGGACGACTTCGAAAAGAGCGCACTGACGTCGCTGCGCGCCCATCCGGACCAGCCGCCCATCGTCCGCTCCGACGCGTCCGGCCTGAACAGCCGGGTGCGCCTGATCTCGCCGGTGCTGATGGGCACGGCCTGCGTCGAATGCCACAACAGCCATCCCGACAGCCCGAAGACGGACTGGAAAGTGGGCGACGTGCGCGGCCTGCAGGAAGTGGAGATCAACGACGCCATCGGCACCAACCTGTGGTCGTTCAAGTACAGCCTGGCCTACTTCCTGTCCGTGGCGACGGCCGGCCTCGGCTTCATGCTGCTGCAACGGCGCCAGAACGCCACCATCCGCAGCATCAACGACGAACTGGCCGGCACCAATCATTTCCTGGCCGCCGTGTCGAGCAAGATCGCGCACTATTTGTCGCCGCAGATATACAAGCACATCTTCAGCGGCCAGATGGACGTCGCCCTGAGCACCCAGCGCAAGAAGCTGACCATCTTCTTTTCCGACATCAAGGACTTCACGGCGCTGACCGAATCGCTGCAGCCGGAGGCGATGACGGAGCTGATCAACCAGTACTTCACCGCCATGTCGGCCATCGCGCTGAAACACGGCGGCACCATCGACAAGTTCATCGGCGACGCGATCCTGATTTTCTTCGGCGACCCGGAATCGCGCGGCGCGGCCGAGGACGCGCAAGCCTGTTTGCGCATGGCCATCGAGATGCAGCACGAACTGGCGCGGTTGAACGTGCGCTGGCGCCAGCTGGGCGTCGAGCAGCCGTTCCGCGTGCGCATGGGCATCAACACCGGCTATTGCAACGTCGGCAATTTCGGTAGCCAGGACCGTATGGACTACACGATACTGGGCGCCGAGGCCAATCTGGCGGCGCGCCTGCAGGCGATCGCCGACGCCGGCGGCATCGTCGTCAGCTACGAAACCTATGCGCTGGTGCGCGAGCTGGTGGCCGCCCACGCGCTGCCGCCGACGTCGATGAAGGGCATCGCGCGCCAGGTCGTGCCCTACGCCATCGACGGCCTGCTCGACGCCGGCGGCGCCACGGTGCAGGTGTTCAGCCAGCACGCCGACGGCCTGGACCTGTATCTCGACCTGGGCCGCATCGACGCGGCCTCGGCCAGTTCAGTGCGCGGCGTGCTGCATCAGGCCATCAATGCGCTGGACGAGCAGCACCGGCCGGCTCCCTGACGATTTATACTATTTATATTATTTATACGATGATGATATTTGCCCTCGCCACCGAAGCCGACATCGACGCCATGTCGGTGCTGAGACTCGCCGTCACCGAGAATGTGCTGTCCGATCCGTCGCGCATCACGCGCCAGATGTATGAGGATTATCTGCAGCGGCTGGGCCGGGGCTGGACCTGCAAAATCGACGGCCGGCTGGTCGGCTTCAGTTACGCCGCATCGGAAGACGCGTCGATCTGGGCCTTGTTCGTCCAGCCCGGCTACGAGGGCCGGGGCATAGGTCGTCTATTGCTGGCGCGCGCCGTCGACTGGTTGTTCGAGCGCGGCGCAGCTACGGTCCGGCTGAGCACCGGCGCCGGCACCCGCGCCGATCGCTTTTACCAGGCACAGGGATGGCGCGGCCAGCCCAGCGCCTCCGGCAAAGACAGCCACTACACGCTGACCCGCAGCGCCGCCGCCACCTCAAACGCACAGCCGAAATAAATCTCATCGCAATATTTAATTTTTTTATTCGCTTGGTCGCCATGTCTTAGTAGCAATTCCGGCGCGGTAGGGAGTATAGTTAACAACAAGAGATGTCGCCCATCTTTTCGTTGCTCAACGAGTCCGACGCGGGGAGTTACTTTATGCTCAGCCTACGCACCAATGCCGTCTCGCTGGTCGCCCAGAACGCGATCACGGCGACACAAAAGTCCCTGTCTATCGCCCAGACCCGCCTCAGCACGGGATTGCGCATCAACTCTTCGCAGGACGACGCGGCCGGCTTGCAGATCGCTACCCGCCTCAAGGCCCAGACCAGCGGCATCGCCGTGGCCATGCGCAACACGCAGAACAGCATCTCCATCATGCAGACGGCCGACGGCGCGCTGAACGAAACGACGTCCATCCTCAGCCGCATGAAAGACCTGGCCACCCAGGCCGCCGACGGCTCCTCGTCCGCCGCCGACCAGACCGCCATCCAGGCTGAATACGACAGCCTGACCAGCGAACTGAGCAACATCATCGCCAACACCTCCTTCGGCGGCACCAAGCTGCTCAACACCGGCACCGGCAAATTCACCACGGCCGAGGCCGACGGCAACGGCGGCGTCACCTTCCAGATCGGCGCCAGCGCCTCGGAAACCGCCACCATATCGCTCGGCACGCAGATGACCGCGCTCGACACGGCGCTGACCGCTGCCGCCACCGAATACAACGGCACCACCGGCGCGGCCTCGACCGGCGGCACCGAAATGACGGGCGGCACTGCCGGCAGCTACATCACGTCGCTGTCGAGCGCCATCGACGCCGTCTCGACCGTGCGCTCGGCGCTCGGCGCGGAGTCGAACAGCCTGGACCACGCCTACAACAACCTGGCCAACATCAGCACCAACACCACCATCGCCACCGGCCGCCTGGAAGACACCGACTACGCCGCCGAGAGCGCCAATGCGATCACCGGCCAGCTACAACTACAGGCCGGCACGGCCATGCTCAAGCAGAGCAACAGCATGTCGTCGCTGGTGGTTTCCCTGCTGCAGACCTGACACCGGGCGCCCGCCACGCGGACCGGGCGAGCCGATACCGGCCGGCCGGCGCACTCGGCGTGCATGTCAGCCATCCGTGAAGTAGCGCACTGTCGCGCGGCGGCCATCGGGCTATCGTTGAATCAACGCCCCGACATGCCTATCGCCATGACCCACGCCCAGCCACTCAAGATTGTTCTATGGAGCGTCGCCTCGCTGCTGGCGGTGATCGTGGCACTCATCGCCATCCTCGCCACCTTCGACTGGAATCGCGCGCGGCCCTATATCAACCGCAAAGTCAGCGACAGCACCGGCCGGACCTTCGCCATCAATGGCGACCTGTCGCTGCACCTGCGGCGCGACTCCACGCACGAACGCGGCTGGCGGCGCTATGTGCCGCAACTGGTGGTCGATGCCACCGACGTCCGGATCGGCAATCCCGCATGGAGCAGCGTCGGTCCGCACATGGCCAGCGCGCGCCGCGTCGTCGCCGCCGTCCGGCTGCTGCCGCTGTTCGGCAAAAACATCGAGCTGACCGGATTGACATTGACGACGCCCGACATCGCCCTGGAACGCCGCGCCGACGGCAGCAACAGCTGGACCTTGAAGGACAACGGACCATCGGCCTGGCGCGTCGACCTCCAGCGGCTCGCCTTCAACGACGGCAAGCTGCGCTACCTCGACGACGGCATCGACCTCGACTTGCGCGCCGACGCCAGCTCGATCGCCGTCAACGCAGCGCAGAACGGCAGCCAAGGCGCGGCGCAGCAAGGTGCGCAAAGCGCAGCGCCATCGGCCATATCGTCCAGCAGCGCGTCAACGGCGCCATCAAGCACTGTGTCCTCCTCAAGCGCGCCGCAATACGGCATGCGGTTCACGCTGGGCGGCAGCTATCGCAAAGCGCCCATCGTCGGCGGCGGCCAGGCCGGCGCCGTGCTGGCACTGGCAGACGCCGACACCGTCTATCCCATCGAGGCCCATGCCACGCTGGGCAAAAACCAGATCGCCATCGCCGGCACGCTGACCGATCCGCGCGCGCCGACCGGCCTGGACCTGCGCCTGTCGCTGGCCGGCGCCAGCATGGCCGACCTGTACCCGCTGACTGGCGTGCTGCTGCCCGCCACGCCGGCCTACGCCACGCACGGCCGCCTGATCGGCAAACACCGGGCCGACACCTGGGACTGGACCTATCAAGACTTCAGCGGCACCGTCGGCGGCAGCGACCTGGCCGGCACCTTGCAATACCTGCCGCGCTCGCCGCGCCCGCTGCTGCGCGGCGCCATCACGTCGCAGCAACTGCGGCTGGAAGACCTCGGCCCGACCATAGGCGCCGACGGCAACGACGCCAAGGTGGCGCGCGGCCAGGCGCCCGTGCAGCCGGACGGCAAGGCGCTGCCGGTCGAACAATTCAACACCGCCCAATGGGGCGCGCTCGACGCCGACGTCAAATTCAGCGGCAAGCGGCTGGTGCGCACGCACGACATCCCGCTCGACAACGTCGTCGCCGAGATCCACATGAAGGACAAGGTGCTGACGCTGACGCCGCTGGACTTCGGCATGGCCGGCGGCGACGTCACCTCCAATATCTCGCTCGACGGCCGCAAGAGCGCCATCGCCGCGCAGGTCAAGCTGGCCGCGCGCCACCTGCAGGTGCGCGAGCTGTTCCCCAAACTGAAATCGATGCAGGCCAGCTTCGGCGAAGTAAACGGCGACGCCGCCCTCACCGGCCACGGCAACTCCGTCTCGACCATGCTGGCGACGTCGAACGGCGAGGCGGCGGCGGTCGTCAGCAACGGCTCGGTCAGCCATTTCATCCTGGAGGCTGCCGGGCTGAACGTGGCCAACGCCGTCTTCGTCAAACTGTTCGGCGACGAGCAGGTCAAGCTCAATTGCATGATCAGCGATTTCGCCGTCACCAACGGCCGCGCCGACACGCGCCGCTTCGTGCTCGACACCGACAACGCCGTCGTCGACATCAACGGCGACGTCGACCTGACGCGGGAAACGCTGAACCTCGACGTCCGCCCGCAGACCAAGGGCGCGCGCATCCTGTCGCTGCGCACGCCGCTGTATGCCAAGGGTACCTTCGAGCATCCCGACGTCGGCCCGTACAAAGGCCCGCTGGCCTTGAAGGCCGGCGCCGCCGTCGCGCTGGCCAGCGCCGTCACGCCGCTGGCCGCCCTGCTGCCGCTGGTGAACCTGCACAAGGCGCCCGACACCGACTGCGCCGCCGCGCTGGCCCAAGCCGAAGCCACCCGCGCCGCGCCGAAATCGCCGCCGACCGCCGCGCCGGCCAAGCCGCTGACCAGCGCGCAACTGGAAAAAACCCGGGACATGAAGCGCTAAGCGGCATCGCGGTTCGGCTCGACAAGGGCGCGCAGCTTCGCCTATGGAAACCCATGCCATAAACTGCCCCGCCGGGTCGGCACGCCGCGGCGACCGGCGCTTACCGTTCGGGTATGCCGGCAAACTACCCCACCCGACTCAACTCCGCAGCCAAATAATCAACCAGCGCGCGCGCCGACGCCTTGCTCGCGCGCCCCGCCGGAAACACCGCGTGGAACTCGACGCCAGACATACTCCAGTCGGGCAGCACGCGCACCAGCGCGCCGCTGGCGAGTTCGGCGCGGCAGCTCAGCAGGCCGGTCGACAGCAGTCCCAGTCCCGCCACGGCCGCCGCGACCGCGCCCTCATTGAGGTTGGTCCGGACGCGCGCCTCGACCTTGACCGTCAGCGACTGCCCGCCGCGCTCCAGTGTCAACGCCGACTGCGCGGCACCGACCGGCCCGATGATGATCTGATGTCCCTTGATATCGCACGGCGCTTGCGGCGTGCCGGCGCGGCGCAGATAGGCCGGCGCCGCCACCAGCACGTGCGCATTGAAGCCGAGCCGCCGCGCCGTCGCATTGGAATCGCCCAAGGGGCCGAAGCGCACGGCCACGTCGACGCCGTCGCGCAGCAGGTCCTGGCGCTTGTCGTCCATGATCAGGTTGACGCGCAGCGCCGGATGCCGCGCCAGAAACGCCGGCAGCAGCGGCATCACGACGCGCAGCCCGAACGATGGCGCCATCGCCACGCGCAGCGCGCCGCTGAGTTCATCCGTGCCACGGACGACGCGCCTGGCCTCATCGAGCGCATCGAGCAGCGGCTCGACGCGCGCCAGATAATCGGCGCCGGCCTCGGTCAGCATGACGGCGCGGGTCGAGCGCGTCAGCAGCGACACGCCCAGTTCCTTCTCCAGCGCCGCGAGGGCGCGCGAGGCCGACGGCTGCGGCACCGCCAGTTCGCGCGCCGCCTCGGAAATGCTGCCGGTGCGGGCCACCCGCACAAACAGGCGCAGCGAAAACAGGTTGTCGCTCATGCCGGCTATTTCACCTATGTCGATTATGAATAAGAGTAAGACGGATTATGCCCCTATTCAATCGATTCCGCATAAGCGATCCTTGCGTCTGAAGCCGACACTCCGCCGGCGACGTCACAAGGAATGCCATCATGTCGAACCCAATCAACACAGCAGCATCACCAGCAGCAAACCGCAGCGCTAAACTGGCCGGCAAGGTCGCCCTCGTCACCGGCGCGTCGAAGGGCATAGGCGCCGGCATCGCCAAGGAGCTGGCGGCGCAGGGTGCGTCCGTCGTCGTCAACTACGCGTCCAGCGCGGCCGGCGCGCAACGCGTCGTCGACGCCATCACGCAAGCCGGCGGCAAGGCCATCGCCGTGCAGGCCGACATCGCCGACCCGGCCGCCATCGAGCGCCTGTTCGCCGCCGCCAAGGAGGCCTACGGCCATCTGGACATCCTCGTCAACAACGCCGGCGTGTATGCGTTCGGCCCAATCGAGACGGTCACCAAGGAAGCCATCAGCGCCATGTTCGAGACCAACGTCACCGGCCTGCTGCTGGCCACCAAGGCCGCGCTGGCGCTGTTCCCGGCCGGCTCGGGCAATATCATCAACATCGGTTCGGTGGTCGGCGAAATGCCGCCGCCGGGCGCGGCGATTTATGTCGGCACCAAGGGCGCGGTCAATTCGATCACGCGCTCGCTGGCCAAGGAATTGGGACCGAAGGGCATCCGCGTCAACGCCATCAATCCCGGCGTGGTGGTGACCGAGGGCTTCAAGGCGGCCGAACTGGAAGGCGATTTCGAGCAGTTCATGATTTCCCAGACGCCGCTGGGACGTTCGGGCCAGCCGGAGGATATCGCCACGCTGGTGGCCTTCATCGCGTCGAGCGACGCGGGCTGGGTGACCGGTTCTCTGATCGACGCCGCCGGCGGCTGGCGTTGATGCGCTGGCGTTGATGCGCCGATGTGCGATGCCATTAATACGCTGCTGCGCAGACGTTAGCGGGTCGAGGCATTGATCGATCGATGCGTCGACGAGAACGCGCTGCGGCTTGCCACTTTCGGCGAGCCGCGGCGTCTTTACCTTATGCCGGGCGCTTGGCCGGCAGCGGGATGCGCTCCGTCTCGCCGGGCACTGGGTCAAAACGCTGCGCTTCCCAATCCTCCCCCGCCTGCACCACGCGCTCCTTGCGCGACGAGACGAAATTCCAGAACATGAAGCGGTGACCATCCAGCGGCTCACCGCCGATCACCACGAACTGCGCGCCTTCCGACGCCAGCGCCATCACCCGCTGCGGCACCGACGTGTCGAGCAGCGCCATCGTGTGCAAAGCCAGCTCCGCGCCATCGATAGCGACCGATCCGCTGATCGGATAAATCGCCGCTTCCGCCGGCAGGCCGGCCAGTTCGATCTGCTCACCGGCCTTCAACGCCACGTCCAGATACAGCGTCTGGCTGTAGGTTTTCACCGGCGACGTCAATCCGAACGCGCTGCCGATCAGCACCCGCACCGTCGCGCCCCCGGACGCGAACACGGGAATCGCCTCGGCCGGCGTGTGGGCGAAATTCGGCTCATCCTCCTCGTGCGCGGCCGGCAGCGCGGCCCACAACTGCAAGCCGTGCATATGGTGCGGCTGGCCCACCAGATCCTTGGGCGTGCGCTCGGAATGGACGATGCCGCGACCCGCCGTCATCCAGTTGATCGCGCCCGGCTCGATGCGCTGGAAGGAGCCGATGCTGTCGCGGTGGTCCATCGCGCCTTCAAACAAATACGTCACCGTCGCCAGGCCGATATGCGGATGCGGACGCACGTCGTGGTCGGCGTCGAGCGGCACGTCGAGCGGGCCGAAATGGTCGAAGAAGATGAACGGGCCGACCGCCTGCTTGATCGCCGACGGCAGATAGCGGCGCACCGTGAAGCCGCCGCCGAGGTCCTTCTCGTGTCCCTTGATCAGATTCGCTATCGTCATTCTGCTTCCCCCAATACGGTGGTGACTTCGGTCGTCACGGCCGTCATCAATTTATGGATAGGACATTTGCCGGCCGCCGCCAGCAGCTCCTGGCGCTGCGCCTCGCTCAGTTCACCGGTCAGATGCAAGGTCGCGGCCAGGCGGTAGACGCCCTTGCGTTCCTCGCTGGCGTCGCGCTCCATCGTCACCTCGACGTGTTCGAGCGGGATGCCCTTGTGCTTCGCGTACCAGACCACGGTCAGCGCCTTGCATGCGCTCAGCGCCGCGTCGTACAGGTCGTGCGGCGACGGACCGGCGTCGTTGCCGCCCTCCTCCACCGAACCGTCGGTCGAAATCAGGTGGTTGCGGACGTGGACGATGTGGCGCATCGGCAGCGATTGATCGCGGAGTACGGAGATGGTCATGGCCTTCCTGTCTGTGCTGGTAAAGCCGACAATTTACACCCTTTGACACCGTTTGACATGCCCCGGAAGGCCAGGCGACGACATTCTTGGTACGCCAGCGCACAGTCGCGGCGCGCATAAGCGGATAGGGTGTGATCCATCCGATTACCTGCCGGCGCGTCCGGCTCACCTGAAGCGAATATCATGACCACTCATACCACACCCCGACGCACCCTGATGGCGCTGTGCGTCGCCGCAGCACTCGGCCTGAGCACCTCCGCCTACGCCGATCCGCCGGCGCGCGCGGCGCGCCTGTCGTACGCCAGCGGCGCGGTCAGCTTCTCGCCGGCCGGCGACACCAGCTGGCTGCAGGCGCCCGTCAACCGGCCGCTGGTTTCCGGCGACCGCGTGTGGGCCGACAACGGCGCGCGCGACGAGCTGCAAGTGGGCGGCGCGTCGGTGCGCATGGACGGCGGCTCGCTTGTCACGCTGCTCAACGTCAGCGACAGCAGCACCCAATTGCAGCTGTCGCAGGGCCGCATCGTGCTGCGCGTGCCGCGCCTCGATCCGGGCCAGGTGATGGAAGTGGACACGCCGAATCTGGCCTTCTCGATCCGCCAGCCGGGCCACTACCGCATCGACGTCGACGCGGCCGGCAACGCCACCGCCGTCACCGTCGGCCAGGGACAAGGCCAGGCTTACGGCGAAGGCAACACCTATCTGATCGGCGCCGGACAATCGTACCGCTTCGGCGGCACCGACCTGCACAGCTACGCGGCCAGCGCCGTCGGCGCGCCGGACGATTTCGACAACTGGTCCAACGCGCGCGACCGTCGCTACACCAATTCGCAGGCGGTGCGTTACGTGTCGCCCGACGTCGTCGGCTATGAAGACCTCGACAACAACGGCAGCTGGCGCACCGATCCCCAATACGGGCCGGTGTGGCAGCCCGCGCATGTGGCGTCGGACTGGGCGCCATATCACGACGGCCATTGGGCCTGGGTCGACCCATGGGGCTGGACCTGGGTCGATGACCAGCCGTGGGGCTTCGCAGTGAGCCATTACGGCCGCTGGGCGCATATGGACAGTGGCTGGGGCTGGGTGCCGGGTCCGATGCATGAGCGGTCCGTGTATGCGCCGGCGCTGGTGGCGTTTGTCGGCGGCGTCAGCCTGGCGGTGGCGCTGGGCGGCGGCGGCAATGGCGTCGGCTGGTTCCCGCTGGCGCCGCGCGAAGTGTACCGGCCGGCCTATCACGTCAGCCAGAACTACTTCACCAATATCAATGCCAGCAACACGGTGATCAACCGCACCCAGATCAGCAACGTCTACAACAATAACAACGTCACCAACATCACGTATGCCAATCGTGGCGTGCGCGGCGCGGTGATGGCCGTGCCGACGCAGGCCTTCGTCAACGCGCAGCCGGTGCGTCGCGCCGCCGTGGCGCTGACGCCGCAAATGCTGGCTCACGCGCAAGTCGCGCCGAACGCCGGCGTCGCACCGCAACGCACCAGCCTGGGCGAGCAGCGCGAAGGCCATCGCCCCACCGATGCACTGCTGGCGCGGCCAGCCGTCGTGCGCACCGCGCCGCCGCCGGCGCCCGCGTCGTTCGCCAGCCGGCAGCAGGCGCTGGCCTCGAACGGCGGCCGTCCCCTCGATGAGGCGGCGATGGCCCACCTGCATGGCGCTCCGGCGCAGGCGGCGCCGCAATTCAATATGGTGCATGTGGCGCAAAATGCGCCAGCGGGCCGTCCACCGGCAATGGCAGCGGCGCCGTCGATGACGCCGGGCGGACGTCCCGGCGCGCCGGAACTTGCCGGCCGGCCGGGCGCGATCCCGGCGCCTAACCAGCATGCCAATCCACCGCAACTGCAACAGCAGCAACTGGCGCAAGGTCGTCCGAATGGCGAGCTGACGCCGCCTAACATGGCGGGCCGGCCGGGTACCGTGCCACCGCTGCATGGACCGGTCAACGCGCCGCCGGCGCTGGCCAACGGCCAAGCCGCAGCGCGTCCGGCCGAGGGCAATCGTCCTGGCGTGGCAGCGCCGCCGCGCCAGCTGGATCAGCAAAGTATCGCGCAGCGCGAACAAGTGGCGCGACACGAGGACGCCGGTCATCGCGACCAGCCTCCTCATCCCGTGGCCGCCGTCACGCCGCAGCCGAACCACGCGCCTGCGCAGCCGTCACAGCAGCAGCAGCATGCCGCACCAGTGGCGCAACAACAGGCACAGGTTGCCCACGCGGATCAACAAGCTCAGGCCGCGCGCGCGGCGCAGCAGCATCAGGTCGAAGCGAAGGCGCAGGAACAGCAGCATCAGGCCAAGGCAGCGGACCAGCAACATCAAGCACAAGCTCACGCGCAGGAACAGCACGCGCAGCAGGCCGCCCATCCGCCGCAGGAACGTCCGCAGCAAATGGCCGAGGCGCGCGCGCCGGAGCATCGTCCGCAGCCGCAGGCGCAGCATCCGCAGCCCCACCCTCAGGGCGGTGGCGAAGAGCATAAAAAAGAGGAAGAAAAACACTGACCGGATTGAACGCGCCCAATAAGCACGGGCGCTACGTCCCGCACGATTCCTTTCGACAAGTACACAAAATAGTCAAACGCAGTATGCTAAAACCATGCCGCATGAGATAGCCGCGGCACCCTTTTGACTACTAAGCGGAGACCAAAATGAGTTACTTAGACAGGGACAATCTGGGCATCTACCGTGACACGAAAAACGGTCCGGGACCACATCTGATGGGCGCGGACACCTTGATCGGCGAGGATGTCTACAACCGCCAGAACGAGAGCCTGGGCGACATCAAGGAAATCATGATCGACATGGCGCGCGGCCAGATCGCGTATGCCGTACTGTCCTTCGGCGGTGTGCTGGGCATGGGCAACAAGCTGTTCGCCGTGCCCTGGCAAAGCCTGGAGCTGGACACCAACAACAAGCGCTTCATTCTCGATGCGTCGAAAGACCATCTGAAAACGGCGCCCGGCTTCGACAAGGACCACTGGCCCGACATGGCTGGTGCGGACTTCGGTGCGCAAATCCATGGCTTCTACAACACCCAGCAAAACGTACCAGGCCGGATGACTTCCAGCGGCAGCGTGATGGGCCAGGGCAGCTCATCGCTGCAAAGCGCGAACAATCCGGGCAGCTTGCGCCAGAACGCCACCGTATCGGGTTCGGGCAGCAGCATCTCGGGCAGCGGCACGCGCGATCTGGACGATGACCTGCCCGATCGCGGCGTCGACCCCGGCAACTATTAACGTCTGTCGTCCTGTTTGACGATGCCGCGCGGGCGGCCGTTCATGCAATGGGGTTCCGGCACCTGCGCATGTACAGCGGCCCGCGCGGCCTTGGTGCGAGCCGTCACATCAAGTGGCGAAATGCACGCCGACCATCCCCAGCATGATCGCCAACGCGATCACGGCCGCCGCCGCGATACCGGCCTTCGCATAGCCATCCGCCCTTGCGCGTTGCGCTCCATGCGCCAGCGCCACCACGCGCGCTCCCAGAGTCAGGTGCGCCAGCACCAAAAACACGCCCAGGTAATAGTGCGGCAGCAAACGGATATTCCACGCGTCGTTCAATAATCCCGTGGGCGCACCGACGGCAAAATTCCAATCGGTTTGGATATGGGCGAAAGTACGCGCATAAATAAACACCGAGTTCATATGCCCCAGGATGAAAAACACCAGATAGGCGCCGGACGCGATTTGCAGTGTGCGGAAAAAATCGGCTGGCCGCATGGTGTGCCGGCGCAGCAGCTCCAGCCCCGACGCCACCTGGAATAAAAACAGCAGTACGATCAAGGGCTCGACCAGGCGCGCGCGATAGACGAGGCGGAACAGATCCATCAGCTGCCGGTGCGTGGCCTCGCTCATCAATCCGCTCAGATGGTTGGACAGGTGCATCGCCAAAAACAGCACGATGATGGTCAGCGCGCTGCCGCCATGCGCCGCCCGCAAACGGGCCGACACGGCCGGCGGCGACAAGTCCAGCCTCGCCTTGCTGCCGCAAGCGACCCAGCCCACCGCCAACACCAGCAGCCAGGCCGCCAGCCACACCGTGGTATCGGCCACCGGATCACCGGCCATGTACAGCAGCACGCCGAGCATCGTGAATATGGGTGGCGAGGCGATCGTCGCCAGGGCGATGCGCTTCGCCGTGAGCTGGCCGCGCTGCGACAGCGGGCGGCGCCCGATCCGCCACGCCGCCAGGAATCCGCATGCCGGCGCCGCGAACGCCGCCGCCAGCATCAGCGCCGCCAACCACCACCACGCGCCCCCCGCGTGCGCGGCCGCGCTATAGGCCTTCAGAAAAAACGGATACAGCATCGCGAGCAGCACGGCGCCTGTCGCCAACGCGCGCTCATCGCCGTGACGGCGGGTGATTTCCAGGGGGTCAGGCATCGTTCATTCCCGCATCATGGTTGTAATAGCTCGATGTTAGGCGGTTCCGACGCTGCGAAGGGAGGCCAATCCGGCCAATTTTTCCTAGACCAGTTTGCGCGCCACGCGGAAGCCGACGATGTCATTGGCCAGTACGGCCGAGAAGCCGTTGCGCAGCGCCGAACGCAAGTAGCGTGGATTGTAGAGCCACGAACCGCCGCGCAGCACGCGCCTAACCTGGTCGCCGTCCTCCTCCCACGCGCGGCCATCGGACGGCGCGCCGTTGTAGTTTTCGTGCACCACGTCCTGCACCCATTCCCACACATTGCCATGCATGTCGAACAGGCCCCAGGGATTGGGCGCGTAGGCGCCGCTCTTGGTGGTGCCCTGCTTGAATTCACCGCGCGGACTGCCGTTGTAGGTGTAGTTGCCGTCGTAGTTGGCCTGCTCGCTGCTGATGGTGTCGCCGAAACTGAACGCGGTCTTGGTGCCGGCGCGGCATGAATATTCCCACTCCGCTTCGCTCGGCAAGCGATACACCTGCCCGGTTTTCTCCGACAGCCAGTGCAGGTACAACTGCGCGTCGGTCCAGCTGACGCCCACCACCGGATGCGCGTCGGTCTGCGCGAAACCGGGGTTCTTCCAGTCCGTATCCGATTGCGATTCCCAGCCGGTGGCGCGCACGAACTGCTTCCACTGGCCGACCGTGACCGGATAACGCCCCAGCGCGAAGGGCTGCGCGATGCCGACCCAGTGCTGCGGCGTCTCGCGCTCCAGCCAGTTTTTCTGCGAGCCGGCCTTGATTGCCACCAGATGCTCGTGCTCGGGCGAACCCATTTGAAAACGTCCGGTCGGGATCAGCACCAGATCCGGGCCGACGCCGGTGCCGTCGACAAACCGGTCGCGCAGCACGCCGGTGGGATCGGCCACCGGACTGCCCGGCGTCGGCATCAGCACCTTCAATTCGGCGGCGTTGCGCTCGGCCAGCTCCTTGCGGTGCCGCTCCTGCTCCGCGCGATAGGCCGTTTCCGCCTTCAGCTGCAAGGCCTTGCGCTGCTGTTCCTCGCGCTCCTGCTGCGCCTGGAGCGCATCGGCGTCGCGCCGCGCCTGCAGCTGTTCGCGCAGCTGCTGCTTGCGGATCTTGGCCGCCGCCTCGGCTTCGACCCGCTGCTTGGCCTCCAGGTCGCGGCGGATTTTATCGGCGCGCATTTTCTCCAGCGCCGCGGCATGCGCCTCGACCTGGCGCCGGGCCGCCAGTTCGGTCGTGCGCTTCTGCTCCAGCGCGCGGGCGTGCTGCTCCTGCGCGCGTTGTTCCTCGGCCTGCGCGGCCAACTCCTTTTGACTACGCTGCTCGCGGGCGCGCTCCTGCTGCGCCTGCGCCGCCAACTCCTCGTCGCTGGGACCGGCCGCGCGCCGCAGCGCGTCGAGCAGCTCGGCCACCGTCGCCGGCCGCCGCTCCGACGCGTAGGCGAAGCCGCTTTGCAGCACCTGCCACTGGCGCAGATTCAGCCCGGCCGGCGCCGGCGGATGGAAGTCGGCGCTGCGGCCGTCGTCGAAGGGCACGCGCCCTTCCAGCATCTGGTAAATCATCACGGCGACGGCGTAGACATCGAGCTGCGGATGGGGCTGGCGCTGATGCGTACCCGCTTCCGGCGCGCGGTAACCGGCCGTGCCGGCGTTCGGCGTCTGCAAACCGAGGCTGCTGCCGGCGCTGCGCACGCGCGAGGCGATGCCGAAATCGAGCAGCTTGATCTCGCCGTGGCGGGTCAGGAACACATTGCCCGGCTTGATATCGCGGTGCACCAGCTTGTGCTTCTCCCACGCGTACTGCAAGGCCTCGGCCACCGGCTGCAACAGGTCGTAGACGGACGACAACGGCACCTTGCCATCCTTGACGACGGCATCGCCCCCGCCGTCGGCCGCGGACCTTGCCAGATAGGCGTCGAGGTCCTGGCCCTCCAGATATTCCATGATGATGAAATAGCTGGCCGTGGCCGGGTCCTGCGCCCACTCGTAGACGCGCACGATATGCTCGTGCGCCAGCTTGCGCGCCTGCGTCGCCTCCTCGATCAGCAGCTTGGCGTGCGTCGCGCTGAGCGTCAGTTGCGGCGGCAGGATTTTCAGCGCCACCATGTCGCTGTGTCCCAGCTCGGCGTGCGTGGCCAGGTCGGTCGCCTGCCACACCTGCCCCATGCCGCCCATGCCGATCAGGCGCTCCAGCCGATAGCGGCGGTTCTGCGGGCCGATCTCCTGGCCCGACATCAGGCCCAGCTCCGTGCCCTGCCGGACCAGCGGCGCGACAGGTGTGGCCGTGCCGCCCGGCGGCGCGTATTCCGCGTCCAGGATGGCGTTCTTGCGGCGGTCGAACTCCTGCAGGCTCAGTAAGCCATCGTCATGCAGGGCACGCAGTTCGCGTATCTTGTCTCTTGCTGTTTGCATCATCTGGGTACGGCTTATCCCATCAAGGTTGTAGCGGCACGCCGCATTCGGCGCAGAATTTATCGAACGGATGGCCGGCGCGGGCAGCATGGCCGTTGCTGCAGTATTTGACCGGAGCCGGCGCGGAGACTGGCGCCGTTGCCGGCGCATGGTGATGGTGCACCGGCGCGCCGGCCTGCGCCACGCCGATGCCCAACTGGCTTTGCGAGGTCATCGCGTTGGCGTGCGAGGCGTTTTGCAGGTTGATCAAATCGAGCTGGTGACGGCGGTCCTTGTCCATTTCGGTATCGCGATGGCCGCGCTCTTCCAGCACGCGTTCGTGCGCCAGGCGCGCCGCCTCGGCCGGCGTCACGCCCTGTTCGGCCGCGACCACCTGCGCCAGCGCCGTGATCTGCTCGGCGCTCATGCCGCCCTGGATTTGCAGCTTCATAATCTGCGTCAGCGCCTCGGCGTTCGGAGCGGCGGCCGTGGCCACCTTGCCGGTGTCGCTCAATTTGCCGATGCTCTCGATGCGGTGCAGCTCATGCGCCTGCGTCGCTTGCAGCGTGTCGTAGTCGCCCTTCCAGCGCGCGAATTTTTCCTCGCGCTCGTGCTCCATTTTTTTCAGCTCGCGCTGCCACTCGGCCTCTTGTTCCCGCTGCTTCAGGATCAGGCGCTGCTCGTCGACGGCCAGCTGGTCGAGCATGGCCTGCTTGGTATTGGCCTGGTTCTGGCGCGCGTGGATGCCGTCGGCCTCGATGGTGCGCAGCAGCTTCTCGTACTGCGCGACCGCGTCGGCCTGCGCGCCGGCGCGGCGCAGTTCCTCGATCTTCTGATTGATCTCGGCCACCTGCACCGCGTTGGCCGCATCCTTGACGGCGTCGCCGCGCAGCAGGTCGCGCTGCTGCGCCAGATGCATCTGGTCCTGCCATTCGAGCACGCGCTCGGCCTCGCGGCGGCGCGCCGCGTTTTCCAGCGCCACGCCCTGGAAGCGCGCGGCGTGGTGCTCGGCCTCGACCTCGGCGTCGCGCTGCTTCTGCTGCGCCTCGCGCTGATGCAGCCGTTCCAGCTCGGCGCGGCGGCGCGATTCGTCCTCGATCGCCAGCGCCTGCGCGATCTGGTTTTGCACCGCCTGTTGTTGCAGCTGGTGCGTGAAGCGCTGTTGCGCCAGTTGCCGCTGTTCGGCCGCCTCCTGCTGCGCCAGTTCCAGCCCGGTGCGCATCTTGATCTGCGCCAGCTGGCGCACATGCTCCCAATCGGCTTCGTCGCCGGCGCGCGCGGCGCGGTGCTTGGCCAGCTCGTGCTCCAGGTCGGCCAGCGTGGTGCCGGCGCCGCGTTCCAGCGCCACCTTGCGCGTCTTCGATTCCATGATGCGGCTGTACAGCTCAACCTCGCGCGCGCGGATCGCCTGTACCCGCTCGGCTTCCTGCAAGGCCAGTTCGGCCTTGTCGATGCCGGCGTCCTGCTTCAATTCGGCGCGGCGGAAATCGCTGCGCATCTTTTGCTCTTCGCGCCAGATGGCCTGCCATTCCTCGGCGTTGTACAACTCGTCGAGCTGCTTGACGTGCTCCAGCTGGACGAAACGTTCGTCCGTCACCAGCCACAAGGTGCCGATGCGTTCGCGGTTGCTGTCGAATTTATCGTGGCGCAGCGCCATCGTCTCGACCTGCGCCACCGCCAGCCCATATTCGGCCAGGCGCATTTTCAGCGCCGCCTGCAGGCGCTCGTCAAGCTGCAGACGCAGCTCGGCGTTGTGCGCCATGTCGCGCATCGAACGGCCGCCGACAAATTCAGCGGCCAGCTGGCGCACCGACGGCGCCAGCAAATCGTGCAGGTGCAGCGTGGTGACGGTGCCCGGCATGGTCATGAAATGCTGCGCGAAGGCGCTGACGTTTTCGATCTTGATGCCGACCGTGAAGCGCGCCGACACTTTCAGATGCTCGGCCGTGTGCAAATCGCTGAACACGAATTCGACCGGCAGCGGCGTGGTGCGCGTGATGAGGATTTCGGCATGCTGGCTGCGCAGCAGGTGGTTCAGGCGCGTGAAGAAGCCTTCGATTTCGTATTCGCCCTGCGGCACCTCGGTGGCCTTGTCGGCCTGCAGGATGTAGGCGCGCGCGGTGGCCGGCACGCGCAGCGTCTTGGTGAAGATGCCGGACAATTCGCGCACGCCGAAATACACGGCCAGTTCGTCGTTGGCCGGTATCCAGCGGTTGTCGCGCAATAGCGGCTCGCTGCGCGGCGCGCCCAGCGTCAAACCGCAGTTGTCGCAGTAGCCCGACTCGCCGCCGTTTTTGTGCTCGCAACGCGGGCACTTGACGCCGCCAAAACCAAACATTTGGAACATGTCAGACTCCTTCTTGGGTTCATCTACTCGGGCTCCCCGC
>Ga0209862_1000160_pt1 | contig 25226 bp, 23 predicted proteins | sample OrgsoiDNA_201061_FD_185809 | JGI IMG/M metagenome (GOLD analysis project Ga0209862, IMG submission 185809) | Permafrost soil microbial communities from the Arctic, to analyse light accelerated degradation of dissolved organic matter (DOM) -... | ecosystem: Environmental > Terrestrial > Soil >... | reverse complement strand
TTGACGCCTTCGTCACGCAAAAAGCGGACGAGCATCTCACCGCCAGATAAAAGCTCCACGTTGTTCACCTCTAAAACGCCAGAATACCGTCCACACACAAGGGGACGGGTCTTAATAGGTTTACTTCTCGGCAGAGCATGAGCGACGGTGGTCGCCGACTACGTCAGCACTGACTGAGCAAGTATTGGGATCGTCCCAAGTGTTGCGGGCCTTTCCCACCCAGCGCGAGGTAACGCGTTGCGGGTGTAACAGGTCGGCGCGGGTATGCGCCTCATGATCTACCGAGTGGGTCTGCTTCTGGCAGTCCCTCTACAGCGGACTTTGGATTCTTCTGTTTCGTCCTCTGCAAGTCAAGCCGTCTATGTGCTTTATTGTGAGTAAGCGCATGAGAACGCAAGAAAAAACCCGTAAACCGCAAGTGTGTTAGCTTCAATTGCGCAACTTATGACAAGGAAATGGCATGCGAACGTTCTTCTTCACCGCCAGTCTGCTGATCACCCTGAGCCCTTTGTGCATGGCGGCTCAGATCTACAAGTGGGTGGATGCCCAAGGGGTGACCCACTTCGATGCCCAGCCACCTCAAGGACAGCAAACCACCACCGTGGTCACGCCCGCTCCGCCTGTCGGCAAACCCACCGCACCCGCACGCAGTAGCGCCATTGGCGATCAACAGGCCATCGATAAGACAGTGAAAAAGCAGGTCGCCGAGCAGCAAGCCCAGCTCAAGACATTCTGCGAGCAGGCTCGAACGAACCTCGCTCAACTGCAGAACAACCCGCGACTACGGGAGGATGTCGACGGCGAGATGCGCCGCCTGACTGACGAACAACGTCAGGAGCGCACCACCGAAGCACAAAAACAAATTACGCAGAACTGCCAGTAACCACCCTACAAGGGATCGGCATTAGCGGGAGGCAACGATCAGTTGATCGAACTCTTTGAGCAGGACCTGCAGATACCGATCCTTGCCCTGGATATTGCGGGAGGCAAAGACCATTTCGGCCATTTCCTGAATCCCTGACGCATTGGGCAACGGCAGATCCTGTTCGAGGATCACTTTCATGCGCGGCAAGAAGATCCATTGCAGCCATTGCTCAAAGTCCAGGGTGTCGACCGAGAACGGCTCGACACTGGACAGTGCTTCAGCACTGGGCGAGACCTCGTCCCACCAGCCCTGAATCCGCAGCTCACGTTCGATCAGCAGCAACTGCTCGGCAATTTTCGGGAAACGTGCATCCATCACAGCGCAACCTTGGCCTTCTGACGGGCCAGTGTGGCGCCAGCGGTATCACCCTGCTTTTCACGAGCTTGAGCGATCAGTTCCCACAGGTTGGCCTGCAGATCCGGACGGCCACTGGCAAAGGTCAGACCACGACGAGCGAACTGCTCGGCTTGTGGTGCATCGCCTTGAGCCATACGCACCTGCGCCAGACGATAAAGCACTTGCGGCTCACGCGGAGCCACTCGCTGGGCGCGCTCCAGGCTGGAGGACGCACCGTTGAGGTCGCCACTGGCCTGTTGCTGTTGAGCGGTAGTCAGCAGCGCCAGCACCGGACCATCCAGTTGCTCGTCGGCAGACAAGCCGCCACCGGTGCTTGCCGACGGAATCCCGCTCGGGGTCGATGGCATGCTGTAGCTGCCCTGATTGATTGGCGCGGACTGAACCGGCGAGGTATCAATCGGACCCGGCGTGATCGGGCCCGGCGTGATCGGCGAAGTGCTGATCGGGGCCGAAGTCACGGCGCCACCACCCGGTACCATCACCACTACGCCGCTATCACCTTGCGGGATGGCCTGGGGCTGACCTTGCACCGGACGTTTTACTGTCGTCTTGCGGAAACCGCCATTCGCCTGAATCCGCTCACTGTTAGATACAGCGCTGCCGGAGTCCACAACCGGAATCGAACCGCGCTGTACGGTGGAGCAACCGCTGAGCAAAGCCACGGCGGTAACCGCTGGAATCAACCACTTATTCACTTGAAACCCTCTTTGCTTAATTCATCCAGCCCTTGACCCAATCCATCACCGTTTCACCGGAAGCAGGGGCTTGACCACCACAAGCGGCGCCGGGAGGCGGTTCACTGCCGCGAATATACGGCATCTGCACCGCACCTGGGCAGTTGGCATCAGAGCCTTGCCCGGTGCGCGAATCTACCCAGGCCTGAACAATGTTGTCCGGCTGCGGCATGTCCAGCGGCAGCGGATCGGCCTTGCGCATGAAACTGGTCCAGACCTGCAACGCACCGGTAGCGCCGGTGAACGGTGTCTTGCCGTTATCGTCGCGACCCAGCCAGACCACCGCCAGCAGATCCTGACTGAAACCGGCGAACCAGCTGTCCCGCGAATCGTTACTGGTACCGGTCTTGCCCGCCAGCGTCAGGGTTTTGGGCAGCACGTTATAAACCGAGCTACCGGTACCTTCACGCATGACGCGCTGCATGGCGCTCTGGATCAGGAAAATAGAGGCCGGATCGAAACGCTGCTGAATCTGGAACGGATAACGTTTAAGTGGCTCGCCTTCGGCAGTCAGCACGCTGCGAATCCCGCGCATCGGCGTATTGAACCCGCCGTTGGCCAGGGTCTGATACATGGTTGCCACTTCCATCGGCGTCAGACCACCCGCGCCCAACAGCATCGACGGGAACGCCGGGAACTCTCGACTCACGCCCAGGCGCGCCAGGGTCTTGAGGACGTTCGGTACACCCAGCTCCAACCCGAGACGCGCAGTCGACAGGTTGTAGGAATGCGCCAACCCTTGATACAGGAACACCGTGCCGTGGGAACGTCGGTCATAATTCTGTGGTTTCCAGACCTGACCGTCTGCACCTTTCACCGAGAAGGATTCATCCGATAGCCAACTGGTCAAGGTGTACTGGCTTGGTTTCTCAAGAGCAGTCAGATAAACCGCAGGCTTGATCAACGAGCCGATCGGGCGTACCGCATCCAAGGCACGGTTGAAACCGGCAAAACTCGCCTGACGGCTGCCGATCATGGCCTGGACTTCGCCGGTTTCCGGATTGGTCACGACCATGGCCGCTTCGACATCATCCGAACCTTTGCGCCCGGCCAGTCGTTTAAAGGTGTCGTTGACCGAGGCTTCGGCCTTCATCTGCAGGATCGGGTCGAAACTGGTGAAAATCCGCAGGCCTTCTTCGGTCAAGTCTTCGTCGCGATAGTCTTCACGTAACTGACGCTTAACCAGATCGATAAAGCCCGGGAACGAGCTGTCCGCCAGTTTGCCGCGAGTCGTCACGCCCAGCGGCATGGCCTTCGCGGCAGCGACTTGTTCGGCAGTAGCAACGCCTTGTTGCTCAAGCACATCAAGCACCAGGTTGCGCCGCTCAAGCGCCCGCTCCGGGTTGCGACGCGGGTTGTAATAGGACGGCCCCTTGACCATGCCCACCAGCAGCGCGACTTGATGCAGTTTCAGTTCGGACAACGGCTGCCCGAAGAAGAACTGACTGGCCAGGCCGAAACCGTGCACCGCACGCTGGCCATCCTGACCGACGAACACTTCGTTGAGGTAAGCCTCAAGAATGTCCTGTTTGCTGTAATGCAGCTCAAGCAACATCGCCATCATGGCTTCGGTGAGTTTGCGGGTCAGGCTGCGTTCGCTGGTCAGGTAGAAGTTTTTGACCAACTGCTGCGTCAGCGTGCTGCCACCCTGGGTCATCTTGCCGCCAGAGGTGTTGACCCAAATAGCTCGGGCAATCGATTTGGGAGACACACCCCAGTGGCTGTAATAATCCCGATCTTCCACCGCGACCAGGGTGTCGAGCAGGTACGGCGGAACCTGATCGAGCTTGATCAGAATGCGGTCTTCGAGGTTTTTCGGGTAAATCCCGCCGATCATCAGCGGTTCCAGCCGCACCACAGAAAGCTTCGAACCGTTGGTCGCCGAGAGTTCGGCCACATAGTCACCGGAGAACCGCACCCGTACGGGCTGGGGCTTCTCCATACCTTCATAAAATTGGAAGCCACGGGTGTTCAAGTCGACGGTATTGCCGCTGACCGCTGCTGCGCCGGGACCGTTGCTCACAGCTTCGCGCCGGTAGCCCAAGGCGTCGAGTTCGGTGAGGAAGTCGTCCTTGCTCAGCTTCTGGCCGGTAAACAGCTCCAGCGGGCGCGCATACACCTTGGCCGGAATGGTCCAGCGCTTGCCGGAAAACTTCTCCTGAACGATGGCGTCCAGATAAACCGCGAACCCGGCAAGCACGACAAGGCCGACCAGGCTGAGTTTAAGGGCCCAGCCCAGCCAGGGGCGCAGGCCGCTGGACGGTGGTTTTTTTTTGCTGCGAGGGGATCGAGTACGAGTCATGGCGGCGGATTATACGCACTTTATTCATACTCAACAGGAGCCTGCCAAGGTTTGCGTCCGGCGGAGTTGCGGCCATAATGGCGACCTTGAATTTCCCCCGACTCTGAAGGATCGCCTGTGAGCCAGTCCCTGATCGCCGCCCTGCAAAACCCGGCCCTCTACCCGCATCCCGTCGATGGGTTCCAGGTTATCGAGACCCATATCTCCTGGGTCATCCTCACGGGTCCCTTTGCTTATAAAGTGAAGAAACCGGTGAACTTCGGCTTCCTCGACTTCACCAACCTCGATGCTCGCGAACATTTCTGCGGTGAAGAACTACGCCTGAACCAGCGTCTGACCAATGATTTGTATCTTGAAGTGTTGCCGATCACCGGCAGTGCCGAAGCCCCACAACTGGGCGGTGACGGCCCGGTTGTCGAATACGCGCTGAAAATGCGTCAGTTCCCGCAAAGCCAATTGCTCAGCACCCTGCAAGCCAACGGCGAACTGACCACCGCGCACATCGACGAGATGGCCGCGCAAATTGCGCAGTTCCACCTCACTGCGCCGAAAGTACCTGCCGAACACGAAGCAGGCACCCCGGACAGCGTCATGGCACCGGTACGCCAGAACTTCGAACAGATCCGCCCGTTCCTCAGCGACAAGGCTGATCTGTTGCAACTCGACGCCCTGCAAGCCTGGGCCGAAAGCAGCTTCGAGCGTCTGAAGCCGCTGTTTGCCCAACGCAAGGCCGACGGTTTCATTCGCGAATGCCACGGTGACATTCACCTGGGCAACGCCACCGTGATCGACGGCAAGGTCGTGATCTTCGACTGCATCGAGTTCAACGAGCCGTTCCGCTTCACCGACGTCTACGCTGACACCGGTTTCCTGGCAATGGACCTGGAAGACCGCGGCCTTAAGAGCCTGGCGCGCCGTTTCATCAGCCAATACCTGGAACTGACCGGCGACTATCAGGGCCTTGAGCTGCTCAACTTCTATAAAGCCTACCGTGCACTGGTTCGCGCCAAGGTCAGCCTGTTCAGCATGCCGGCCGAGGCCGATCCGGTGCAGCGCGCCACCACCCTGCGCCAGTACCGCAACTACGCCAACCTGGCGGAAAGCTACAGCACCATTCCTTCGCGCTTCATGGCCATCACCCACGGCGTTTCCGCTGTCGGTAAAAGCCGTGTGGCCATGCGTCTGGTGGAAGCACTGGGTGCCATTCGCCTGCGTTCCGACGTAGAACGCAAACGTCTGTTCGGCGAGCAGACCGTGCCGAACGATCCACAGGCCGGCATTTATAGTGCTGACGCCAGCTCAGCGACCTACACCCGCCTGCATGAAATCGCTGACGTAATCCTGCGTGCCGGTTTCCCGGTGGTGATCGATGCCACCTACCTCAAGCGCGACCAGCGTGACGGCGCGGCAAAAATTGCTGAAGCGACCGGCGCACCCTTCCTGATTCTGGATTGCAACGCACCGCAAGCCGTAATCGAGAGCTGGCTGGCCCTGCGTCAGGCAGACAAAAAGGATCCGTCCGACGCCAATCTGGCCGTTATCGCCGACCAGCAAGGCACCCGCGAAGCACTGACGCCGGCCGAGATTCTCTGCAGCAAGCGTGTTCAGACCAATGAGAGCGGGACCCTGGACGCTGTCGTGGCGCAGATTCGCCAGCGCCTGCCGGGCTTGTAAGAAATTTTTCAGCCGTGGAGCCTTCGCTGGCTTCACGGCTGTCAAATAGTGGCACTATACTGGCGTCATAAAACCAACAGGTGATTTGACATGAGCCAGCCGAAACTTCTCGACACCCCGCTTTATGCCTTGCTGCACAAAGACGACATCACAGGCTTCAACAAGCAACGCCCCCTCGATGGCCCGATTGACATGGTCAGTGGCGATTTCCGTGGTCTTGATCTGCGTGAGCTGAACGCCGATGGCATCGACTTCACCGATGCGTACTTCCGTTCCGCCGACTTGCGTGGCATCGACTTCCGCAATGCCTCGCTGGAAGGTGCAAGCCTGGCCCATGCGCAAATCTCCGGCGCCTACTTCCCAACAGAGCTGAGTGCCGACGAAATCCTGATGTCGATGAATTTCGGGACACGCCTGCGCTATCGCACCCGCTAACATCCGCATCGCCTACCTGACACGACACGCCCCCTGTGGGAGCGGGCTTGCTCGCGAAAGCGGTTTAACCTTCAACATTCATGTCGACTGACACTACGTCTTCGCGAACAAGTCGAATCGTCGCACCGCCGCTCCCCACAGTTATTTGCGCTGCCCTCCTCTACTGCATTCGCAGCCCCTTCGAACGCTTCAGGACCTTGCCTCTTAGAAGCGTTTGCGTCGAAACCGACCAAACAATCACGCTTTTCCTACTGATGGCTACACTCCTCAAAGGCTCGCCCACGCACCGTTCGGCCGTCGCAAGGAGGCTTGATGAATGATGAACTGCAACACCTGAAGAATCTTGGCAAGACGTCAGCGCAGTGGCTGCATGCCGTGGGCATCCACAGCGCCTCGGACTTGCGTCGCCTGGGGGCGGTGGATGCTTATCGGGCCGTGCGTACGCGTGGGTTCCGGGCGTCCAAGGTGTTGCTGTATGCAATTGAAGGCGCCCTGATGGACGTGCACTGGAACGACATCCCCGCTGAACGCAAGGAAGCGCTGAACAAACAACTGGAAGCCATTTCTTCACGCCACAAGAATTGAACAGGCGCCCATCGCCATGTACTTGCTCGGGGAACAACCGGCTTACGCCGACACACTGATCAATCGACTGCAAAACATTCCCGCCCGGTTGCTGAACGGTTTATCGCCCTGCGGCCCGGCGCTGGAGTTTTCGGCCGTCGACGACCTCGCCACGCTATTGCCCGGCAATCAGTTGTTCCTGTTGGACAACGGTTTGCTACATGGCTGCGTCGACAACCGAGCCTTGTTCTATTTGCATGAAGGCGATCTGGTCGGCCTGCGCCAAGGCGTTGAACTGCCACATTGCCGCTTGCGTAGCGATGGTCCGCTGTCCTTGATTCCCTACCTGCGATCCGAGGTTTTTCAGCACATCTATGCCGATTCGCAGCGTTCGGAGTTGTTCCTGCAATATCTGGTCGGCCAGACCGCCCTGCTATCCGACGCGGTTGCCCACCTGAAACAACCGGAATTTCGTAGCACCAACGGCTTTCAGCGCGTTGCCGCCGGCGAAGTACTGATTCAGCAGGGCGACGAGGCAGACCATGTATTCGTCATCATCGAAGGCCATGCCGAAGCGTTTGTCGACGGGCATAAAGTCGGCGATGTGCCCAAGGATGAGATTTTCGGTGCCATGGCGGTGTTCACTGGCGAGAAGCGCAACGCCAGTGTGATCACCAGCGAACCGAGCACGGTAATGTTGATACCCAAGGATCAGTTTCTGAGCCTGACCCAAAGCAATCCGAAGATTTCCCACAGCCTGATCGAGAGCATGGCGCGGCGCATTGACTTGCTGAACAAGCAGATTACCCAGTTGAGTTCACTTAAAAATCCAGGCTAAACCCAACGATTACAGGGCCTGCTGGCTGATTGAAAATAAATGAGAAAACAGCGGTTGACTTGGTAATGAGAATCGCTATGATTATCACAACTGGTCGCGAGACTGGTCGATTTTCTGAAAAGCCCTTGGTTCGGACTCTCAGATTATCTCCTCATCAGGCTAATCACGGTTATTTGACCCGGCTCTTGCCGGGTCTTTTTTTGCCTGTAGAAAAGTCGCCGACGCTACTTGCCCATCTGCTTACGCATCTCTTCGCAATAATCCGGTGCCGGCGTGGCGGGCGTGTACCAGACGTAATCAGCCATCGCCAACGTGACCTCACTGCCCTGCTGCGCCAGCATCAGCACGGTTGGCGCTTCGGGTTCGCCCAAATCCAGTATATGAAGCGGTACACCGACATCCTTGCGCGCATGATACGCACCGGCAAACAGCAGCGAAGGCTCGGGGGCGACACGTAAACGCTCAGCCATTCGCCGGTCACGTTGCTGCTGCACCGCCAGCATTGCTGGCATTTGGGATTTTGGAAGCAGTCCGCAATGGGAGCCGCTGATTTGCGCCAGTAACTCGTCCTTGACCGAAGGTGCGTTAGAACGCGAACCGCTCAACCCAGGCGGCTGGGCATAAAAGGCACGGACTTCGTTGTCACTCAGATTGGCCGCCAGCAGTGGATAAGGCTGTCCCAGGGCGAAACGCACTATCGGCCCATACAAATCCCAGTCCCAACCCGACTGCCAGGCCAACGCGCCAGGCAAGTCGATCGGCGGTGTTGAAGCATTGCGCACGTCATCGACGCGCAGTTGTTGATCCGGCGTGAGCATTTCCAACAGCAGACTGCCTTGGGGACGTCTCTGCCCCAGCGTCTGGAGCAGCCACAATTGCAGTTGATGGTGATCGCGATTGTCATGCTGCTCGCCGACGATCACCCGCTCAGGCTTGGCCAGCCGTGCGACCAATTCTGGTGCCGTCAGTGACTGGCCCGTGCGCAAGTCGCGAATCTGGCCCGTGATCGGCGGCGGCGACACATGCTGACAGGCACTCAGCACAAGTACAGTCAGCAGCAAAATCCCACGCATGCTCTCACCTCGATGAACGACTCAGCGGGCGATGATCAGCGGATGCCCACGCTCCGGGTGCGGCTGCACCAATACTTCCAGCCCGAACACCGCTTTGAGCGACTCCGGACGCAGCACCTGCTCTGGTGTATCCAGCGCCACCGGGCGCCCGCCTTCGAGCAGCAACAGACGATCACAATAACGCGCCGCCAGGTTCAGATCATGCAGGATCACCAACACCGCGGCACCGCGATCAGCAAACTCGCGCACAGCCTGCAATGTGGTGTGCTGATGCAGTGGATCGAGCATCGAGGTCGGCTCATCAAGCAGTAAGGTTTGCCCCGCCTCGCCGGGCCAGAGCTGCGCCAGCACCCGGGCCAGATGCACTCGCTGACGTTCGCCGCCGGACAGCGCCAGGTAACTGCGACCGCTCAAATGCCCGGCATCGGCGGCGCCCAACGCGGCGGCAACAATTTCGTCATCGCGCACCCGACCGCTTTGATAAGGCAAACGCCCCATGCCGACCACTTCCTCGACACGAAAGCCGAAGTCGAGGGTCGACACTTGCGGTAGTACCGCCAATCGCTGCGCTCGCTGGGCACCCGTGCAGTGGCTCAGCTCACGCTCATCGAGCCAGACGCGTCCTTCATCAGGACGCAATTCACCGCACAACGCGCCGAGCAAGGTGCTCTTGCCAGCACCGTTCGGCCCCAGCACACCGAGGACTTCACCCGGCTTGAGTTCCAGTGTGATGTCCGTCAGCACCGTTTTGCTGCCTCGGCGGATCTTCAGGTTTTCTGTGCGCAACATCAGGCACGCCTCCTGAGCAGCAGAATCAGAAAGAACGGCGCGCCAATGAACGCCGTGACAATACCAATCGGCAACTCGGCCGGCGCCAGGGCCAGTCTCGCCACCAGGTCAGCGAACAACAACAGACTCGCCCCCGCCAGCACCGAGGCCGGTAACAGCACCCGATGATCAGGACCGGCCAGCAGCCGCACCAGATGCGGCACCACCAGCCCGACAAACCCGATCATCCCTGCTGCCGCCACCGCCGCGCCGACACCCAGCGCGGTGCAGAACACCAGTTCACGCTTGAGCCCTTCGACATCAATGCCCAGGTGACCGGCCTCCGACTCGCCCAGCAACAATGCATTCAAGGCCTTGGCCCTGCGCGGCAACCACAGCGCCACACCAGCCGTCACCAGCAGCAATGGCCAGAGCCGCGAATAACTGGCGCCGTTGAGGCTGCCCAGGTTCCAGAAAGTCAGCGTGCGCAGGGTCGCATCGTCCGCCAGATAGGTGAACAAACCCACCGCCGAACCGGCCAGCGCCGTTAACGCAATACCGGCCAGCAGCATGGTCGCGACGTTGGTTTGCCCGTTACGCCGGCCGAGTCGATACACCAGCGCGGTCACGCCGAGCCCGCCAAGAAACGCGCACAACGACAAAAGATAAGGCCCGAAGGACTCGGGCAAGCCGCCAAACGCCGAACCACCGACAATCGCAATCGCCGCGCCCAGTGCGGCGCCGCTGGAAACACCGACCAGCCCCGGATCGGCCAATGGGTTGCGAAACAGACCCTGCATTGCCACGCCAGACAAGGCCAGCACACCGCCCACCGCCAAACCGAGCAGGGTTCGCGGCAGGCGAATCTGCCCAAGAATCAGTTCAGCCTGCTCCAGACCGTCCGGGGCAATCGGCACACCGATCAACCGCAGCGCCGCACGCAACGTGTCGAGCAACGGCAAGCTCACCGGCCCCAGCGCCAACGACAGCCAGATCGCCAGCAAACACAGCAGACTCAAGCCAATAAACAGTGTGCGGGGTTTAACCAAAGTGGTCATTGGTCACTCGCGCCGAGATATAAACCGTCAGACAACTTTTTCAGCGCCTCGGGCAACCGCGGTCCGAGCCCGCCCACCAGTAAAGTTGGATCGAGTTCCATCACGCGGCCGTCCTTCGCGGCACGGGTCGAGGACAAGATGGGGTTTTCCTTGAACAATGCTGCGCGGGCCGCATCGCCGGTCAGCGCACGATCGGCGAACACCAGCACTTCAAGGTTCAGGCTGGCCAAGGACTCGTTGGAAAAAGGTTTATAACCGGTATGCGTCGCCAAGTTGTGGCCGCCGGCCTGTTGCAGCAACCAATCGGCGGCGGTGTCCTTGCCGGCGATCATTGGATTGCCGCCCGCATGGCCGAGCAACAACAGCACACCCGGCGATTTCTGTTTGAGCTGCGCCTCGGTGATCCGGAGCTTTTGCTGATCCAGTTTCTGTTGATACGCCAGGAATGCCTGGGTCGCCTGGTCTTCTGCGCCGAGCAACTTGCCCAGATGCTGCAAGTTGCCCTGCAAGGCAGGCAAATCCGGCTGAGCCGAGAACAATTCGACCTGAACACCGGCACTGCGAATCTGCGAAAGCACCGGCGGTGGACCCATTTCTTCGGTGCCGATGAGCATCTGCGGGCGTAAGCTCAAGATGCCTTCCGCCGACAATTGCCGCTGATAGCCAATGCTCGGCAGGGCCTTCAAAGAATCCGGATGCTGACTGGTGGTATCGACGCCCACCAGTTTTGACTCGCCACCCAAGGCACTCACCCACTCCGACAAGGCGCCACCGGCACTCACCCATCGCTGCGGCAGTTCGGCCGCTGCCGCCTGGTGGCTGACGATGAGTCCGACACACAAGGCGACAACGCGGGTACTCAGACGCATAAACGGCTTCCTTAAAGGGTTTTCCCGGGCATCAACCTGACAGGCCAAGTATCCTCGACATCCGGCAAGCGCCCCCATGGGCGGGCGGCCATTTGATAATTGTTTGCATTTGCGCGTCAAGTCCGGACATATCCAGTCACGAACCGCGACACTTGAGGATAGACATGAAGTTTCTTTGCCAGGGCCTGGAGTTGGCCGATGCCAGCAGCCGCGGTTTCGACATCGACGGCCAGAAGCTCTTCGCCGTGCGCCGGGGTGGTCAGGTTTACGTCTACATCAACCGCTGCCCGCACCGTGGCGTCGGCCTGGAATGGAAACCCGACCAGTTCCTGGACCCGAGCAACAGCCTGATCCAGTGCGCCACCCACGGCGCACTGTTTCTGATCGAAGACGGCGAATGCGTCGCCGGCCCGTGCGCCGGGCAATCCCTGACCGCGATCCCCTGCCGCGAAGACGCGCAAGGGATCTGGGTCAACCTTTAACCGTTGAGCAACACCTCGAGACGCCGATCCACCACCATCTCTTCGTGGCTCAGACGCACGCCATAGGCCAGCACCTCGACCCCGCACGCCACGGCCTCACGCAACGCCGCCGCGTAGGCTGCATCGATTTCTTCCGCCGGACGCACGGCGTCGATGCCGCTGAGATTGACGCAATACAACTGCACCGCGCGAATCCCGTCCCGGGCCAGATGCGCCAGTTCCCGCAAATGCTTGGCCCCGCGCTGGGTCACCGCATCGGGAAACGCCGCCACTGGCGTACCGTCAAAGCCCAAAGTGACACTTTTGACTTCCACGTACGCCGGCCCGTTCGGGTAATCGAGACGGAAATCGATGCGGCTGTTTTCCTGCCCATAGGCCACTTCGCGTTTCAGCTCGGTAAAACCGTTCAACTCAGTGATCACGCCGGCACGCAACGCCTCTTCGATCAAGCCATTGGCTCGCCCGGTGTTCACGCAAAACAACCGCCCTTGCGGGGTTTCACCGATTTCCCAGGTGCCGGGTAATTTGCGCTTCGGGTCGTTGGAGCGGCTGAACCAGACCTGCCCGCCCTCGACCTGGCAATTGAGCATCGAGCCGGTGTTCGGGCAGTGAATCGTCAGCAACTCGCCGCTAACGGTTTCGATATCGGCGAGAAAACGCTTGTAACGACGGATCAGACGACCTTCTTCAAGGGGAGGATGAAAACGCATCAGCCTTGCCAGCTCTTCAAGCCGCGAGCGATCCGTTCCACCGCTTCCTGCAAGCGCGGCAGGCTTTGGGTGTAGGCAAACCGCACGTGATGCCCGGCCTGATAACGCCCGAAGTCCAGGCCCGGGGTAATCGCCACGTGCTCGGTTTCGAGGAAGTGTCGGCAGAACGCGAAGGCATCACCGCCGAACTGGCTGATATCGGCGTACAAGTAGAACGCGCCCTCAGGTTCCACGGCGATGCCAAAACCGAGCTCACGCAAGGCCGGCAAGAGGAAGTCGCGACGACGACCGAATTCCGCGCGGCGCTCTTCCAGAATGCTGATGGTCGCCGGTTCGAAGCAGGCCAACGCGGCGTACTGGGCCATGCTCGGGGCGCTGATGTAGAGGTTCTGGGCGAGCTTTTCCAGTTCGCCGACCGCTGCTTGCGGCGCCACCAGCCAACCGAGGCGCCAGCCGGTCATGCCGAAATACTTGGAAAAACTGTTCAGGACAAAGGCGCTGTCATCGACTTCCAGCACGCTGGCCGCGTCGGTGCCGTAGGTCAGGCCGTGGTAGATCTCGTCCACCACCAGATGGCCGTGGCGCTGCTTGATCGCAGCCGACAGCCCGGCCAGCTCATCGCGGGTCAGGATGGTCCCGGTCGGATTGGCCGGCGAAGCCACCAGGGCGCCGACGCTGTCATGGTCCCAATGCCGCGCCACCAGGTCCGGGGTCAGCTGATAACGCACGTCCGGACCGACAGGAACAAGTTGCGCCGCGCCTTCCACCAACCGCAGGAAATGCCGGTTGCACGGGTAGCCCGGGTCCGCCAGCAGCCAGTGTTTGCCTGGGTCGACCAGCAAAGCGCTGGCCAGCAGCAACGCGCCGGAACCGCCCGGCGTCACCAGAATTCGCTGTGGATCGATGTTCAGCCCGTAACGCTGCTGATAAAAGCCCGAAATGGCCTCGCGCAGTTCGGGAATGCCCCGTGCCGCGGTGTAACGGGTCTTGCCCGCCGTCAGCGCGGCCTGGCCGGCCTGGATGATCGGCTCGGCGGTGGTGAAGTCCGGCTCGCCGATTTCCAGGTGGATCACGTCGTGACCGGCAGCCTGCAGTTCATTGGCCCGCGCCAGCAGCGCCATGACATGGAACGGTTCAATCGCACGACTGCGGGCACTGTAGGACTGAGCCATTAGCCTTCCTTCAACGGGTAAAAGAATCGATTCTACCCAACCACTGGAACGAGCGAGAACCTAAAGCGGTCAGAGCCGTTATAACTCTGGCCTGAACGACTCAAGCGTGCGCGCCAGGTTTGACTAAAATCAATATTTGATCAGGTCTCCATCACCACCAGACAAGGCTTTGCAATCATTTGCAAGCACCGCGGGTCACCCCCTCGACATCCGGGAGTAGCGCGGCCCGATTTGATCTGGTAAGTTCGCCCGCTTGCAGCCGCAGGGCCGGCAGGTGTCGGTGATGGAGCAATCCTGCGCAATGGATTACAAGAGTAGAGGCGGTCTATTTCATGTCCACCCAAGCAAAGCAACAACAAAACCAGTCGATCAGCGGCTTCGAACCCTACAAAGAAGTAAAGGGCGAAGAGTACATGGGCAAGCCCATGCGCGCTCACTTCACCAAGATCCTGAATAAGTGGAAACAGGACTTGATGCAGGAAGTCGACCGTACGGTTGATCACATGAAAGACGAAGCGGCCAACTTCCCTGACCCGGCAGATCGTGCCAGCCAGGAAGAAGAATTCAGCCTTGAATTGCGCGCCCGTGATCGTGAGCGCAAGTTGATCAAGAAGATCGACAAAACGCTGCAATTGATCGAAGACGAAGAATATGGCTGGTGCGAGTCCTGCGGCGTCGAGATTGGCGTCAAGCGACTGGAAGCCCGCCCTACCGCCGACATGTGCGTTGACTGCAAGACCCTGGCGGAAATCAAGGAAAAGCAAGTCGGCAAGTAATCTCGACTTGAACGAAAAACGGAGCGTGCGAACGCTCCGTTTTTGTTTCTGAAATTCGGCACAGCACCGAACCCTGTGGATCGCGCACGATCAGACGACGTACCATCGCCCTCATGAATGTCTCTCCCTACATCGGCCGTTTCGCCCCCACGCCCAGCGGCCACTTGCACTTCGGTTCGCTGGTCGCTGCACTCGCTTCGTACCTCGACGCCCGCTCTGTAGGTGGCCGCTGGCTGATGCGCATGGAAGACCTCGACCCACCTCGGGAAGAACCCGGCGCCCAAGCCGCGATCCTCAACGCGCTGGAACGCTATGGCTTCGAGTGGGATGGTGAACTGGTTCGTCAAAGCGACCGGCACGACGCCTATGCCGAAGTGCTCAATCGTCTGTTCAGTCATGGCCTGGCCTACGCTTGCACCTGTTCGCGCAAACAATTGGAGCCGTATCACGGCATCTATCCGGGCCTGTGCCGCAATGCCGGGCATGGCGCTGAAGACGCGGCCATCCGCCTGCGGGTGCCGGAGCTCGAATACCATTTCATCGACCGGGTGCAAGGCGAGTTCCGCCAGCACCTGGGTCGGGATGTCGGCGATTTCGTGATTCGCCGCCGCGACGGGCTCTATGCCTATCAACTGGCCGTGGTGCTCGATGATGCCTGGCAAGGCATCACCGACATCGTGCGCGGCGCCGACTTGCTCGACTCGACACCACGCCAGCTCTACCTGCAAGAACTGCTCGGCTTGCGGCAACCGCGTTACCTGCACGTGCCGCTGATTACTCAGCCGGACGGTAACAAGCTCGGCAAATCCTACCGTTCGCCGCCATTGACCGACGATCAGGCCACGCCACTGTTACTGCGGGCATTACGCGCACTGGGTCAAAATCCGGGCAGCGAACTGGCTTACGCCACGCCTCGGGAAGTACTGAATTGGGGCATCGCCCACTGGGATGCCGCAAAGATCCCGCGCACACTGACCCTGCCCGAAGCGCAACTGCAGTGATGGCACTTGCAGTAGCGCCGCCATCCGTTACCATCGCCGCACGTTTTCGGGCACGCGCCTAAAAAAGAGAGGCCGGGATGTACATCTATCGCTTGGTCCTGCTTTTGGTAGTGGGGATTTATCTGTTCTCCCCGGCCATCATGGATTGGTGGATCGACGCCACTGGCGCCTGGTATCGCCCTTATCTGCTCTGGCTGATTCTGATCGTCGTGACCTTCATCCTGCAGAGCCAAAAAGATGCCGATGAGCTTTAGCCTGACCCAGATGATCCTGATCAGCGCCGCGTACCTGGCGGTGCTGTTCGGCGTCGCCTGGATCAGCGAACGGGGCATGATCCCCCGGGCGATCATTCGCCACCCGCTGACTTACACCCTGTCGCTGGGGGTTTACGCCAGTGCGTGGGCGTTCTACGGCACCGTGGGCCTGGCCTATCAGTACGGCTACGGCTTTCTATCGAGCTACCTCGGGGTGTCCGGCGCATTTTTGCTGGCGCCGGTGTTGCTGTATCCGATCCTGAAGATCACTCGCACCTATCAACTGTCGTCACTGGCGGACTTGTTCGCCTTCCGCTTCCGCAGCACCTGGGCCGGCGCGCTGACGACGATCTTCATGCTGATCGGCGTCCTGCCGTTGCTGGCGTTGCAGATTCAAGCGGTGGCCGACTCCATCGGCATTCTCACTCGCGAACCGGTGCAACACCGCGTGGCCCTGAGTTTCTGCGCACTGATTACCCTGTTCACGATCTTCTTCGGCTCGCGCCACATTGCGACCCGGGAGAAACACGAAGGCCTGGTATTCGCGATTGCCTTCGAGTCGGTGATCAAGCTGATCGCCATCGGCGGCGTTGGCCTTTATGCGTTGTACGGCGTGTTCGACGGCCCGCAACAGCTGGAAGTCTGGCTGCTGCAAAACCAGACCGCCCTCGCCGCCCTGCACACGCCTTTGCAGGAAGGCCCGTGGCGTACGCTGCTTTTGGTGTTCTTCGCTTCGGCGATTGTGATGCCGCACATGTATCACATGACGTTTACCGAAAACCTCAACCCGCGCTCACTGGTCAGTGCGAGCTGGGGCTTGCCGCTGTTCCTGCTGCTGATGAGCCTGGCCGTGCCGCTGATTCTCTGGGCCGGACTGAAACTGGGCGCTACAACGAGCCCGGAATATTTCACCCTCGGAGTCGGCATCGCCGCCAATAACAAGGCCTTGGCGCTATTGGCTTATGTCGGCGGTTTGTCGGCGTCCAGCGGGCTGATCATTGTTACCACCCTGGCGTTGTCCGGGATGGCGCTCAACCATTTGGTGCTGCCGCTGTATCAGCCGCCGGCCGAAGGCAACATCTACCGTTGGCTGAAGTGGACCCGCCGGGCGCTGATTGTCGCGATCATCATGGCCGGCTACGGCTTCTACTTGCTGTTGGGCGCCGAGCAAGACCTGGCCAACCTCGGCATCGTCGCCTTCGTCGCCACTTTGCAATTCCTGCCGGGCGTACTGTCGGTCCTGTACTGGCCGACCGCCAACCGCCGCGGCTTCATCGCCGGTTTGCTGGCGGGGATCCTGGTGTGGATGGTGACCATGCTGATGCCGCTGGTAGGCAATCTGCAGGGTTTCTACATTCCACTGCTGAACATGATCTACGTGCTCGACGACACCAGTTGGCACATGGCGGCGATTGCCTCGCTGGCCGCCAACGTGCTGATGTTTACGCTGATCTCGCTGTTCACCAACGCCAGCCCGGAAGAGGCCAGCGCCGCCGAAGCCTGCGCCGTGGACAACGTCCGTCGCCCGCAACGCCGGGAACTGCACGCCGCTTCGCCACAAGAGTTCGCCACGCAACTGGCCAAACCCCTGGGTGCCAAGGCTGCGCAAAAAGAAGTTGAACAGGCCCTGCGCGATCTCTATTTGCCATTCGACGAACGCCGACCGTACGCCTTGCGTCGTTTGCGCGACCGGATCGAAGCCAACCTTTCCGGCCTGATGGGGCCGAGCGTCGCCCAGGACATGGTCGAAACCTTCCTGCCTTATAAGGCCGGCGGCGAAAACTACGTCACCGAAGACATCCACTTCATTGAAAGCCGTCTCGAGGATTACCACTCGCGCCTCACCGGCCTGGCAGCTGAACTCGATGCCCTGCGCCGCTACCACCGTCAGACCTTGCAGGAACTGCCGATGGGCGTCTGTTCCCTGGCCAAGGATCAAGAGATCCTGATGTGGAACAAAGCCATGGAGGAGTTGACCGGGATTGCCGCGCAGCGCGTGGTCGGTTCGCGCCTGAGCACCATTGGCGATCCGTGGAAAGAATTGCTGCAAGGCTTCATCAACCTGCCAGACGAACACTTGCACAAACAGCACCTGGCACTCGATGGCCAGACCCGCTGGCTGAACCTGCACAAAGCGGCGATCGACGAACCGCTGGCACCGGGCAACAGTGGCCTGGTGCTGCTGGTGGAAGATTTGACCGAAACCCAGATGCTTGAAGACAAACTGGTCCATTCTGAGCGGCTGGCGAGCATTGGCCGACTGGCGGCCGGGGTGGCCCATGAAATCGGCAACCCGATCACCGGTATCGCCTGCCTGGCGCAGAACCTGCGCGAAGAGCGCGAAGAAGACGCCGAACTGACGGAAATCAGCGGGCAGATTCTGGAGCAGACCAAACGCGTGTCGCGCATCGTCCAGTCGTTGATGAGCTTCGCCCACGCGGGTAGCCATCAGCACAGCGACGAGCCCGTCTGTCTGGCGGAAGTCGCGCAGGATGCCATCGGCCTGCTGGCCCTGAACCGGCGCAATTTCGAAGTCCAGTTCTACAACCTGTGCGACCCCGATCACTGGGTCGAAGGCGATCCCCAGCGGCTCGCCCAGGTGTTGATCAACCTGCTCTCAAACGCCCGCGACGCCTCGCCGCCACACAGCGCGGTACGGGTCAAAAGCGAAGCCGGCGAACACACGGTCGATCTGATCGTGGAAGACGAAGGCAGCGGTATTCCGAAGAACATCATGGATAGATTGTTCGAACCTTTCTTCACCACCAAGGATCCTGGCGAAGGCACCGGTCTGGGCCTTGCACTGGTCTATTCCATCGTTGAAGAGCATTATGGACAAATCACCATCGACAGCCCGGCTGATGTTCAAAGCCAACGCGGCACCCGTATTCGGGTGACTTTGCCGCGTCATGTCGAAGCGACGTCCGCTGTGAACTGAGACCGTCGAGAGTATCGAATCAATGCCGCACATTTTGATCGTCGAAGACGAAACAATTATCCGCTCCGCCTTGCGCCGCCTGCTGGAACGTAATCAGTACCAGGTCAGCGAAGCCGGATCCGTGCAGGAAGCACAAGAGCGTTTCAGCATTCCCACGTTTGACCTGATCGTCAGTGACCTGCGCCTGCCTGGCGCACCGGGCACTGAACTGATCAAGCTCGGTCAGGGCACTCCGGTGCTGATCATGACCAGTTACGCCAGCCTGCGTTCGGCCGTCGATTCCATGAAGATGGGCGCGGTGGACTACATCGCCAAGCCTTTCGATCACGACGAAATGCTCCAGGCTGTTGCGCGCATCCTGCGTGATCGCCAGTCGGCGCCAGCCGCGGGTGAACCGGTGGTCGGCAAAGCCGCCAACGGTGCCGCGAAACCGGGCGTCGATAACAGCAACGGCGAGATCGGCATCATCGGCTCCTGCCCACCGATGCAGGACCTGTACAGCAAGATCCGCAAAGTCGCGCCCACCGATTCCAACGTCCTGATCCAGGGCGAGTCCGGCACCGGTAAAGAACTGGTGGCTCGCGCCCTGCACAACCTCTCCAAACGCGCCAAGGCACCGATGATTTCGGTGAACTGCGCCGCCATTCCGGAAAGCCTGATCGAGTCCGAGCTGTTCGGCCACGAAAAAGGTGCGTTCACTGGCGCCAGCGCCGGGCGTGCCGGGCTGGTCGAAGCGGCGGACGGCGGTACCTTGTTCCTCGATGAAATCGGCGAACTGCCACTCGAAGCCCAGGCTCGCTTGTTGCGCGTGCTACAGGAAGGCGAAATTCGCCGGGTCGGTTCGGTGCAATCGCAGAAAGTCGATGTACGCCTGATTGCCGCGACTCACCGGGACCTCAAGAGCCTGGCGAAAATCGGCCAGTTCCGTGAAGACCTTTATTACCGTCTCCACGTGATTGCATTGAAACTGCCGGCCCTGCGCGAGCGCGGTGCCGACGTCAACGAAATCGCCAATGCGTTCCTGGCGCGGCAGAGCGCGCGGGTCAACCGCACCGATCTGAAGTTTGCCCCGGATGCCGAGCAGGCGATTCGTCATTACACCTGGCCGGGTAACGTCCGCGAGCTGGAAAATGCTGTCGAACGTGCGGTGATTCTGTGCGAGAGCCCGGAAATCTCCGCCGAGTTGCTGGGCATCGACATCGAACTGAGCGATCTGGACGACGACGATTTCATCGGCCTGGCCCCGCAGGGCAGCGCCGCTAACGCCAGCCACGAGCCGACCGAAGACCTGTCACTGGAAGACTACTTCCAGCACTTCGTCCTCGAGCATCAGGACCACATGACCGAAACCGAACTGGCCCGCAAGCTCGGGGTCAGCCGCAAGTGCCTGTGGGAACGCCGTCAACGCCTGGGCATTCCACGGCGCAAGACCGGGGTGGCCAGCGAGAGCTGAACGTCACCTGTCAGGTGTGCGGGTAACACGTGACATTGTGAAAAAACTGTTACCGCAGCTTTTTCACGTAACAGAAGCCGGGGCTTACGGTAACGAAGCCCCGGTTTTTTTTGGCCCTGAAAAACCTCACCAAGCAGCCTAACCCCTTGTTTTGCTAGGCTTCGCAAAAGTTGGCACGCACCCTGCTATATGTTTAGTACAAGAACAATAACAAGCAATGCACAAGACAATAAAAATAAGACGAATCGACTCACGCACAATAAAAACAAGACGGCGAGAGGCGCAGCTAACTGATTCTTTTGGAGAGGCGTTGTATTTGGGGCGTGCCCCACGACCAGGCCGAGAACAACAAAAACTGTCCTAAGACAGAGCCTGAACTGGTTGGATCGCAAGATCACTGCAACACAGCGACCAAAGCAATCCGTTTGCTCTTGGCTCCCGATTGGGAGGGTCATGAAGGAAAATCTTCATGACGAGGGCACTTAACAAAAACAAAAAGCCCGAAACCAATAATAAAAATAGAGCATGCAACTACTTCTTGGGGAGCTTCGGCTCCCCTTGTAGTTTCTGCGATTCCTGAAAAGCCCACGCCAGAGCCTTCGCTTCAAGGCCTCGGAGCAATCCTCATCAGGCTGGCGCAGCTTCCTACACCATCCCCCGACTAAATGCTAGAATCCCGGCCCATCATGCGGTCATTCTTCGTTATGGCCGAACATTCCTTCAAACAGTGCATCCCATGCTGAAGAAGTTGTTCCAGTCATTCCGTTCTCCCAAGCGTCATACGCAACACATCCGTAGTACGCCTGAAGTGCTCAACAGCGGCCAACATTCGCTGCAGAAGGCACAATTCAGCCGTTACGCGGTGAACATCGTCGAACGCCTGCAGAACGCCGGTTATCAGGCTTACCTGGTCGGCGGCTGTGTGCGTGACATGTTGCTCGGCATCACGCCAAAAGATTTCGACGTCGCCACCAGCGCCACTCCTGAACAGGTACGTGCCGAATTCCGCAATGCGCGGATCATCGGTCGTCGCTTCAAACTGGTGCACATCCACTTTGGTCGCGAAATCATTGAAGTCGCGACGTTCCGCGCCAATCACCCGCAAAACGATGAGGAGGAAGACAGCAACCAGTCCTCCCGCAACGAGAGCGGGCGCATTCTGCGCGACAACGTCTACGGCACTCTGGAAGAAGACGCGCAACGCCGCGACTTCACCATCAACGCGCTGTATTACGATCCGGTCAGCGAACGCATTCTCGACTACGCCAACGGCGTACACGACATCCGCAATCACCTGATCCGCCTGATCGGCGACCCACAGCAACGCTACCAGGAAGACCCGGTACGGATGCTGCGGGCCGTGCGTTTTGCCGCCAAGCTGAATTTCGGTATCGAAAAACACAGCGCCGCGCCGATCCGCGATCTGGCACCGATGCTGCGCGAGATTCCGTCGGCCCGTCTGTTCGAAGAAGTGCTCAAGCTGTTCCTCTCCGGCCACGCCGCGGACACCTTTGAGATGCTGGTCGACTTGCAGTTGTTCGATCCACTGTTCCCGGCCAGCGCCGAAGCCTTGGAATACAACCCGACGTACACCCACACGTTGATCAGTGAAGCACTGATCAACACCGACCTGCGGATCAAGCAGAACAAACCGGTAACCCCGGCGTTCCTGTTTGCTGCACTGCTGTGGCCGGCCCTGCCGGGTCGTGTACTGCGTCTGCAAGAGCGCGGCATGCCGCCGATACCGGCGATGCAGGAAGCGGCTCACGAGTTGATTGCCGAACAGTGCCAGCGCATTGCGATTCCAAAACGCTTCACCATGCCGATCCGCGAGATCTGGGACATGCAGGAGCGTCTGCCACGCCGTAGCGGCAAGCGCGCCGACCTGTTGCTGGACAACCCGCGATTCCGCGCCGGTTACGACTTCCTGCTGCTGCGTGAAAGCGCTGGCGAGCAGACCGACGGCCTGGGCGAATGGTGGACGGATTATCAGGACGCTAACGACAGCGAACGTCGCGACATGATCCGTGACCTGAGCGGCAAGGATGACGGCACCGGTGCGCCACGCAAGCGTCGTCGCAGCGGCGGCGCCAAGCGCAAACGCGCGGCCGGCGCTCCGAGCACCACGAGCGAGTAATCCATGGAACGCATCTACATCGGCATGGGCAGCAATCTAGCTGACCCCGCCGAACAATTGCGCAGCGCCGTCGAAGCGCTGGCGCAGTTGCCGCAGACCGAACTGGTCGGGGTTTCCGCGTTTTATCAAAGCGACTCATTGCTGCCCGGCCAACCGCGCTACATCAACGCGGTTGCCGCGCTGCACAGCACGCTCGCGCCGCTGGAGCTGCTCGATGCGCTGCAAGCCATCGAGAATGGCCAGGGTCGCGAACGTCTTGAACGTTGGGGGCCACGCACGCTGGATCTCGACATCGTGCTGTTCGGCGATCGCCTGATCGACGAACCTCGCCTCAAAGTCCCCCACTACCACCTGCAAGAGCGAGCCTTCGTCCTGTATCCACTGGCCGAACTGGCGCCTGCGGATCTGCGGTTGGCGGATGGCCGCGCGCTGACCGAGTTGCTGGCGGCGTGCCCGTTTGTCGGGCTGGAACGCCTCTCCAAAAACTGACGAAAAATACCCTGTGGGAGCGGGCTTGCTCGCGAATGCGGTGTGTCATTCAGCATCTATGTTGACTGACCCACCGTATTCGCGAGCAAGCCCGCTCCCACATTGGTTTTGTGTTGTTCATGAGATTCGCGGCGCACCCGCGCTAGCTGAATCGCATCAGTTACCCCGGTAACACCCCAACCGTAACAACGCGGTAACACACACAATTGACTTCCCGAGTCCTCCTCACGACTATAGGCGTCCCGCTGCCGCCAACGCGGCGCTAAAGGGCGCAATCCAGGCCTTATAAGCACGACAAAAGACCGTGCGCCTGAGTAAATGAAGAATCACGCGCGTTACTCGCAGTAGTTTCCATAGCGCCTGAACGAGGATTTTTTACATGCCAGCCATCACCCTGACCACGCTCCAGAGCCTCAAGCAGAAAGGTGAAAAAATCACCATGCTGACCTGCTATGACGCGACCTTCGCCCACGCCTGCAACGAGGCCGGTGTTGAAGTGCTGCTGGTGGGCGACTCCCTCGGCATGGTTTTGCAAGGTCACGACAGCACCCTGCCGGTGACCACTGCGGAAATGGCCTACCACGTGGCCGCCGTCAAACGCGGTAACTCCGACGCCCTGATCCTCGCCGACCTGCCGTTCATGGCCAACGCCACTCTTGAACAAACCATGATCAACAGCGCCACGCTGATGCAGGCCGGCGCCCACATGATCAAGGTCGAAGGTGCCTTGTGGCTGGCGGACTCCATCCGCCTGCTCGCCGAGCGCGGTGTGCCGGTGTGCGCCCACATGGGTCTGACCCCGCAGGCGGTGAACATCCTGGGCGGTTACAAAGTCCAGGGCCGCAGCGAGAACCAGGCACGGCAGATGCGTGCTGACGCCATCGCACTGGAGCAGGCCGGCGCCGCCATGCTGTTGCTTGAATGTGTACCGAGCGAACTGGCCCAGGAAATCACCCAAGCCGTGGGTATTCCGGTGATCGGTATCGGCGCCGGTAGCGCCACCGATGGCCAGGTACTGGTACTGCACGACATGCTGGGCCTGTCCATCACTGGCCGCGTGCCGAAGTTCGTAAAGAACTTCATGGCCGGTCAAGTCAGCATTCAAGCGGCGCTGAGCGCTTACGTCACTGAAGTCAAGGCGACGACTTTCCCTGGCATCGAACATGGATTCTCTGCATGAACACCGTAAAAACCGTCCGCGAACTGCGGGCCGCCGTGGCCCGTGCCCGCGGTGAAGGCAAGCGCATCGCCTTCGTACCGACCATGGGCAACCTGCACAGCGGTCACGTCGCACTGATTACCAAAGCCTCCCAACGGGCGGACTTCGTGGTCGCGAGCATTTTTGTCAACCCGCTGCAATTCGGCGCTGGCGAAGACCTCGACAAGTACCCACGCACGTTGACGGCCGATCAGGAAAAACTGCTCCAGGCCGGCTGCCACCTGCTGTTCGCCCCAACCGTCGAAGAAATGTACCCCGACGGCATGGCCGGCCAGACCCGTGTCAGCGTTCCGCAACTGTCCGAAGGCTTGTGCGGCGCCAGCCGTCCTGGGCACTTCGAGGGCGTGGCGACGGTGGTCAGCAAACTGTTCAACATGGTTCAGCCGGACCTGGCGATCTTCGGCCAGAAAGACTTCCAGCAACTGGCGGTGATTCGCGCGCTGGTGCACGACTTGAACATGCCGATCCAGATCATCGGCGAGCCGACCGTAAGGGCTGCCGATGGCCTGGCCCTGTCGTCGCGCAATGGCTTTCTCAATGAAGAACAGCGAGCGATTGCGCCAGTGGTGTATCGCACGCTGTCGTCGATGGCCGACGCCATTAAACAGGGTGATCGCGATTACCCGGCGCTGATCGACTCGCAGATTAAACAGCTCGAAGCGGCTGGCTTGCGGGCCGATTACCTGGAAATCCGCCATGCGCTGACCTTGCGTCAGGCCACTGCGCAAGATCGGGATCTGGTGATTCTGGTGGCGGCGTTCCTCGGGACTACGCGGTTGATCGACAACCTGCACCTGAACCTCGACGCGCCAGCCTAAACACCGCAATACCCCTGTGGGAGCGGGCTCGCTCGCGAATGCGCTGGGTCATTCAGCATTGATGTTGGCTGACCCAGCGCATTCGCGAGCAAGCCCGCTCCCACATCTATGGTTCCCCCCTTTTCTGCAATACTGTTTTTGATGATGTGTTTGGCTTGCTTTCATCTATCCGGCGTCTGA
>Ga0209862_1000159_pt1 | contig 25348 bp, 21 predicted proteins | sample OrgsoiDNA_201061_FD_185809 | JGI IMG/M metagenome (GOLD analysis project Ga0209862, IMG submission 185809) | Permafrost soil microbial communities from the Arctic, to analyse light accelerated degradation of dissolved organic matter (DOM) -... | ecosystem: Environmental > Terrestrial > Soil >... | reverse complement strand
GCGCGGCGGCGTTGTCCCACACGGCTTGATCTTGGCCAAGCTGTTGGTCCGCCAGCGTCGGAAAATCCAGAAAGGGCGTCTTTTTGGCAGCCGAAACAGACATGGGGCTTTCTTGCGCCATGTTTGCGGCCGACACCGCAGGTTGCGCCGTGTCTTCTTGGAGAGCCTGTTGCGCAACGGAAGAAGGCGAGCTCATCAATGCATTCCAGTTTCAAGGCCCACGTCGCGGCCATATAATTGTCGATTCAGCGGGCGGCGAAAGCGCTGCGCTATTTTTGGGGGATTTTTGGCTCGACAAACACCGCGCCTCCCACCCCACGAACATACCTCACAATTTTGCGGTTTTTGAACTTTTTTGTCGGGGCGCGCTCGCCGTCTGCCCCTTTTTCTTGTTTTAAGTGATAAAATCGCCGGATTGGCTGGAATTTTTCATTTTGACCTTCTTCCTCGTTTTCGGCCGCCTTTTTCCGCTCAGGACTCCATGCCCGACGTCTCGCTTGCTCGCTCCCGGCCCTTCGCGACCAACGCCGTTGGCGCGCAAACGCCGCCGATCGCTCGTTTTTTCACGCCGAGCAAAGAGCTCGCCACCTATCCCGCGCGCGCGATCGCTCTGGCGGATGAGTTCGCGCGCCTGGCGCCGCAATTGGCCTGGATATGCTCTCTTTTCCGCGAATGCATGGCCAAGGGCGAAAAACCCGCAGGATCGGAAGACGATTTGCCGCCGAGCCGATTGGGCATCACGGTGGCGGAGCGGTTCGTGATTTTGCATTTCGCGCAACCCCGCGATCACAGGCCGTCCACGGTTGAAAATCGGGCGTTCGGCGGCGACACGGTCTTTTTCGCGTCCCTTGTCGCCCAAATGGGCGAGTGGCCCCGCGATGGCGTCAGCCTCGCGCATGACTGCGCGCTGGCGTTGGCTCGCTTGGAGGCCAAAACGCGCGCGGCGGCGCAGGCCGCCCTGGACTGGCGCCCCGGCGCGCCTCCCCCTGAATGGAACGCCGCGCAGGCGAAAGCGCATTTTCGCCGCGACGGGGAGAAGCTTTTGAAGGAGGCGATTCCGGCAATTGGATTCGTCGCGCGCAAGCACTCGGCCAACGTGTGGGCTCGCGGCCAAACTCTGGAATTGGACGCTCCGGCCAGCGTTCGCTCGTTGGCGGATCCAGAGCCAGAAGTCGAGCAAATCACGCATAATTTGATGGCGTTGAAATTATTGGGCGCCAAAAGCCTCGCGCGCGTGGAATCGGGCCTTTTGGCCGACGAATTCGCGAACAAAATTCGAGCCGCCGACACCGCGGCCGAAGCGGCCCGCGCTCACGGGGCCCGCTCCCCGTCTCGCCTTTGACCCCGGAGACGCCATGACGCAAAACTCCAACGCAACGCATGCCACGGCCAAGGCGCCGTCAAGCGGCGTCGAGGCTCAGCCGCTCCGCGCGCCTGCGTCGCTCATCGCGGACGACGCGCTTTGGGCGCGAGTCGAGCAGGACAAAGACCGTGTTTTTCGGGCTTTGGATCCGCGCCGGCGCGGACTTTCGGTCTTCGGCGATTTTTCTGAGCTGTCTTCGGAGTCCTCCGGCGGCCACACGGGCAGCTGGAGCTCGGAGCGCAACGCGGACGTCCAGGGCTTGCGCGTCGGCGGCCATGACGTCCTTGCGTCGTTTGATCCGGTCGCAGGCCAAAAAACATGGTTTTTGTGGGCGGTCCACACCGACGGCGACAGCTTTGGCGAAGAGGGCGGGCTTTTTTGCCCCATCGCCGTGTTTCAGACGGAGCGCGCGGGGCGGCTCGCGCAAGCGACCTTGAAGCTTCACAGCCAATGGAGCTCGGGGCATCAAATTTATCCGCGCGACAGCGAGCGCGTCGGCATTTTTGACGACGAAGGCCGCTCCATGTTCGTGGACGCGCCTTGGAACGGGGCGTTTTCTCGGCTGCAAGCCTTGGAGCTTCGCCCTTTCATCCTTTTGGCTCCCTAAGCGGGAGGGGCGTTGACATCCTCCCCGCCCTAAAGGACGAGGTTTTTCGCGGCATTTGATAAAAAGCGGCCGCGCTCTTCGCGCTCGCCAAAAACACCGAAAATCCTCTCGGCGAGCCTCCCGCGGGCTTTTTATGCCCAGAAAACCCCAACAATCCACCGCTGAGACGGCCGCGGTGCCTTCTGACCCGCCGTGCCGTTGCCTTTTTCCTCGGACGCGATCAACCTAGGCGAAACCCGCAGGCCTAAGCGGCTTCGGATTGCGCTCGGAATCCTCGATTTCCCGCCCCGTTCGTTTTTTCGACCCAGGAGCCCGTCATGACTTCTCTCCGAAACACTGAACCCACTCTGGCTTTGGCGGCTGAGCCGGCCTATTCCGCGGGCGACGTTGTCGTCGTCGCGCCGGCCGCCACCCGGGCCAAATCGGCGCCTGAATCCCAAGCGCGCTGGGCCATTGAAGATTTGAACTTGAATTCGGTGGATTTGAATCTCGCCGCGGCCGATGACGACCTGGCTTGCCTGGTGTGCGCCGCGAGCTTCGTGGAGAGCGGTTCGGCGCTATATGCGGCGAACCTGGCCGAGCATTTCTCTGATGACGAGAACATCGTGCGCTGGCTGGATGAGCGCTGGGAGTCGGATGAGTTGCGGCACGGGCGAGCTTTGCGCGCTTATTTGGAAAAGGCGTGGCCCTCTTTCGACTGGCAACCCGCTTTTGATTCCTTCATCGGCGAATATTCCAAGTTGTGCTCCACAGAGCTCTTGGAGCCTTCCCGGGCGCTGGAAATGGCCGCTCGCTGCGTGGTCGAAATGGGCACCAGCACGCTGTATCGCTCCATTTCCGAACAAGCCCAAGAGCCTGTTTTGAAGCGTTTGGCGTGGGAAATCGCCCAGGACGAGACACTGCACTACAAAAACTTCTTGGCCTACTTCAAGCAACGCAACGCGGACGAAGGCCGAGGCCGCTGGGCGGTGTGCGGAGCGCTCATTCGACGCGCGTGGGAATTGCGAGCCGACGACGCGGACATCGCCTTGCGGCATGTGTTCGCCCATCGGCATCCGGAGTGGACGCCCGAAGACATCAAGGCCGCGCGCAAGCGAGTGAATCTCGTCGCTCGCCGCAAACTGCCGATTCAATTGGCGTCCAAGATGCTTTTGAAGCCTTTGGATCTGCCCCCCGCGGCGCAACGTTGGATCGAGCCCATGCTCACGCGCGCCACGCAAATCGCGGTTTCCCGTTTTTGAGATGCTCCGCGGAGCCCCAAAGACGCTGTTTTCAGCCAAAGCCGGAAAATCCGGCTCCATTTTCCTGTTGACTTCCATTCAGCGCGCAGGCAAAATCGTTCGTGCGGTGTTGGAACGCGCGGCCCCTGCTTGTTGAATCGCTGGCCTGCGCGAGGGGTTCGAATCCCCTCGCCGAAACCGCGCCTCCCCTTCTTTTGAGTCCGCCATGACTGCGTTGATCCTTTCGCCTCGCGCCCTGCCCCCTCGCCCTGCCCTTGCGGCTGGCGCGGACGCGCGCTCGGCGACAGCGCGGCGCTCATCAGGGCAGCCCTCGCTCGCTCTCCCCCGTCGCGCCGCAGCGCGATTTATCAGCGCCCAATAAGGCGCTCAAAAGTCCATTTTCTCCCGCTTTTGTCGCCCAGGCGCTCCTCCGCCCCAGGGAAACACGCGAGCCGCAAGGCTCGCGCTCGACAATCGCAGCGACGCGCCCACCGCCCTCATTGAACGGGTCGGGCGCGCATGGAGAGCCATCATGGAACAGAATCACGCCCGCGCGACGGGCCAACGGGCCCCGAGCCCAGATCACGCGAAAAACGATGCCCAAGGCCGGCGCCACGGCCCTGGCGGAACCCCCTCGTCCGAAGGGCGCGAGGGCGGTCTCGACCTACGCGCAACCTCCTCTCGCCGCGTCGTCTCGCCGCAGGAGCTTTCGCGGGCGCTCGCCCTGCCGGACCTAAGCGACTTGTCCGCGGATCGGCCGCACGCAGTGGCCCTGGCGGCCCAAAGCGCCCTGCGGGGCTTGGCGGCGCGAGGCTGGCCGCAAGCCTCGATTGAGCGCGGAGAGCGCGTGGTCGAGGCGCGCGACAACTACGCCTTGCTGGGCTATGCGCCGGACGAAATCACCTTGGGCAGCGCCCACACGCGTTGGGTTTCGGACACGCGCCTTTTGCGCACGCAGACGACGAGCCTGATCCCCGGCGCCCTGGCGCGCGCCGCGGCCCGTCGAAAATCTGGGGAACGCTTGCTGATCGCGGCGCCCGGCATCACTTATCGGCGAGACGTTCGCGACCGCTGGCACTGCGCGGAGCCCCACCAAATGGACTTGTGGCTGCTGTGCGACGCGCAGGAGGCCACGGACGCCCTTCTGCGCCAATGGATCGCGGACACGCTAGAGAGCGGACTGCCCGGACAGGCGTGGAGCCTGGCGGACAGTCCGCATCATTACACAGAGGGCGGCCAAGAGCTCAACGTCCAGACCCCCTCGGGCCCCGTCGAGCTCTTGGAGTGCGGCCGAATCGCGCGCTCGTTGTTGGAGCGGCTGGGAATTGACTCCTCGGCCCACGGAGGGTTGGCGCTGGGCGTCGGGCTCGATCGGCTGGCCATGTTGCGCAAGGGCATTCCGGACATTCGCCTTCTGCGTTCGGACGACCCGCGCGCGGCCAAGCAAATGTTGGACTTGAAGCCCTGGCGAACCGTGTCCAACCAGCCTGCGGCCAAGCGCGACTTGTCCCTGGCCGTGAGCCCCGGCTTGAGCGAGGAGGCGTTGACTGAGCGTTTGCTGGCGGCCGCCGGCGACCAAGCCCCGTGGGTGGAATCCATGGCCGTGGCCGGCCGCTGGGCCGAAGGAGAAGTCCCCGCGATCGCCGCGGAGCGCTTGGGGCTTTTGCCCGGGCAGGAGAACGTCTTGTTGCGCGTGGAGTTGCGCGATTGGGCTCGCTCCATCCCCAAGCCCGAAGCCAACGCCCTTTACTCCCGGCTGCAAGAAGCCTTGCACGAGGGCGTTCCGGGGGGCGGCTACAAGCTGCGGCAGGCGCCTTTGGCCACAAACGATGGCTGACCCAAGCCAAAAAGCCGCCAGCCTCAAAGCCGGCGGCTTTTTCCTTGGCCTCGTCCCCGGCTCTTTTGTTTGCCGTCGCCCGACTCGCTTGCCGCCCCGCTTGCGTCGCTCTCCTCGCTCGCCCTTTTCGCGGCGGATGATTGAGCGCCGGCCGCGGCTTGCGCCAACTGCGCGCGTTCGCACGCGGCCAAAAACGCGCGCAGCAAGTCTTGGCGGACGCTTTCCCCGTGCCAGGACAAGACCGCCAAAGACGCCCACGAGGCAGGCAAGGTTTTTGGATCGGCGTTTTTTGCCCATTCCAAAGCCATTCCAGGGACGGCGCAAACCAAAGCCAAATTCATCAGGCTCTCCTCCTCCCCCGCCGGCACAGCCCGCGGGTCAAAAGACTTCGCCGTTTGCATCCACTCCCAAAATTGCTTGGCGAGCTCTTCGGAGCGCTCTTGAACGCCGTGCAAAAGCCACAACGCCAAGGGACGCCGGTTTTGCCGAGATCCGCCCGGCTCGCTGCCGGAGGCCGCGCTCATGATCCAAGAGAACACTTCGTCGGCGCTCGCGTTGCCGTGTGATTTGAGCTGCATGGCGTGATGCATCGCGAAATCGCAGAACACGGCAAGCCGCTCTTCCAGGCCGCCCAGGCCGCCCTCATAGCCCTCCGCGTCAACCCACCACTTGTCGACGATCGCGCCGCCAATCCCCTCCATGGCGCCTTGCGCCGCCCAACCCGCGGCTTCGCTTTCCCAAGGGGCCTTGGCGCGGGGCGGAGCTCCCTTGGCGTCTGCGGGGGAGGCCGGGGAGTCCGCGCCGCGGCTCGTCGGCGACGCCGCCGCATGCGGAGCATCCTCTGGCGCATTCGAAAAAGGCGCCATAAACAATCGGCCCTCGCTGTCGCCCCGCGCCGTCGCGCCGCCAGGCAAATTTTCGCGTTCTCCGGAGCCATGGCTCGCTCGCGGCTCTTTGAAAAGGCTGGATTGTTGGCCCTCGGCGCCTGCTTGCTGATCTTTTGCGGGCGACACGATTTCGCTGAGCTCCACGCGCGTTTTGATCGCTTGCGCCAAATGCAGCAACGCGCCCCAGTGCGGGCGCGAAGCGTCCCGAAAGGACGCGGTGTCGCCGCTGATGGACACCACCAAGGCGTCGACCCATGTGGCCTCAGTTTTCCCCTCATGCGTTTGGCTGGCCCACTCGACGGCCAAGTCTAGGCACCCCACGCGAATGAGCTCCTCCAAAAGAGAAACCGGCTGCGCTTGCTCGCATTGGGCCGGATGTTCAGAAAAATTGGACAAAGCCACCGCGGGCGGCCCTCCTCGAAGGCCGTCTTCGGAGAGAGGGCCTGCGGGTTTCCACGGATCAAAGCGATTCGATCGCAACGCGAGGCGCGCGGCCCACTTCAAGGAGTCGCGCGGCGTCGCGGGATTCTTTATCGCGTCCCACAGCAAGGGCGCCTTCACGGCCACCAGCCCGCCCGCTTCCGATTGCCAGCTCCACACCGCGTTTGACGGATCCGCCAGAGCCTCCGCCACGGCCGCCTCGCCCAACTCTCCGCATTCGATGGCCCAGCGCAAAGCCTCCAGGGTCGGGCACCCGAAATTGTCCGCAGTCCTGTTGTGGCGAGTGACTTTGCGCTCGACGTCCAGGGAGGCTTTCAGCGCGATATTCTGCGCGCGCTTGATGTCTTTTTCGCTGGCGGCTTGCGAGCTCATTGCAGTGTCCCCGGAAAGGCTGCGGTTTGGGCGCCGAAAACGCTCGCCCCGCCGTCTTTTTCGCGGATTTTTCGGCTTTTGTAAAGGGGCCGAGCCAACAACGTGAAACAACGGCGACGCGGCTCTTCTCGCGACGGCTTGCGCTTTCTTCGCCCAAACGCCGCCAACGCCGGCCACTGGCGCCCCCGCGCGGCTTTCAGACGCGCAACGCGCTCCGGCGAAGCGGGATTGCGGCGGCGTTTGTGGCCAGGGCCAACTGAGCGCGCTCTTCGCGCGCGACTAATTTCGCGAGGGCCAAAACGCGCGCGTCGTCTTTCTCATGGCTCCCTCCGTTGGCGGGCCACGTCCCCAAAGCCAATCCCAGCCAGGCGGAGTCAAACGCCTCTTCAGGAACCAAGTCGATCCAGGCCGCGGTCGCCTTGAAGTCTTGGCACAGAATGGCCCATTCCATCAAAGACGCCTCCTCCTCGACGGCGCAAGGCAAGTGGGCAAGCGTTCCTGGCGACTCCGACATTTGCCAACTTTTCCAATCTCGCGGGGCAATTCCGGACAGCGTGAGGGTTGGGGCAAACGCCTCGTTGCCCGTCGCGAGCGCTTGGTGCGCGCTTTGGCTCAATCCCACGCAGGCCAGGGACGCCGCCATCAAGGGCCATGCCGATCGCTCCCCGCCCCAGCAGCCCGCCGAGGCCGACGAAATCGACCAGGCAAGCGCCTGCTCGCGCGAAACGATTTTGGCCTCGATCAAGGCCGCGATTCCATGCGCGGCTTCCCGCATCGTGTCGGTGGTCTGTCCGGCTCCATGCCACCGCGCGACAAGCCCGCTTCCTATTCGCGCCAACGCCCCATGGTCGACGGTCGACGCGCGCGGCTCGACAGGTTTTTTCTGGGCAGGCTCTCGCCGCGTGTTTTTTCTCAAATGGGGCATCTCAAATCCTCTTTGCCATTGCATGGACAACGGGCCGCTCATTGCCCGCGGTTTCTTTCGCTCTCGCCTCCTCGCCCTCTTCGCACGCGACGGCCAAGGCTTGCGCCTCCGCGTTCAGCGCGGTTTGTCGCCGCAAAACCGCCTCCATTTCACTGGCCGCGTCTATGTCTTCCCATTCCGCGCGCACGATGTAAGAATTCCTCGCCACGCGCGCCAGCAAGTCCCAATGCGAGGGCCATTCTGCGCCCGGAATCCTTTCGATGGCCGCTCGCGCCTGCCGCCCACGGCCTTTGGCCAGCAGAATGTCAATCCAAGACAAAGGCCCTTGACGCGTTGCGATCAAGGCCATTGGGTTGAACGCATTGTTGTCAGCCATCGCTTCTTGGCAAAGCCTGGCCCATTCAAACACATCATTGCCCTCTGAATCCTGCGGGCAGGAGGTTCGGAGCCAAATGGCGAGCTCGCATTCCGGCTCAAAACCCGCTGCGCGCTCGGCGCTCGACATTTTTTTTGAGCGAGTGGCCCAATCCCACAAAGCCCGCGCCGAAATCATGCCGCTGGCGAGCCAATCGTGCGTGAGCAAACGCAATGCCCTCTCGGAGACGCCCTCTCTTTGCCGCACCGCCCTGACCGCGGCGTCGATTCGGGCAAATTCAGCTTCTTGCTGGCCTTTCTCATCAGCGTTCAGATCGGAACGCGCGCCATCGCGGCCTTTTTTTGCGTTTTGCAAGGAAAGCTCCTGAGATTCAATGTGGCAGGGCGTTTGTGGGTTGTCCGCTCAAACGCGCGGCGGCAAGGCGCGCACGATCGCGGGCGGCACGGTGAAAACGGCTCCCGACCGGGGCGCATACTCGCCCGGCGCGCGAACGGCCTCCGTCAGCTTTTGGCGCTCGACGGCGCGGTTCACGGCTGAAACAAAAGCCAGGCGCGCCGCGACTTGCGCCGGGTCATCGCTTCGGGGAAACGCCAACGCCACGGCGGCCCAATCCGGATTCACTTTCGCCGGCCGCATGGCGGCGATCCACCGCGCCGCGCGCTCAATTTGGCGGGCGTCGCCTCGCAGCGCTTGCTGGACCAGAGGCACCACGGCGCCCGGCAAAGGGGCGGACGGATCAAATCCGCGAGCGCTTTCCAGCCATGACCAAAGCTCGTCCTCTCGCTCCTGCGTTTCGTAGAGTTGCGCGGGCCGCAGATAGAAATGGAAATTCGAGCACGCCAAGTTTTCGATCAAGGACTCATGCACGATCTCGTCATGGTTGTCCTCTTTTCGCGCCATCATTCTTATTTTCACGGTTTTCGCCCAAGCCCAAGCTTGATCGGCGGTCGCCGCCTTTTGCGTCCTCAGCTCATTGAGTTTTTCCAGCGCGATCACCAAGGGGCCGAACGTTTTTTTTTGCGCGGTGTTTCCATTGCGGGTCATGCCCCACTGCTCGATCAAAAAATCTCCGTTTTCAGCCAAAAATGAGCCAAAAAGGTCCGCGCGGCCCAGCTCCGGCGCGCTTAATCCCAAGCCCGAGGCCATTGTCGCTCGCGGCAGCAATCCATAAGCGGCGTTCTCGCGAAAATCAAGAGCGTCTTGCAGCGCTTTTTCCGCGTCAAGGACCTTGCCGCGCGCAGCCGTCGCCAGACTTTCCATGGATATCTTTTTTGTCTTTTCCTGCTCCAAAGAGAGCGCGGCGCCCGCTCGCGCCGGATGGGGCTCTATTTCGAATCGCACGCTTTCTTGGAGAGCGAAAAGCTTGCGCCAATTTTGCGAGGGTCCGTCCAAAGGATCTCTCTTGATCGCCGTCACCGCAGGCAACGCTATGTCCGCCCAAAAGCCTTGCCTCTTCAACTGCGGAACGGCCTCGATCCAGGCGAGGCAGACATCGCACATCCCGGCTTCCGCCATGGCGCGCATGGGAGAGTCCCATTCTTGGTCTGCCCATTTTTCCTCAATCGAATCCAAGGGATGCGCCACGCGGCGCGCGGCGACTCGCATGGGGGCGCCGGGATCAAACCCAGGCACGGAAACGGCGCGCGCCAACCATTTTCTGACGGTTGTTTCTTGCGCTTCATAAAGACTGCGTTCGGCGAACTTCTGCGCGACCGCCAGCATCAACGGCAACCTGACCAAATCGCCGTCCTTGACTCCCCAGCACAATGCCTCCGGGCTCGCGATGGCCGCGCACAACGCATCAACCTTCACCTCCATCATCTCAGACGCCTTTTCCAGCGCATTCAACGGCGAATGCACATCCATTCGGTCCGGCTCGCGCCCCAAAGCGCTGTTCGCGCCTGGCGGATTGCGTCTCATGCTCACGAACAAGGCTTGGCGAGAGGCTTCGCGCACCAAAGCGATCATGCGTTCGGCTTGCTCCTTTTTGTGCGCGGCGCTCAGTTCGCCAGGCGCATTGGACACCGGTTGCGCTTTGCCCCCCTCCGCGATGACGGGCTTGGGGGACAAATTGAAAACGGAAAGAGAGGGCAATTTGGGCTGGGTCATGGCGTCGCGGTGTCCGGCGAGAAAAAAGGCGACCTTCATTGTCGCACGCCCCGCGCGGCAACTTCCCCCTTTTTTCCTGTGTTGCGCCTCCGCCACGCGTTTTTCGCGCGCAATCGCGCCTCGAGGCGGTTTTTTTCCTCGCAAGATATTTTTTCACAAACTTTGTGGCGCCGCCGCGATGCCTTTGGGCGGCTTTGGCCTTCCGCCTTTCGGCCTTTTCCCTTTTTTCCCTTGCCCTGGCCGCCGGCCGCAGGGTAAATGACGCCGCGGGGGCGCTTGGCTCTCGCGGGCTCCCGCAGCGGCCCTTTGCTCACTTTTTGAGGCATCGCCATGAAAAAACTCTGGCTCACGGGATCGATGGCGTCCGCAGCGCGGGCGTCGGTCCTTCTTGCTTGCGCCGCGGCCTGCGCCTTCTCGCTCGCCGCGTGCGGATCAGGCCCTTCAAAAAGCGACATCAAAACGGCGGTCGACGCGCAATTTCAAAAGGACGATCCCATTTGTTGGAACGTGACCAATCCGAATCCGACGTTTCCGCTGCGCGTCACAACAAACCCCAATCGCCCGCTGCACGCAATCCTTCAAGGCTTGGCGCATGAAAACTTGATCACCCTCCAGCAGGTCGAGGGCTCTGGCTTCTTCGCGCAGCCGGCCACGCAGATCACGATCACTGACAAAGGCAACGCGGCCAAGGCTTGGACGCCGGGCAAGGGATTTTGCGTGGGCCGCCACGGCGTGGACGAGGTCCAGGACTTCACCGAGCCCGCGCCCGCCAACGGCGTCACGGTCTCCCAAGCCAACTTCACATGGAAGGTTGTCGACGTGCCGCCATGGGCCACGCGCGAAGACTTCGCGGGCGTCCCGGGCATGACGCGCCCGGGGGAAGGCAAAGCCATTTTGATCAAAACCAACGAAGGCTGGCGAGCGGACCAGGTGAGCACCGACCAAGACCTCAAAGACGCAGGGGGCGGTTGATTTTTCACCCGCGGTCCTCATGAGGCTCGTCCTCCGCGCGGGCCTTTCGGCTCCTTGCGGCTCGCCTTTCTGGGTCTCGCCGAAGCGATGCCTCTCGAATCTTTCAAAAGCCTTTCTTTTTGAATGGTCGCGACGGCAGCGAATGGCAATCGCATTCGGTCTTTTCTTCGGGAAAAGCAAGAAAATCCTTTCCGATTCTTTTTTTCGTTTCTCTTCGCTTTTTTTGCCCAACAAACCGCCGAGCGGCGAGCCTTCGACGCCGTCTTCTTCCCAAAACGCCCGATCCACTCTTGCCGTCGCGCCCGGACTGCAGTAATTTGCCGGGGTTCGGCTCGCGCGCGACACTTTGGCGTTTCCAGTTTCCCCGGCGCGGCTTTCAGCCTGTTTGTTTTTTCTTGATTTTAGGCGGCGTTTCGCCTTTGCCCTGATTGGGGTTTCGCGCCCCGCCGTCGTTTCTCGAATATGCGTTGCCCGCTTGTTTTGTCCGCTATGCCGCCGTTGGGTTTTGCCCCCTTTTTTTCACGCGCTTGACTGGAGCCTTCATGCCCCGCGCTTTCCCGCCCGCTTCATCCCGCGTTTCGGCTCGCGCCATCGCCGCTCCCCGCCCGCGGTTTTCCGCGTCCGTTCTTTTTGCCCAAACGGCTTTGGCCGCTTTGGCCGCGACCGCCCTTTTGCACGCCGGCGACTCGCACGCCCAAAGCTCGGCCACTCTGGCCACGGTGGGGGACGCGCAGACGCAAAACACCCTGCAAATGCCCCTGAGCGTTTCAGCGCCCTTGACGCTGGCTCCCGGCGTGAGCGCCAGGGGATTGAAGGCCACGGTCCTGCAAGCGGGCCAATGCGCGCCCTTGGGCCTCACGTGCTCAAATTTTTCAAGCAACGTCAAGGCGCGAGTGGTCTCGGCTGGCGACGGGCAAGCGAGCCTGCAGCTGAGCAGCTCGGCCGCGACGCGCGACCCGGAGATGGTCGTCGCCGTCGCGCTCACGGGCCCGCAAGGGACGCAATTGGCGCCGATTTCGATCCTCCTCGACGCAGCCCCCGCCCCGAGCGCCCGCGTGGACGCCTCGCAGCAGGCAGCCCTGGACGCCGCGACTGCCGCGAGCGTCAAGCAGACCACCAGCAACGGCCCGCAGCCGGTGGCGCAAAAATTTGATTGGACGCAGGTGGCCAACCCCGCGCAAGCGGGCATGAGCAACCCGCCGCAGCAAGACAAACACCCGCTCAACGCCCCTGTTTTGGCCGCGCCGAGCGCTGACGCGCTGGCCGCCAATCCGCCGGCCGCGAGCGGCATTTCGGCGTTGCCGATTCCAGGCCCAGGCGCTTTGGCGGCCTCGCTTCCCCCGTCGCCGGCGCCCTATGTCCCAGGCGTTCCGGCGCCCTCCGACGGCGCGCCCCTGGCGATGCCGGCGAACCCAAACGCGGCGTTGCCGACACGCGCCGACATGCTGCCCTTGCCGCCCGCCCTGGCTCCGAACGCCGGGGTGCCCAACGCGACTGCTGGCGCGGCTGTCGGAACGACCGCGGCTCCCGCCCCGATGGTGCCCTTGCAAGCGGTTGACAACAGCGGGTTTTTGGGCCTGAGCTTGTTGTCGTGGATCGGCATCGTGATTTGCGCTTTGCTCGCGGCCGTCCTCCTTTTGCGCAAACGCATCCAGGATTACCTGGATTCGCGCGACGACTTGGGCTCCTTCACCGAAGGGCTTGATTTGGAGCCCGCGGACGAGGGCGCGCCCAGCGAGCACGAGAGCACGTTCAACCCCTCCGTGTCTGTCGGCCGCCCAGCGGCGACGCGCTCCGGAGTGGCGGCCGCGACGACAGGCGCCTATGTGGCGGCGCATGAAATGTCGGGCGACGATTACGCAGCCCTGGCGAGCAACCGCGATCGAAACGAAATCTCCACGGGCCTTTTGCACCAGGAGCTCGCCGATTTTGATCCGACAGCGCGCCCAGTGGCCCCCGCCATCGAAATGGATGACACGGGCGACGACACGCACGTCACCGAATCGATCACCGACAGCATGGGCGTCTCCCCAGACCTTCTGAACTTGGCCGAAGCGCGCATGCGCGGCGAGGCGATTCCGGCGCCAGCCGCGGACGACGGGCTTGCCACTTTGCGCGCCGCTTTGGAGGACGCGCCGACCGAGCTCAACGGAGACATCGAGCATGGCGAGCCCGAAGTGGCTTCCGAGCAAGGCGCCCCGCCGGATCACTCCGCGGCCATCGCCGAAGACTTCGAGTCGAGCTTTGGCTCTTTTGGAGCGCATTTGCTTGACGAGAAAAAGCCGACGCCCGCGACCGAGCGCACGGACGCGGAGCGCGCGGCTCCCGTCGCGTTGCCGGATTTCGCCGCGGAGCTCGAATCCTTGGTGGCCAATCGAGACGCCGCGGATCGGGGCGCCTCGGTCAGCGCTCCGCGCAGCGTGAGCGTTGGCGGCCTGGATTTTGCCCCGGACGACACGCCCGTGGACGCCGCGCGCAACGCGCGCCGCGGAGGCGCGGACGCCGCCAACGCCCTGGAGCGTTCGGGCGCGGGCGAACAAGCGGAGCCCATCTCCTACACGCCGATTCAACCTCTTTCAGTGGGCCGCGACAAGGATTTTGTCCCCGTTGACATGCCGGATCTGGACATGTCCGACTTGAACCTCGACGTGCCGCCGGAAGCTCCTGTCGCGCCGGCGCCCGTGGCGCCCATCGGCTTGGAACCCGCGCCGCCGGCCGCACCCGCAGCCGCGCAGACGGAGTTGCAGCTGGACCCGAAGGACACCGTCCCGCCGGCCCCGATTTATGCGCCGCCTATCCACGTCGGCACCCTTTCGATGCGCACGGCGCGCCGAGAGACCGAAGAGCCCATCGAAGCCGAATGGGTGCTGGGGGCGCCGGATGGAGAAATGGCCCCGGCTCCGGAAGAACCCACAGAAGACATCGATTGGGACAAGCTTTTGAGCGAAGACCCGCTCAAGAAAAAATGATCGGAGGGGCCGCATCGCGACGATGCGTGGCGGCCCGCCGCAAGAAAGCAAAAAGCCCTGATTTCAGGGCTTTTTTATTGTCGTTGCTCGTGGGATTCTCTTCCGCCCCCGAGCGCTCTCTCCGTTTCTTCGCGGCGCGGCGCCTGGCTACATTCGCCGAGGGAGCCGTGGCTTTGAGGGATCAAGGGCGCGCGCGCCTTCCTGCGCGGTCGCAGCGGTTGCAACCGCCGCTTGCGGCACGTGGCTCTCCTGGACAATCCGCCCGATTTCTCGCGCTTCCAAGCGCGCCAACAGCGAGGCGATCTCTGCGTTTTTTGCCCCCAGATGGTGATACGCCATCGTGGCGTGGGCAAGAAATCCGGGCGCGTCCATGACGCCCTCGACGCCATGCGGAGCCAGCTCAAATCCGCGATTCAGCAAGGCCTCTGCCGCGCGGCACGCGTTCTCCAGCGCTTCGGGCGATTGCCGAAGGCGCGAATCGGGCTTGGAGCGAAAATCCAAAGCCCCCCAGACGGCGGCGACTCGCGCGGGGTCCGTCGGCACCGTGAAGCGATCGTTCACCGCCGCGAACATTTTCAAAAACTCGGGCGACAGGCCCCCGTCGTGTAAAATGCCCAGCATTTGGGCGCGGGCTTCGCGCGGCTCGCCCTTCCACCGGGCTTCGCGCATCACGGCGCGAGCGCCGTCCCAGCCATGGCCGCGCGCCCCCTTTCCGGTCCACTGCGAGCGGACCAAGTTCCACAGCCACGCGGCGGGGCGTTCTTTGGCGGTGTCCGGCAATGCTCGCCAGACCGCGAGCCCGGGGCCCTCCGCCTCGTCAAAAAGCGAGAGCAACGCGCAGTCGCCAATGCGCAAGGCGGCCTCAGGGTCGCGCGCGGCCTCCTCCATGACCTCGTTCAGCCGGCTCTCCATCATTCGCGCGAGCTCCAATCGGCTGATCCGGTGAGAAGCGCAAAGAGCCTCGGCGGACAGCGCGCTCCACAAGCCCGTGGGCACGCGACGCGGAGTCAGGTCGCGCTTTGAGGGCGATGGCGGCTCGACGTTGGCCATATCCCCGCCCGCGGCTTCGTTGGCTGCGGCCCAAGCGGCCGCCGCGGCCGCGGCGCGCGCCTTTTTTGTGCCGTTCACCACCGTCCGCAGACGCTCGGCTTGCGAGGAGCGCGTGGCGTGCAAAGCCCATTGCGCTTCGCGGGCGATGATGTTGGGCCCCATGACGCCGCTTTTTGGCGAGGGTTGCCCCGCGAGGGCCTCCTGCGCTTGGGCCAAGCGAGCCTCGTCAATTTCGCGGCCCACGAAAAAAGCCAAATTGTCGCCTTCGAACAGTTCGGGCTCGCGCCGGCGAATCGCGGCGATCCCCTCCGGCCCCAAAAGCTTGCGGAACCCCATCAAGAAGCTCTTCTCTGACAGAGCGCTTGAAGAGGGGCTCGAAACATCGCTTCGCGGGCTCTCCGGGGCTGTTTCTGGCGTCGTTTCTTGAAGGGGCTCGCCAGCCTGGCTTTGCGCGCCAAAAACACCGTCTCCGGCGATTTTCAACGCCTCGCACAAATTGTCGTCCGACATCGCGTCGGCATAAGAAAACCGTCCCAACGCGCGCTCCAGAACGAACGCCATCCGGTCCGCTCGCGGACCGCGCAAATGGCTCATGACGCTGCCGCGCACGGACGAGTTCGAGTCGATTCGCGGAGGGCTCGCCAAGAGCCACCGAGCCGTCCACTCTCCCATCCAAGCATGCTTTGCCCACAGCGCGTCCGGCATGTCCTGCATCCAGGCGAAAACGTCGCAAGCGTCTTGCTCGGCCCGCCAGTCTTCGCGCCCGACCCGTCCGCCCCCAATGCGCTCGGGCCACGAGGCTTGCGCCAATGACCGCCCCAATTTCCAGTCGACTCTGTTTTCGATCATCCTCGCTCGGCTCTCGTCATCCATGACAATGCCCGCGCCATTGGACCAAACGGGCTTTTGCGCGGAAGCGACATGATGCGAGCTCTCGCACCACTGCGCGAAGGCCTTGAGCGCCGCGGCTGTCGCGAGCGCGGCGTCGAGGGAGGGGTCTTTTTCGTTTTCTGGCATCGTGGCAAAGAAGTGACAACAAAGAAGTGGCAAAAAATTGGCGGCAGAGATCGGTCTCTCCGCCCCTCTGATGCCCTTATTCTATCATGGAGGGCGTCGAGCGTCTGCCCGCGGCCACGCGCCCAATGGCGAATTTTCGTCTTCACAGCCTTCTGCTGGCGTTTTTCGAAAGCGATTCCCGCAGCGCTTCATTCGGCAACGTGGCATTGTTCGCCCGTTCGCCGGCGTTTTCGAATTTGGAGTCGTTGACTGTCGAGGACAATTCGCGCGCCTCGTCGAGCGCTTGGGTTTTTTGGAAAATCTCGCCCCAAATTCCCGTCCACGGCCGAACCGCCATGGTTTTTATTCGCGCCCACGACTCGCCAATTTCACGGCTCCACAGCGTCCACTGCGGGGCGCCCGCCAAATCCTCCGCCCTCTGGTCCAGCATGGCGTTGATCGCCAGCGCTCGCGCGTGGACGGACAACCCTGCCGCGGCCGAGGTGTCTTTTCGGCGCAACAATATTTCGTCCATCATGTCGGCGAAGCCTCGCGGGTCAGCCCATCCGAATCCCACGACCAACGAGAGATTGTCGATCGCGCTTTGCGCCGGATTTTCTCTTTTCTCGCAAGCGTGCAGCCCGGTGAGCCATTGGTCCAAAATTTTTGTTTTTTGGCGGTGGCTCAAAATATCGCCCAATCCCGCGGCGGCGCAATGCCTCATCGCGCCCGTGGCCCACGGATGGGCGCGCGCCAAGTCGCACGCGATTTGCGCCGTCGCGTGCAGGCTCTCGGGTCCGCCCACGGCTCGCAGAGCATCCAAGCGCCAGAAAACCGGCGTGATCCAGCCCGAAAAATCTGGCCGAAGCTCATGGTTCAGCAGCCAGCGGCCCAGCGCTTGCATGAAGGGCGCATCGGCCTTCATCGCCAACGCGGTCGCGCGCGCGGCGGCCGGGCTTGCGGTGGATGGGTTGTCCCACATTTGAACGCGGTTTCGCATTTCCCCCCAAAAGTCGCGCTGCGCGGGCAATTCCAGCTCTGCGTCAAAACGCGCCCAAGGAGCGCGAGCAAGCGCGGCCTTGGTTGGTTTTTCCCCGTGGCCGTTCAACTCCCACAAAATTTCTTTCACCCGTTCGGCCGACCACCACACGCGCGGCGAGTCGTCCGCCGCGACGCCCATGGCCGCGCAACTTTTGAGCCTTGGCTTTGAATTTTCAAGCATCTTTTCAGTCCTTTCCCAAATATCCGACTTTCGCGTTCGATCGGCGCATTCAAATCCCCGCTTCCGGCAGTCGGGCGACCCGCGTCCGATTCTCTTTTCGTCGGGGTTTTTCTTTCTTCAAACTCTTCTCGGCTTTGTGGTTTTGTCGGCCTTGGCGCCGTCCTTTTCTTGCTCGGGCGCGACGCCTTGCGGCTGTTGCGTCAATGGAGCGGCCTCGCCCCCGTTGCTGGCTAGGCGTATTTCACGCGCCTCGTTGAGCGCGAACAAGCGGTTGGCGAGAGCCCGCGCGCGGGGCGCGGCGTCTGTCTTTGATCGTGCTTTGGCCCATTCTTCGGCGGAGGCGACCCACAGAGGGAAAAATCGCTCTTCTGCGGCCGCGGGCCCCAGCCTCTCCAAAAGGGCCGAGATGGCTTGAATTTTCACGCTTGCGCTCACTTTCCCGAGCACTCCGGCTTCTCGCCGATCGAGCAACGCCTCTTGGACAAAACCGGCATAGTCATCCTTGCTCACCCAACCCGCGCCCTCCAAGGCCAGCAACAAGTCCGCCAATCCTTCGACAGGACCGTCGCGGCCCTCGACACCGTCCGCGCATTCCAGCCACTGGTCCAGCATGTCGCGTTTTTGGCGCGGAGTCATCCATTCGCCGATCGGGATGCCCGAGAAAGCGCGCACCCATTCAATCATGGGGGCCAGTCGATCTTGGTCGGCCGAGCTTTGGCTCATTTCGAGCGCCTTTTCCACGAGGGCGCGCTCGGCGGCAAGGCTTTTCTGTCCGGCCAGCGCCCCCACGGCCAGCCGCACTGGCGCCTTGATGGCCTCAGCGTATTCCGAGCCAAACTCGGTGCGCAACAGATGCCGCCCCAGGGCGCGAAGAAAGGGCGCGTGCCCCGCCAGGGCATCCATGGCCAGGCGCGCTGATTCTCGCTTCGTCCGATGCGGCTCGGCGTCCCTAGCCGTTTCCCCCAGCCCCCGCAACGGCGACTGGACCATCCGCCAAAACACGCTGGCCGATATTTTGCTTTCCAGGGAGTCCCAGTCGACCGTGTCCAAAAAAGGGCCAATCTTCTCGTTTTTCCTTTCACGCAACAAATACGGCAACACGAGCATGCGTCGCTTGAACGCCTCACGCTGAACGCGAATGTCCAGGGTGTTTTCATCCGCTGGGATCGGTGTCTTTTTGGGCATGGGGTTTTGGAAACAGAAAATCAGCGCGGTTTGCGCCTCTGTCCATTCTATCGCGGCCCGCTCCTTCCGGAAACCCAGGTTTTGTTTCTTTTCGCCTTTTTCTCCAAAAAAACAAAAACAACAGTGGCGCCGCGATTTGATCCGAAAAGCCAAGAGGCTTTCAGCGCATATAAACAACGCGATCTTTATCGCCTTTTTCATTTACTGAGCGTTTATTCTGATTTAGCGAGCAGAGCGAGTGTTTTTCAACAAAAAAACAAAAACGACTTTCTTACTCCTGCTTCAAATCCAACGCCCCCTTTTTTGCCGCCTATTTCGACTCTTTTTTACAAAAAAAATGTCGATCATACAAAGGGCTAAAGCCTTTGCGCAAAAGGCTGTCCGCCGATCGCATATTATGTTTTCAACGCGCGATTTACGTTGTGGTTTCAAAAAACCGACGTCTATACTTGCTCCACTGCCGCACCGCGGCGTTTCGATCAGAGGTTTGCCATGGGCATTTTAAACTTTTTCAAGCGCCAGGCCGAAAAGTCTTTCGACTCGAGCGACACCCCGTTTGACGCGGCGCAGTGGAAAGGCAACGCGGCGCACGCATTTGTCGGCGAAGACCCAAAAGCCGTGTTGCCGGAAGCCATCGAGATCGATGCCTGGTTTGAGGCTCGCGCGAGCGCGGAACCCTCGGATTTCTTGGAGCGCTTTGGCCCCACGGACGCGGCGCGCCTCCAAGCGATTCAGGACCTTGGCGTTTTCATGGCGGATCGCCTTGCGTTCGCGGTCCGGTCGGTGATTGAGCACGGCGAAAAACTGCCCTTGCTCGCGAGCGCGCCCGATTCCCTCAAGAACGGCCATCATTTGCACGCGTTGGGCTTGGAGCACGACGCCCTGGTCCTCGCCATGCCCACGGTTCTTGACTGCGACGAGGCGGGGCTGCTGGGCTCCCTGCCCGAGCGCGAGGGCGACACGCAAGCGTTTTTCTGCGCGTTTCATGCTTCGCTCGCCAATCAGTGGGCCAAAAACGGCGCGCGGTTGTCCGACGCGCGCCTTCTGTTCACGCTGCCCGCGGGCCAGCGCGACTTTTCCGCGATGGCGTCCGCGCTTCAAGCCCAACCCGCGGCCCTTGGCCAATCCGGCGTCGACGCCCTGCGCGCCCACGCCTCGCTGTCGCCGGTGGCCAAACGCGAATTTGCGCGCGCGATTGTCGAATTTTGGGGCGCGGCCAACCCCGACCACCCCAAGTCCGAACAGGTCGCGGAAGCGACCGTCCAATGCGCCTCAGCCTTTGACCAAGACCCAAAGGCCGTCGCCAAGCGCGTGGAGCTCGACCCCAAATCCCTCATCGCGCTTTCAGGCGTCCACGCGATCGACATTCCGCGCTTGTCGCCCCTTGACGAGCAAAAAACACGCATGGCCGACTCGCTCGCCCAACGCCGGCGCGAAGGCACGCTGATCGAGGCTCCGCAATCGCGGCCGGTTCGCCCCCCGTCTTTTTGAGCGCCAGGGCGTTTCCGCGCAGCGGGCGATCATGGACGCGGCTCCCAAAGCTTCGCCGTCGCCCTTGTCGCGCGCCGCCCCTCCGTTCTTCTTGAAGCGCCGCGCCTTTTCGCGGGGCGCTTTCTCTTTTCTCGCGCGCAGTGTAAAATGGCCTCTTTGGTCGCTCTTGCGCAAGGGCGAGGGCTCTCCCGCCGCGCCGGCTTGTCCGCGCTCCCGCGCTCCTTCACGGTTTCCGCCCATGAGCGACTTCGACGACGCTTCGACCTCCGAGCATCCGCCCCAAGCCGCCCCCGCGGGCCCGGTGGACATTGACGCCTTGCTGGTTGACTTGAACGACTCGCTGACCACGGACAACGAAAGTTTTTTTCGCGGACGCCTTCGCCAATCGCTGGCGGACGTCTCGGAGCCCGAGGCGCGCGTTCGTTTCGCCAAGGGCCTCGTCCGATTGCTCACCGAAGCCGCCCTGCAGGACTGCGCCTATGCCTTGGCCGACCTTTTGGCGGCCGTGCCCCAAGAGCTGTCGGCCCCCCAGTTGCCCGTGATTTTGTTGACGGCCATTGACGCGCGCAGCCGCAATTGCGCCCTCGTGTCGATTGACGCCATGCCCGCGGACCTTCGCGAGGCGATTCGCATGGTCGCGCTGTCTGTCGCCGCAGCGCACGGCGATTTGGAAATGACGCGTTTTTTGTGGGCCCAGCTTGATTGCGCCAGCGCCCCCGAGCCGCAAGACGCGGGCCCTCACCCGGACTCCGCGTCTTTTGAGCGCGATCCTCTTTTTTCGGCCGCGGTCAACGACCGGCCTGCGGTCATTGAATTTTTGGCAGGCAAATGCGCATTGCGCCCCGCCCCGGATTCTTGGCGCAAGGGCGACGCCTTTGACCACTGCGTGGCCAACCGCTCTCACGAGTGCGCGGACGCGCTTTCTCCCGTGGTGAGCCTGGACCGGCTTATGGCGTTCGCGCATAAAAATCCAAAGCTTTTGGAGGCTGGAATGCTCCCGCGCGTCGCTGCGCGCTTGGAGCGCGAAGCGCTTCGCGCGGCCACGGGGCTGCCGGCCAACGACGCATGCCGGATTTTGGCGAGCGAGGGCTTGGGAAAGGCCGAGCCTGACGTTTTTTCAGCGCCGCGCCTCCCCGCTCGCAGGGTCTGATATGAGCAAGCATTTCGATCGTGTCGTCCGCGCGATTGGGCGCAATGATCTGCAATCGCTGCGGGGCCTTGTCGCGGCCCGCCCTGAGGCCTTGGAGGAAGCCGACGCACAGGGTTTCACCCCCTTGATGCTGGCTGTCATGGGGCAAGATTTGAGTTGTTTTCGTTTTCTGCTTGCCCGTTCGAATCCCAACGCGAAACGCCCTGATGGCCAGACGGCCCTTTCGCGCGCGATTTCACTCCGCTCGCAAGAAGCCGTGGAGCTCCTGATCCCGGTTTCGGATTTGTCGGCCACAACCAATGGGGGCCTGACTTGTCTGATGGCCGCCGCGAACAGTGGCTGGGAGGCGGGCATTGAGCTGTTGTTGCCCGTCTCCGATCCAAACGCCCTGCGCGCCTCGGACGCGAGTCCTGCGCGAGGGCGAGGCGTCAACGCCCTCATGATGGCGGTTTGCAGAGGCGGCGACAACGCGAGTTTTTGGGCCTTGGCGAAGGCCACGAATCTGTCCGCCAAAGACATGTTTGGACGCACTGCCTTGATGCACGCAGCGCTGGCCGGAAGGCGCGAGTGCGTGGAGATTTTGGCGTCTCTTTCTGATTTGTCTTTGCGCTCGGACGCTGGGCTGTCCGCCTACTCCTTCGCGGCGGCTCATGATCATTGGGCCGTGGCCGATTTGCTCGTCATGGGCGCAGACCCCGCCGAGCTTGTGGTTCCCGACGGCAAAATCGTGGATGAAATCATGCCGACTTTGCGCGCTTGGCGCGAAAAACAGTCGCTTGGGGGCCTTGTCCTGGGCGTTCAGGAAGAAAAGGGCTTCACAACGCCCGCGGACGCCTTTCCAAAACGCTCCATTCGCCTTTGATGACGTGAAACTTTCGCTCTGAGCCCCCGGGCAAATGACTCGGTTCGGAGCGGCGTGATCCGCCCAGAGATGGACACTCCGACGCAACACGCCGCTCCGCTTCACTGCCTGAAACCATGGAGCCGCTTTTGGCTCCAAAACGCCAAGCGTCTTTTCAAATGCGACGAGCCCAGCCCTCTCCTGCCTCAGCGCGACAGACTTCGCGGTTTTTCGCGTCATTTCCGGCCGCAGACACTGACGCGCCCTCCATTTCAACGATTTGCCGCAACGCGTTGGCCTCTTTTTGCGCGGCGGACAAAAGCGGAGAACGCTGCATCCATGCGCCAATCTCAAGCAACCGGCTCAAACTCTCCTCGCTCATCTCCGGAGACGCCAGGGCGTCCCACGCAAAAAAAATGTCTTCGGCGCGCTCGCGCAGGTCGATGGCGACCATGCGGATGGTTGTTGGGTCTGCGGCGCCGTCGGTGTCTGGCAACGCCGTTTTTCGAATGTTTTGTATTTTCTGATGAAATTCTCGCACGCCACGCTCAATGAGCTTCTGGGTTCGCTGCGCATCGCGCGCTTGCATCGCGTCCCGCATCCAACGCAAGCTTCGCGCGTCGGTTTCGCTTGCCACGCCGCCCGCCAACATCAGATCCAAGGCCGTTCTGCCGCGATGCTCGTCAAAGACATCGACATGCGGCAGCACGATTTTCGCGGCTTGAAGCCAACCCGCGGAGGCCGTTTCGACCAACTCCCACAGAGCGGATGGCTCTCGGCTTTTCATCCAGCGCGCTGAGGAGGCCTCTTTGGGGACTTTCCATTCGCGGCCGATCGGCAAAATGGATTTGATCAACTCCAAATCCAACTCGTCGTGCAGGCAGGCCGCGCTCAGAGCGCTGACGCCTTGCAAGCTGGTGATCGAGACGTCGCTCACAGGCAGCAGCAGGCGAATCGCGGCTTGGTCTTGATTGTGGATGGCCAGCATTAGCCCCGTGGTGCCCGAAGAGGAAATCGGAGTGTTGGGATCGACCCCCAAAGACAAAATGGTGGCGAGCGCCACGGCGTCGCGCTGCATCAACGGCGCCAAAATGGCGAACCCCTGTTCTTCCTGGCTCATTTGCCGGATGGCGGCGCGCGCCTCGTCCATTTGGCTCTGCGCGGCGTGGAGAGCCTCGCTGGCGCGCTCGACGCTTTGGCTTTTCACGGCATCAAAAAATATTTCCGCCGCCGATGGCGATTGTGATTTTTTTTTGCATTCATTGTTCTTTTCGTTGCCCATGATGAGCGCTCTCAGGTTTGATGTGGATGGCCCTCGTGGGCGCGGACTCGCTCTGGCGGCGGTCCTTTTCGTCCCTGCATGCATTTTACTCGATTTCGCGAAACACGTGCGAATCAGGCGAAAAGAAATCGTCGAGCTCTTTTCGCGCCCAAACAACACCGCCGGCCACCATTTGGGGGGGCGATTCTCTCCGCCGGTCTTTTCGGCGCGATATAATCGAGGTCTCAGCGAGCGGCGTCGAGCCGCTCCCCCTTTTTTTGAGGCCGTCCATGTCCTTGCGCCACGCTTTTTTTTCCATTTTCGCCCCCTTCGCTTTCGCCACGGCGCTCGCGTTCTCCTGCGCTCCTTCCATGGCGGCCAGCACGCGGGCCTCCGCGGCCCCTTCGCGCGCCGAAATCGCCTCGGCGGACGCCTTCTCGTCGCGCGAAGCCGCCAAAGGAGACATGCTTTTGGGCTCCGCGGTTCCTTTTTCCAACTTTGACGGGAAGCCCGCCATCGCGGCTTTTTACGCGCAATCTTTTTTGGTCCCCGGAGACACTCAAAGCTACACGCGCGCCCTTGGCTATCTCTTTCTGGGGGCATCCGCGGAAGACGGCGGCGCTCTTTCCTCGGGATCAATCCGAAAAATGTTGATTGGCTCGTTTGAGCCCGAAGGCGACACGCCCGCGATCGCTGCGATTTTCTTGATGAACCCCGAGGTGAGCGCAAAACGCCTTTTCGTCGTGTTGGTCGACTACAACGTGAACCACCGCGACACCGTTCAAGGCACTCTGCACGAAACGTTTGTTTTTGACGCCTCTGACGCGGCTTTGGCCGGCAAGCAATTGCCCTTGATGAAGGCGTTGAGCCACCAGGTCGACGGTGGTTGCGAATGCGACTATGGCAAGGGCGTGGAATTTGTCAAATTCAAGACCGCGGAAAAGGTTCGCGCGGGGCTTCGCGCCCTCGGGTATTGATTCTTCGGCCGCGGAGCCCTCGGAGCATCCTCGCGCGGTCGGCCGCCAAGCCATTTTAACTCTTTTTCGTCCGGTCCTGATCCATGCCTTCAATGCACGCCGCGCGCACCCAGCCATCGACGACGGAGCAAGCGCAAAAAACCGCGCCTCCCATGGAGCGCCCTCTCACGCAAAAACAACAGGCTCTCGGGCTCGCCTTGATGGCGGCTACGCTGGAGGGCCGAGATGACGAGGTGCGCGCTCTTTTGGAAAAACAAGCGCCGATTGTTCCGGACAGCATGGGATGCACGCCCTTGGCCGTGGCCGCAAAAAGGGGCCACGCGGGCTGCGTTCGGCTTCTTCTCCCCGTGAGTGATCCGGCCGCGGTGTCCGTCGCGGGATTCACTCCTTTCGCCGAAGCGGTCCGCTCGGGCTCCTTCGCGTGCGCGGAGCTTCTGCGTTCAGTCTCGGACGTCGACGCTTTGATCGGCGGCAGCCAAATGCCCCTTTTGTTCCTCGCCGCAGCAAAGAATCGCGTGGATATGATCGCGTACTTGCTGCCGCACGCAAACACGCTTTTTGTCAGCCCCGCGGGCGACACCGCTTTGATTGTCGCCGCCGCCGCGGGCTGCTTGGACGCCGTTCGACTGCTCATTCCATTTTCAGACGTCCTGGCGAAAGACGAAGAGGAAGGCGCCACGGCCTTGATGTGGGCTGCGGAATCTGGCAACGAGGAAATGGCGTCCTTGTTGTTGTCGGTGTCAGACCCATCGGCGACAAACAAGAATCGCAGAACCGCATTCAAACTCGCGATAGAAGCCGAGAAATGGGGCGTGGCCGACATTTTGGCGGATGACCAACATTGGCCCATGGCTGTCTTGTTCATGCGCAGAAAGGGCAAAGCTCTTTTCCCTCGCACTTTCGCGCGGCACGAGGCCCTTGCGCTCTCAAGAATCACGGGCCAGGCGACTCGGCCTCAGGCTCTTGACTCGACTGCTGAACGCCACCCCGCGTCGCCGCGAAAAGCCCGATCGCTTTGATTCAAGGCGATTCCCTTCATTCGCCCTGGGCCTCTTCACCGATCCCGCAGGCCTATTCTGATGCCTTTCCCGGAGGCC
>Ga0209862_1000158_pt1 | contig 25544 bp, 19 predicted proteins | sample OrgsoiDNA_201061_FD_185809 | JGI IMG/M metagenome (GOLD analysis project Ga0209862, IMG submission 185809) | Permafrost soil microbial communities from the Arctic, to analyse light accelerated degradation of dissolved organic matter (DOM) -... | ecosystem: Environmental > Terrestrial > Soil >... | reverse complement strand
GCCTGTGAGGCTTTTGCTTCTGGGCTTCCGGGGCGCGCCCGTCAACGCCGCTTCGGGTTGGCCGTTGGGCATTGGCTCGGCGCCACGCAACAAGAAACCTTTTTCGCCGCCCGTCGCTCCGGTGTTCATCCTGGATCGGGCGCTGACGCTGGAAGAGCGCAAAAAATTGCGCGCGGCGACGGAAAAAGCTTATCGAGAATGGGCGCAAGTTCGCCATCGCCGGCAGCGAAGCCCTTACGCCCGAATTGACCGAATTCATTTGTATGAACCGAAAGAGTTCAAAATGGCTGAGTGCGAGCTCATGGTCTTCGATTGTTTGGCGCGAACATGCCGAGCGCCGGGAAACCGAAGGCGCGAGCCATTTGGCGTTCGGCGCAGGAAAAGCAAGCGATCTGGCAACAGCCGTTCCGCCGCCATAACGAACAGAGGGCACACGCTGCGCAGCGCGACCGGCGTGTCTCCGAATTTGCGCGCGGAAAAAAGAGCCCGTCGCGCGGAGTCCCCAAACCCATCCGCGCGCCCAAAAGCAATGAGGGAAAAGCCCCAACGCAACGGTTTTTTGACTCCATGCCCCAGCCGCGAGTTTAAGCACGAGCCTCGCGGCGTTCAACCCGGAGTTCCTGTTTTTGCGCGGACATCCCTTCTCGCCGCTCGCTGGCGAAAACGCCATAAATCGTCCGCCTTCGCTCAAGAGCGTCTCCACCGATGGGTCCAGGCGGATCAGCGCGGGCGCCTCACGGCGTTGAAACGGGCGTTGACGGCCATGGGAGTGGGCTTTCATGCATGGGAGGGCGACAGCATTCCCCAAGCCTTCAAGGACGCAGAAGGCCTTTCTCGGTGCGCGGGGTTCGTTCGGTCGCAACAGGTTTCCTGGGCAATCAATGAGGCATTGATTGAAATCAACAATAAGCCGGAGGGCATGCCTGAAAAAAGCGCCGGCACGGAGCCCTCGAAATCATTGCCCGCTCAGGGAAACGCAAACTCCAGCGAACGCGCGCAGGCTCGCAGGCTTTGACTGAAACGGAATTTGGGCGCCGCGCGCACGCGCGCAGGCTTTGTGTCAACGCGCAGTGGCGAGCCACGCGCTTTCTTGATTTTTCGGAGACCGTCTCGTGAGCGACACCGTCCATTTCAGCGAAACGCCGAACACACCTCAGCGCCCAATTCTCTCTGACGATCGCCTTGAATTTGCGCAACATTGCGCGCATTCTCTGGGTTTCACTGGTGTTTTGCGCGTGATCGCGCGCACGCCCTACTCCTTGGTTTTGTCCGCCGACGCCCCAGATTCGGACCGCGCGCCCTCCGTTGACGCCCCCAAGTTGGGCGAAAACGATCCCGCGTTGGTCAGCGAAAACCCCAAAAGCTCTTCGCGAACGGAAGCGTTTTTCAAATTCAATCCCGAAGGCTCGGCTGACGAAGCGGGCATTTTGAATTGGTTGGCAACCTGCGCCCCCGGTCTCGCCCCTGAATTGCTGGCGGCGTGGCCCGAGCGAGGCGCTTTGGCCACGCGACCTGCGGGCAGTCCGGCCTCGGCCATCGCCGACACCGCGGCGCTGCTTGATGTTTTGGAGCTCGCGCTCGCGAATCTTGGCCGCATGCAAGCCCGCGCCCAACAGACCTCCGTTATTCAGAGCTTCTCTCAGTTTGCCCAAGAATGCCTGCCAACTCGCTCCTTGCCTGGCCGCATTTTGGACATGGGCCATCCAGGGGGGCTTCTGGCGCAAGACGGCCTCTCCGACGCCGACCTTGCGCTTCTGCCCCGCGCCATGGCGCGCGCGCAATCCCTTTGCGATCGGCTTGCGGCCCTGCCGATTCTCGACAGCGTTGAGCACGGCGACTTTTCCGACGGGAACGTCATGGTTGACGCGACTGGCGCGCCGCGAGTGATCGACTGGGCCGAAGCGCGCGTGGCGCACCCTTTCTTTTCCTTTGAGCGAATGGCCGCGCGATTGGGCCGTTGGCGTGGCCTGGATCGAGAAGGGCCAGGAATAAAACGCCTGGAAATCGCGCACAACGCCGCTTGGTCGGCTCTCGCGGCCCCTTCGGAGATCGCACAAGCCCGTGAGCTTGCAAAAAGCCTTCAATCGCTTTATTTTGTCGTTTGCGATGCCGCTCTTTTGCGACTCCCATATATGCGGGCGGAGCTGCGCATAGGGCGGCTGGCCAATCCTGTTCACGCGTTTATTCATGCCTCGCGCCGGTGAATCGAAAAAGCAAGCGTGATTGAACTCTCACTGCGAAGGCTCTTATGGCCGCGTCGATCCTTGCTCCCTTCAAGCCCACACGCCAGCCCTTTGCCGAGGGCCCGCGCGGCGTGTTCACTCTGTCTTGGGCTCAGCAACCGATCGGAGGTCTCACAGTGAGGCCGTTGGGCCCCAATGGAACGGTTGACGCGCAACACGAGCGAATTTGTGTTGTCCGTTGCGAGGCCAAAAACCGCGAATTTCAGTTTCATTCTCGAAAAGCGCGCAACAACGGCCGCTGGGTTCTTGAAGCGAAAGCTTGGGTTTTTCCGGAAATCAACGCTCAGAAAGTCGCCGATCTCGTTGACCAGGTGAGCGGGTACTTGTTGTCTCAGGGGGTCGTCGCTCCAACATCGCAAGCTTGCTCGCCGATCGGCGTTGAGGCGTCCGAGGCCTCTTCCGGCACGCCCATCGAGGAAAGCAATGAACGAATGAACGCCGCGCTTTTGGCTCGATCGCTGCTCGCCCCCTGGACCTTCGAATCGCGCGCCGTTTCGGCAGTTTTTTATCCTGTCCATCCTTTTTTCAACGGGCCGGCGGTGCGTTTGTCATTCCCATTGGCAACCTATGCGGCGCCTTGGTTTTCGTATGACCAGATAGGGATGAGCAAAATCATTGAACATCATATTTCCGGGTCGATTTGGGACGCGGACTCCAAAGCGTGGGTTGTCCCCGGCCGCTCCATTCGCCTCGCTCGCAAATTGCTTGCCGCCGTGCTTCGATATCCACGCTGGCTGCGGGAAAAAGGGCGTCGTTTGCGAGCTGAGCTTCCGTCGTTTGACTTCGTTCCGCCCCCGTCCTTTTCTCGCGAATGCGGGGATATTTTTCTGGACGATCCGGCGCAACGCGTTTTCTGGGTGGGCTGTTTGTTTGATCGTTCCCAAGGCCTTCAATCGCTGAGCTTCTATCTGATGATGCTGGCGGCCCGACTCTTTGACGGCTCTCGCCCTCCGAGCCCCAATGACGCGGGCGACAGCCTTCCATGGCTTTGGTCTGATCAGGAGCGCCCCTCGCCGCCGGCGCCGCCGACGCTATCGTCGGCATTTCTTGCGGCTTCTGGCGCGCCGGCCTCTCTTGATTCGGGAACGGCTCGCTTCGCGCTGGCGCCGATTCCTGACTGGAATCGCAAGGCAATTCTCGCGGGCATTCGCTTCATCCAAATCTTGGCGAAGCACATTGAATTTGGAGCCGAAGGCCTTCGGGTTCGAGCCAATCATTCAAAATCAACGCCAAACGGGGTCCCAATTCTTCGGGGGGCCGCTCCCACGCCAGGCGAGCTCTTTTTTAGCCAGGGGCGATTTTGGTTGGTGGCGAGCGTGGCTGACGCAAAATCCAAGCATCAGCGCTGTTGGGCTGTCAGCAAAGAGTTCGCCAACGCATGGCTCTATCCTGGCCCTCGTCAATGGGTGAAATCGGAAGAAATCTCAGCGATGAGCGACTCTGATGTTTTTTTGTGGCTCGTTCAGACCATGAGGAGCGATCGCTCGGTGGGGTGCGCCGCCATTCGACAAGCGCACGCCCGATTTGAAACGCTCACAGGCGATTCCCTGTCGATGTCCATGGTGCGGTTTGAGCAAGCTAGCCTGCGACAAGAAATCGATGACGCCAACAACGCGGCTCGGGTCGCAGATCATGCATTTGACGATTCTGGCGGCACAGAGGCTCCTCGCAGATCTCGGCGGCTTTGAATGGCTCTTTGGCGCTAAAAAACGCTCCGAACGCGTTTTTTGCGAACAAGCGCGCCGCGAATGGATGCTTGCAAAAAGCCCCCGGTCCTTCTATCTTCTGTTTTGCGGACAAAGGGATTTGCGTCCATTGTGGTTTTCCGCAACGCGTCTTTCTCAACCTTTTTGGAGCTCTTCGCCATGGCGGCCTCGATACTCGCCCCCTTCAAGCCCACGAACCAGCCTTACAAAGAGGGGCCGCGCGGCTTGTTCACCCTGTCATGGGCGCAACAGCCCATGTGGGGCGGCGCCGTCCGGGACGTGGGCTCTCAGGGAAAGCTCGAATCGAACCACGTTTTGGTGTGCGTGGTCCACTGCCAATTCAAAGCCTTTGAAGAAACCTTTCACTCTCGCCGCAGCCGTTTTGAAGGCCACTGGGTGGGCGCGGTGAAGGGCTGGGTCTTTCCGGCCAATCACTCGCAAAAAGTGGCCAACCTGGTCGACCAGGTGAGCGGCTATCTGGGCTCCAAAGGCGTCACGCTCGCCCCCAAAGCGCCGCCGCCCAAAGCCCAAAACCCAAACAGCCCCGAGGCGGCCGCGGCCGCCGCGAAGTTCGCGCAAAACGCGATGTTGAACGAAATCGTTCTTGCGCGCTCCCTGAAAAACCCCTGGACATTCAAAAAAGCGGGCATTGAAGCCACTTTTTTGCCGCATCACATCTTTTTTGGCGGCCCCGCAGTCCAGTTTCGGTTTGACTACGACCCGAGCATGATCGCGGTGGTCCGCAAAATCCCCGGCGCCGCGTGGGACGCCAGCGCCAAAGTGTGGCTGACGCCCGGCCGCTCGATTCGGGTCGCCCGAAAACTCTTGGCCGCGATCGTCCGAAGCCCTCGGTGGTTTCGAGAGGAAGGCAAGCGCCAACGCGCGGCGCGCCCCGAGCTCGCCGTCTCCATGCCAGAGGTTTTCGCCCAAGAAGGCGGAGAGTTCCTTTTGGATGACCCCGAGCGCGGCGTGACATGGGCGGGCAATTTGAAGCACCGCCACTCAGGGCTCCAATCCCTGGCCACTCATTTCATTTCTTTGGGCAACAGCCTCGCGGGTTTCCACTCCGACGAAGGCGCCGTGGGCGACGCGGGCGACAACATGCCCAAATATTGGCTCGACAGCCATGAAATCCCCCCGGCGCCCAAGGCGCCTCCGGAGGCGACAGCCCTGCGAGCCGCCACGGCGAACAAGGTTCTTTCCGTTCCCAACGCCACTCCGGGCGCGCTCTCTTTGTATCCCCATCGCGACTGGCAACGCGAAGGGCTTGCCGCGGGCCTTCGTTTGCTTTCGGTCATCGCCCCGCACATTGAATTCGGCGCCGAAGGCATCCGCGTGCGCGCCAACCAGAAAAAGGCCACGCCCGACGGCATTCCCGCCTTGCGCGGGCCGGCTCCCAATCCAGGCGAAGTTTTTTTGAGCCAGGGCCGCTTTTGGATGGTTGGCACGGCCGCCGACGTCAAAGTCAAAACGCAGCGCTGCTGGGCGGTGAGCGAGGCGTTTGCCCGGCAGTGGCTGTATCCGGAACCCTCCAAATCCATTTCGAATTTCACGGACCTCGGCAAACTCAGCGACGCCGAAGTTTTTCTCTGGCTCGTGGACTCCATTCGGGCAGACTACCATGTGGGCTGCAAAGACATCGCCTACGCGCGCCATCGTTGCGAAACCCTCACAGGCGGCCCTCTGGCCCTCATCATGAGCCAATTTGAGCGGGCGACTTTGCAAAAAGAAGTCCAAGCGGCGACGGCGGCCATGGCCGAGGCCCCGTCCAATAAGGGGCCCGGCAAGAAGCACCCGGGCCAGGGGGCCATGGCGCAGCCGGCCAAACGCCAAGCCAAAAGGCTTTGAATGCGCCGACGAGGTCTTTTGGGGCGACAACGCCTCCTGCGCGAGCGAGACATTGAACGCGACTTCTTTCGCGTTGCCCAGACGACGCCGGCGGCTTGACGGCTTAGGCATGTCGATCGCGTCCATTTCCCGGCATTTCCCTGATCACGCGAGCCGCTTGCTTTTTTTAAAGAATAGGTTTATATTTCTAAACTTATCTAAATGTTTTCAATCTTTCCTTTTTCGGAGCCGCCATGACTCACCTCGCCCACCCCATTGTGTGGTCTCTCGCTTTTTGCGTTTTCGCCCTTTGCGTCGTCGCCGGCGTTTTGTGGTTCATGACCGAAGGAAAAACGGAGCGCTATGTTGGCAAACCCATCGCCAAAATTCGCGACAGCGTGTTTTTTGGCGCCCAAATCCCCTTGTGGATCCTTTACGCCATCCTTGTCAACGTCGCGGCCGCGTTGCCCTGGAATGGTCCGTCGCGTATGTTGGCCAAGCTCAAATAGGGCCGCCAGCCTTTTGCGCGCTTGGCTTTGCCCGGCGCTTGGCGTAAAATGAAAGAGCGGCGCGGGCGTCTCCTCGCTCCGTCCTCCACCCATTCCGGCGCGCCGCTGGCTAGCGAGCCTCTATTTTCGCCTCATGCCCTCCAACAACCTCTCTTTTTCTGCTTTCAGGCGCTTGGCCGATTGGCTTCAACGCGATCGCGCGGGGCTCCGCGCCGCCATGGAATTGCAGGGCGTGATTGACGACTCCGCTCCAGATGGCACGTTGAGCGGCGGCAAAAAAATTCACAAGACAGGCTCCCACTTTTACCAGTGGATTGCGCAAGATCCGGCGAAGCGGTCTCGGAAAACGGCGCAAGCGGCGTCTTGGATGGTTCGGCAAATGACGACTCACCCAGAAGAGCCTGAGAGCGAACGGCATGGGCAACGCGCGGCGCTCCTCACGAAGTGGTCGTTGGAACTGTCTTGCTCCTGGCAGATACCCCCCCGTGGTTTCAGCGTTGTCCCCTTGGAAGCGTTGTGCCAAGCCCAGGCCGTGACGTTCGATGAGCTTCCCAGCGTCTGGCATATAGGGCTCTCCGCCATCGAGCGCATGAAGGACGCCTCGGGGCTTCCTTTGTTTGTGGCTTCCGAATGGAGCGTGGCCGGCAATCCCCGAATGCCGCAAGAGCAAGCGTGCCGCATCGCGGGAACCCGCGTCCAAGCGTTTTTCAAGTCCAACTTGCACCGGCTGCCCGAAGGGGCGGCTGTTGAAAACAGCGCGACTTTCCAAGCCGCCGTGGAGCTTTTCTTTCATGGATCCGACGCCGCGCGCAAGGCGATGGCCCATCACGTTTTTGGCCCGCGCGAAGTGGCCGCGGAATTGTTTATGTGCGAGCGCGTTCGACGGCCCGACACCGTGAATGGCGTTGGGGAAACAGCGCCCAAAATAGAGCCCAAAATAGAGCCCCTCAATCACCTGGACCGAGTCTCGATCTTGGATTGGTGCGCCAAGCAGTGGACGCAAAGGCGCGACCTGGAGTCTTTGGGCGAATGGATCACGGCTCTTCACGACGAGATTTCCTTCACCCAGGCAGGGCGGGCCCTCTGGCGCGATTCGTGCTCCCATTGGCGCCCTTCCGGCCTGCCCGCTGACGCCAGCCTCGCGGAGCGCCAAGTTTTTTTCGGCAGCCAATTCCAGCACTCGCACGGCGGCTCGACGGGTGCCTCGGAAGGCGCGAAAGCGTTTCGCGCTCTGCAAAAGGCGCTTCTTTCGGCAGGCTCCCAAGCTTGGGGGATGGACGCCTGCTTGGAAGCCTGGCCGATAGCGGCCGCCACGGGTGAAATCGGGGCGCAGGCGGAAGCTTGGCATTTGCGGAAGGCCGTGGCGGCGCAGAGCGCGAGCGCTGGTTCGGGGCCCGAATCGGCTTTGCCGATCCCCAAGCCGACAGCTCCCCGCAGGCTCTGATTCCGCGCGAACGGCGCGGCTAAATTTTCTCGGCGCTCCCGGCTGATTTGTGCGACACTCAGTTTTGGTTTGGCCACGGCTCGTTGCATTTTGGCCAAAAAGCGCGACGATTGCCGAGCGGCCCTTTTTCCTGTTGTTTTTAAAAAAGGCTTTCGCGGTCTCGCGGCCCCTGGCTTCCTTCTCTCGCCCCCGTGCAAACCATGCGATCCGTTCTTCTCAATTCAGGCTCCAAACGCTCGCTGACGCGCTCAGCCCGAAGAACGCTGTCCGAATCCCTTCGCGCATGCGCGCGCCTGCCTCGGCGCCTGCCTTCGCCGGCCCGTCGAAAGGGGCTCGCGCTGCTCGAGGCGATCCGGGAGCATGACGCCGCTCGCGTGGCGGAGTTGATCCCCGTGGCCGACTTGACGGTGACCGTCCACAACAAAATGAACGCGTTGATGCTCGCGGTCATCGAGGGTCAGCCGGAAATCGCTCGGCTCCTGCTGCCGCATGTCGACCCAAAAGCGCGAGCCGCCAACCACATCGACGCCCTGTGCGTCGCGGTCATGTATCGGCAGATGGAGTGCGTGGAGTTGCTGCTTCCGCACAGCGACCATTGCCCAGACTTCAAGCAAGGGCACGGCAGCGCCTTGAACATCGCGGCGCGGACTGGGCAGACCGACATGGTGCGCGCGCTGCTGGCCTTCTTCGACCCCGCGGCGTTTCGAGACACCCGGCTCGGCACGATTTTGACCGCCGTGGTTTTTGGAGGGCACCTTGAATGCTTTGATCTGCTCTTGCCCCTGTGCGACCCGTTTTTCACGACTGGGGAAAATGAGACGCTTTTGATGGACGCGGCCTACATGGGGCATTTGCCGATCGTCAAGCGATTGGCCTTCATCCTTGATCCGGAAGCGGTCAACTCGGCGGGCCACACCGCGGAAGAGATCGCGAGAAACAACGGAAAAACAGAATGCGCGGATTTCCTGCATGCGTTGGCTGAGCAGACGCGCGCGGATCGCGAAGTCGCGGCCTTGGTCGGCGACATTGAAGCGGCGGCGCTTGCGACGCCTGGAAGCGCGCCTCGCCCCGCGAGAAAAACACGAGCGCTTTGAGGCCTCGCGCAAGAGAGAGCTCGTCGCCGCGGCGGCAAGCGCCAAGCGGAGCGCTTGCGGCGTCCAAAGGCTTTTTTCCTCAATCCTTCTTTTTCAATCCTGCCGCGTCCGGGCAGCCCCTATGGCTCGGCAAGCGAGTGCCTAAACCTGCGCCGAAAGGCGCCTCCGGGCGGCCCTGCACGGTCTTTTTTCCGTCTCTTTGGCCCCTGCGCGGCCTTGGCTTTCAGCCTCCTGTCTGCTACGATGGGATATCCTTTTGGAGGATTCATGTCTCAAATCGTTTGGAGCGAAGAGCTCGCAACCCTGGATTTTGAAAAAGAACGCGCAGCTCTCGACGCGGCCATTGACGCCTTCGAGGAACCCTTGGCGCAAGCTCCCGGCGCCCCCAAAGAGGCCAAGGCCAAGTGGCTTCTGGCGAGCTGCCTGCAAAAGGCCATCCGCCAAGGCGACGCCGACGCCGCCCAATGGGCTGTGGACGCCATGCTCCCCAACGACCGCGCCTATGCGCTGCACCGGATGGCCGTGATCGCCATTGAGGACATTGGCGTGGCGAATCTGCCCTTGGTGCTCGACTTCATGTTCACGGGCATTCGCAAAGCTTGGTATGAGGCGCACGGAACGCGCAAGTCCGCGATTTACTTCGCCCGCGCCCTCGCCGAAAGCCCCAAAGACCGCTCCGCGTGCGACCTGCCGCTCTTGGCCTTGGGATTGCCCCCTGCCACGGTGGCGAACGCCGTGAATGCCCCCACGGACAAGCTCAGAGAGGCGCTTTTGGCGCCGAAAGTGGACTTGCGGGCCAAAGCCCTCGGATTATGGTCGGCCCTGGGCGGCCAGAAGATAAAAGGCGCCGGCATCCCCGCGGACAAGCATGACCCGGACGCCTTTTTGAGCCTGTGCCACGAATTGGGCGCGACGCCCAAAATGCTGTGGCTTTTGGACCAATCCATCAAAATCCAAAGCGAATGGCATCCGGTGGCGCTGGGCCTGTTGGCCGCGCAAGCGGTGGCTGAAGGCGCCATTATCGCCCCGGGCTTCATTTCCCCCACGGCCCCTTTGACGCGCTCCTTGGCGTCAGTGGCGGCCGCCGGCCAAGAGCCTTTGCAGGCTGCACGCCGGGGCGGCATGATTTTCCCGGGCCGCTCGGCCAATGGCTTTTTCCTCTCCGGCCTTGACGGGCATTGCCGCGAAGGGCGCAACGCTATCGACGCGTGTTTCCTCAAACACCCGGACCTGAAAAAAACGCCGTTTTTCGCAGGCCTCTATGGGGAGCAATTGAGAGAACGCGCGGGCTCCTTGTTGTTCGCCTTCGAGGGCGGCCGGGTGAATGCCCCCATGGACTACCCGAGCGCGCGCCGCGTGTTCGCGAGCTCCCTTTTGCGTGGCGCCCAGCGCCAAAACATGCCCGAGCCTCTGTTGCGCGAAGTTCCTGCCTTTTTTGAAAAATTCCTTCCGGCGCTTGATGACGCTCGGGCCAAGTCGCTCTCCAAGCTGGATTGGGCGAAGGCGCCTTCCGCCCCTTCCGCCTCGTCGCAGCCCAAGCCGTGAACGCGGCGACTGCGCGGCATTGATTTCCGTTTCGGCCTTGGTCGCGGCTTTTTCCCTCGATTGTTTCGGAGCAATTTTCTGCCCCCGTGAATTGTTCGTGAACTTGTGGGGCTAAGCGCGAAGCGGTGTCTGCGGCGAACCGCCATGAGACGACGCCGGCATCATGACAACATCCACGACAACGTCCATGGCACCGGACAGGGCGACAGCAGACAAAGAACACGGGAATTTCGGCACAACAACAAAAAAGGCGCTCGAAAGCGCCTTTTTCATCTTCATCTTCTTTTCGTCTCCGCCCAAGGACGGAGACCCTGCTATGTCTTACATTGCGACTTTGCGGCGCATCGACACAGACGGATTCGGAGCCGTCATCGCTTTGAGCGCTTCGGCTTTCTCGCGAGCGGTGCGTTCCTTCATCTTTTCGCGCAGGCTGCCGAACACCGCTTCGCCGCGCGCTTTTGCTTGCGCCGCCAGTTGCTCGTCCGACAGCACAGGACGATTCGCTTCCGCTTCGCGGGCGAGACGATACTTTTCGTTTTGGCGGTCAATCAGTTTTTGATAGATGCCTGGGGATTGCGTGATCGCGCTTGCCAGATGCGCCTCAAATGCGTCTTCGGACGTTACAGCCTGTTTCATCACGCCGGTTTTGGGCTCCGTCACCGGCGTCAGATCCAGGTTCGGCAGCCCGTCGCCAAAGGCTTTCAAGGCGCGGGCAATGGCTTCTGCCTCTTGCTTGCGCTGGCTGCTCCGCGCGGTGGCGGCGAAGATGTGCGTGGTGATCGCGGCCGACAGGCAACCGATCGCGCCAGCAAGCAAGGGCATGCCGGCGGTGGATGCTTCCGTGGAGCCCGCGAAATAGGCCACGACGCCCGCGCCCAACGTGAACGTGCCAACAGCGCCCGCGACCCATCCAAACACCCGCGCCGGGCTTTCAAGCGTGGCCACAGAGCTCTTCACGTTGGTCGCGGCCGTTTCGAATTGCTTGCGAGCGGCGGCCACTTCGGCCAAGGCGGCCGGATCGCCGACGAACCAAGCGGGCGCGGCGGCGCGCTCGCCCTTTTCGACGCGTCGTTGCCATTCGTGCTGAGCGTGTCCACTCTGGCCGGCAAACGCTTCACGCATGTTCTTGATGTCTTGGATGGTTTGCATTTCAGGGTTCCTGTCCTTCGGATTCTTCGTTTACGGTCAATTGGGCTTTTCTTGACCCCTTGGCTTGTCCGTCCTTCAGGGGATCAATCGATGCGTTTATTTTCTCCTGACACGTGGCGGGAGTCAAGCTCTGCGTTATTTTCGTCTGCGAAAACGTCTTCTTGTGCAGACGGTTTTGTTTTTTGCCCCAGCCTAGGGCTAGAAAGCGTCCTCGCTGGCCCATTCGTCTGTCTTTTTCGGACTAAAGAGCAATCTGGACGCGACAAAAGCTTGGCTCGCAGTCTTTTGAGCGGTTATTTTTTGATTTTTTTGTGATTCGGTTCCTGCGCAACTTCAAAAAACCGGATCAAAGGCGCCGCCGCGTGGCGCGAACGCGCGACTGCGCGTTCTCATTTGCTGCTGCCGGCGCGAGATCAGCGCCGATTGTCTGTTTTTTCTCTTTGCTTTCGGCTTCCGATCGCTCCAACGTTTCATCATCGCTGGAAACAGAGCTGACAGGGCTTCCCGCCAATGTCTCTTTGCTCCCATTCGGCGCCATGATGGCCGCGAGCTCCCGCTCTTCTTTCTGCGCCAAAAGCATCATTCGGCACCGCGGCCCCAAGTGAGAGAACGTCGGATCCGCCAGTGCCTGGTCAAAGGACATCAGGGGCACTTCGCCCGTCTCAAAAAGATTTTTTGAGTCGGCTGCTTCGACGCCGTTCACGGGCCGATCAGATTTGATTTTTCGCGTGCTGAACATGGCGAGAGGTTTCTCGATGGCCTCTGTGGGGCCGGCGCGCAAGGACCGGTCGGCGCCCGCCTCAATCGCCACCGTCAGCATTTCGGGGGCATCCGCTCGCAGCGCAGTCCACAACGCGAATTGCTTGGGCTCTTGCTCGCTGAGGCTCAGCAGTCGAGTCAGCATCGCGCCCCAGCGCTGTTTCGTCGCGGCAATGACCAAGCGCCCCCAGTGCGCGTCTTGCGCGATGCCCGGGGTCGCCAGATAGGGCGCGGCGAACGCCCAGCCCTCGCGCTCGTTGTCTCGCCAGTCTTGGGTCATGTCGGCCGGGCTTCTCTTAACGTAAAGCCTCAGGCTTCGCGAGCGACGGACTTGGCCCACGACATCCCGCAGAATGTCGACTGCGAGCGACGCCGTGATCGGCTGCCCGCTTTGGCACGCTTTTGCCGCTCGAAAATCATTTTGCGACACTGCCGCGCGCAACGCCGCGAGGCCATCGGCCCCGCGCAAATCCGCGCCCAATTTGACCAGCATGGCCCAATGCTTGTGATCATGCCGCAGATAAATCCTTGAGGCGTTTTTTCTCTGTTCCGCCAAAACGCCGCTGCGCTCAATTCGAGCGCCATGTTCGATCAAAAACCGCAGCATTTCTTCCTTCCGCCCGTACGCGTTCTTTGACGCAAGCTCCAAAGACTTTTGGTTGTCCGCGCGCGGGTCCGCTCCGGCTTTGATCAAAATGGAGCAAACTTGCATGCGGGCCTGAGCCATGCATTCGGAAAGGAATTCATTCGCGGCGTTGGAGTGCGTTTCGCTTCGCTGATCCATCGCCAACAATCGCAGGTATTCTTTGTTTTGTTTTTCTGTGGGGCTCCACTGCAGCCGATAGTCCCCGTCGGTGTCGCGCCCTTTGTTTCTTATTTTTGCCAATGCCTTTCTTGCTTGGTTCCGAACGGCCTTTGGCTCGGCTCCCAACGCCACCTGCAAGGCGTTGTTGAGCGTGGCTGAATCCATGCCAACCAACTTCTCCCGCAAGCCTTCCGCGCGCAGCGTCTCAGCCGCGATGAGCACTGCATGCTTTCGCTCCTCGACGGTGGGCTTGCGTTGGATTGGTCGTTCAGTTTTCATTCAAGGCGTCAGTCATATGGAGGGAAAGGGGGCTCTCGTGAGAAAGCTCCTGTTGATCGGCCGCTCCATGGGCTCAATGGGATTGGGATCGCGTGCTTGTGCGATCCCATATTCTCTCATTGCTTGCCACGGCGCACAAGCGCTGATCGCCTCAATGGCCTTGAAATGGCATGAACGCGGCACGGCGTAGGCCTGCTTTTGGCGTCGTGAATCCGCGCACAGTTTTGTTTTTCGCGCGGGCGCCTGTCTCTGCGAAGCGGCTCCATCGCGCCGCGCTCAATCTCGCGATCTCATCGGGCCCTTCACTTTGGCCGCCCTGAATGCTCGCGCTGCACCCTCTTTTTTCTCGTTGGCTCGCGTCCTGCCACTTCTCTCAATCCGGCGGGCGATCAAGAAAGGAAGAACGGGCTTCTCGCCGCGATGCTGTGGCGCCCTTGGCGACTCTTGCCGCCCCTAAAGGCGAATTCAATGCGAGTTCTGTGTGAGTCGCGCGCCCCATTCAAAGCCACACATTCTTTCACACACTCTTTCATTGCGGGAACTCGAATAATAAATAATCTAAAAACGATGTTGCTCTTTTTCAAAAACCCAGATACAGTGATGTCTCAGGTCGGCGAGAGCCGGTTGTCGAGAAAAACAACTTTGTGAAAATATTTTAAAAAAGTTGTTGACAGCCCAAAACAGCTGGCTTATCATTGTTTCATCGATGCAAACCGCATCTCTTTTTTGAACGGAACTGTCATGAACGCCTTCTTCGCAACCGCTGCTGTTTTCGCCCCGGCCCTGGCCGTGGTGGGCGCGTTCGCGTTTGCGGCGCCGAAATTCAAGGCTGTTTCCTTCGTTGCACGCGTCTCGCGTTCGAGCGTCAGCTCGTCCTCGTTCTCAAGAAGGTCCTCCAGTTCGGCTTCAAGTCGATCGGAGCGGTCGTCACGAGAATCCGAACGCCTCACGGGCTAACCCGCGCAGACACAACTCTGCTGCCGGCTAGCCCCAAGGCTGGCGCGGCAGAGAAGAGATCAAGCCTTCTTTTTTGCCCCTTGCGCCGAATGCAATGGGCTTTTTGCTTTTGGGCCTTCGGGTCGCAAGTGAGGAAAAAAAGAAACAGCGCGGCACGGTTTCCCGAGAGAGCGATCTCTCACAACGCTTCCATCGTCTAGTGGCCTAGGACGGCGCCCTCTCAAGGCGTTAACACGGGTTCGAATCCCGTTGGAAGCGCCAAATTCAGTTTGAAAGAGAATCCTTTCTGATTTCCTTTCAAGATCGTTGAGAAAATGTTTCGGATTTTTGTTGTTTGATTCTTTTGCCGCAAAGAGCTCTTCACTGAGGAATTAAATCCATTTGGATTTAATCAGGCTCTGCTCGTTCTTGATTAATGGCTCGGATTATATCCGTTGCTCTATTAATCGGTTTTTGTTTAGGCGTTTTCGTTTTCGCCTTTGTTTCCATGTTTTTTTTTGATTTTCTTTTTGTGAGTGCGCAAGCATCTTTTTTTGAGTTTTGCCGGCCTTTCGCCACCGTTGAATGCCCGTTTTGGGCGCCGTTTTTGAGTTTGTCGAGCCCTCGCGGAGGGTCATGAAGAATCCGCAAACGCATCACCGTTTTCTTTGCTGCCATCGTCTAGAGGCCCAGGACAGCGCCCTTTCACGGCGCGAACACGAGTTCGAATCTCGTTGGCAGCTCCATTTTTTGTTGTTCGTTTTTTCGGTCTGTGGCGCAATTGGAGAGCGCGTCGGATTACGAATCCGAAGGTTGGAGGTTCGAACCCTCCCAGATCGACCACTTTTGGCTGCGCCTGGCGCGCCGGTTGTTTGATGTTTTTGATGTCTTGCGCGGCTGCCCAATTGAAAAGGAGCCTCCAAGCAAATTGGATTGAACGGTGTCGCGGGAGTCGCGGCGCTCAAAGTTTCGCTGCTGCCATCGTCTAGAGGCCTAGGACAGCGCCCTTTCACGGCGCGAACACGAGTTCGAATCTCGTTGGCAGCGCCACTTTTGTTGTTTGTCTTTTTCGGTCTGTAGCTCAACTGGACAGAGCACCCGGCTACGAACCGGGAGGTTGGGGGTTCAAATCCCTCCAGTCCGACCAAATGCGCAGGACCCGCAGAGCAGCGCGGCGCAAAGAAGTTGATGCACAGCATTGAATGGAATGACGCGCACGACGGGCCTGGACACACCAGGCAACACTGAACGCATTGAAAACAGGAGGCAATGAGACGCACGTTTGCGAAAGTTTTGGTTTTTGAACGATCAATCGGACCGTAGCTCAATTGGATAGAGCACCTGGCTACGAACCAGGAGGTTGGGGGTTCGAGTCCCTCCGGTCCGGCCAGTTGATCGCCTTGTTTTTCGGCCAGTAGCTCAATGGATAGAGCCCCGGTTTCCTAAACCGGCGACGCAGGTTCGACTCCTGCTTGGTCGACCACCGTTTCTATGTCCGGCCCGTAGCTCAACGGACAGAGCACCAGCCTTCTAAGCTGGCTGTTGCAGGTTCGATTCCTGCCGGGCCGACCAATAAGAGCGGAGTAAACAAGGCGAAAAACCAAAACTTGTCGCATCGATGGCAGCACGCAGTTGAATGAATTTTGCTCTGGTCTTCTAACGGCCTAGGAAAGCGGCTTTTCAAGCCGTCCAATGCGGGTTCGAATCCCGCCCGGAGCGCCACATTTCGGTCTGAAGCTCAAAGGATGAGCACTGGGTTCCGAACCCAGGGGTTGTGGGTTCGAGTCCCTCCAGATCGACCACTTTTTTGTGAATAAACCAAAAAAGCACTTCCCTTTCAGGGGAAATGTGTGGCACAATTCAGTTCTTCGCTGAGCCATCGGCGGGCAAACAAAATTTGGAGGGTTGGCTGAGCATGGTTTAAGGCACTCGCCTGGAAAGCGGGCACAGGTTAATCCCTGTCGCGGGTTCGAATCCCGCACCCTCCTCCATTTTTTACGAGAGCATCCAACTCTCGACGAAGCGCGGCAATGGCTTCACGGTTTGCGGTGGAATGGCTGAGCTGGATGAAGGCACCCGTCTCGAAAGCGGGCGACTCCCTCAAAAGGGTCCGTGGGTTCGAATCCCACTTCCACCTCCATTTTTTGGCGTTGAATTTGCGCGCCGTTTTTTTTGGAAGCTTGGCCGAGCCGGTTTAAGGCACTGGTCTTGAAAACCAGCGAGGGAGTGATCCCTCCGTGAGTTCGAATCTCACAGCTTCCGCCAATTCACGGTGAGCGCCCTCGACGGCGCTCCCGTCAAACAAGTTGATTTGCATCACTGTTTTTTGGAGCTTTGGCCGAGGGGTCGAAGGCGCTCGCCTGCTAAGTGAGTATCTGGGCTTAAACCCGGATCGAGGGTTCGAATCCCTCAGGCTCCGCCAATTCAAGGGGTAGCGCCCTTTTCTTTTGATCCCTTTTGGAGGCGTGGTGGAGCTGGTTTAACACACCGATTTGCTAGGTCGGAGATCCTTTGCGGGGTCCGTGGGTTCGAATCCCACCGCCTCCTCCAATTCTGATGGGTAGCGCCATCAAATTTTTCAATGCGAGCCATCGACAGCCGGGTCGACGCTGAGAGTTCAGGCTCTCATCCTGAAAGCGCAAGTTCGAATCTTGTGGCTCGCTCCATTCATTTTCAATTTCATGAGGGGTTGTTGCGACAGCAGAAAATTCAATTTATTGGGCCTGCTCCCGAGGCGCGGGCGCGCTTAAAACGACCTTAATATAGGGGCGCGTGAGTAACATCAGAGCAGTGGCAAAACCGGCAAGACCTTTTGACGCATCAGACTCGCCATGGGAGCACACCGTGCGCGATCTGCCTATGAAGCCTGGCGTTGTCAGGCCTGAAAAAGAGCGAACCGGCACAATGACTGGCGACATGGATGGTTGCGGAAGCACCGGGTCTGGGCCGCGTCGAGCGATTGGCGAGGTTGGGGAACCTTATCCCCCAGCAGGGAAGCGCGTTTCCAAGTGTTGTCGGGGCGGGGATGAAAGGCCTCGTCTGCTGTCTCCTGTGGGTTCGAATCCCATCGGGTCCACCAATTTGAGTTTTCAAGGTCGCTTCGGCGGCCTTTTTTTATTAAATCTAACGAGCGCGCAATATTTATGCCTTAATCAAATTCGGAGAGGTGTCTGAGTCAACAAACCTGGGCGAAAATGCCACGGCGCGGTTTGGCCTGTTGACCAGATACAGCTTGATCGGTGGAAACATCGTTGTCCGGCGAGGTTTTTGACAAAAAACAGTCCTCCGTCGACTCAGTAAAAACAAAATGGGGAGCCGAAGCTCCCCATTTCTTCATTCAACGAGCGAATTGTTTACGCTCGCGCCTTGCTTTTCACGCTTTTGTTTCTGCCGCCCAAGGGGCGGAAAACTTCAACGGCAGACGGTGTTCGTCTTCGCACTTTCGTGGCCGTTTTTCCCTTCTTAGCCGCCCATAGGGCGGAACATTCAAGCGACAGGGCCGAAGCCTCCATCTTTCTTTGCCGCTCACGGTTTCTTAGCCGCCCAAAGGCGGAATGCTTGCGAACAGTTTCTGTTCGCGTGTTTTGATAATACCGCATTTTTTCGTCTTGTCGACATTTTTTTCATTTTTTTCGATCTCAGCTTTTCGGCGAGAATTGCGAAGCTCTTTCTCGACCATCGGTCGTTGCCATGGGATCAACGCGAACGCACCTCGTGCGGTGATGGTCTAGGCTGACGCCTTCTTCCTGGGAGGCCACATGTTCAAATTTTTCTTCTTTCCGTGCATAACCCGTCGCTCCCGGGGCTTGCTGACTCGTCCCCGTGTCAAATTGCTCCCAGCGCTCTCCCTGAGCGCAGCGCTCCTTGCCGCGTGCGGAGGCGGCGGCACATTTTTTTTCTCCATTTCCTTCGGTGGCGGTCCTGGCGTTGATCCTCAGCCCAGCTCGCAGCCGCAATTTCGGTTCCTGAACGCCACGCCGGGCGCGGGCTCCTTGGACGCTCAAGTGGACGGAAAAGCCGCCGCGAGCTCGATCGGCTTTGGCCAGGTTTCCGCTTGGGCGCAATTTGACGCAGGCGCACGCTCGCTCTCGCTCTTCCCCTCAGGCTCAACCACCGCGCGCGCTGGCGCTTCTTTCACGGCAATCAATGGGCATCATTTGAGCGCGTTTTCCTACTATCCGACGACCGCCTACGCGAATGCTTCGCCGACAAGCAATCCTTTAACCCTTCCTTTGTCGGCGTTCGTGCTTGACGATCCCTATTCCGATGGTGTTTTGAGCGCGCAATCGAGCTCCTCTGCGACGCAAACGCGGGCGCGGTTTGTGAATGTCGCCTGCCAATCGAGCTCGGTGGACGCCTATCTGTTGCCGGCGGGGTCCACAATCGCAACGGCCCAGCCCACGTTCGCTGCGGTTGGCTGCGCCACGGCGTCTCCCGTCAGCGGACAAAATAGCCTGGCGCTGGCCGCTGGCTCTTACGAATTGATCATCACAACGGCCGGCTCAAAAGTCGCGCTCTACGACTCGTCCCCCAACGCGGCCACGGCTCCAGCCATCGCGACCGGCGCAAGCAGCCCAGCGGCCTCCGGCGGTATCTCCACCGCCGCCACGCCCAGCGTAACGCTCGCAGCAGGCACGGATTACGTGATCGCCATCGCTCCCGCGCAGCAACCCGGCGCAAGCGGCAACCCTCTGACGGCGATTCTCGCCACAAGCGGCCAATCGAGCGCCACCACCATTCCCAACGAGGCCGCGATTTCGGCGTCGACAACCGCTTCGCAGTGATTGGCCAGCAAAACCGAATTTTCGGTGAATTTCTTCGCTCAGCGGATCATGCCCATTTTTGGCGCACGCCACGCGCGATGCACAAAAAGGCCAATGCAAAACGCCAAAGCCGAAAAGGCCAATGCAATCAAGACAAATCCCTTGTTGCTTTCTTGCGGCATGCGCTCCCAGCCCAGCACGATCGCGGTGTTGGGGTTGTTTGTGGCCAAGAGCACCGTGGGCTGTTTCTTCGAAACCAAAGATTCTCGCGCCGTTTTCACAAACACCGACTGCACCGCGTGATCATAAGTTTTCCCTTCAAACGAATACTCCACCACAGGGTGGTGCCGCTCGAACCCAATGACCGCTCCTGCCGCCTTGGCGGATCCTGCCGCAAGTTCCCGCAGCTGCGCTCGATGGCCTGGGCCGTGGACGATGTCGCCGTAAATGCCCATCCCTGCGCAAATCGCCCAAAACACGGCGAAAGCGAAAAAGAAAATGGACAGCGCGGTTCGCGCGGATTGGCGTTTGGTCTGCCGCGATGAGTTTTGGCCGTGCTGGGTTTTTGGGATTTTGTGAAAGGGCGACCTTTTGGCATGGCCAGATGGCTCATACAACGCGCTTTTTATTTTTGACATGGCGAGAAGATTTTGGCGCGGAAAACCGCAACGGATCTGTTATGCCCGCGTTTCATGCTCTTGGCCACACTTTTTAATGGCCGGTCATCAGGGCGACACACCCGGCGAGTCTCTTTTTTGCCACAATTCTTTCGCGGCGACGCCGTTTTTCTATTTTTGAGCCATCGTCCATTGAATTGTTTTGCCCTTTTTCGGCGATGAGCCTACCATTGCTTATGAGATGACCATTTTTCTGGCGAAGGCCAAGGCCTTCGCGACACCGCGCGGCAGGCGGCCCAAACGCTCGTGGCTCCTTCCGCCATCATCACGCTCGACGAATCACGCAAACGACTCACACACAACGGCCACCAAGAATCGCGATCCATGCCCAACATTCATTCGATCCACACCGCTCACCGCAAAAGCAAAACTGAAACCGTGGCGCTGCGCGAACGCTTTTTGAGCGCTCTGCGCGGCTGGCAACTGTTGGAGAGGCGTTTGATGGTCGCCACTGTCGTTTTGACGCTTTCCGTGGCCTTTTTGAGCGCTTCTTTTCCCGCTGGAGCGGGCCTTGTCGGCTCGATCATCGCAAGCGTCGCGACCTTTTGCGGACTGGGCTTTGCGCTCTCGCGAGCGCAGTCCAACGCCATCAGCGGCTTGATGTTGTCGCTTGATTTGGGCGCGCGGTCCAACGACGCGCAGAACTTTGAAAAACGCGTCAAAGGCATGGCAAAAGTCACGAAATTCGGCGTCTTCTTTGACCGCGCCTCCACGAAGGGCAAAAAGCAGGACACGCAAAAGAATCAGGCCCAAGTTCTTTCCTTTCGCCGCGAGCGCGATTGATGGCCCAGCGCCATCGCGCGGCGTGACGGTCCCATCGACGCCCCAAGGGTTTTCAGACCCCCCCCTTTAACGCCTTCGTCAATAACGTCTTCGTCAAAGCCGCGCGCGTCAAAGCCTGCGGCTTTTGTGCTTTGGCGTTGGCTGCAGCAACTCGCCCGAGATTGGATCCGTCGCTGTTTTTGAGTCGTCGACAATCGATTGCAGAGATATGATCTCCGCCTCTTTCGCGTGAGAGCCCGTGTTGTCCGAGGGCCAGGCGGTTCCCGCTCGGACTTTGCCCCAGGCGCCGACCGCGCAATTCCACGCGAAATCATCCAATATTTTTTCTTGCGCGATTCTTTGGTCGCTCCACGCCCATCGAGTTTTCCCATGCACCGCGGCCAACATTCCCAACGCTTGCGCATCGTTTTCTTTTGGCGTTTTTGACAGCGATTTGATCGCGGCGGCCAAAAAATCGGACACGGCTTCTTCTTGTGCATAGGCATGATACTGGCCCAAAAAGGGACCCTCTTTCATCGCGATTTTGCTGGCGATGGAGAGCCAGAGGGCCATCGCGGCCATGCATTGCCCTTCGGCGATCAATTTGTCGCTGAAATTGGCCATCGCTCGCAGCCGGCCTTCTTGATCACGCTTGTCCGCCTCGGCCGCCGCTTTCGTGTCCGAGTAGAATCGCCAAGCCGAATGCACGCGGCCAATGATCTCCATCAAGGCCCCGGAAGTCGCCAAAGCCCTCTCTCTTTGTTGCGCGGTTATTGCGTCGTTTGTGGCCGTCGCCCCTTCCTCCAATTGGGCAGCCCCCGCAGAATTAGCCTCCGGACGGGCATTCCATGGGCGCGTTACACGCTCCCAAGCGCGCTCAAACGTTTTGGGAGACTCGCGGCCGCCCTCTTTCAAGGACGAGACGCCATATGCCCACACCCGAATTTCGTGGCGATGGGCGCCCTCATAGAAATCAGCAAAAAAGCCGCGGCTTGCAGCGTCTTCTTCCTCGCTTTTCAGGCCATCCATTTTTCGCCAATCGGCGCGTGAAATGGCCTCCAAAACATCCCATTCGCCCAAATCAAACGCGTGATCCAGAAGGTCGCCGCCTGCGACCAACGACGCCTGATGCCTCAATGGCTCCGGATGCCCCAGTCCCTTTTTGCTGTTGGCCAACGCCAGCAATGGAGCTTTTTCATGGGCTTGGGTGAACAGATCCTGCGCTTTTTCCGTCAGGGCGCAGGCCAGCATCCATTCATGCGCATGCGTTTTTTTGTGCTTGTCATGGTTTTCAACCAACCAGTCCGAAAGTCGCGCCATGAATGCGGGCTGAGCGCTCAACAGGCCGTCCAGCCATGGCCCTCCGCCAAAAATAATATCCCCGACTCGCGGCTTTGATTTGTTTTCTTCTCGCTCCTCATTGAACGCCCGACGCACCGCTTCAAATTGGAGCGTCTCCGCGGCCATGGCGTTGTTCTCAGGCAATCTTTCTGGCTCTTCGAGAGAGATTGAGGCGAGATCCCCGGCGGCTTCTTCGACGGTTTCTTGCTCTGATTGCGCCAAGGCCAAGGCGGTTTGGACGCCCTTTGCGGAGCGAGCCTCAGCCGCCAGGCTGTCAGCCCAATCGGGATCGCCCGCGCGCAAACGCTCCACCGCTTTCGCCATCCGAATTTCGGCCACGGCCTTCTCGCTTTCTTCTTTTTGATTTTGAGCGCTTGTCGGCTCTTTTTCCAATCGGCTCTCCGGCGCCTCGGAAGCGTTTCTCAGCGTCTGGCGCTCAACGACCAACGTCTCCAAGAGAACGTTTAACCGCTGGCTATCCTGGGCCAACGCCTCCACCTCTGCGAGTTGCGCCGCGAGGGGGCGCGGCAGCCAACGGACCGCGCGCCGGATCAAGCGCGCGAAACGCCGCAGCGCGCCGCCGTCCGAAGCAGGCTGCGCCTCGGGCCCTGGGCGTTTTTCTGGCGTGGCTGCGAGCCCGTCCGCGATTGGTTTTTCAGAAGCCATGGGAGTTTTCGAAAGTATTGGGCGGCGATGGCGACCACTGAAACCGCGGCCTTTTCCATCGCGAAAACGCCCTCACAAACGCAAGGGCCAAACCATTGGGAAGCGCTTGCGCCCTTCACGCCATCATACGCGCTTTGAGGGATTTTGAAAATGACCACGGCCGCCTGGACACTTCACAAACGCGGACGATGGATTGGCCATTTCCATTGGTCCTTTCCTTGCGCGTCGAACGCTCCGCCGCTGTCTTTGGCTGGCTTTTCATTCTATCCTCGGCAGCTCGCTCTGTTTCTCGCTTAGCGCCCAGCCGTCTTTTGCTCTGAATATCTCGTTGGCTCAACGAAATCACATGCGGCGCGACCGAGCCGAAGGCGGCGTGGCGGTGGCGTTCGTTGGCGCTTGCGGCTCAGTTAGCCCTTCCGCCACCGCAAGCCTCAAAAATCGGGACTCCAACTGCGCGGCTAATTTTGGAGAGAATTCATCCATCAACTTCAATGCCAACCGCTCGACGTCCTCGTCGGTCGCGTGGCTCGCGAGCGCCTCGATGGCGTCGGCGCTTCTCTCCATGCCAGCCGCCAAACCAAACGCGGTCTTTCCATGGACGTTCTCCACCGTCATGTCGCTCGCGGCCGCCAGCAATGGGACGATCTCGAACTTCTCATACACCAAAGCCTTCATCAACGCCGTTTGCCCGTATTTGCACTGCGCGTTAACATCCGACGCTGGCAGCAACAAGCGCGCCGTTTCTTCGCGTCCGTGCATGGCGGCCATCATCAGGGCGGTCTCTCCTTCGTTGTTCGCGTGGCGCGCGTCCGACACGGGGAGCAACAAACGAGCGCAATCGGCGCTCCATTTGTTAATCGAGGCAATCAGGGCTGTGTCTCCGTTCACGGCCGTCCAGCGCGCGTCGGACAGAGGCAACAGCGCTTTCACGCACTCGGTGGCGCCTGCTTCCGCGGCCGCCATCAACAAGGAGTAGCCCAAAGGGCTTTTGAACTGAACATCGACAAATGGAAGCAAAACACGCAAACAATCCGCGTTCAGTTGGCGCGCGGCGCGCCAAACAGCGGGCAATCCGTCGCAGTCCATGGCGTTTGCGTCTGAAACGCCCGCCAGCAACGCCACGCAGTCCGTCGACGTGGCGAGCGTTCCCGCGTTCCATCCGCCTCGCCACTCGCCTTCGCAGGCCAGGTGAAGCGCGGTTTTTCGAGAATCCCGAGTTTTTGCTTTTGGGTCGGCGCGCGTCAACAGCAACTTGATCATGCTCGGGTTTTGTCTGCTTGCCGCGACGTGCAGGGCGGTCATTCCGCTGTTCGACAAGACATTGGGATTCGATCCTGGCAGGAGCAGCGCCGCGCATGCCAGATGATCCTCATTCACCGCGTGCATCAACGCCGTTTGTCCCTCAGGGTCTTTTTGCTCTAAATCCGACACCGCCAACAGAGCGGCCACTGTATTTTCTCGCCCCGCCGCCGCGGCGACCATCAACGGGGTTTTGTGGCCTTCGCCATAGCTTTTTTCTCTGGGATCGTGCCCCGCGGCCAGAAAATCAGCCACAGCGCTTGCGTCTCCGCGCGCGGCGGCCTCGAAGAGGTCCTCGGGGGAATTCGAACTCGTTTTATGCGCGGCCATTTTCATCCTTTTCAAAAAACGTCAAAGCAATCCATTCCACCCATTCAACAACCGTCTCCGCACAGGCCAAGGGCGCAATCGCAGGAGCTGGCGGCAGCCCGCGAGCGACTGCCTGCGAGGGCTTTCCGCCGCAAGCCTTGCGCCGCTTTCAATCCAACCAGATCGCGCTCGACTCCTGGCGTCACATGCGCAGCGGCGGTTTCTTTTTCTCGTCGCCTTGAGTCGCCGTCTCGCCGACACGCGATTTCGGCGCTGAATTCGGCGCGAAAGCCTCGCCCGCGACCATCTCCAACCGCAGCAAATGACCCTCCATTCTAGCGCCCAATTCAGGAGATATTTTTTTCATCAACGCCAACGCCATTTCCTCCAACTCGGCTCCTGAGAGATGAGGAGCCAGGAATCTCCACGCGTCTGGATTGCTCTGGGTCGCCGCGCGCTCTATGAACGAGCGGCCCTCCGGGTCGCGGCCCGAGCGATCCGTCAACGGCGCCAACAGATCGATTCCCGAGGCATTCGCCGACCAGAATGCATGCGTCAAAGCGGTGTTGCCTTCGCTGGTTTGCGCGTTTGCGTCCGAAAAAGGCGCCAAAATCCGCATCGCCTCGATGTTGCCCTGCATGCTCGCCTGAATCAACGGCGTGACTCCGTCGCGATTGGCCATTTGCGCGTCTTCTCTATTGGCCAAAAGGCTCACCAACTCCGGCTCCTCCCGGGCCGCCGCGATCAGCAACGCCGTGTTGCCCTCTTTGTCGCGCGCGCTGGCGTCAGACACCGCCAACAAATCCGCGATGGCTTCGACCGAGCCGGACTTCGCCGCCGCGATCAGTGGCGTGTTGCCTTCTTTGTCTCGCCATCCCGCGTCCGCTCCCGCCGACAAAAGAACTCGAACGCAGTCCCCGCGATTGTGCCTCACGGCGTAATGCAACGGCGTCTGGTTGTCGTCGTTTGGCTCATCAATGGCGCTCACCGCCGCCAGCAACCGCGCGCACTCCGTGTCTTTCGACCATCCCGGCTCGACGTCCGCTAAATCAAAACACGCCAAATGCAGGGGCGTGGCGCCATAAGTGTCTTTTTTGTTTGGGTCGCACATGGGCAATAGCCGTTTGACCATTTCCGTTCGTTGCGAGAGCGCCGCGTGGTGCAAGGGTGTCTTCCCTGTCTCCGAGTCTGCGGCCGGGCTTGCCCCCGCGCTCAAAATGAGGTTTAAAACCTCCATGCTTTCGCTTGTCGCCGCATGCGACAAGGCGTCCAATCCATGCGCGTCTCTCAGGCCCAAATCCGACACCCGCAACAAAATTTTGGTCGCTTCGACATGCCCCATGGACGCCGCCAGCATCAACGGCGTTCGAATGAGCCGGACCCCGGCTCTCTCGTTGGGGCTCACCCCTTCGGCCAACAGGCGTTTAATGC
>Ga0209862_1000148_pt1 | contig 26077 bp, 22 predicted proteins | sample OrgsoiDNA_201061_FD_185809 | JGI IMG/M metagenome (GOLD analysis project Ga0209862, IMG submission 185809) | Permafrost soil microbial communities from the Arctic, to analyse light accelerated degradation of dissolved organic matter (DOM) -... | ecosystem: Environmental > Terrestrial > Soil >... | reverse complement strand
GGCGACTTGATCGACGCCGGCAACGGCGGCGCCGGCCGCGCGCTGTTCCGCCTCGCCCAGGTCGACCCGCTGCGCGTCTACGTCTACGTGCCGCAGGCTTACGCCCAGCGCATCAAGGCCGGCGACAGCGTCACCGTCACGCAGGCCGAACTGGCCGGCAAGGAGTTCAAGGGCACGGTCGCGCGCACCGCCGGCGCCATCGACGCCGCCACCCGCACGCTGCAACTGGAAATCAACCTGCCCAACCACGACAACGCGCTGCTGGCCGGCGCCTACGTGCAGGTCGAACTGCCGATCAGCGGCAGCTCCAACGCCTTGCTGATCCCGCAGAACGTGGTGCTATTCCGCGCCGAGGGTACGCGCGTGGCCACCGTCGGCGCCGACGGCAAGGTCCAGCTGAAAACCGTGATGCTCGGCCATGACCTGGGCAACAAGCTTGAAGTCCTGAGCGGCATCACCGTCGCCGACAAGCTGGTGGTCAACCCGGCCGACTCGCTGGCCGATGGCGACAAGGTCGCCGTGCAGCAGCCCAAGCAGCCCGCCACCGGCGCCGGCGCGATGCAGAAGGCCGCTCCATGATGAGCCGCTCCATGCTCCCTTTGCGCAGGCAGGCATTTTCCCCCACCGTGCTGTGCGCGGCGCTGGCCCTGGCCGGCTGCGCCAGCGCGCCCGATTATAAAAAGCCCGACATCGACATGCCGGCCGTGTGGCAGTCGTCGGCGCCCTTCCACGCCGGCACGCCGGACGACAGCGCCGTCAAGGGCGACTGGTGGACCCTGTTCGACGACGCGCAGCTGAACCAGCTGGCGCAGCAGACGCTGGCCCAGAACCAAAGCCTGGTGATCGCCTCCGCGCACCTGGCGCAGGCGCGCGCCCAGGTCACCGTCAGCTCGGCCGGCCTGTTCCCGGCGGCGCAGCTGCAGGCCGGCGCGGGCCGCAACCGGACCTCGGCCGACCGTCCGCTGGCGTCCTATGCCAGCCCGAATTCGACCATCGTGCAAAACAATTACCAGCTCGGCTTCGCCGTCAACTACGAGGCCGATTTGTTCGGCCGCGTCAGCAGCACGGTGGCCAACGCCAAGGCCTCGGCCGAAGAAGCGGCCGCCGATTTCGAGAACACCCGCCTGGTGCTGCTGTCCGAACTGGCGGCCGACTACTTCAACCTGCGCGAGCTCGATGCCGAAATCGACGTGCTCAATCAGGGTATCGTCCTGCAAAACAAGGCCTTCGAATTCATCGACGCGCGCCACCAGCTGGGCGCCTCCTCCGGCCTCGATCTGGCGCAGCAGCAGTCGCTGCTCGACGCCAGCAAGACCCAGCTGGAACTGCTCAACACCCAACGCGTACAGTACGAACACGCCATCGCCACGCTGACCGGCACGCCGGCGCCGAACTTCAGGCTGGCGCCGAGCGTGGTCGCTCTGGCGCCGCCGGCGCTGCCGGTGGGGCTGCCGTCGGACGTGCTGCAACGCCGTCCCGACGTGGCCTCGGCCGAGCGCGCGGTGGCCGCCGCCAACGCCGGCATCGGCATCGCCCGCGCCGCCTACTTCCCGACCGTGATGTTGTCGGGCAGCGGCGGCTGGGACAGCAACACCGCCAGCACCTTGTTCAACGCGCCCAGCATCTTGTGGGCGCTGGGCGGCGCGCTGACGCAGACGCTGTTCGACGCCGGCAAGACCAGCGCCACCGTCGATATCGCCAAGGCCTCGTACACCGGCGCCGTGGCCAACTATCGCCTCAGCGTGCTGACCGCGATGCAGGAAGTGGAAGACGGCGTCGAAGGCTTGGCGGTGCTGGACCGCGCCAACCGTCAGGCCAGCAACGCCGTCAACAGTTCGCAGCGCGTACTGGACCTGGCCAACGACCGCTACACCGGCGGCGTCGAGACCTATTTCGACGTCATCACGGCGCAGCAAACGCTGCTCAACAACCAGCGCCTGGCCGTGCAGATACGCGGCAAGCAGATGGTGACGTCGGTATATCTGGTCAAGGCGCTGGGCGGCGGCTGGCAGCGTGCTACGCTGGCGGCGGCAGCTGCGACGCCGGCCCGTTGATGGCATTCGACCGCTCTTTGATACGATGATATCCGCATCCGAAAAAGCCGACGCGCCGGCCAGCCTGACCGTGCGCGCGGCCGCCGAACGGCTGGGCGTGACGCCGCGCACCCTCAAGTACTACGAGGAACGCGGCCTGGTCTGGCCCAGCCGCAGTGTCGGCCGTTACCGGCTTTATGATGAAAACGACCTGGATCGTTTCGCCCGCATCCTGCATCTGCGCTCGATGGGCTTCACGGTGGAGGCGATCACCGAAATCCTCAAGCGCCCGCTGGTCACGCCCGAGGGCGGCCGCAAACACCTGTCGAAGCAGTCGCTGAGCGAAATCCAGCAGGCCCTGCAAACGCAGGTGGAGGCGCTCGACCGGCGCATCGCCGCCGTGCGCCGCGAGTTGAACGAGGCGCAGACGGTGCGCGCGGAGCTGGTCCACGACATGGCCTACGTCAGCGGACGGCTGGCCGGCGAACCGATAGACGAACTGCTGGAGCAGCGCCGCAGCCTGGCCAAGCCGTCGCGCGCCAGAAGCAAAACCAAAGCCTGAGCTAAGCGGCCGGCGGCAGCGGCCTGGCCTGCACTGCGGTGCACCGGGGGCTGCCGCGCTTCGATGACAGTCTCAATGCGGCAGCACGCCGGGCGGCGTCACGCTGACGCGCAGGAAGTCGATGAACTGGCGCACCTTGGCCGGCACATGGTGGGTATTCGGGAACACCGCGTAGATGCCCTGCTCCGGCAAGGCATAGCCGGGCAAAATCTCCAGCAGCTCGCCGCGCTCCAGCTCATGCTGGACCAACCAGTCCGGCAACAGCGCCGCGCCGCAATCGGCCAGCGCGAAGCTGCGCACCGCGTCGGCGTTGTCGGCCTGGTGCCTTCCGCCCAGCGTGACACTGTGCTGGCGCGATGGCGCCGCCACCTCCGACCACACCAGCGCGCCCTGGAAACCGGCGTGCACCACCCAGTCCAGCGATTCCAGCTCCTCGGCCGAACGGGGCCGCGTCTGCCGCGCCAGATAGGCCGGACTGGCCACGGCCAGCACGCGGAAGCTGCCGATGCGCGTGGCACGGTGTGCCGAATCGCCGATCTGCCCGAGCCGGATCGCCACATCGAAGCGCTCCGACGCCAGGTCCGACTGCGCCGGCGTGGCGCAAAATTCGATGCGCAGCTGCTCGTGCCGCTGGCCGAAGGCGGCCAGCGCCGGGATCAGGAAATGGGCGCCATATTCGGCAGTGGAGGTCAGCCGCAGCACGCCGGTCAGCGCGGCATGGCCGGTGCGCGCGCTGTCGACGGCCGCTTCGGCCTCGCGCACGACGCGCACGCAATCCTGGTAAAACTGCTCGCCCACTTCGGTCAACGCCAGGCGCCGCGTGGTGCGGGTGATGAGGGCGATGCCGAGCTCCGATTCGAGCTTTTTGAGCTGCACGCTGACCATCGCCTTGGTCAGCCCCAGCATCTCCGCTGCCCGCGTAAAAGAGCCGCTATCGACGATGGCGACAAAGCATTCCAGACGGTTCAGATTTATCATTTCAGGTCGGTGGCAGCCTTGGAACCGCGCGCTGGAGCTGCTCAACTGTTAATTATTAATTGACAGTGTATTCCGATTAGGCCGTAGATCAAGGGAAAAATCGCCTGCCGCGCAATTGCGCGCACGGCAGGCGATTTGTCTTGAACTAGCGGCAAAACCAAGTAAACGATTTATACCAATTTGACGGACAGCTCGGACAGGCCGTCGATCTTGCCGACCAGCGTCTGGCCGCGCACGACCGCGCCGACGCCTTCGGGCGTGCCGCTGAAAATCAGGTCGCCCGGCTCCAGCCTGAACAGCGTCGACAGGTTGGCGATGGTTTCCGAAATCGACCAGATCAGGTGGCCGATGGTGGCCGACTGCCTGGTGACGCCGTCGACGTCCAAGCGGATATGGGCGTGTTCGATGTCGCCCGCTTCGGCGGCGCGGTGGATCACGCCGATCGGTGCCGAATAGTCGAAGGCCTTGCCGATTTCCCACGGGCGGCCGACGTCGCGCATCTTGAATTGCAGGTCGCGCCGGGTCATGTCCAGGCCCACCGCGTAGCCGAACACGTGTTCCATCGCGTCTGCCACGGCGATGTCGCTGCCGCCCTTGCCGATGGCGACCACCAGCTCGCACTCGTAGTGCAGGTTGGCCGTCACCTGCGGATACGGCAGCTCGCTGGTCTGGCCGGGCGCGACCGCCACGATGGCGTTGCGGTCGTTCGGTTTGCAGAAAAAGAACGGCGGTTCGCGATCGGGATCGAAGCCCATTTCGCGCGCATGCGCCGCGTAGTTGCGGCCGACGCAGTAGACGCGGCGTACCGGGAATTGGTCCGACGTGCCGGCCACTGGCAGGCCGACGATGTCGTGTGCGGGGAAGACGTAGGAAGTCATGATGGTCCGTGGGGTGGTCTATGAGGCGGGGGAAAGAAACCATCTTACCTCAGCGACGCCGCCTTTGCTGGCGCCGGCCCGGACGTTGCGACTTTGCAAACGCGAAAATTTCTTTCCGTTATCGCAAGCGGATGTCATGGACAGCCGTCCGCCGGTGCTACAATGAAATTTACCCCATGAAACCTCGACCGATGCGCCGCCGCACACCATGATGACGCTGCCGACGAAATCCCCGGCCCTGCCCCGGCTGACCAGCCTGGTCACGGTGGGCGTCTGTTCGACGGTGCTGCTGACCGTGATGGCGATGCTGCTGCTGGTCGACCACTTCGCCGTCGACTACGCGGCGCGCGAGGCGGCCCAGCGGCTGCAACAGCTGTCATGGCAGATGCGCGACTCGCTCAACCGCGCGGTCCAGAAGGCCGGTGGCGACGTGCTGCTGTTGTCCGAACTGCCGCAGGTGCGCGACGCGAACAGCCCGGCCGAGATCCGCCAGTTGCTGGAAAACCTGCAAAAAACCTTCCCCGACTACGCCTGGATAGGCCTGACCAATCCCGACGGCAGCATCTACGCCGGCACCCAGGGCCTGCTCGAAGGCGTCGATGTCAGCGCGCGGCCATGGTTCAAGGGCGGCCAGCAGCAGCTGTACGCCGGCGACTACCATCCGGCCACGCTGCTCGGCAAACAGCTGCCGCCCAGCGCCGACCCGTGGCGCTTCGTCGACGTGGCCGCGCCGGTGCACCGCTCCAACGGCAGTTATCGCGGCGTGCTGTGCGTGCACATGAGCTGGGGCTGGGCGCGCCGCCTGGCCAAGACCATGCTGGCGCCGGCCACCCAACAATACGCGGCCGAATTCATCGTCGTGCGCGGCGACGGCACCGTCATGCTGGGACCGCCCGGCATGGAAGAACAGAAGATCGCGCTGGCCAGCCTGACGCGCGCGCAAGCCGGCCAGCCCGGCGCCCTGACCGAGCGCTGGCCCGACGGCCGCAACTACCTGACCGGCTATTCGCAGACCGGCAGCAGCGGCGACCCGGCCTCGCTGAAATGGTCCATCCTGGTGCGCCAGCCGGAGGCGGTGGCGATGGCCGGCGCGCGCGCGCTGGAACGCCAGATCCTGCTGCTGGGCGCCGTCCTCGGCCTGGCGCTGGCGCTGGCCGCGGCGCTGCTGGCGCGCCGCCTGGCGCGGCCGCTGAACGCGCTCAGCCACGCCATCGAGCGGCGCTCGACGCTGCCGATCGGCACGGCCGCGCCGCCTATCCCGACGGTCGACAGCTTCCACGAGGCGCAGGTGCTGTCGCGCGCGCTGGTCGACCTGATCGCCCGCGAGGAGCGCCACGCGCTGGCGCTGCAGGCGCTCAACGAACAACTCGAAACGACGGTGGCCAAGCGCACCCGCGAAATCGCCCGCAAGGCGCTGCAGCTGGAACAGGCGCTGGCGCAGGAACAGAGCACCCAGCAGCTGCTGCAGGAACGCGCCGCCGAACTGCGCGCCATCCTCGACAACGCCCACGACGCCTTCATCGCGCTCGATCCGGGCGGCGTGGTGCTGGACTGGAACCGCCAGGCCGAGCAGCTGCTGGGCTGGCGCCGCCACGAAGTGATCGGCCAGCCGCTGGCGGCGATGATACTGCCGCCGCTGCTGCGCCGCGCCTATGAACGCGACATGCGCCAGCTGGCCGCCGCCGGCGCCGACCACAACGGCGTCATGCCGCCGGCGGTGCTGAACCGCCGCGTCGAACTCAATCTGGTCAGCCGCGCCGGCGCCGAATTCCCCGTCGAAGTGTCGATGGCCTATGTGCCGCGCTCGAACGGCCATCTGTTCATCGCCTTCCTGCACGATATCAGCGAGCGCAAGAACCTGTTCGCGTCGATGGAGGCGATGGCGCTGCGCGACATGCTCACCGGCCTGCCGAACCGGCGCGCGCTGATGCAGGCGCTGCCCGAGGCGATGCAGCGCGCCAGCCGCACGCGCAAGGCCTGCGCCGTGCTGTTCCTCGACCTCGACGGCTTCAAGCAGGTCAACGACCGCCATGGCCACGAGGAAGGCGACGAGCTGCTGCGCCAGTTCGCCCGGCGCATCGTCGACACGGTGCGCAAGACCGATACCGTGGGCCGCCTGGCCGGCGACGAATTCGTCGTCATCCTGGAAATGCTGCACGACGACGCCGGCGCGCAGGAAATCGCCGACAAGCTGCTGCCGGTGCTGGAGCAGCCCTTCGTGCTGAAGACCGCCATCGTCAAGCTCAGCGCCAGCATCGGCATCGCGCTGCACCAGCCGGACGACCCGGACAACATCGAGCTGCTGATCGGCCGCGCCGACCGCGCCATGTACGCCGTCAAGCGCAGCACCAAGCAGCACAGCGCGGCGACGCTGTAGGCGCGGCCGCGCCTGCCCAGGTCGCGGGCGGCCGGCGCCGTTCTATCGAAAATCCCCTCTTTTCGCTTTCCGGTAACATTTGCAAAAACCTGACCAGGGCAAGGGACAGGCGCCTTTCAACTGATGCGGATTTTTGCGATGGAACCACAAAACAGCGACACCACCTTTTTCATGCATTCGGGCGTACCCGGCCTCGACACCATACTCGCCGGCGGCCTGACGCGCGACCGCCTCTACCTGATCGAGGGCGAACCGGGCACCGGCAAGACCACCCTGGCGCTGCAGTTCCTCAACGAGGGCGTGCGCTGCGGCGAATCGGTGCTCTACATCACGCTGGCCGAAACCTCGGTCGAACTGCGCGCCGTGGCCCGCTCGCACGGCTGGGACATGGGCGGCATCCACATCGAGGAAATCATCCCCAACGAAAACATCCTCGACCCCGACCAGCAATACACCATCTTCCACCCGTCCGAAATCGAACTCGGCACCACCACCCGGCGCATCCTCGCCGCAGTCGACCAGTACCAGCCGGCGCGCGTGGCGCTCGACTCGCTGTCGGAACTGCAGCTGCTGGCCGAAAGCCCGCTGCGCTACCGGCGCCAGGTGCTGGCCCTGAAACAGTATCTGGCCAGCCGCTCCTGCACCACCATCTTCCTCGACGACCGCACGGCGCTGAGCACCGACCTGCAAGTGCGCAGCGTGGCGCACGGCGTGATCACGCTGGAGATGCTGGACCAGGCCTATGGCAGCGAACGGCGCCGGCTGCGCGTCGTCAAATACCGCGGCATCGCCTTCCACGGCGGCGCCCACGACTACAAGATCGTGCGCGGCGGCCTGCAGGTCTATCCGCGCCTGGTGGCGGCCCACTCGCGCGTCAACCAGCGCCGGCGCCAGCTGTCGAGCGGCGTCGCGGGACTCGACGCGCTGCTCGGCGGCGGCCTCGAAGAAGGCATGAGTACCCTGATCTCCGGCCCGCCCGGCACCGGCAAGTCGACGCTGGCGGCGCAGTTCGTGTATGCCGCCAGCGCGCGCCGCGAACCCTGCGCCATGTTCCTGTTCGAGGAGGCGCGCAACAATATGCTGAACCGCTGCAGCCAGCTGGGCATGGAACTCAACGCCGCGATGGACGACGGCCTGCTGACGATCCAGCAGATCGACCCGGCCGAACTGGCGCCGGGCCAGTTCTCGCAGGCGGTGGTCGATGCCGTCGAACGGGGCGCCCGCGTGGTCGTCATCGACAGCTTGAACGGCTACCTGAACGCGGTGCCGGACGAGCGCTTCCTGACCACCTACCTGCACGAGCTGCTGACCTATCTGGGCCAGCGCGGCGTCGTCACGCTGATCGTCGGCGTCCAGCAGGGCATGATAGGCACCGGCATGACCACCTCGGTCGACGCCAGCTACATCGCCGACAACGTCATCATGCTGCGCTACTTTGAAGCCGACAGCGAAGTGCAGCAAGCCATCTCCGTGTTCAAGAAACGCGGCAGCGCGCACGAGCGCACCATCCGCCGCTTCCAGGTCGGCGCCGACGGCATCGTCGTCGGCCCGGTGCTGACCGGCTTCCACGGCATCCTGACCGGCGTGCCGACTTACGACGCGCAAGCCGGCGGCGCGGCGGCAGTCGGCTAAGACGATGGAAAAGCGGGTACTCATCTACGCGCCCACCGGCCAGGACGCGCCACTGGCCGCGCGCATGCTGGCGATGGCCCGCATCGACAGCACCGTCTGCGCCACGCTGGCCGAACTGGCGCGGCAACTGGCACTGGGCTGCGGCTGCGTGCTGACGGTGGAGGAGGCGCTGGCGGCGGGCGGCTTCACGCGGCTGCACGACAGCGTGACGCAGCAGCCCACCTGGTCCGACCTGCCCATCCTGCTGCTGACCCATCGCGGCGCCGATTCGCTGGCGGTGCGCCAGGCGGTGGCGGCGCTGGGCAACCTGACCTTGCTGGAACGGCCGGTGCGCACGCTGACGCTGGTGACGTCGCTGCACGCGCTGCTGCGCGCGCGCGACAAGCAGTACCAGGTGCGCGAGGCGGCGCGCCGCAAGGACGAATTCCTCGCCAGCCTCGGTCACGAGCTGCGCAACCCGCTGGCGCCGATCCGCACCTCGGTGGCCTTGCTGAACCACTTATATCCGGGCGTGCCGCAAGTCGAACGGATAGGCGGCGTGGTCGAGCGCCAGGTGACGCACCTGACGCGGCTGGTGGACGACCTGCTCGACGTGGCCCGCATCACCAGCGGAAAAATCGCGCTGCAGCGCGAACGCATCAGCTTCCAGGCCGTCATCGGCCACGCCCACGAACTGTGCGCGCAGGCCGCCGCCGCCCGGCAGATCGCGATCGACCTGACGCTGCCCGAGCGCGACCTGACGCTGGACGCCGACTACGCGCGCGTGGTGCAGATCTACGCCAACGTGCTGTCGAACGCGGTCAAATTCACGCCGCCGGGCGGACGCATCGCGCTGCGCGCCTGGCGCGAAGGGCGCAATCTGTGCGTCGGCATCACCGACAACGGCATCGGCATCGACGCCGCCAGCATGGCGCGCATCTTCGGCATGTTCGAGCAAAGCGGCACCGTCAGCGGGCAGATTTCCAGCGGGCTGGGAATCGGCTTGAGCCTGTCGCGCCAGTTCGCGCATATGCACGGCGGCGACATCGAAGCGCGCAGCGGCGGCGTCGGCGCGGGCAGCGAATTCACCATCCGCCTGCCGGTGATCTGCGCCGACGACGCGGCCGATGCGCCAGCCGACGCGCCGGGCGCGGACCGCGACAAGAGCTGCGCCGCCGCGCAGCGCGTCCGCGTGCTGGTGGCCGACGACAACCGCGACGCCGCCGACGCGCTGCGCGCGCTGCTGGAAATGGAAGGCTATGAAGCGGAAGCGGCCTACGACGGCCAGGCGGCGGTGGACGCCGTGACGCGCGCGCTGCCGGACCTGATCGTGATGGACCTGGGCATGCCCGGCATGGACGGCTACGACGCCGCGCGCGCGATCCGCCGCCAGGCCGGCGCCGAGGGCGTGCTGATGATCGCACTGACCGGCTGGGGCCAGAGCGACGCCCGCCACCGCACCCGCGAAGCGGGCTTCGACCACCATCTGATCAAGCCGGTCGACGTCGAACAAATCCTCAAGCTGGCCGGCGCCCGCAAATAACGCTTACCTCGGCGCCTATTTCCACGCGCCGCGCAGCTGCAGCACCTGCTGCTGCAAGCCCTCCGGCGTCACGTCCTGCGGCGCGACGGGCAGGCCGACCGCCAGCGCCAGGCGCGAACGCAGGCCGCGGCGGAAGGTGCGCTCGAACAGATTGTCCGTGTCGCGGCTCAGCACATGGCCCCACAGGCCGCGCAGCGCCATCGGGATCACCGGCACCTTGGAACGCTCGACGATCTTGGCGATGCCGCCCCTGAATTCACTCATCTCGCCGGTCGTCGTCAGCCGGCCCTCGGGGAAGATGCACACCAGATCGCCCTCGTGCAGCGCCTGCGCGATGTCGATATAGGCCTTCTCCATCAGCCACGGATCCTCCTTGGCCGGCGCGATCGGGATCGCCTTGGCGGTGCGGAAAATCCAGCCCAGCAGCGGCAGCTTGAAGATGCGGTGGTCCATCACGAAGCGGATAGGCCGCGGGCTGGCCGCGCCGATGACGATGGCGTCGACATAGCTGACGTGGTTACACACCAGCACCGCCGCGCCCTCGGCCGGGATGCGGTCGGCGTCGATGGTGCGCACGCGGTGGATGGTGTGGATCAGCAGCCAGGCCAGGAAGCGCATCAGGAATTCCGGCACCAGCGAGAAGATGTAGATGGCCACCAGCGCGTTCAGGATCGCCGTGATCAGGAACAGCTGCGGGATGGTAAAGCCCTGTCCCAGCAGGACGATGGCCACGCCGGCCGCCGCCACCATGAACAGCGCGTTGAGGATATTCATGCCGGCGATGGTGCGCGAGATATGCCTGGGATCGCAGCGCGTCTGGATCAATGCGAACAACGGCACGATGAAGAAGCCGCCGAACACGCCGATCATGACGATGTCGAACAGGATGCGCGGCGTGCCATGCAGCGCCATGAAGCTGAAGGCATCGACCAGCGTCGTATTGGCATACGCCTGGCTGGCGAAATACAGGTCGACGCCGAACACCGACAGGCCGATGGAGCCGAACGGCACCAGCCCGATTTCCACCTTGTGGCCGGACAGGCGCTCGCACAGCAGCGAGCCGGCGCCTATGCCCAGCGAGAACACGGTCAGCAGCAGCACGAACACATTGTGGTCGCCATGCAGATAGTCCTTGGCGTAGACCGGGAACTGCGCCAGGATCAGCGCGCCGTAAAACCAGAACCACGAATTACCCAGCATCGACAGGAACACCACGCGGTTCTTGCGCGAGAAGCCGATATTGCGGATCGATTCGGCCAGCGGGTTCCAGCTGATTTTGAGTTCCGGCTCCGGCGCCGGCGTGTGCGGCACGCGGTAGCTGGCGATCAGTCCAATCACCGCCACCGCCACCGTGGCGCCAGCCACCAGCTCGATGCCGAAGGGCTTGTGCACCACCAGCACCGCGCCCAATATCTCGCCGAGCAGGATGCCGACGAAGGTGCCCATCTCGATCAGGCCATTACCGCCGACCAGCTCCTCCGGCTTGAGCCGCTGCGGCAGATAGGCGTATTTGACGGGGCCGAACAGCGTCGAGTGCACGCCCATGCCGACAACGGCGGCGATCAGCAGCCACAGTGTGTGCGTGGTCCAGCCCAGCGCCGCCACCCCCATGATGGCCAGCTCCAGCCATTTGACGAAGCGCGCCAGCCCGGCCTTCTCGAACTTGTCGGCGATCTGGCCGGCGGTGGCCGAGAACACCACGTAGGGCAGGATGAACAGGCCGGGGATCAGATTGGTGAGCGTCGACGGATTGAGGCTGGTCCAGCTCAAGGCGTCGAAGGTCAGGATCACCATCAGCGCGGTCTTGAACAGATTGTCGTTGAAGGCGCCGAAAAACTGGGTCCAGAAAAACGGCGCGAAGCGGCGTTGCGACAGCAGGGCGAACTGGCTGGATTGGCTCATGTCTGGTTTATTCGCTAAGGAAAAGAGGACAAAATACAGGACTACGCCGCCGTCCACAATTGAATTGTGCAATAGCTCTGCGACAGCGTAATGACAGGCCTAGCCGATGCTGAACGCTTCGATGGCCGGCGCCGTCGCCAACGGCTGCGCGCTGCACACGACGATGGACAGGGCCGGATGCGCCAGCGCGATGCAACTGGCCGCCGCATCGGAGCCCACACCCAGCTTGTAGCGCGCCTCCTTGCTGCTCCACATGCGGTAGAACGCGGCCATGCGGCGCGACTCCGGCTCCATGCCCAGCGCCGCCAGCTCGATCGCGTCGAAGCTTTGCTCGGCCAGCGCGGCGATGTCGCGCGCCGGATCGAGCAGCTCGATGTCGAGGCCCAGCGCGGTGCTGGCGCTGACCGCGCAGGCGACCCAGTCGCCGCTGTGCGAGATGCTGAAACCGGGCGGCGCGACGCCGGCCGGCAGGTGCACGCGCGGCGCGTGGCCGACGTGTTCCTCGACCGTCAGCGCGTCGGCCGGCAGATCGAGCACGGTGCACAGGGCGCGCCGCAGCAGCACGCGGCCGATCAGGAACTGGCGCTGGCGCTGCGGCCGCACGAAACGGCGATAGCGCGCGGCCTCGCTTACGCTGAGCAGCGGCAGCACGGCTTGCACCTGATCCTCGCCGATGGCGGCAGTGTTAATCAGCCAAAGCCGCGCCTTATGTTCCATGATCGCCCGTCGTTAAAAAATCCATGAGCAAGCAGCATACCAAGAATAAGCGCTTCACGTTGAAGCAAGCGCGCGAGTGTCAACGCGGCGCATCGGCCAGCGGCAGATCGATCTCGATCCGCGTGCCGGCGCCGACGGCGCTGTCGATGGCGATGCCGCCGTTGAAGGCGTAGACCCGCTCGCGCATGCCGACGATGCCGATGCCGGCCGACGCCAGCGCCGTATCGAAGCCGATGCCGTTGTCTTCGACGGAGATGCGCAGCGCGTCGCCATGCTGCAGCAGCGCCACGCTGGCCCGCGTGGCGCGCGCGTGCTTGACGATATTCGACAGCGCCTCCTGAATCATGCGGTAGGCCGAAATGCCGATGGCGCTTTCCAGCTTGCTAAAGTCGCCCTCCGCCGCGAACGCAAAGCGACAACCGGCGTGCGCGCCGTCGTAGTGGCGCACCATCTCCTCGACCGCACCGTGCAGGCCTAGCATGTCCAGCACCTCCGGCCGCAGACGGCGCACCAGTGCGCGCCCGCTGTTGTACAGACCAAGCGTGAGCTTGATGATGGCCTGCGCGCGACTCTTGATTTCATCGCGCGCCGCGCCCTCCTCCAGCGCGTCGGCCACGCTGGCGATGCGCTGCGACTCCAGCCGCGCCGCGATCAGCGAGGCGTTGAGTTCATCGTGGATTTCCAGCGCGATGCTCTTGCGCTCATCCTCGACCACCGTGTTGACCTTGCGGATCAGGCGGCGCTTTTCCGCGTCGGCCGCGCGCAGCGCCTGCATCGACGCCTGCAGCGATTCGTTCAATCCCTTGGACAACTGGAACGCCAGCACCGCGCACACCAGCAAGCCAAAACTGGCCACCATCAGCTCCACATAAAAATGCCTGGTCTGTTTGAGCAGCATGGCCGACGGCGACATCGTCACCCGCACATAGCCTATCGTCTCGACGCTGGCGCCGCTGCGGTTGGCGCCATTGGCATAGGGCTTGCCGTCGGCGGCCAGCAGGTTCACCCACATCAGATGCTTGAGCACCGGCGCCTCGTAATAGCGCTGATCGGGCCGCGGCTCGCCCGCCGCGTGCGTGACAGCCTGCGCCAGCTCGCGCCGCGCCGCATCGATGACGTCGACGCGATAGATGCTGGCGTCCGATTCCAGCAGGCCGTTGATGGTCAGCTTGACGTCGTCGAGGCGGCCGGAAACGAGGCCGAATTCGCTGCTATCGGCGATCACCTTGGCGACCAGCGGCCCGCGCTCGGCCAGCTCGTCGCGCACTTCGGACAGGCGCGATTGATAGGCGTACCAGACGAAGGTGCTGAACATATACGCCACCGGGATCAGCGTAATGGCGAGCAGCCGCGCGCGTATGCTCCAGCGCTTCCAGAAGGCGATGCGCATCGGCCTAGGGTTCGATCAGACCGTGCTTCAAGGCCAGCCTGGTGATGTAGGCGGGACGGTGCACGCCCAGCTTTTCCTTCACGGCCTGGCTGATATTGCTGATGGTCTTGGTCGACACATTCAGCTTCTCGGCGATTTCGGCGTTGGTCAGGCCCTCGGCCATCAGCGTGAAAATTTCCAGCGCCCTTTCGTCCAGCTGCGACTGCGGCGAGGCGTCGCCGCGCACCGACAGATTGGCCAGGCGCTCGGCGATCTGCGGCAGGAAATACAGCTCGCCCTCATGCGCGCGCAGCACCGCCGCCGCCAAGTCCGCCGGATCGCAATCCTTGGTGATGAAGGCGCGGCCGCCGAGGCGGTAGGTCTCCTTGATCAAGCTGTCCTGATCGAACTGGCTCAGGAACACGATGCTGGCCGACGGCGTGCGCGCCAGGATCTGGCGCGCCACATCGAGTCCGGTCAGCTCGTCGCCGAAACGGATGTCGAGCACCACCACGTCCGGCTTCAACTGCTTGAACTGCTCCAGCGCCTCCTGCGGCGTGCGCGCCTGCCCCACCACGTCGAGTCCCTGCGCCTCGAGCGACATCGCGAATCCCGTCATCACGATGGGATGGTCGTCCGCCAGCAAAACGCGGATCGCCGGCTTTTTATGTTTATTCATTACTACCTCACGGTAAATTCAATGCCATAGGTAAGCAGCATATCACACCACACAATTACCAATAAATCGCTTTTAAATTACCATTCATTGGAATAGTATACCTCCAATACATAGCAAGTATGACTTCCAACACCTACCAGGAGCGTCCATGAATTTCGTCCACCATCATGCCGGCCGTGACAAAAACCTGACCGGCCTCGTTGTCGTCGCCCTGCTGCATATCGCGCTGCTGGCTGCGTTCCTGCACGGCTCAAAACTGACGATTTTTAAAGTGCCGCCATCGGTGGTCGAGCTGACGCCGACGCCGGAACCGACGCCACCCAAAGTAATTCCGGTCGATGTGCCGCCGCCGGCGCTGGTGCAGCCGCAGATATTGGTGCCGCCAGTGGAAATCCCGATTGCGCCGGCCACGCAAGCGACGGTGACGGCGCATCCGATGACGGATCAGGCACCGCCGGCGCAAGGCCCGGCCGCCACGCTCGCAGGCACGGCGCCGGGCGGTCCGGCGGCCACGCCCGCGCCGGTACGCGTCGCGGCGGTGGTCGACGCGCGCGCCTGCACCAAGCCTGAGTATCCAAAGAGCTCGCTGAGAAACGGCGACACCGGCGTCGTCACGCTGACACTGCTGGTGGGGACGGACGGCCGGGTGGCCGATTCGAAGGTCGAGAAGTCGAGCGGCTTCCGTGAGCTGGACCGCGCGGCCCAGCAGGCGCTGAGCTTATGCAAATTCAAACCGGGCACGGTCGACGGCGTGCCCTACCAGTCCTGGACCAGGATGCAGTATCTATGGAGCCTGGACGATTGATGGCGGGCCGGGTAGCGTTCAAGCCGCCGGCTTGCGGGCGACCAGATTAATCAGCGTCTCCTCGCGCACGGCACGCGGCTTGATGCGCAACACCGATTCGAGCATGCCCAAGTCTTCGCGGCTCCACCACAGGAAGGGATAGGAGACAGCGCTGTCCGGCACCGTGAAGCCGGCGGCGCGCACCAGCGCCAGATACTCGGGCGCGGTCTTCTGCACATCCATCGGATGCCGGAACAGCAGGCGAATGATCCATGAATGGATGTAGCGCCGCGTCGACTCGGCAAACAGCAGCACGCCGCCCGGTTTCAGCACGCGGAAGAATTCTTCGATCGCGCGCTCCTGGTCGATCAGGTGATGGAAGGTCTGGTGGCAAAACAGCAGGTCGACAGAATTATCTTCCAGCTGGATGTTCGAGCTGGAACAGCAAATGAATTCGGCCTGGATGTCCAACTGCGCCATCTCCTTCGCCGATGCCTGCAGCATCTCGGGATCGATGTCCATGCCGATCAGGCGCGCGGGCGCGAAGCGCGTTTGCAGCTTGCCGAGCGAACGGCCAAAGCCGCAGCCCACATCAGCCACCACCGGATAGCGACGCACGTCACCCGGCTCGCCCGGCATCAGCCGCTGCAAATCGTTCAGTGCCCGTTCCAGCACATGGACAGTCCAGGTATTGGTCTGTAAAAACCATTTGCCGAATGCCGTCTCGGGTACGTGCGGGTCGGCGGGATGCTGCATCAAATCGAAATTGGCGCTCATAAGCCCTTTGTTTTTCTAATCTTGAGAGAACCGCAGCGGCGACGCCATCACACTGGCGCGCACGACGCGGCGTATCTTGTGCTGCATGGCGCGACCGCGCCGGCAAATCCGCTACAATGCGACCACCGCATTTTTTGGCCCTATCGTGTTCAAGCACCGCCTCACTTCCCTGCTCGCCATCGGTAAGCGCGGCGCCATCATGAGCATCATGCTGGGCGCCTTGGCTGCCTGCGCCAGCATGCCCGCAGGGCCGCAGCAACCACCATCAAACAGCGTGGCGCGCGCGCCGATCCGTTTTCTGCTGACCTTCGACGACGGCCCGGCCGCCGCCAGCAGCGACAATCCGACAGTGCACATCCTTGAAGTGCTGGCCCATAATCCCTACCAGGACGGCATCAAGGCGGTCTTCTTCACACAAACCCGCGCCTGGCACGGCGGCGGCACGGCGGTCGGCCGTCAGCTGATACGGCGCGAATACGACGAGGGCCACCTGGTGGCTTTTCACAGCGCCACCCTGCTCCATTCCAACCACCGCTTCATGAGCCAGGCCGACCTGGACGCGTCGCTGCAAAACGGCGTCGACGACCTGACCGGCGTAACAGGCATCGCGCCAACGCTGGTGCGCCCGCCGTTCTGGGCCTACGACGCCGCCACGCTGGAGTCGTATCACCGGCATGGCATGCAGATGCTGCTCACCGACCTCAATGCCAACGACGGCAAGATCTACGGTGTCAATTTCAGCTGGCACAAACGCTCGAACATGTTGAGCCACCTGGCCGCAACCCGCAAACGCTGGGCCGCCGGCACCATGCCCGAAGTCGACGGCGCCACGCCGGTGGTGGTCACATTCCACGACGTGAACACCTACTCGTCGCGCCACATCGAGGAGTACATGGCCATCCTGCTCGACGTCGCGAAAGAACTCGATGTGCCGCTTGCCGCGCAACCGTTCTACACCGACCGCGCCGCGCTGGAACGCGCCGCGCTGGCCAGCACCGTCCACACAGGCGACGTGCGCCCGCAATTGCCGGGCATCTGGAACTGGCTGTGGCAGTAGGCGTGACAGTAAGCGCGACGGCGCTGCTTATCGCGCGAGCTTGACGAAATCGCCCTTGAACGCGACGCCCGACATGATGGCGCCGGCGTGGCATTCAAATTCGGTCTGGCTCGACATTTCCTTGTCGTCGTAATTGCTGACGATGTGGACCACCGCGTTGGCGCCCACTTCCACGGCGCGTTTTTGCAGCTGCAGCATCGCCGACAGGAACACCCAGTTGCACGATTTTTCCGCCGATTTGCCGAAGCCATTGGTGCGCAAGCTGGTATGGTCGCTGAGCAGCGTGTTCAACACCTGCGGCGTCGGCTGGTCGCCGAAGTAGAATTTCACACCATCGCCCAAACGCTCCTGCGCATTGTTGGCGGCCATGGCGCCGGCCACCGGCAGCATCACCACCGTGTCCGAGGCCTGCGCCGGCAACCCGCCGGCCAGCGACGCCACCAATGCAAGTCCCATCAGCGCCGCGGTCGAATTCATTTTTTTCATTTTTTTCTTTCTCTAAAAAGTACACGAACTGCTGGTGACGCCAAGCGGTCAGGACTGGCGGTAACGCTTGAATATCAATGACGTGTTGATGCCGCCGAAGGCGAAATTATTCGACATCACATACTCGCATCGCAATGTCCTGCCCTCCCCGACGATGTAGTCGAGCGGCGCGCATTGCGGGTCGATCTGTTCCAGGTTGATGGTCGGCGCGAACCAGCCCTCGCGCATCATCTCGATGCTGAGCCACGCCTCCAGCGCGCCGCAGGCGCCCAGCGTGTGGCCCATATAACTCTTCAAGGAACTGATCGGCGTGGCGCCGCCGAACACCGCCATCGTCGCCTGCGACTCGGCGATGTCGCCCTGCTGCGTGCCGGTGCCGTGGGCGTTGATGTAGCCGATGTCGGACGCCTGCAGGCCGGCGTCGTCCAGCGCCAGCAGCATGGCCTTCTGCATCGTCGCGGCATTCGGCTGCGTGACATGGCAGCCGTCGCTGTTGGTGCCGAAGCCGACCAGCTCCGCGTGGACGACGGCGCCACGCGCTTGCGCATGCGCCATGTCTTCCAGGATCAAACAGCCGGCGCCCTCGCCGATCACCAGGCCGTCGCGCGCCGCGTCGAAGGGACGCGGCGTGGTGTGGCCGGCGTCGTTGCGGGTGCTGGTGGCGAACAGCGTGTCGAAGACGGCGGCCTCGGTGGCGCACAACTCCTCCGCGCCGCCGGCCACCATAGCAGTCTGCTTGCCGCCGCGGATAGCCTCATACGCATAGCCGATGCCCTGGCTGCCGGACGTGCACGCGCTCGACGTGGTGATCACGCGGCCGGTGATGCCAAAGAAAACGCCGATGTTGACCGGCGCCGTGTGCGCCATCATCTTGATGTAGGTGGTGGCGTTGATGCCCTTGGTGGTGCGCTCCTCCATCATCCGGCCGAAGTCGCCGATGGCGCTCGGCGTGCCGGCAGAGGAACCGAAGGACACGCCCATGTCGCCGCTCTTGAGCAAGGCGTGTTCCAGCAGGCCCGCGTCGAGCAGCGCCAGTTCGCTGGCGCGGGTCGCCATCAGCGCGACGCGGCCCATGCTGCGTATGGCCTTGCGGTTGTAGCGATCATTGAGCTCGAAGGGTGCGGCCGGCGCGCCGAGGCGTGTGTTCAAGCCTTCGTAATCGGCCCAGTCGTCCATGTGCACGATGGCGTTGCGGTACTGCCCCAGGCGTTCGCGGATGCTGACCCAGTCGTTGCCGATCGGGCTGATGCCGGCCATGCCGGTGACGGCGACGCGGCGGCTCATGCCATGCCTCCGTTGACGGAGATGACCTGGCGGGTGATGTAGCCGGCCTCCTCGCCGATCAGGAAGCTGACGGCGGCGGCCACCTCCTCCGGCTTGCCGACGCGGCGCGCCGGGATCATCTTCAGAGCTTCCTCCATCGGCACCTCGCTGATCATGTCCGTTTCGATCAGGCCCGGCGCCACGCAGTTGACGGTGATGGCGCGCTTGGCCAGCTCCAGCGCCAGCGCCTTGGTGGCGCCGATGATGCCGGCTTTGGCCGCGCTGTAATTGACCTGGCCGCGATTGCCGATCAAGCCCGACACCGACGCCAGCGTAACGATGCGGCCCGGCTTGCGCCGCTGCACCAGCGGCATCACCAGGGGATTGAGCACGTTGTAAAAACCATCGAGATTGGTTTGCAGGACGATGTCCCAATCGTCGCCGGACATGGCGGGAAAGGCATTGTCGCGCGCCACGCCGGCGTTGCAGACCACCCCGTAGTAGCAGCCGTGCTGCGCGATGTCCGCCTCCAGCGCGGCTGCCGTCGCGGCGCGGTCGCCGATATCGAATTGCAGTACGCGCGCGGCGCGGCCCATTTCCTCGATCTGGCGCGCCACGTCATCAGCTTCGGCGCGCCGGCTGCGGCAATGCAGGACCAGGTCGTAGCCGTCACGCGCCAGGCGCAGCGCGATCGCCTTGCCGATGCCGCGCGACGATCCCGTCACCAGCACGCTCATGGACTTGTTTTGATTCATACCACGCTTCCATCTTTGAGAAATTGATTGACATTATCGGGCTGGAAAACCGTCACCGTGGCCGTCGCCAGCGTCACCGGCGTGCCGCCATTGTTCACAAGCTCGCCATCGTCGATGCGGCATTCGAACGCACCGAGGCCGTTATCGCCTTGCAGCACGCGGTGCGCGTGAACATGCAGCACGCTGCCGATTGAAAAATGCGGACGTCTCGCTTCATATTTTCGGGCGCCGAGCAGGAAGCCGATCTTCACCGGCTCATCGCGCCGCAGCGCCAGCCAACCCGCGTGCGCCGCTATCGCCTGCGCCATGTATTCGACGCCGACCCAGGCGCCGACTGCATCGCCGTCGCAGAACACGCTGTCTGCACGGATGCGCACTTCCGCGCACAGATTATCTTCGTCGGCGCTCAACACGCGGTCCAGCAGCAGCATGGCGCCCGAATGCGGCACCAGCGCGCGGATGTCGGGCATCGTCATGCGGTCCTCCCCAGTACCAACACCGCGTTCGATCCGCCGAACGCGAAGGAGCTGCTCAAGGCCCAGCGCAGCGGCCTGCCCAAGGCCGCGCCGCGCGCCACCAGATTCAATGCCGGCAGCGCGGCGTCGGCGGCGCCATCCCAAAGGTGCGGCGGCAGCTTGCCGTCCTGGTTATCGTCCTGCATCGCCAGCCAGCACAAGGCCGCCTCGATCGCGGCCGCCGCGCCCAGCGCATGGCCGGTGAACGGCTTGGTGGAGCTGACCGACACGCCGGCGCCAAACAGCGCCTCGATCACGCGCGACTCCATCGCATCGTTCTGGATCGTGGCGGTGCCGTGCATGTTGATGTAATCGATTTGCGACGCGCCGATGCCGGCGCGCTCCAGCGCCTGCGTCATCGCCAGCCGCGCACCCACACCGGCCGGATCGGGCGCCGACATGTGATGGCCGTCCGACGATTCGCCCCAGCCGCGCAATGCGACCGGCGCCGCGTCGACCGGCGCGTGTGCGGTCATCAAAAACAATGCCGCGCCCTCGCCGATATTGATGCCGTTGCGGTTCGCGCTCATCGGATTGCACTGCGCGGCGCTGACCGATTCCAGCGACGAAAAGCCGGCCACGGTGAAGGCGCACAGCGTATCGACGCCGCCGGTCAGCACCGCGTCGCAGAGTCCCATCTTGATCAGCCGCGCAGCGCTGGCCATCGCCTTGGCGCTTGATGAACAGGCGCTCGAATGGACGTAGGCCGGACCGGCAACCCCCAGCTGCTGCGCCAGCATCTCGGCCGGGGAGCCCATTTCCTGCTGGCCGTATCGGAAGCCGTCGGGCAGCGAGCCGTCGAGCACATGCTGGCGCACGGCGCGCTCGGTTTCGGCGATGCCCGATGTGCTGGTGCCGATCACCACGCCGACCCGGTCGGCGCCGAAGCGCGCGATGGCGGCATCGACGGCCGGCCGGATCTGTGCCAGCGCCGCAAGCGCCATGGCGTTGTTGCGGCTGCGCTGCGGCGGCGGCAAGTGCGCCACCGATGGCAGCTCCGTCCCCAAACGCCCAAGCGGCAGCACGCGACCGGCCGACCACGCGTCCGTCATCGCGACGCCGCTCTCGCCCGCGAACAGGCGCGCCTTGATCTGCGCGTGATTGTCACCGAGGGCGCAGACGATGCCGCAAGCGTTCAAATAAAATATCGTGGTATCCAATACAACCTCAATCAGTGTCTGGTGCCGCGAACTGGATGGTCAGGCGGTAGTGGTAGCGCAGATTCTGCAGCACCACGGTGCCGTTCCAACGCGGCTGTCCGCTGTAATCGATCAGCATGACAGGTTCCGCGCCCAAGTAAAGCGTTCGGCGTAATCCTTGTTCGTCGATGCGCCAGCCGGCCGGCAAGGCCTGCGCGATGGCGGCGGCGGGCCACAGCGTCAGTTGCATGTCCTCCAGCACGTCGTCGGCCTTGACCTGCGCAGGCAGCAAGGCGTGGCGCCACGACGTCAGCTGCTTGCCGTCGTAGTGCAGCGTCAGCACGCGCTGGCCGAACGCCAGGCCGACCATGTCGACGGCGTCCGGTTCCACCTGCAAGGCGACATCGAGTTCGTCGACGCGGCCGCCGCGCTCCACTTTCAAATGCTGCTGCACGCTGATCGACGCGCCTAGCGCCGCCGGCGCAAGTTTCAGGCCGAGGCGCGCCGGCGGCGCTGACGGCGGCGCGCTGGCGCAGCCGGCCAGCGCCAGCACGACAGTCAGCGTCAGATATCGCAAGCCGCAGCCTGGCCGATTCAGGCCGGCGTGCATAAGGCCTCCAACGCGGCCAGCCGGCGCGGCGTCTCCTTGACAAAGGGATTGCTCAAGTCCCATGCGTAGCCGGCCAGAATCGCGGCGATCATGCGCTTGATTTCGGGCTGCTGATTTTTGTGGAAGATGATCTTCTGGAAGCCGCCGGCGTACCACGACTCGACGAAAGCGCGGAAGGTGTCGACGCCCTTGCGCAGCGGCGCGCCGAAGTCGGCCTGCCAGTCCACGCTCTCGCCGGCGAACTGGCGTTGCAGCGCCGCCGCCGCGAGGCTGGCCGATTTGAAGGCGATCGTCACGCCGGACGAAAACACCGGATCGAGGAATTCGCCAGCGTTGCCGAGCAGTGCGTATCCCGGCCCCCACAGCTTGTCCACGTTGGCCGAGTAACCGACGATCTGGCGTGCCGGCGTGTCCCACTTGGCGTCGGCCAGCAAGGCTTGCAACGACGGTTCTTCCGCGACGATGGCTTGCAGCCGTTCGGTCGCGCTGCCTTGATAGCGGTCGAGGAAAGCGGTTTCGGCCACCACACCCAGCGAACAGCGGCCGCCGGCGAACGGAATGGTCCAGAACCAGACATCGCAATGTTTGGGGTGGACCGTGACACGGATTTTATTGCGGTCGAATTCCGCGCCGCGTATGCCGTCTTCGATGTGCGTGAAGATCGCGCCGCGCACCGGGAAGTTCGATGGTGTTTCGAGTTTCAGCAGCCGTGGCAGGATGCGACCAAACCCACTGGCGTCGAGGATGAACCCCGCGTCAACCTGATACTGCGCGCCGTCCGGACCCTTGACGGTCACGCGCGAAGTGCCGCCGGCCTGCGCCAGTTCAACGTTCAGCACTTCGTGGCGATAGCGCACTTCGGCACCGAAACGCTCTGCCTCCCTGGCCAGTATGTGATCGAAGTCGGCGCGCTGCACCTGGTAGGTCGTGCCCCAGCCGGCCGAATGCTTGTCGCGGAAATCGAAATCGGTGTAGCGACCGTCGCGCATGAAGGCCGCGCCGTTCTTGAACTGGAAGCCGGCTTCGACAACCGCCTTCAGCATGCCGGCCTGCTCCAGATATTCCATCGATTGCGGCAGCAGGCTTTCGCCGATTGAAAAACGCGGGAACTGTTCGCGCTCGATCACCAGCACCTGACGGCCTTGCCGGCGCAGCAGCGCGGCGGCGACCGAGCCTGCGGGTCCTGCGCCGACGATCAGGATCTCAACGGATTCCAGTGTCATATCTTCAGTCATGCGTACTTTCGGAGGAGGAGACAAAACAGGGAACGAGCAGCCAGGCCAGCGCGGTCCCGACCAGCATCGTCAGGCCGAACGCCTGCAACGCCGGGGTGCGGCTCAGGGCCAACAAGCCAAACGATAAAATGGTATTCGCGGCCGACATGCCGATCGCCAGCCACGGCGTGTGGTTGCGACGGTCCGGATGCTCCTGCATGAAGATGCCGTAGTCGACGCCGACGCCCAGCAGCAGCATCAACGCCAGCACATGGAACAGCTGCAGCTTCTGCGCCGCGAAGCCGAGCAGCGCCAGCGTGGCGATGCTGGCCACCGCGGCCGGTGCCAGCACGCGCCACGTTCGACGCCGGTAGCGCGGGAACAGCAGCGCGTACACAAGCACATAAGCGCCCAGCACAACCCAGCCCATATACTGGCGATAGCGCCCCAGCACCGATGAAATTTCATCGACCTTGTCGACCCACTGCACGCCCTGCAAGCCGGCGCCGGCCTGCATCACTTCCGGCACGGCGGCGCTTTCCATGCCGCGCAAGGCGACGATGCTGGCGTAGCTGCCGTCGATCCGGCCGAGCCACAAATGGCGCCATGGCTCGCTGGCCTGCGTCTTCAAAAAATCGTCCATCAGCAGCGGCGTACCGGCAGCCCTCAGGCCATCGCGCGTGGCCGCTATCCATTGCGCGTCGGCGCCGATCTGCGCGGCCAATTCGCTCAGCGGGCCGCCCTCGTTCAATAATTTTTCATCGATCAGCGCGCGGCGCGAGACCTGCGTCCGCGCCGACGGCACCCAGTTCGACATCGCCTGATAACCGCTGAGGCGATGCGCGGCGACCAAGGGATCGAGGCGCAGCTTGAGATCCTCCTCGCGCTGCAAGACCATTTCAGCCGAGTCGCCACGCACGAGGAAGTACTGCACCGGCGTCGGCGCGTCGAGCAGCTTGCTCAATTTGATCTGGTCGGCGATCAGGTTCTTGGGCGGATTTTGCAGCAGCCGGATATCGTCATTGGCGCCAAGGCGCGCGACGCCGGCGCAGGCCGCGATTGCGAACAATGCCGTCACCAGCAGCGTCATTTTGTTCACGCGCAGCAGCGGCCAGCGTTGCAGCAACGCGCCGTAGCGCCGCACCAACGCGCCGCTCTTCAACGCGCTACCGCCTATCATCAGCGGGAACCAACACGCCACCGTCAGCCACGCGAACACCAGACCCAATCCGGAGAACACGGCCATCTGGCGCAGGCCGGGGAACGGCGTCAGGGCCAGACCCATGTAGCCGATGACGGTGGTCAGCAGCGTCAATATCAAGCCGGGCATCAAGCGCTTCAAAAGCGTAGATGAATCGGTCGCCGCATCGGTGGCGAGACGGTTGTAGAGGAAGTAGATGCCGTAATCCTGCGCCACGCCGATCAGGCTTGCACCGAACACCAGCGTCATTAAATGCACATGGCCGAACAATATCCAGCACACCGACAACGCGCCAAGGCAGCCGATGCCGATCGACAGCAGGATCAGAAAAATCGGTTTCAGTGTATGGAAGGAGAACCACATCAGCAGCACGATGCCAAGCAGCGAGCCGATGCCGATGGTCGACACCTCGCCGCTGGCTTGCGAACTGGCGGCCGCCGCGTGCAGGATGACGCCCGCCTGAACCAGCTCCGACTGCGGCGCCGCCGTATGCGCGGCGGCACCGGCCTGCGCCAGCAAAGGCAGCACGGTTTCCTGCGCCGTCATCGACAGCGCGGGCACCTTCAGCACAAACGACAGCAGCGCATACTGGCGCTGGCCGTCCGTCACGAACAGATGGCCGTCGCGCGGCCGCACCGGCGTTTCCAGCGCGCGTTCCTGCACCCAGCCGCCGAACAGGCCAAAGGGATCGTCCTGCCACGTGCCCAGTTTCGGGCCGCCGAACGGACTATATAATTTTGCCAGCGCGGAGCGCACCCAGAACTGCCCCGGCTGCGCGCGCAGCTGCGCGTCCTGCTGCGCCGTCAACAACGTTAGCCGGTGCTGCTGGAATAGCGACAGCCAATCCGTCTGCGTCTGCTCGTCGATCGGTGTCGCGTCGATGATGTCCTTGTGCGCGGCCAGCACCGCGCTGTACGCGTCGGCCGCGCGCTGCGCATCGCCCCACTCCTTGGCGCCGACCAGAACGATCACGCGCTGCTGCGCCGCATCGACCATATGCGTAAAGGACTGCTGCAATATCGGATCGCGTTCCTGTACCGGCAGCAGCGCCATGATGTCCGTGTCCGGCACGATGCGCTGCACCAGCCACAGATAGGCGTTATGCCCCAGCAGCAGGCACACGACCAGTGCCCACATCAGCGCCAGATAGCGGCTGGTCTTCAAAACAGCGCCGCCTCTTCGGCCGACATCGCGGCCTCGCCGCTCTCGATGCCGGAAAAGACGATGCTGGTGCGGTCGCCGCCCGCTTCGCTGATGACGATATTCTTGACGTAGGCGCCGCCATCGAGCTTGATGCCGCCGATGGCTTTGGCCAATGCCGGCGAACGCGCCTTGAGCGTGACGTTCCAGCTGGTGGCGTCAACGCTGCCGTCAATGTCGAACAGAGTATTGAGTTGTGCGAGGTCGCCGCCGAGCAGCGAGAACAACACGCTGTTGATCATGCGGACGGTCGGTTCGGTTTTTGCGTCGAGCCGCATGGCGACGCGGTCACCCTGATAGTTGACGATTTCGTCGCGCGTCAACCGCAGCGTGCTGGGGAAAGGGCGCAAGGTGCGCCACAACACGCCCTTGCCGGCGACGACGCAGAACCGGCCGCTCGACGCCAGCGGCTTTTTCATGCCGGCCA
>Ga0209862_1000144_pt1 | contig 26619 bp, 19 predicted proteins | sample OrgsoiDNA_201061_FD_185809 | JGI IMG/M metagenome (GOLD analysis project Ga0209862, IMG submission 185809) | Permafrost soil microbial communities from the Arctic, to analyse light accelerated degradation of dissolved organic matter (DOM) -... | ecosystem: Environmental > Terrestrial > Soil >... | reverse complement strand
GCGCCCAGGCCGATCAACAGTGCAACAGCGATAGCGGTTAGACCAACTACAGTTTCCATCTTTCCTCCCGACTTTTACGTCGTATGGTTTAGGTTTTTTAGATTTTAAAGCGGTAAAACAAATCGTTTCATAAGCCCTGTTCGGGCACCCACTCGTTTGACCGAGTGGGACATCAGACTAGTCGAGACTGGTCTTAATGGTTCTCTTCGTGCGCCATCGACAAGTAGACGATGGTCAGCATCATGAAGATAAACGCCTGCAGGGTGATGATCAGGATGTGGAACACAGCCCACGCCCACTGCAGAACTACGCCCAGGCCGCTAAGCCAGAGCAGACCGCTGCCGAACATCACAGCAATCAGAATGAAGACCAGTTCGCCGGCATACATGTTGCCGAACAGACGCAAAGCCAGGGAAATCGGCTTGGCGATCAGTGTCACGAACTCCAGCAGGAAGTTCACCGGGATCAGCAGGGCTTGAACGAAGATGTTCTTGCTGCCGAACGGGTGCAGGGTCAGTTCGCCGATGAAGCCGCCGATGCCCTTGACCTTGATGCTGTAGAAAATGATCAGCGCGAACACCGACAGGGCCATGCCCAGGGTAGCGTTCGGATCAGTGGTCGATACGGCACGGAACGGAATGTGCGCATCACCAGTGACAAACATGGCCAGGTGAGGAATCCAGTCGACCGGGATCAGGTCGATGGCGTTCATCAGGAAGACCCAGACGAAGATGGTCAGTGCCAGCGGTGCAATCACCGGGCTACGGCCATGGAAGCTGTCTTTCACGCTGCCATCGACGAATTCGACCAATACTTCAACGAAGTTCTGCAAAGCACCAGGTTGACCCGAAGTCGCCTTCTTTGCCGCCATGCGGAAAATCAGTACGAAGATCAGACCCAACGCGACCGACCAGCCGAGGGTATCGACGTGGAAAGCCCAGAAGCCCATTTCTTTGGCCTCTGCTGCGGTGTGAGCAAAGCCCCATCCGCCGTTAGGAAGATGCCCGAAGGTCAGGTTCTGCAAGTGGTGCTGGATATAGCCCGAAGCGGTTGTTTCTGCCATGGTTGCCTCAAACGCCCTAAGGTCTCGAAAGTCTTGTTCTCATCAGCAGGGGCGAAAACCAGCTGACCAGTTGGGTCAACACGAAGACGCCGAATACAGCTAACGGCGCCAATGGCTTTACACCTGCAAACGTCAATGCAAAGAGCACTGCCGTCAAAATCAGTTTGCCCGCCTCGCCGGCATAAAAAGACCGGACGATAGCTTGAGCTGCTCGGGCGCCGGAAAACCGAAATGCCCTATGAGCGAAATAAACATTGGGTAACAAGGCTATCAGGCCTCCGCAGAGTCCTGAGTACCCGGCAACGACTCCGTGCCATTGCCAGAGCGCCAAAGCGGCAATGAGCAAAACGACAAATTGAGCCATTAACACCGGAAAAACTGCCAGGCGATGGAACGGCAAGCGGTTTGGCGTGCGGGTTTCCATCACTTCTTCCCCCCAATGGTCGGCTGCCAGAATTCAATAACTTGGCATAATTTGTGCCGACAAAATGCGCGCAGAGTATAGGGGCGGTTCAGCCCCTATTCAACTGTCAGGTAGTGATTTCCGACTGCGCGCTACATGAGGAAATGTTTCAGCGGATATGTGCAAGCACGCCTTGAAGCTCGTCGAGAGAGTTGTAACCAATCACCAACTGACCTTTGCCCTTCTTTCCGTGGCGGATCTGCACCGCAGAGCCTAGGCGCTCGGCCAGGCGCTGTTCGAGTCGAGCGATATCCGGGTCCGGTTTAACCGGTTCAGCAGGCTCTTGTTTACCCCCCAACCACTGGCGAACCAGTGCTTCGGTTTGGCGTACGGTCAGCCCACGTGCGACAACATGTCGCGCCCCTTCAACCTGTTGATTCTCCGGCAAACCGAGCAAAGCACGTGCATGACCCATTTCCAGGTCGCCGTGGGACAGCATGGTTTTGATGACTTCCGGTAACGCGATCAAGCGTAGCAGGTTAGCCACGGTTACCCGGGACTTACCCACAGCTTCGGCGACTTGTTGCTGAGTCAGTTGGAATTCCTGCTGCAAACGCTGCAGGGCAACCGCTTCCTCGATCGGATTGAGGTCTTCGCGCTGGATGTTCTCGATCAGTGCCATGGCGATGGCGGTTTCATCCGGCACATCGCGAACCATCGCCGGGATGGTTTCCTGGCCAGCCTGCTGGCTGGCACGCCAGCGGCGTTCGCCAGCGATGATTTCAAAACGACCGCCACCAATCGGGCGAACCACGATCGGCTGCATCACACCCTGGGCCTTGATCGACTGCGCCAGTTCTTCAAGCGCCTGAGGATCCATGTCTCGACGCGGCTGGTACTTGCCGCGCTGGATCAGGTCCAGGGGCAGGTGTTGCAACTCACGCTGATCGGCTTGTACCGCTTGCTCTTCGAGCGAGCTGACAGTCGGACCACTCAGCAGTGCATCCAGTCCGCGTCCGAGACCTCGTTTCTTGACGGCCATGGGGATTCCTTAAGTTGCCTGAGCGGCGGCGGTGCGTGAGTTTTTGCGTTGACGGCGAACCACTTCGCCCGCCAATGCCAGGTAGGCGATGGCGCCGCGCGATGATTTATCGTACGCCAGCGCCGGCATGCCATAGCTTGGCGCTTCGGCCAGGCGGATGTTGCGGGGAATCACGGTGTCATAGAGCTGCTCGCCAAAGTGTTCCTTGAGCTGAGCCGAGACATCGTTCATCAGGCTCAGGCGCGGGTCATACATGGTCCGCAGCAGGCCTTCGACTTTCAGGTTCGGGTTCAGCAGTTCGGCGATGCGCTTGATGTTATCCACAAGGTCGCTCAAACCTTCCAGTGCGAAGTACTCACACTGCATGGGGATAATTACCCCATCGGCTGCGACCAATGCGTTCAGGGTCAGCATCGACAGCGACGGCGGGCAGTCGATCAAAATGTAATCGTAGTTTTCACGGATCGGCGCCAACGCACTGCGCAGGCGGCTTTCCTTCATCTGCATTTCCAGCAGAACCACTTCGGCCGCAGTCAAATCGCGGTTGGCCGGCAACAACTGGTAACCACCGTGTTCGGAGAAGTGCATGGCCTGGGCCAGGTCGCATTCACCGATCAACAGGTCGTAGACCGAGTTTTCCAGGCCGTGTTTATCCACACCGCTACCCATGGTGGCGTTGCCCTGTGGATCGAGATCGATCAACAGCACCCGGCGCTTGGTAGCGACCAGGGAAGCTGCGAGGTTGATGCAGGTGGTGGTCTTGCCCACACCACCCTTTTGGTTCGCTATCGCGAATACCTTAGCCATTCTTGCTTGTGTTCCCAATCATGCCGTGCGGCGCAGTATCAGCAGATGGCGTTGGCCTTGGCAACCAGGTACGGCCAGGGCGTGTTCGCTATCGAGGTGGAAGTCTGCCGGCAATGCTACCAGCTCATCGGCGGGATGAACGCCCTTCATTGCCAGCCAACGTGTATCGCGGTCGCCGAGGTGGCGAGTCCAGTTGCTGAAGTTCTCCATGCTGCTGAACGCCCGGGATATGATCCCGTTGAAGGGCAGTTCTGGCCGGAATTCTTCGACGCGACTGTGGATAACTTGCAGGTTATCCAGTTTGAGTTCGAGTTTGACCTGGGTCAGGAAGCGGGTTTTCTTGCCATTGCTGTCCAGGCAGGTGACCTGGGACTCTGGAAACAGGATGGCCAACGGAATACCCGGCATGCCGCCACCGCTACCCACGTCCAGCCAACGACCGTTTTCGACAAACGACATCACGCTCAAGCTATCGAGCAAATGACGGGACACCATTTCGTCCGGATCGCGCACGGCGGTCAGGTTGTAGGCCTTGTTCCATTTGATCAACAGGGCCAGATAACCCAGCAGCAACGCGTGCTGGGTTTCTGTCAGTGTGACACCGAGCTGGCGAGCGCCTGTGGATAACTCTTCTGCGTGTTTCGAGGTGACCAACGAACTCAAGCGCTTTGCTCCAACTGACGGCCCGCGCCGCGTTTTTTCAAATGAATCATCAACAGCGAAATGGCTGCCGGGGTTACGCCCGGGATACGCGACGCCTGGCCCAGGGTTTCCGGACGGGTCGCACCGAGCTTGCTCTGGATCTCTTTGGAGAGACCGGAGATGTTCGTGTAATCGATATCCACAGGCAGTTTTGTATCTTCGCTGGCCCGCAGACGAACGATTTCATCCTGCTGGCGATCGATGTAGCCGGCGTACTTGGTCTTGATTTCGACCTGTTCTGCGACCTGTGGATCTTCTGCACCACCGCCAGTCACGGCGATCAGACCAGCGTAGTCGATTTCCGGACGGCTCAGCAGGTTGAGCAAGTTGTATTCGTGAGTCAGCGGTGTGCCGAACTTTTCGGAAATTGCATCGCCCTGCTCGGTGCCCGGGCGAACCCAGGTACTTTTCAGGCGTTGCTCTTCGAGATCGATGCTTTCGCGTTTCTTGCAGAACGCTGCCCAACGCGCGTCATCGACCAGACCGAGTTCACGACCTTTTTCGGTCAAGCGCAGATCGGCGTTGTCCTCGCGCAGGATCAGGCGGTATTCGGCCCGGGACGTAAACATCCGGTACGGTTCCTGGGTACCCAAAGTAATCAGGTCGTCGACCAACACCCCGATGTACGCCTCATCGCGACGCGGGCACCAGGCATCTTTGCCCTGCGCGCGCAGTGCGGCGTTGGCCCCGGCCAGCAAACCCTGGGCGCCGGCTTCTTCGTAACCGGTGGTGCCGTTGATTTGCCCGGCGAAGAACAGACCGCCAATGACTTTGGTTTCCAGGCTGTATTTCAGGTCACGCGGGTCGAAGTAGTCGTACTCGATGGCGTAGCCCGGACGAACGATGTGCGCGTTTTCCATGCCGCGGATCGATTGAACGATCTGCAATTGCACGTCGAACGGCAAGCTTGTGGATATCCCGTTCGGGTACAGCTCGTGTGTGGTCAAACCTTCGGGCTCGATGAAGACCTGATGGCTGTCCTTGTCGGCAAAGCGATGGATCTTGTCTTCAATCGACGGGCAATAACGCGGGCCAATGCCTTCGATCACGCCGGAATACATCGGCGAACGATCAAGGTTGGCAGCAATGATTTCGTGAGTCCGGGCGTTGGTGTGGGTAATCCAGCAGCTCACCTGTTTCGGGTGCTGCTCTTTGGAACCCATGAACGACATCACCGGGATCGGCGTATCGCCTGCTTGCTCGGTCATGACCGAGAAATCCACAGAACGACCGTCGATACGCGGCGGGGTACCGGTTTTCAGGCGACCAACGCGCAGTGGCAATTCACGCAAACGGTGAGCCAGGGCTATCGATGGCGGATCACCGGCGCGACCGCCGGAATAATTCTGCATCCCGATGTGGATAAGTCCACCGAGGAAGGTGCCTGTGGTCAACACCACGGAATCGGCGAAGAAACGCAGACCCATTTGGGTGACAACACCACGCACTTGTTCCTGTTCGACGATCAGGTCGTCGGCGGCTTGTTGAAATATCCACAGGTTGGGCTGGTTTTCCAGGGCTTCGCGGACAGCGGCCTTGTACAGAACCCGATCGGCCTGAGCGCGAGTCGCTCGCACGGCCGGGCCTTTACGGCTGTTCAACACGCGAAACTGAATACCACCCTTATCGGTAGCCATGGCCATCGCGCCGCCGAGGGCATCGATTTCCTTGACCAGGTGGCTTTTGCCGATCCCGCCAATGGCAGGGTTGCAACTCATGGCACCGAGGGTTTCCACGTTATGCGTCAGCAACAGGGTTTTTGCCCCCATGCGTGCTGACGCCAGTGCTGCCTCGGTACCGGCATGACCGCCGCCGATGACGATCACTTCAAAACGGGAAGGGAAATCCACCACGCACCTCGTGCCTGCTTAAGTAGGTAATTCAGGAATAGTTTGAGCCCGGTTTCTGGACCCGGTCGGCAAGTATAGGGACTTCGCCCTTCCTAAAGAACCCTTTGCACAAAATTTAACCAGCTGTGGAGAAGTCGGGGTTATAGAAATTAAAAAGAGAGAAATTTATTAAATCTTTGTTTTTATGTTTATTTCTACTGAGCACCATTTCTGTGGATAGATCTCTACAGGCCTTTATTTTCAATGTGTACAGAGATTCAAAACCCTGTGGTCATGTGCCAAGGAGGCCCTTGGATAACCGGTTTAAGCCTGTGGATGAAAGGGGTGGTTATCCACAGAGTGGTTTATCTTCAGTTTTCAGGCCCTGTTATCAACTGCCCTTAGTGCCAGTTATTCACAGGGCTTAATCCACAGAAAAGCTTCGAATGAGGGAATTCCGGACACGGGAAATCCGCTCAAGCAGAAAAAATCTGCTTAGCACTCGGGGAAAGTTTCAGAAAAGGAGGGAACAGACAGGCGCGAATGGCCTGTCTGTGAACAGCGGAAGGACTATTTACCGATACAGAAGCTGGAAAAGATCCGTCCCAGCAGGTCATCGGAGCTGAAAGCACCGGTGATTTCGCCCAAAGAGTGCTGCGCCTGACGCAGATCTTCGGCCAATAACTCACCGGCACCCGCGAGCGTCAGCTGAGCTCGACCGTGCTCGAGGGACGCACTGGCATGTCGCAACGCCTCCAGGTGACGCCGGCGTGCGCTGAAGCTGCTTTCAGAGGTCTGCTCGTAGCCCATGCAAGTCTTGAGGTGTTCACGCAGCAACTCAAGGCCCTCGCCTGCCGACTTGGCACTCAGGCTGATGGTGACATGACCATCCTCACTGACTTCCAGGGCAATCGCTTCGCCCGTCAGGTCAGCCTTGTTACGGATCAACGTCACTTTGGCCGGGTCTGGCCGGGTTTCGAGGAATTCCGGCCACAACGCAAACGGATCAAGCGCTTCCGGGGCAGTGGCATCAACGACCAGCAACACCCGATCAGCTTCACCGATGGCTTTCAACGCACGCTCAACGCCGATTTTTTCCACCTGGTCATCGGTATCCCGCAGACCTGCAGTGTCGATCACGTGTAACGGCATGCCATCGATGTGGATATGTTCGCGAAGAATGTCCCGGGTGGTGCCGGCGATCTCGGTGACGATCGCCGCTTCACGACCGGCCAAGGCATTCAGCAGGCTGGATTTGCCGGCATTCGGCCGGCCGGCAATGACGACGTTCATCCCATCCCGCAACAAGGCACCTTGCCCGGCTTCGCGAAGGACTGTGGATAATTCATCGCGTACTTTGTCGAGCATGCTCAACACGTGGCCATCGGCGAGGAAGTCGATTTCTTCTTCCGGGAAGTCGATGGCGGCCTCAACGTAGATACGCAAACCGATCAATTGCTCAGTGAGGTTATGCACACGCTGAGAAAACGCACCTTGCAAAGAACGCAGGGCATTTCGCGCAGCTTGTGCAGAACTTGCTTCGATCAAATCGGCAATCGCCTCAGCCTGGGCCAGATCGAGTTTGTCGTTGAGGAAGGCGCGCTCGCTGAATTCACCCGGCCGGGCCAAGCGGCAACCGAGTTCCAGGCAACGCTTGAGCAGCATATCCAGCACGATCGGGCCACCGTGGCCCTGAAGTTCCAGCACATCTTCGCCAGTAAACGAGTTCGGTCCCGGGAAATACAGGGCGATGCCTTCGTCCAGCACCTCTTCGTTTTCACTGAGGAACGGGCCGTAATGGGCATATCTCGGTTTCAGTTCACGACCGCTGATGGCTTTGGCCGCCACACTCGCCAGCGGCCCGGAAATACGGACGATGCCCACACCGCCGCGACCTTGGGCAGTGGCGACGGCGGCGATGGTTTCACGAGGAACGCTCATAAACCGGTATCCAGACAAAAGTGACAGATAGCAAAACGCCCCACTAGGGGGCGTTTTGAGTGGTTATCCACAGAGTAAGTTACGCAGCGGCTTTTTTGGTAGCAGCTTCGATCTTACGCGTGATGTACCACTGTTGGCTGATGGACAGGCAGTTGTTGACCACCCAGTACAGCACCAGACCAGCCGGGAACCACAGGAAGAAGAAGGTGAAGATGATTGGCATCAGCTTCATCACCTTGGCCTGCATCGGATCCGGAGGAGTCGGGTTCAACCGCTGCTGGATGAACATGGTTGCACCCATGATGATCGGCAGAATGAAGAACGGGTCCTTGATCGACAGGTCAGTAATCCACAGCATGAACGGCGCTTGGCGCATTTCAACGCTTTCCAGCAGAACCCAGTACAGCGAAAGGAAAACCGGCATTTGCACCAGGATTGGCAAGCAGCCGCCCAGTGGGTTGATCTTCTCTTTCTTGTACAGCTCCATCATGGCTTGGGACATTTTCTGCCGGTCGTCGCCATGTTGCTCTTTCAGCGCGGCCAGTTTCGGTGCCACTGCACGCATGCGCGCCATGGATTTGTAGCTGGCTGCCGACAGCGGGAAGAAAATCCCTTTGATCAGCATCGTCAGGAAGATGATCGAGAAGCCCCAGTTGCCGACGATCGCGTGGATGTGTTGCAGCAGCCAGAAGATTGGCTGGGCAATGAACCACAGAATGCCGTAGTCGACGGTCAATTCCAGACCTGGGGACAACTCTTTCAGCACAGCCTGGCTTTTCGGGCCGGCGTACAGAACAGCGCTGACTTCAGCTTTTGCACCAGGTGCAACGGTCAATGCCGGTGCGGTGTAGCCGATGATGTAGTTGCCTTTGCTGTCTTTACGGGTCTGGACGACGTTGCTTTCGCCCTTCGCCGGAATCCACGCGGTCACGAAGTAGTGTTGCAACCAGGCAACCCAACCACCGTTAACGGTTTCTTTCAGCTGACCCTTGTCCATGTCCTTCATGGACACTTTTTTGTACGGCTCGTTACTTGTCCACAGGGCGGCGCCCAGGTAAGTCGCGGTGCCAGTAGCAGTGCTGGACGAAGGATCGGAGCTGGCGTCACGCTTCAGTTGCGCGAACATCGCACCGGACCAAGGCTTGGCGCTTTCGTTGTCGATCAGGTAGGAAACGGTTACGTCATACAGGCCACGTTTCACAGTGAAACGCTTGATGTAGTTGACGCCGTCCTTGCTGAACTTCAGGTCCACGACCAATTGGTTCTGGCCGTCGGCCAGTTGGTAGATCTTCTTCTCCGAGGAGTAAACCGGACGACCGGTTGGACTTGCGTCCGGACCGTCGGCGCCGATCAAGCCGCTCTGGGCCAGATAAGTCCGCTCGTTGCCGTTATCGAACAACTGGAATGGAATTTCCGGATGGTCCTGGCGACGTGGATACAGCGGCAACGTCAACTGGGCAACATCCCCACCTTGTGGATCGATAGCCAGGTTGAGCACATCCGTTTTGATCTGGATGAGGTCTTTGCTTACAGCTACCGGAGTTTCAGTAGGTGCAGTGGCACTGGTATCGCTTGCAGCGCGTGGAATGTCGTCACTGACAGAAGCATTATTGCCAGTCGCCGTGTCCGGTAGGCCCGGTGCGGTAGTACTGGAAGCAACATTCTGAGTCGGCAGGGCAGCCTGGCCATAGTCCTGGTTCCATTTAAGAACCATAACGTAGGTCACGATTGCCAGGGCGACGATCAGGATCGTGCGTTTGATATCCATGATTACTCGGCCATCGAAGAAGAACGGGAGGTAGGGATAGGCGGAACCGGGTCAAAACCACCGGGATTCCACGGATGACAGCGACCTAAACGACGAAAGGCCAGCCAGCCACCGCGCAGAAGGCCATGATTTTCTATGGCTTCTAACGCGTAGCAGGAACAACTGGGGTAGAAGCGACAGTGGTCAGCCATCAGGGGACTAATGGCATAGCGGTAAAACTGGATCGGAACGAGTGCCAGTTTACGCATCGGGACTGTCTACCCCTACAGTCTCGGCTTTGACTGCTGGTACTGGCGTGCTGCGTGCCAGACGCTTCCAGAGTTTGCCGAAATGCTGAATCAATTCGGGGTTTTCTACGTCCCCCAAACCTTTGCGCGCGACGATAACTATGTCCCAGCCGACCAGCGAATCCTGGTTCAGGCGAAACGATTCGCGCATCAGACGTTTGAGGCGATTGCGCTCGACGGAGAGCTTTACGCTCTTTTTCCCGATTACCAACCCGAGACGGGGGTGATCAAGATCGTTGTTGCGCGCAAGGAGCAGGAGGTTTTTCCCCGGAACCTTGCCGGTAGGGGAGTCAAAGACTGCTTTGAAATGCCGGGGCGTAAGCAAACGCTTGTCCCGACTGAAGTCCTGACTCACCTCCAGTGCCGGATTATCAAACTGCCAGACGCGCACGACCTTTGGCGCGACGACGCGACAGGACGGCACGACCGTTTTTGGTAGCCATGCGAGCACGGAAACCGTGGGTACGAGCGCGTTTGATAGTGCTTGGTTGGAAAGTACGTTTCATTGTCGTGTTACCTGGTTCGTCCACAACGGGCCGGAATGGCCCCCGTTTTAAGAGACCGGGGATTCTAGAGAAAGCAAGCCTCTAGGTCAATTTCCAACCAGCGTTTCCTTATAAATAGATCTCCAGGGGTTTTCTCGTTGGACGGTCCTTCGCTAGATATAGAAATAAAGAAGGGAATTATTTAAAGCTTTTTTATAAAGTTTATAAAAGCTAGGGGCACCATCCTCTGTGGATAACTACCTTAAGCCCTTATAAACCGTGATGTACAGAGAATGACAACTACGGTGGAAAACGGTGGTCAGCCTGTGCTGCACTGTCGGATAAGCTGTGTGTGGAATGGCCAGTTATCCACAGGCCAGTTATCCACCGGGTTTGCCCCCCACTTGTCCAGTGCCCTCATGGACGGTTATCCACAGAGCTTATGCACATACCGCTGGTCGCCTTTTTAGCGGTTAACGCATTGATAAATCATGGCCTGTGCGCAACCTGCATGTGGATAAGTGGGCGGCTGGCCGCTACAATGGCCGCTTGTTTTTGCCTCACCGGCTTTCAACTTAGGGGATATCCGTGTCAGTGGAACTTTGGCAGCAGTGCGTGGAGCTTTTGCGCGATGAGCTGCCTGCCCAACAATTCAACACTTGGATCCGTCCACTACAGGTCGAAGCCGAAGGCGACGAGTTGCGTGTCTACGCACCGAATCGTTTTGTTCTCGACTGGGTCAACGAAAAGTACTTGGGCCGCGTCCTCGAACTGCTGGATGAGCATGGCAATGGCGTGGCGCCGGCGCTTTCCTTATTAATAGGCAGCAAACGCAGTTCGGCACCGCGCGCGGCACCTAATGCTCCGCTGGCCGCCGCGGCTTCCCAGGCTCAGGCCGCACAAGCCCCGGTCAGCGCGCCAGCCCCAGCCCCGGCCGCCACTCAGACCAAACGTGCGACCCAAAAGGTGGCCGAAGTCAGTGAAGAGCCGTCCCGCGACAGCTTCGACCCGATGGCCGGCGCCAGTTCGCAACAAGCCCCGGTTCGCGCCGAACAGCGCACCGTGCAGGTTGAAGGTGCGCTCAAGCACACCAGCTACCTGAATCGCACGTTCACCTTCGAAAACTTCGTCGAGGGTAAGTCCAACCAACTGGCCCGGGCTGCGGCCTGGCAAGTGGCGGATAATCCGAAGCACGGCTACAACCCGCTCTTCCTTTATGGCGGCGTAGGCTTGGGTAAAACCCACTTGATGCATGCTGTGGGTAACCACCTATTAAAGAAGAACCCGAATGCCAAGGTCGTGTACCTGCATTCCGAGCGTTTCGTGGCCGACATGGTCAAGGCGCTGCAACTGAACGCAATCAACGAGTTCAAGCGCTTCTACCGTTCGGTGGATGCGCTACTCATCGATGACATTCAGTTCTTCGCCCGCAAGGAACGTTCCCAGGAAGAGTTTTTCCACACCTTCAACGCCCTGCTTGAAGGTGGCCAGCAGGTCATTCTCACCAGTGACCGCTATCCGAAAGAAATCGAAGGCCTTGAAGAACGCCTCAAGTCCCGCTTTGGTTGGGGCCTGACGGTTGCCGTCGAGCCGCCAGAGTTGGAAACCCGTGTAGCGATCCTGATGAAAAAGGCCGACCAGGCCAAAGTCGATCTGCCACACGATGCGGCGTTCTTCATTGCCCAGCGTATTCGCTCCAACGTCCGTGAGCTGGAAGGCGCGCTTAAACGCGTGATCGCCCACTCGCACTTCATGGGCCGCGATATCACCATCGAGCTGATTCGCGAATCCCTGAAAGACTTGTTGGCGCTGCAAGATAAACTGGTCTCTGTGGATAACATTCAGCGTACCGTCGCCGAGTACTACAAGATCAAGATCTCGGACCTGCTGTCCAAGCGCCGTTCGCGCTCGGTGGCACGTCCCCGTCAGGTTGCCATGGCGTTGTCCAAGGAACTGACCAACCACAGCCTGCCGGAAATCGGCGATGTGTTTGGCGGTCGCGACCACACGACGGTTTTGCACGCCTGCCGCAAGATCAACGAACTTAAGGAATCCGACGCGGACATCCGCGAGGACTACAAGAACCTGCTGCGTACACTGACCACTTGATGAACACCAGCGCAGCTTATTAAGGCAAGGGACTAGACCATGCATTTCACCATTCAACGCGAAGCCCTGTTGAAACCCCTGCAACTGGTCGCAGGTGTCGTCGAACGCCGACAGACCTTGCCGGTGCTCTCCAACGTGCTGCTGGTTGTCGAAGGCCAGCAACTGTCGCTGACCGGTACCGACCTGGAAGTCGAGCTGGTCGGTCGTGTGCAACTCGAAGAACCGGCTGATCCAGGTTCCATCACCGTGCCTGCGCGCAAGCTGATGGATATCTGCAAGAGCCTGCCGAACGACGCTCTGATCGACATCAAGGTCGATGAGCAGAAGCTTGTTGTGAAGGCTGGCCGTAGCCGCTTCACCCTGTCGACCCTGCCATCCAATGATTTTCCGACGGTTGAAGAAGGCCCGGGTTCGCTGACCTGCAGCCTCGAGCAAAGCAAACTGCGTCGTCTGATCGAACGCACCAGCTTCGCCATGGCCCAGCAGGACGTGCGTTACTACCTGAACGGCATGCTGCTGGAAGTTTCCGAAGGCATCATCCGCGCCGTGGCCACCGACGGTCACCGTCTGGCCATGTGCTCGATGAAGGCCGATATCGGTCAACCGGACCGTCACCAAGTCATCGTGCCGCGCAAGGGTATCCTTGAGCTGGCGCGTCTGCTGACTGAGCCGGATGGCCTCGTAAGCATTGTCCTGGGTCAGCACCACATCCGTGCGACCACCGGCGAATTCACCTTCACCTCGAAACTGGTCGACGGTAAATTCCCCGACTACGAGCGTGTTCTGCCAAAGGGCGGCGACAAGCTGGTACTCGGCGATCGCCAGGCCCTGCGCGAAGCGTTTAGCCGTACTGCGATCCTGTCCAACGAGAAGTACCGCGGTATCCGTCTGCAGTTGGCCAATGGTCAATTGAAGATCCAGGCGAACAACCCGGAGCAGGAAGAAGCGGAAGAAGAAGTGGGCGTTGAGTACAACGGCGGCTCCCTGGAAATCGGCTTCAACGTGAGCTACCTGCTCGACGTGCTGGGCGTGATGACTACTGAGCAGGTTCGCCTGATCCTGTCCGACTCCAACAGCAGTGCGCTGGTGCAAGAGTCCGACAACGACGACTCGGCCTACGTTGTCATGCCGATGCGTCTGTAATCATGCTCAGCAGAAGCTAGATGTCCTTAAGTCGCGTCTCGGTCACCGCGGTGCGCAATCTGCACCCGGTGACCTTCTCCCCCTCTCCCCGAATCAACATTCTTTACGGCGCCAACGGCAGCGGCAAAACCAGTGTTCTGGAAGCCATTCATCTGCTGGGGCTTGCTCGTTCGTTTCGTAGTGCCCGTCTATTACCGGTGATTCAGTACGAGCAATTGGCGTGCACGGTGTTCGGTCAGGTGGAATTGGCGGAGGGCGGGCACAGCGCATTGGGGATATCCCGGGACCGCCAAGGTGAGTTCCAGATCCGCATCGACGGGCAAAACGCCCGCAGTGCGGCGCAACTGGCGGAGATACTGCCGCTGCAGTTGATCAACCCGGACAGCTTCCGACTGCTGGAAGGCGCCCCCAAGATTCGTCGGCAGTTTCTCGACTGGGGTGTGTTCCACGTGGAACCGCGATTTATGTCCACTTGGCAGCGCTTGCAGAAGGCCCTGCGCCAGAGAAACTCTTGGCTGCGGCATGGTACACTTGACGCCGTTTCGCAAGCGGTTTGGGACAGGGAACTGTGCCAGGCCAGCGCAGAAATTGATGAATACCGCCGCGCTTATATCAAAGCCTTGAAACCAGTCTTTGAACAAACCTTGAGCGAACTGGTTGAGCTCGAGGGCTTAACGCTCAGCTATTACCGAGGTTGGGACAAAGAGCGCGAGCTAAGTGCCGTGCTCGCCGGTTCCCTTCAACGGGATCAGCAAATGGGTCATACCCAGGCCGGACCACAACGCGCTGACTTGCGTCTTAGATTGGGCGCACATAACGCTGCGGACATTTTGTCCCGGGGTCAGCAGAAGTTGGTGGTCTGCGCCTTGCGGATCGCCCAAGGGCACTTGGTTAGCCAGGCCCGACGCGGCCAGTGTATTTATCTGGTGGATGACCTGCCGTCCGAGCTGGACGAGCAACACCGCCGTGCGCTTTGCCGCTTGCTGGAAGACTTACGCTGCCAGGTGTTTATCACCTGTGTAGATCACGAATTATTGAGGGAAGGCTGGCAGACGGAAACGCCAGTCGCTCTGTTCCACGTGGAACAGGGCCGTATCACCCAGACCCACGACCATCGGGAGTGAAGGCATTGAGCGAAGAAAATACGAATACCTACGACTCAACGAGCATTAAAGTGCTGAAAGGCCTGGATGCCGTACGCAAACGTCCCGGTATGTACATTGGTGACACCGACGATGGTAGCGGTCTGCACCACATGGTCTTCGAGGTAGTCGACAACTCCATCGATGAAGCGCTCGCTGGCCACTGCGACGATATCAGCATCATTATCCACCCGGATGAATCCATCACCGTTCGCGACAACGGTCGTGGTATCCCGGTAGACGTGCACAAAGAAGAAGGCGTTTCCGCAGCCGAGGTCATCATGACCGTGCTGCACGCCGGCGGTAAGTTCGACGACAACTCCTACAAAGTATCCGGCGGCCTGCACGGTGTAGGTGTTTCTGTTGTGAACGCCCTGTCCGAAGAGCTGGTTCTTACCGTTCGCCGCAGCGGCAAGATCTGGGAACAGACTTACATCCACGGTGTTCCGAAAGAACCGATGAAAATCGTCGGCGAGAGCGAATCCACCGGTACCCAGATTCACTTCAAGCCGTCTGACCTGACCTTCAAGAACATCCACTTCAGCTGGGACATCCTGGCCAAGCGGATTCGTGAACTGTCCTTCCTCAACTCCGGTGTCGGCATCGTCCTCAAGGACGAGCGCAGCGGCAAGGAAGAGCTGTTCAAGTACGAAGGCGGCCTGCGAGCGTTCGTTGAATACCTGAACACCAACAAGACTCCGGTCAACCAGGTGTTCCACTTCAACATCCAGCGTGAAGACGGCATCGGCGTGGAAATTGCCCTGCAGTGGAACGACAGCTTCAACGAGAACCTGTTGTGCTTCACCAACAACATTCCACAGCGCGATGGCGGTACTCACCTGGTGGGTTTCCGTTCCGCACTGACGCGTAACCTGAACACCTACATCGAAGCCGAAGGTCTGGCGAAGAAGCACAAAGTCGCCACCACCGGTGACGATGCCCGGGAAGGCCTGACCGCGATCATTTCGGTGAAAGTACCGGATCCGAAGTTCAGCTCCCAGACCAAAGACAAGCTGGTTTCTTCCGAAGTGAAGACCGCGGTCGAACAGGAAATGGGCAAGTACTTCTCCGACTTCCTGCTGGAAAACCCGAACGAAGCCAAACTGGTTGTCGGCAAGATGATCGACGCGGCTCGCGCTCGTGAAGCTGCGCGTAAAGCCCGTGAGATGACCCGTCGTAAAGGCGCGCTAGATATCGCCGGCCTGCCGGGCAAACTGGCTGACTGCCAGGAAAAAGACCCTGCCCTTTCTGAACTGTACCTCGTGGAAGGTGACTCTGCTGGCGGTTCCGCCAAGCAGGGTCGCAACCGTCGCACTCAGGCCATCCTGCCGCTCAAAGGCAAGATCCTGAACGTCGAGAAGGCGCGCTTCGACAAGATGATTTCTTCGCAAGAAGTGGGCACCTTGATCACCGCGCTGGGCTGCGGCATCGGCCGCGACGAGTACAACATCGCCAAGCTGCGTTACCACAACATCATCATCATGACCGATGCTGACGTCGACGGTTCTCACATCCGTACCCTGCTGCTGACCTTCTTCTTCCGTCAGTTGCCGGAGCTGATCGAGCGCGGTTACATCTACATCGCGCAGCCACCGCTGTACAAGGTCAAGAAAGGCAAGCAAGAGCAATACATCAAAGACGACGACGCCATGGAAGAGTACATGACGCAGTCGGCCCTGGAAGACGCGAGCCTGCATCTGAACGAGGACGCGCCGGGTATTTCCGGACCTGCCCTTGAGCGCCTGGTGAATGACTTCCGTCTGGTAATGAAGACCCTCAAGCGTCTGTCGCGCCTGTACCCACAGGAACTGACCGAGCACTTCATCTACCTGCCGGCGGTCACGCTGGAGCAACTGTCCGATCACGCAGCGATGCAGGACTGGATGGCTAAGTTTGAAGTTCGCCTACGCACCGTCGAGAAGTCCGGCCTGGTTTACAAAGCCAGCCTGCGTGAAGACCGTGAACGTAACGTCTGGCTGCCAGAGGTCGAACTGATCTCCCATGGCCTGTCGAACTACATCACCTTCAACCGCGACTTCTTCGGCAGCAACGACTACAAAACCGTTGTCTCGCTGGGCGCTCAACTGAGCACCTTGCTCGACGACGGCGCGTACATCCAGCGCGGCGAGCGCAAGAAGCCGGTCACCGAGTTCAAGGAAGCACTTGAATGGCTGATGGCTGAAAGCACCAAGCGTCATACCATCCAGCGATACAAAGGTCTGGGCGAGATGAACCCGGATCAGCTGTGGGAAACCACCATGGACCCAAGCCAGCGCCGGATGCTCAAAGTGACCATCGAAGACGCCATTGGCGCGGACCAGATCTTCAACACCCTGATGGGTGATGCGGTCGAACCCCGTCGTGAGTTCATCGAAAGCAACGCCTTGGCGGTTTCCAACCTGGACTTCTGATCCAGCGGCAGCGCCAAACAAAAAGGCCAACGCTTAAGCGTTGGCCTTTTTTTATGGCTTCTGGAAAATCAAAAGATCGTCCGAACGCGGCCCGAGCCTTCGGCAGCTCCTACGCCGACCGCATTTCCCTGTAGGAGCTGCCGAAGGCTGCGATCTTTTGATCGTTACTCGATTACTGACGCCACACTTTCCAACCGATACCCATACCCATAAATCGTCAACAACTGCCAACCCCGATCTGCCGTCAGCCCGAGCTTATTGCGAAGGCGATAAATGTGAGTATCCAGCGGTCTTGAAGAGACCATCTCTTCATGACTCCAGAACCGCTCATACAGGTATTCCCGAGACAGCGGCCGGCCCAGGTTGGTGAACAGGCAGTGGGCCAGTCGGTATTCTTTTTCAGTCAGGCTGATGGGGCTGCCGGCGCGGGTGACGGTCAGCTCTGCGTCGTCGAAGACCAAGTCATTGAACGTCAGTAGTTCGGTGGCGGGTGATCGTTGCAGGCCGTGTCGGCGCAGCACTGCACTCACTCGTGCCTTGAGCTCGTTGGGGCGGAACGGTTTACTCACGTAGTCGTCAGCGCCGGCATTCAGGGCCTGGACGATATCGCTCTCAGCGTCGCGACTGGTCAGCATGATCGCGGCGGGTGGTGCGTCCATGTGTTCGCGGGTCCAGCGCAACAGCGACAGGCCACTGATATCGGGCAGTTGCCAGTCGAGGATTAGCAGGTCGAAGGTCTCCCGCCGAAGTTGTCGCAGCAGGTCCTCCCCTCGCTCGAAACTGTGCAATGTCCACGCTTGCTCTCCCGGGGAGGGGATCTGTCGCAGTGTCTGTTCCACCCGACGTAGCTCGGCGGGTTCGTCATCCAGTATTGCGACACGCATGCGCAGTGATTCCTTCATCTCGTAAGGGCAACGTTCAAGAAAAGTCCTACGGGAGCGAGTTTAGGCTGATTGCCTGAATCTGAACAATTGTGGCGAATCGCTCCGAAGTTCTAGAGGGTGGCTACGCTAGTAGCACTTCGCCCTCAGGCGAGAAGCCACTGGCAGAAAACTCAATAGGGACTGTGGGAAAGATGCATCACAAGGTTCTGGAAAAGATCGCCTGTAACGTTTTCACAAGACTGGCAGCGTTGGTGTTTGTGGGCAGCCTTGGGCTGGGATGCACAGCGGCCCAATCCTCTCCAGACGCCTATCGGGAGGCAACACCACGCTACTTCGGTGGTGGGATAAACACATCACTGGGGGATTCCCAGGGGTTTGCGCCTGTCTATTCGCTGCAAGCAGAAGCGGATCAACCCGTCAGCCAGGTAGAACAGCGCTGGGTGTTCTAGAACGCCTGGGCAATTCTGAACAATTATTGAGAATCGCCTCACAGCAGGCGCATGCCGGTAAATTCGTTCTCGCTGAGCAGGCACAACGAGCATTGGGATGTGCTCTGACGCAGGGAGCGTCAACGCCAACCTGGCGGGACCGCCGATCGCCGGTTTGCGGGCGGTCTGCAGTTCAGGGGGAAATCAAGGAGTGCCTGCTCAGGTTTCAAATCGGCTTAATGATCGGTCGATTCTGACACAGGGATGTGTCATCCCTACGGTCTATGGCTATCTGCCAGAGCGTCCGGTCAGGTATGGTGCTTCCAGCGGATCGAAGCCTTTGCGGCCTGATTACCACAAGAGCATAAAAAGCCAATCCATGAACTCCAAGACCCTTTTGCTTCTGCGCCGTTCTGGCGTCTGCCTGTTTTTGCTGACCGGCCTGATGGGGTTGATTACCCCGGACGTATCGGCTGCCCCCGCCTCCACAAAACGCCTGCCTTATATCGACGACAACCAACAATGCCGTGGCCAGCCGCTGCCCGCGACTGTAGAGCATCTGACCGGCGAAGCCTGGAAACTGGACGTCAAAGGTAAACAGGTGCCGCTGGAAGAAGGCATGAAAGTGGATGAGCGAGAAGGTGTCATGACCTCTCCTTCAGCCTTTGTCAGTCTGTCTCTGGGCGATGGCTCGCGTATTGTCTTGCCCTCAAGCTCGCGCATCACCCTGCTTTTGAATGAAGAACATTCGATCCCTCAAGTGATTCTTGAGCAGGGTCAGGTCGAGTCGTATGTGATCAAGCGCGCCAGCGACTATGATCGTTTTCAGATTGTCACGCCGGTCGGCGTACTGGGCGTGCGAGGGACACATTTTCGGGTACGCGACGATGATGGCGACCAGGCTGTGCTGGAAGTGCTGAACGGGCAAGTGGCGGTCAATCGCGAGGAAGAGCCTTCGTCTCCACAGCCTGCCAGACATTCTGTCGTACCGGACGATGACGAAGTCCAGGTCATGGCCCGTCAGGGGCTGCGTATTCAGAAACAGGGTAAGTTGACCCCGGTCGAATTGTTGCCGGCTCCTCGCCTGTTGGGGCAGGCAGGCCAGACGGGCCCGGTGCCCACTTGGCAACTGATCATGAAGCCCATTGAGGGGGCCACGCGTTATCGAGCGCAAGTCGCCACTGATGCGGCGTTTCTGAACATCAAGCAAGAGCAGTATTCGAGCACGCCGCAAGTCAACTTCCACGACCTGAAAGCGTTCTTCTATCATGTTCGGCTCTCGGCGTATGACGCCCAGGGACTAGAGGGAGAAACCGGGGTATATGACATTTTCTATTACCCCAGGACCACGTGTGTCCAATAGCACTCCGGCCGACTGCCGATGAAGGGCCGGCCAAGGAAGGAAGCGCGCGAGCCGACCCAGGCTCAACGGTTGTTCCGGCGTATGGTCCGCGAGTGGCTGTGGGTCAGTCTGATCCTGCTGCCGCTGACAGCCCTCCTGTCCCTGAGCCATGGCCTGACGTTGAGCAATCTGCTCTACGACAACCTGCGTCGGCTCAGCCCGCTGCCGGTCGATCCCCGAATCCTGATTGTGACCATCGACGATTACAGCCTGCAGCAACTTGGGCAATGGCCGTGGTCGCGAGTGCTGCACGCCGATCTGCTCGATCGACTGAGCGCTGCAAAGGCCAAAGGCATTCTGTTCGATGTGATTTTCAGCGAACCCGACAGCCATCCCGACAACGATCAGCGTCTGGCCCAGGCAGCCTGTCGGGCCGGCAATGTGTTTGTGCCGCTACTGCGTGAAGGTGTGGCGCGCTATGGGCAGCCGCTGGGGGAAATAGAGCCGGTGGCACCGCTGAGTCACTGCGCCATGGGCATCGGGCACATCAATGCCGAAGCGGACGTCGATGGCATCGTGCGTAGCGTGTATCTGAGCGAAGGATCGGCGCAGAACCCCCGGGCTCAACTTGCCTGGCTGCTGTATCAATTGAGCCAGCCGGGCGATCACCCTCCATCAATGCCCGGTACCCCTGCCCCGCTGTCGGTGCAAGGTTGGCAGCGTTCCCACGAAATACGTATTCCCTTCATCAGGGCCGATGCCGGATTTCCCAGCGTGCCTTACGTCAGCGTGTTGCGAGGCGAAGTCGCGCCGCAGTTGCTGCGCGATCGTCTGATTCTGATCGGCTCGACCGCGCCCGGCCTGGGTGACCGTTATGTCACCCCGCAATCGGCGAGTCTCGGTACGACGCCGGGCATCGAGATTCAGGCAAACATCCTCAACGGGTTGCTGCAACAGCGCAGCATTGTGGTGCTCGATGAGCGCCTTTCGGTATTGCTGTCGGTGATGCTCGTCGGGCTGCTGCTGGGTTTGTTGTTATTGCGCCCTCGCCTGGCCTTGTGGATGACCGTTGGCGGCATCGCCGTGGCCTTGCTCGGGTCTTGCCTGCTGTTGCGGCTGGGCTGGTGGTGGTCACCGGCCGCGAGCCTGCTGGGCATGTTGCTGGGTTACCTGATCTGGAACTGGCGGCGGCTGAGTGCGGTACTCGCCTACTTCGGCTGGGAACTGGCGCGTCTGGACAGCGAGCCGAAAGTCTTCCCTGAACGCCGACGCACCCAGGCCCCGGCCGGGGATGTATTGCAGGGGCAAATCGTTGCACTGGAACAGGCCATGAGCCGGACACGGGACACCCGGCGCTTCATCGCTGATGGCCTGGAATACCTGCCGGTAGCGACGCTGATCAGCGATCCGAACGGCCGAATCCTGCTGGCCAATCGCAAGGCTCGAGATGTGTTTGCCAGTGAACTGGTGGGTGAAGACTTGCTCAATCAATTAACCGCCCTGGGTTATCCGGCAGCACTCAATGGCGCGCCAGCAGCCTTGTCGGCCCTGGAACCGATGGAGTTCCGTGATACCCAGGCACGCAGCCTGCGAGTCGATCTTGCTCCACTGCTGCCCGCCGAGGGCGATACGCCGATTGGCTGGCTGCTGAGCCTGACCGACTTGAGTGTCGAACGTGATGCCGAAGAACAGCGAGCGGTGTTGTTGCGATTTCTTTCCCATGACCTGCGGGCGCCCAACTCGGCGATTCTCGCGTTGCTTGATGTGCAGCGGCATCAGGCGAGCGGCGACGCTCACCTGTTCGCCCAGATCGAGTTGCAAGTGCGCAAGGCGCTGAGCCTGACCGAGGCGTTTGTGCAGTTGGCGAAAGCCGAGTCGGAGGCCTACCAGTTCCAGCCGAGCATGTTCGCCATGCTGCTGCTCGATACCTTCGACCAGGCGATGAGCATCGCGCAGTTGAAGAACATTCAGCTGTTGCACGATCTGGATGAAGACGCCGAAGCCCTGGTCATGGCGGATCAATCGTTGCTGACGCGCGCGCTGTTCAACCTGCTGGAGAATGCGATCAAGTACAGCCCGGCCGGTTCACGGATTAGCGTGCGGGTGAGTTGTGCCAATGACTGGCTGACCTGTGAGATTACCGATCAGGGCAGAGGTATCGCCGCCGAAGAATTGCCGGAGTTGTTCAGCCAGTACCGGCGCTTTGCTTCGGCGCACGGCAATGATGGTCTGGGTTTGGGTCTGTCGATGGTCAAGGCTGTTGTGGATCGTCACGGTGGGCGGATCGAGTGCCAGAGCAAGGTCGGACAAGGCACTACATTCAGGCTTCAATTACCGGTGTTTACCGATTAAAGGCAAAAGATCGCAGCCTTCGGCAGCGCCTCACAAGCCCGTAGGGTGCGATTTTTTGAGGCACAAAAAAACCGGCTATATCAGCCGGTTTTTTTACGTCCGAAAAAAACTTATGCACCTTTTTCAGATTTTTATGAGCTTCAGAAATATGTATATAAATCATCAACCTATAAGCTAAATCCGTCGTTTTTCAACAAAACGGTACACAGGTTATCCACAGAATCTCAGACAGCCACTTGATCAGTTGTGGCAGGTGCCTGAGGAGCGGGTGGCAACGAACCCATGTCGCGCTGCATCTGCTCGTTCCAGGCCTGAACCCGATCATTCAGTGCAGCAATGGCTCGCGGCCCAGTGCCCTCGGCGTACATCGGCTCGCCGATGATCACGGTGATCACACCCTGCTTCTTCGCCCAACCGGTTTTCGGCCAGAACTTGCCGGCATTGTGTGCAATCGGCAGTACCGGAAGCTCGGCGTTGACCGCCAAGGCGCTACCGCCGCGCGAGAACTTGCCGACGGTGCCGTAAGGAACACGAGTCCCCTCGGGGAAGATCAGCACCCAAACGCCGTCCTTCAGCAATTCATCGCCCTTCTTCGCCACATGCTTGAGCGCGGCTTTCGGGTTGTCGCGGTCGATGGCAATCGGACGCAGCATGGCCATCGCCCAGCCGAAGAACGGCACGAAGAGCAGCGAGCGTTTAAGCACCTGGCTCAACGGTTCGAAGTAAGCCGAGAGAAAGAACGTCTCCCAGGTGCTCTGATGGTTCGACTGAATCACGCAGGGCTGGTCAGGCACGTTCTCGGCGCCCTTCACTTCATAGCTGATGCCCAGAAATACTTTGCTCAGCCATAAGGCGCAGCGGCACCAGTACACGTTGATGAAGCGATATCGGGCCTTGAATGGCAGAAACGGCGCGATAAAAAAGCTCAGGCTGCACCAGAGCAAAGAGCTGGTGCCCAGCAACAGATAGAAGAGGAACGTTCTGATGGCCTGCAGTATCGACATGGCGACGTTTACCGTGCGGGCTCTGCCCGTCTATATAAAGCGCACTCCCGATCAATCCTTAATCGGAACAATCGAAGCACTCTAATTGTGGATAAGTTCTGCGGCAATCGCCGCCAGATCGTCAAAAATCAAGGTGCCTACCGGCAGGGTCTTGCCCTGAGTCTTTTCGCCTTTTCCGGTCTTTACCAAAACTGGCTGAGAATCGACGGCTTTGGCGGCTTCCAGGTCACCGAGACTGTCGCCGACGAACCATAGATTAGTCAGCGATACGTTGTAATGCGCGGCGATGGTTTTCAACATCCCGGGTTTCGGCTTGCGGCAATCGCAGCCTTCGTCCGGCCCGTGCGGGCAGTAGACGATCAGCCCGACTTCACCGCCCTGCTCCGTCACCAACGAACGCAAGCGCTCGTGCATGGCGTCCAGGGTGGCGATGTCGTAATAGCCGCGAGCGATGCCCGACTGGTTGGTAGCAACCGCTACCGTCCAGCCGGCCTTGCTCAACTGCGCGATGGCTTCGATCGAGCCGGGGAGTGGAATCCACTCCTCCACCGATTTGATGTAAGCGTCGGAGTCATAGTTGATCACCCCGTCCCGATCGAGAATCAGCAGTTTCAAACAGTCTTACCCCAGCAGCGAAATGTCGGCGACGCCGAGGAACAGCCCACGCAAGCGGGACAACAGGGCATAACGGTTGGCGCGCACTTTGGCGTCATCCGCGTTGACCATCACGGCTTCGAAGAACGCATCCACCGGCTCGCGCAAGGCAGCCAAACGCGCCAGCGATTCACTGTACTGACGCGCAGCGGCCATCGGCTGGACAGCTTGGTCCGCCTGCTGGATCGCCGAATACAGGGAGAACTCGTTGGCGTTGTCGAAGTACTTGGCTTCCACCACCGACGGAATCGAGCCTTCGGCCTTGCTCAGCAAGTTCGAAACACGCTTGTTCACGGCGGCCAGAGCGGCGGCTTCCGGCAATTTGCGGAACGCTTGAACCGCTTGCACACGCTGATCGAAGTCCAGCGCCGAACCCGGCTTCAGGGCACGTACCGACAGGTAAGTCGCGACGTCCACACCTTCGTCTTCGTAACGGGCACGCAGACGGTCGAAGATGAACTCCAGCACCGACTCGTTCAGGCCGGCAGCCTTGATCTTGGCGCCGAACGCGTTCACGGCGAAGGCCACGGCGTCGTTCAGGTCAAGCTCGAGCTTCTTGTCGATCAGGATGCGCAACACGCCCAGGGCTGCACGGCGCAGGGCGTACGGGTCTTTGCTACCGGTTGGCAGCATGCCGATGCCGAAGATGCCGACCAGGGTGTCGAGCTTGTCCGCGATGGCCACGGCCGCACCGGTCAGGGTGGTCGGCAGTTCAGCACCGGCACCACGCGGCATGTACTGCTCGTTCAGTGCCAGGGCGACTTCTTGCGGCTCGCCGTCGTTGAGGGCGTAGTAGTAACCGGCGACACCTTGCATCTCCGGGAACTCACCGACCATCTCGGTCGCCAGGTCGCACTTGGACAGCAGGCCGGCACGGGAAGCCCATGCCGCGTTGCCGCCAATGCGCTGCGCGATGAACGCGGCCAGTTTGGAAACACGCTCGGCCTTGTCGTAGACGCTGCCGAGTTTTTCCTGGAACACCACGTTTTGCAGGCGCAGGTTGAAGTCTTCGAGTTTCTGCTTCTTGTCTTGCTTGAAGAAGAACTCGGCGTCGGTCAGGCGTGGGCGAACCACTTTCTCGTTACCGGCGATGATCTGTTGCGGGTCTTTGCTTTCGATGTTGGCCACGGTAATGAAACGGGGCAGCAACTTGCCGTCGGCATCCAGCAGGCAGAAATACTTCTGGTTGTCCTGCATGGTGGTGATCAGGGCTTCTTGCGGCACATCGAGGAAACGCTCCTCGAACGAGCACACCAGCGGCACCGGCCATTCAACCAGCGCGGTCACTTCGTCGAGCAAGGCTGGAGGGACGATTGCCGTGCCTTCCTGCAAGGTCGCGAGTTCTTCGGTGCGCTTGCTGATGATTGCGCGACGCTCGTTGGCATCGGCCAATACGTAGGCAGCACGCAAGTCGGTCAGGTAGTTGGCCGGCGCGGTGATGCGTACGCTTTGCGGGTGGTGGAAGCGGTGACCACGGGAATCGCGACCGGCCTTCTGGGCGAGGATCGTGCAATCGATGACCTGGTCACCGAGCAGCATCACCAGCCACTGAGTCGGGCGAACGAATTCTTCCTTGCGAGCACCCCAGCGCATGCGCTTCGGGATAGGCAGGTCGTTCAGGGAGTCTTCAACGATGGTCGGCAGCAGGCTCGCGGTCGGTTTACCGGCGATGCTCTGGCTGTAACGCAGTTTTGGACCGCTCTGATCGATTTCGCTCAGGTCGACGCCGCACTTCTTGGCGAAGCCCAAGGCTGCTTGAGTCGGGTTGCCTTCGGCATCGAACGCGGCCTGACGTGGCGGGCCGTCGAGGTTGATGCTGCGATCCGGCTGCTGAATATCCAGCGCGGTGATCAGTACAGCCAGACGACGCGGTGCGGCGTAGACGGTTTTGGCTTCGTAGCTCAGGCCAGCGGCTTGCAGGCCCTTGTCGATACCGGCCAGGAACGCGTCGGCCAGGGTGTTCAGGGCTTTAGGTGGCAGTTCTTCGGTGCCCAATTCAACCAGGAAATCCAGAGCACTCATTGTGCAGCCTCCAGCTTAGCCAACACTTCATCACGCAGGTCCGGGGTCGCCATCGGGAAGCCCAGCTTGGCGCGAGCCAGCAGGTAGGCTTGCGCAACGGAACGCGCCAGGGTGCGTACACGCAGAATGTATTGCTGACGTGCAGTCACCGAGATCGCCCGGCGCGCATCCAGCAGGTTGAAGGTGTGGGAGGCCTTCAACACCATTTCGTAGCTCGGCAATGGCAGCGGCTGGTCGAGTTCGATCAGGCGTTTAGCTTCGCTTTCGTAGAAATCGAACAGCTCGAACAGCTTCTCGACGTTGGCGTGTTCGAAGTTGTAGGTCGATTGCTCGACTTCGTTCTGGTGGAACACGTCGCCGTAGGTGACTTTGCCCATCGGACCGTCAGCCCAGACCAGGTCGTAGACCGAGTCCACGCCTTGCAGGTACATGGCCAGACGCTCAAGACCGTAGGTGATCTCGCCGGTCACCGGGTAGCACTCGATGCCGCCCGCTTGCTGGAAGTAAGTGAACTGCGTCACTTCCATGCCGTTGAGCCAGACTTCCCAGCCCAGACCCCAGGCGCCCAGAGTTGGCGACTCCCAGTTGTCTTCGACGAAGCGAATGTCGTGGACCAACGGGTCCAGACCGACGTGCTTGAGGGAGCCCAGGTACAGTTCCTGGAAGTTGTCCGGGTTCGGCTTCAGGACTACCTGGAACTGGTAGTAGTGCTGCAGACGGTTCGGGTTTTCGCCGTAGCGGCCGTCAGTCGGGCGACGACTGGGCTGCACATAAGCGGCGTTCCAGGTTTCCGGGCCGATG
>Ga0209862_1000132_pt1 | contig 27955 bp, 25 predicted proteins | sample OrgsoiDNA_201061_FD_185809 | JGI IMG/M metagenome (GOLD analysis project Ga0209862, IMG submission 185809) | Permafrost soil microbial communities from the Arctic, to analyse light accelerated degradation of dissolved organic matter (DOM) -... | ecosystem: Environmental > Terrestrial > Soil >... | reverse complement strand
CCAATTTGCAAATCCGCGACGCGCAAGGCAAGACCGCCGCGGATCGGCAATATTGGAACGAAAAAACGCAATCGGAAATCGACGCGGCGGCCCTCCAAATCTCCATGGAAACCCGCAACGGCCCGATTCTCCCCCCGAAAGCCTTTTTCCAAGGCTTCGGCACACCGGTCGCCGAAGAAACGAACGAACCCGAATCGGAAGCCGAGCCGATCAAACCCGCTCGCCATCGCAGCCGCAGGCTGTGAAGCGGAAAACCCCTTTCGGAGCTCAGCCCCGGAATCCTTCGCAAGCGCCCTGTTTTTGAGCCGCCCTGTTTTTTGGCGGCTTTTTGTTTCTTTTGCTGCGCGCCGCTCACGTTCGACGCTTGCCCTGCTCGCCCCGCCCGTGGCTTGCCGCCCTGCCGTCTCACAGCCGTGCCGTTCGTCCCCTTTTTGTCTTGCGATTTATTTTTGGGCCGCTTAGGGTCTTGGACAGTCGGCGCTCAAACCAACGCGAGGCCATCCATCGATCCATCGACTCATTCACTCGCCCGTTCGATTCTTTCGCGAACGCTGTGAATCCAAGGGAGCTTTCCATGAACGACCAGCAACAATTGAACGACCAAATGGCGGTGATGACCATCCACACGATGAGCGCGGGCATGCTCATTTTCATCGCCATCGTGGCCATCGCAAGCATCGCGGTCGCGGCCGCCTACTTCCTTCTGCTGCATCGGACGATGAACAAGATCTCACTGGCTGCCCGCCCCGTTCCGGGCTGGACCGTCTGGTTGAGCTATATCCCCGCCGCGGGCCCCATTTGGGCTGTGGTTTTCGCCGTCATGCTGTCGAGCGCCATCAAGAAGGATTTCTTGCTCGCCGGCCGTGCCGATCACAATGATGGCGCGTTGCCCTTCTCAATCGGCATGGCCGTCACACTGCTGTGCTGCTTTATCCCCTTTGTCAATTTGGTGGCGTTTCCGGCCTATGTCGTGGTTTGGATTCTTTACTGGGTCAAAATCGCTGAAATCAGCAAGCGCATGCCGATTCTTCCCGTCGTCTCGCGCGCGATTCCGCCGGCCTTCACGAGCACGCTTTGATTGCAAACGCCCATGAGCCCCGGCAAGGCGGGGCTCATGGCTGATTGAGCGCAAAAACTCATCTTTCTCGCGCGCCAACCAATCCACGGGGGTTTTTGACAAATCACCCGGCCGGTTGGGCAACCCAACGATTGGAATCGGCCCAACCCAAGCGGGCTGTCGCGCTGGCTTTGAGGCCGTCGAGGCCCGAAGGGCGCATTTTTGGCGCGCAAACGCCCGTCTCAATAAGCTTTCCCGGGGCCTTGCTTTTATTTCGCCCGCCCAATATATTTTGCGCGCCGGCTTTCATGCGGTGTAATATCTGATTTCCGCGCCAAATCACTGTTTTTGGCGCCCAAAAACGCTCCACTCCGCGCGTGAGCGCAAAAGGAAGAAAAAATGCACGAGCATTTCACCAATGATCAGCTTTTCGCCGCGCTGGGCACCGGCTTGGGAATGGGAATAGTCGCCTTTTTCGTTCTCTTTTTCGTCGTGATACTCGTCGTCACCGTTTTTTATTTCCTCCTTTTGCAAAAAACGATGAATCGAGTGAGCGAGTTCAACCGCCCCTTTCCAGGCGGACTGATCTGGCTCGGGTTCATCCCCTTGGTGAACATCATTTGGATCCCCGTTTTCCAGATCATGCTCTCCGTCGCGATCAAAAAAGACTTCCTGGCCGCAGGCCGCGTCGACCATGACAACGGGGCGCTGAATCTGGCGATCGCCCAAGCCGTGTGCCTTGCGCTGTTCTGGGTGCCCGTGGTGAACGCCATCACCGGCATCGCTCACTTTATTTTGTGGATCATTTATTGGGCCAAGATTTCCTCGATCAAAGACAAAATGCCCGTCCAAACGCTGATCATTTCAGCGCCGATTTACCCGCCGCGCCAGTGAGGCGCTGACGCTTCACTGTCGGCCAGCATAGGCCGACCGGCAAGTTGAAACGCCACAAGAGCGGCCGCGAGCCGCTTTTTTTTTCTGCGCGCGCGGGCTCGCGCGGGCATGTTTGCTGGCCACCGCCCGACTTGGCTGTCTGCGTTAGGCCTAAGGGGGTCTCCCAGAGCGAAGCATTTGAGAATTCACGGCCAGCATTCACAAGGAGCCATGCATGCAATTCATCTCCGGCGGGCATTACGCAGGGACGCCTGCTCAACAAACAATCGCTTGGGCTAACTTCGCGATCGGTTGCGCGGCGCTTATTGGCGCCATTGTTGCCTATGCGCTCTATATTCGCTCGGCGCGCAAATCGATGAACCAAATTCCTTCGATTTTCCGGCCCGTCAACGGCGCGGCGGCGTGGCTCGGTTTTTTGCCATTCGTGGGACCGGCTTTCCTTGGAATTTTCGCGCTGCTTTTGTCTCTGGGACTTCACCGCGAACGCAAAGCCATGGGCTTGGCGTATCCCTTTGGCCGCGGAGGCCACACCTTGGGGTTTTTCGCCGGAGCTCTCTTTTTGTTCGTTTTTGGCGTTTTCATTTCGTTGCCCGACGCCGTTTTGATGTCCGTCGTCGACACCTTCCTTGCGCGTTTTTTCGACATGAGTGGCGACGCTGCGCCGCAAGAGGCGCTCCGCAACGGACAGGAATTTTTTGCGCTCGCCGCTCTGGCTCATTGGATACGCCTTACTCGCCTGGGCCGCAAGCGCGCTTCTTTGACGCTGACGGAGCGCTCCACGGGCCTCTCCAAAAACGACAAAATGGCTGTGGCAAAAGGCGAGACGGCCAACGAGGGGAAAATCAACACTCCTCCAGCCGCTGAAAATCAACACGCAGCGGGGAGTTTTTTTAAGCCCCGCAAGAAAGGGAGTAGACTCAACCACTGAGTGTCTTCGTCGCTCTTCGCTTCGCCGTGCTTGGCCATTTTCAAGCGCTTTGTCTGCCCGACTCTTCGCCTTCATGCTTTTCACGACCATTTTTGGATTCCCGCTCATGCCAACCGGTTCCAACATCCCGCTTGCCGAAGCTGACGACTCAATCTCCGAGGACGCCGTCGTCGATTTGTCCAAACTTCCTTTGCTGTTCGACGAGCGTAGACCCATTCCTCCTTTGGCGATTGACGCTGAATGGCCGCTACCGTCTGCCGCTGCCGCTGGATACCGGCCTGATTTGGTCATTTGGTCCTTGGATATTCATCTTGGCTCCGCCAAAGCCAATGAGCCCCCTTGCGCCGCGTGGTTGTGGCTCGACTTGTCCGCCTCCGCCTCTTGGCGGGGCCTTTCGAATATTTTGCCGGCCACTGCGACGGCCAATCGGTTGAGCTTGCTCATGAACACCGAGCCGAACGATTTTTTTTTGGCGCAATCCCTAGCCTCTGCCCTGGGCGGCGTGCTCACCGGTGGTTTTATTCGCCGCCTAAATCCAGCCCCGTTGCCGGAAAACCACGACCATCACGATATGGCGCGGTCAATGGTCTTCGATTGGTGGAGGAAGGCGCTTAATTCGCCTTTTTCTGAGTCTTGGCTGCGCGCGACAGCTGCTGATTCTCAGGAGCCCACCGTTCTTCTCTGCTCCTCAAAAATCGATTTTTCGACGATCAACAACCCAAGCTCAGATTTGAATTTGTCGTTTCCTGATGATCGGACGTTGCCTCAGTCCGCAGAAGCCTTTTCCCGCCAGATGGCTCGTCTGGCTCGCTCTGTTTTTGGCGAGCACAGCGTTTTGAGGCGTTTTTCTTCGCTTGATTTCTCTCTTCACGCGCCTGGCGCCGATCCGGTCAACGAGCTGCGAGCCCTTGCGCAATCCCGCGAACTGGCTCTCGCAGCCCAAACGCCTGCTGGCAGCTCCGCTCGTCCAAGCCGGCCGCCACGCTCTCTTTGAGGCCTTGTTGGCTGCGCAGGGCGCGAGACATCCTTGCGAAACAAACACCGAAGCCCCTTCTTGCTTTCGATGACGCAACTGTCGCGGCTCATGGCTCCATGGCCGGAGCGCCTGGGATTTTTGCGAATTCTCGCAAAAAAATTTGAAAAAACCAGCCCAGAAAGGCTTTTTTTTCACTCACCAATGAGAGAAGGCTGCCTCAATTCCCGTTCCCGCAAATATCCGCCCAAGAGGCCATGGATGTTCTGCGCTCCAACGGGGTTCTCGCTGTGCACGGTGTAGGCGAATCCGCGTGGAATCCATGCCTTGTCAAAATCAAGGTCTTGCTCGACCATGAAATGGACAATGGCCATCGCCTTGTCCTCGCCGCCAAGGTCATGATCAAACGAAATAAACTCCGGGCACCCTTGATGGCTCATCATCGCGATGGCCTCGGCGGAGCTGCGCGCGATTGTCCACTCGCCCTTGGCGGGCGGAAAACGCTCATCATCCACAAACAACCACCGTTTCATGCGTTCTCCTTTGGGGGGCAGTGTCTGGCGCTCTCGATTGGGCGAGACCCGAACATGATTTTATCCTTTTTTCTTCAAACGCGCTGCTTTTGATTTAAGCCCGGCCTTTTGTCATCAGGCGCAATCGCTTCACACTCGCCGTGTCGGGCGAGCAGGGCGCCCCTCAGCGTCGGGGTTTTGCGTCGACGCCATTTCCGCGAGCAGCGCTTTTTGCTCTTCGCGCGCTTCATGGACCTCAAAAGCCCCTCGCATTTCCACGAGCCATCCCACTTTTGGATCGTTGGCGTAAGCGCCAAATGGGCTTTGTTTGTAAGCGAGCGTCGTTTCGATCGCGGCCTTCGCCGCCGCGATTTCCTCTTGGGTTTTTGGATACTCGGAATCGGGCATTTCCAGCAACGCCTTCACGCATTCGACAGCGTGGCTCCTCACAGCGCACGCCAAAGCGCGACCGTCGCGCCCGACGGCGTTGGCGTCGCAACCCAATAGAATCAAGGCGCGCATCGCCTCCGGATTGTTCGAGCGCGCCGCGGCCAGAAATGGCGTGTCATCATGGACCGTTCGGTGTTCCCGGTCTTCCGTTTCCCTCCACAACGGATCAATGGCGTCAGCGTTGCCGGCGGCCGCGGCCGCGTTGAGCGCTGTCCAATTGAACAGTCCCTTCGCGTTGGCGTCCGAAAACGCCAAAAACCGCTCAATCTCTTTGGCGTCGGCGGTTTCAGCGGCAATGATCAACGCGGTGCTTCTGCGCGCGTTGCGCACCCGGCCCCAGCGCCGCTTGGGCACGGCGGCCTGAAACCAGTCGCAACGGCCGCTGCCAGCGATTGCGCACCACACGGGCTCATCGGCTGTTTGGGCCTTCCAGGCCAACGCGCGCCAATTGAAGAGGATTTTGAGGGCCTCTCCGGTTGCGTCTTCCATCGCCGCATGCGCGGCCTCTCCGCGTTGCTCGCAACGGCTTGTGTCCAGTCCAGGGGGCGCCAGTGTCCAGCGGCGGAATCCCCACAGGAAAAAACTCCATAAGGGAGGCGGCCGCGAGACCGTTCGCATCGTGTCGCAGGCCGCGGAGTTTCTCCTTTTCAACGCCAACATCGCCAGGCTCCAGCGCATGCGCGGAGTGAGAAAAAGGCTCATGAGATTGGGGCGCCATCGGCGAACGGCGCTTTGCGCTGCCTCCACTGTGATCGCTGTCTCGCTCTCGTTCGCGCTGACGGCGCAAACCGGCGCGGAAATCAAAGCGTCAGCCTTGTCCGCCGCGGCAAACTGGCCGCCATCAATGATATCTGGCTTTGCGAGGGGTTTGGCGGAGGGCGGCAGCGTTTTCATGGTTTTCGCGCGGGCTCACAGCCGCTCTGGCCGACGCAAACGGCCGGAGAAGCCACCGCCAGCGCCCCGCCCCGCAGAGCGGGAATCGCCGTTTGAGCCGCTCTCCGACTCCGCCGATTCGGCTTCCTGGTTTTGCGCCTCGAATTGCGATCGCGCGCCCTCACGGTTCGCTCGGATGGCGGCAACCGCGTCCCCGAGGGGGCTTGCGTCCTCTTCTTGGCCCAAGCCCTTTGGACGCAGGGAGCCCGCGCTGCCGCTGCCGCTTGCGCCGTCCGCGCTCTTGCCCCCCAAACTCATGTCGCCCACGCTGGCCGAGGCCGCCAACACCATCGCCCGCGCTTGAACCGCGCTCGCTCGGCGTATTTCTTCCTGAAGCTCCTGCGCCACCCAGGCGCTCTCGCGCTGGCTTCCCCAAGCGGACATCGCGGCCCATTCGGTTTTTTCTTTTCCAGTGTGCCCCAAAGCCAAGGGCTGCGCCTCGCGCAGTGTTTCCGCGAAGCGGATTTCGGCGTTTTTGCGAATCGGGGCGTTGGTTTGCCCTTCCGCCCAATCGACAAACAGCTCGTCGCCGATCGCCACGGCGCAATCGGCCAGCGAGAATCGGGCGTTGCGCGCGCGCAGCACCCACTCGTATTCGCCGCCCCAGGCGCTCGGCATGCACTGGATTTGCGAGACGACGGGGAATTCCAAAATTTTCGCCAACAAGGGGCTGGACAGGCCCCAGCGATCTTGCGTTTGCCGCCAAAGCATCAAAAATCCATAATACCAACGCTTGGAGTCGATGCTGAATGGCTCATGGTCGCGAACCGCCAAACCCGACACCGTCGAGAGGGCCTTGGCCCATTCGCGCCAGCTCGCCTCGCCTCCGCAATGGGCGATCCAGTTGTGCACGGCGCCGCGGCTCGCCTCTCCGCGGGAGCCGCCCTTCCATTGCGTGGACAAAAGAACGCGCCCCAACCCTTGCCGCGAGCGCTTGTTGAGCGCGTGCTCATTGCAAATTCGAAACGTTTGGGCCCACAGCTGAGGCCACTCCTTTGCCGGCGCCGCGCTCATTGCGCCGTTTTCTTCCATGATCGACTGGCTGATGTTGTGCGCGACCCAGCGTTTGCTTTTCGCGTCTCGAACCCACGGATGGTTTTTTTGTGAATTCCCCTCAGCCCATCCAGCCGGCAGCGGCCAATTGTTTTTAAGGGCCCATGCGCGCCAGTTTTCAAGCCCTTGGACGCCGCCGGCCCAGGCGCGGCGTTGCGCCTCTTTCGCGGCTTTTTTCGCGATGGCGGCCAAAATCAAAGCCGGGCTCGGGGCGCTGGCCCATCGGCCAATCGCCCGCGCCCATTCCGTGTCCGAATCGAGCCGCTCCAACTCGCGCGCCGCGGCGAACGACAAGGGCCCGGGCGGAGCGCTTTCGGCCAATTGCTGGCGCTTTCGGCGTTCTTCGGCCGCCAGGAGCCAGCCGCAGACGGCTTCGGCGTCCCAGGGCGAAATCGCTTCCGACGCAGCGAACTCGCCAAGCTCCGCCTGGCGCGCCTCATCGCTCGGAGTGGATTCGCCGCAGGGATGTTCGCGATCGGGTTTTTGCGCGATTGCGGCGAATTGGCCTCGTTCGCGCCAATCCTCTTCATGCGCCCGCCCGTTTTCCGCCATTTCAGCCTCTTGCAAGCGACGCAACTCAATCACTTCCGGAATGCCGGCCTGGCGCTGCGCGAGAATTGAGGCGCGCATCGCCAAGTCTGCCCACCGCCACGCGTCGCCTTGCGCGGCCCAGGCGTGCAACACGGGCTTTCGGTCTTCGCGGGCTATCATCCATGACGCGAAAGACCAGGCCGCGGCGTCGCTCATGCCGCCGCCTTGCGAAACCATCCAGCGCTCAACGCCCTCCATCACGTCCAGCAGCAGCGGCCAGCGCGCTTCATGGCCCGCCATCGCCACGGCGCCCGCTTCCCATCCCTCAAGCTCCCCGAAACGGCCCGCTTCGGCGAGCTCGCGCCCTTGATCGGCCCACGCCGCGAAAATAGCCTCCGATGGCTTGAATTCCTTGGGCGTGGCGGACATCTTCCCCAAAGCCCACCGCGTGGTTTCGTTTTTCCATTGATTTTCCTGCTTGTCCGCAAGGCGCGAAACACGGCGCCCAGGAGGACGCACGCCTCGGCGGCGAGCGCTAGGATCGGGGCCCGCGCCCAGCAACCACGTCCATTCATTTCTCTCACCGGAGAATTGAATGGCGCGCAACGCCGCGAATTTCGGACCGGTTTTTTCTTTTCCCGAAGGCTTCATTCTTTTTTCCTTTTCCGAGGCGGCAACGCCTCAGACGCGCTTGTTGGTTTCCCCGGAAAAGCTAAAAAGGCCCGCGCAGCGCGAAAAACGCAAACAGGACGCCGATCGGCCTCGCGGTCCTCGCTTGGAGTCCATTTTCGCGCCAAAAATCGGCGCCTGGCTTTCCCTGCGTCTCTCTGCGGACCGCTTCGCCGCCGATCGCGTTTTCCGCTCGCGCAAAAAACCCTTCTTTTTCCGGGCTGGCCAGGCTCTCAATCCACGGCCAGCGTTTTTTGCGCCCAAAACAGCGCGGTTTCTGGCGCCACTTTACCACACCTTTTCGCCGAACCGTCATTTTTCACCTCACGGACAGCGGCTCCCCAGCGCTGGCTGTCGCTTTTTTCACGGCCCTTGACAACGATCTCTTTGCCATTCGCTTTTTCGGCGCGATTTTCAAGTAAAAAATTCAAAACCATTGAAAAAACAACATGTTGCGCAGCCTTCTTTTTTATTTTCCCGCTCGCTCCCATTTCGTGACAAAATAACGCAACACGGGGATTCTTCGCGTCCGACACCGCCCGACCCAGGCCGCGCCCCAGGCAACCCATTGAGGTCTTCATGCGCGAAGCAACCCAAGCTCGATTTTCTTTTCGCCAAGCGATCGTCAATTTGACGCCCGCTTTTTTGTTGTCGAAAAAACAGCGCGGCAAGCGAGCGGCCCGACAGTTCAACGATCAGCTGCTCCTTCGCGTCCTTCATTCTCGCGACTCGGCCCATTTGTTGTCTTGCGACATTTACGGGCCTCTGCCTCACAGCATTTTCTCTGCGCTGGGCGAAGCGGAACAACGATTTTCCTCCAACTTTTCCATCGACGCCATCCACTTTTTCTCGATGCCGGACAGCGCGGATCACAAGCGCGCGACGGCCTCCCTTGCGTTCCTTTTGAAAAAAACCGATGGATGCATGGAAATCGTTGCCGTGCCGTGCCAGGATGTTGGCCGCTTCAACATATTGGGGGGAGCTTTGGCGCCCGGTCTTTTGGATTGGGGATGCGAAAACGAGATGACTCTGGCCCTGGTGAAGCAAGAGTGGCTTTGGCACAGCCTCAAAAGCCGAGATCCGCGAGAGCTTTGCGTGGTTCATCCCCAAAGAGTATTTCCCACAAATGATGTATCATCCATTCAAGAAGGATTTGGGGAATTGATTGTTCACGGCGTGCGTGGATTGACGATTTCGGTCCAGGCCCGGTTGGAGCAAGAGGATGACCGTAGAGTCAAAGCCGGCGGACACCTCGTGCGCTCGGTCCGGCAAGACGAACGCGATCGCCTGGCGGCGTTGCTTCCCGCCGAAATCGTGGACAAGGGCTTGGCGTTGGGCGAGTCGCTGATTCTTTCTGAGACGGTCGAATCGGCTGGCCCTTCGCCATCCGGCGCGAGCCTTCATCGTTCGCCCAGCCGGCTGTGATCCGCCGGCCGAGCCGCCATTCTCGTCCTTTTTTCATTTCCTTTTTTGAGGCCCCCACGCCATGAGACCCCGCCCCTATCGCAACCCAGGTCCCGGCCCGATTGGCCAGCTGCTCCGTTTCGCGCAAGAAGCCATTTTTGAAGCGCTGGACAAACGGTTCCTGCTTCCGCGAATTCATGACTCGCTGAGCGCAAAACACGCCCTCGATCCGCAGATATACAGTGAGATGGACCAAGGCGACGTGGACGCCGTCGCCACGCGAATCGCGGAGGCGGCAGGCCAACGCACGCTTGTGGCCATTCATTTTTGGGGCCCTGTGGAGAAAACCAAAGGGCAGAGAAAGAGCGCTTTTGCGTCTTTTTTGCTGTCGCATCCGACGGAGAAGCCCATTGTCGTGTCGTTCCGGATCAACGCGGATCGCGAGACGAGCGGGGAGGAATTCGCGGCCTGGGCCGCCAGCCATTTGATCACGGTCGCCCGCGTTGGCGATCGGTGGTCTTGGCACAGCCTCAAGAGCCGTGATCCGCGAGAAATCATCGTGCCTCATCCCGTCAAATCGGCTTGGAGCTGGGGCAAACAAATGTCGGGGCTGTTGCAGGAGATGTCTTGGCTTGCCGTGGGGGCTTTGGAGCGCAAGATCGAGGCCGAAGACGACCGGCGCGTGCGACGCGGGGGCAGCGTCGTCCGATCGGTTCGCGAACAAGAGATCGCCCGATTGAAAGCCTTGTTGCCCGAGGGCTTCGTCGCCAGGGCCGCGGCGCTCGGCGAGTCATTGGTTCTGGACCAGGCGGCCGAAGAGTCGCGAAAAAAAGCGAACAAGGCGCGCGACGCGCTCGACGCGAGCACGGCCCCTTGCGGGACGGGCGCTGGTCCGCAGCCGGCCAAACGAAGCCCTTCCAGGCTTTAAGCCGCCAGGCCCTAACTGGCCGAACTTGGCGGGCTTGGCGGCTTTTTTTTGCGCCAACGCCGAGATCACTCCAAACCCAAACGACGCCGACGCGCAAGGCTTGCGCCTCGGTGTTGCAAGCATGCGACAACGGCGATTTTTTTCGCCGCGATGCGTCATTGCGCCCACAAGATACGCAAAGGTCCGTATAATGGTTTCTGTGGTCGCGACGCAAAGCAAGGAGTCCAAGGCAAGCCAAGCCCTTCTCGCCAACCGTGCCGCGCGACACCCAGACAAACCATTCAGGCCGCATAGCCGGCCTCGCAAAAAAGGAGCATCGCCATGTTCAACACCTCTTTCGCCGCCCCGCATTACGACTTGTCCGTTTTCCCGCGCGAAGACCAAGAGCTCATCGCCGAGGCGCTTGATGTCCAGAATTTCAAGAACATGAGCGAAAAACGCCTGTTGACGGTGTTGAGGCAAGAGCAAGAAACGACCGCTGACTTCGTGAACACCGTGATTCACGGCCTGGTCACGAGCGACAAGCTGGAATTCAACCGCGCGCGCCCGGTGACGGCGGAAGCTCGGACGTCGACCAAGAAGCCCGAGGCTCCGGCCGCGAAGCCCTTGACCGCCAAGGAAGTGTGGGAACTCATCGCTCCGCGCCACGAAGAAGCGCTCAAAGACAAGCTTTCGACGGCCATCGACGCGATGGACGAGCGTTTCATTGGCGTCGAAGAGCGTTTGGAGCGATTCCTCGCCGACCGCCCGCTTCGCGTTGAAGTCCAGCACGTGGACGCGAATCGCAAGCCCGTGGCGCCCGTCATCGCCCTGGGCCTGCAACACCACAAGATGCCGACGCTTTTGAAAATGATCAAAGCGCGCGTGAACGTGCTGCTCGTGGGCCCGGCGGGCTCGGGCAAGACCACCGCCGCCGAAGCGTGCGCCAAGGCCCTGGGCTTGAAGTTCTACTTCAACGGCGCGATTGACACCGAATACAAGTTGAAGGGCTTCATCGACGCGCACGGCAAAATGCGCGAAACGGCCTTCCGCCAAGCGTATGAAAACGGCGGCGTCTACCTGTTTGACGAAATTGACGCGTCGCTGCCGGCCGCGACCATGGCGTTCAACGCGGCCTTGGCCAACGGCTTCTGCGACTTCGCGGACAAGATGGTGCACCGCCATCCGGATTTTGTCTGCATCGCCGCGGGCAACACCTACATGACGGGCGCGACGTTCGACTATGTCGGACGAAACAAGCAAGACGCGGCCTTCGTCGACCGTTTCGCCTCGCTGACCTGGCCGATCGACGAAAAGCTGGAAGCCGCGATCACGCCGAACGCGCAATGGGTTCGCGAAGTGCAGCGTTTGCGCGCCAATGCCGCGACCAAGGGTTTGAAGGTGATCATCAGCCCGCGCGCGAGCTTGCACGGCGCGAAATTGATCGAAGCCGGCCTTTCGTGGGAAGAGGCGCTCGAAACCTGCGTGCGCAAGGGCATGACCGACACGCAGTGGATGTCGATCTCGCGCTGATGCCCGATCGCCCGTCTCTGGGGCGGGAATCCTGGGCGCGCTCTCCTCAACGTGCTTTTTTGACGCCCCTTTTGGGGCGTTTTCTTTTCCCTTGCCCGGCTTCGGTTGGTGGACGCCGCCTATTTTTGTGGTTTCGGTCTGAATTCAGCGTCCAAATGCGCCGTGGCTCTCCGTCCTGCCCCATCGCCCTCCAAACTCGGACGGCAGGGCTTGCCGCAGAGCGAAAAAAGCGCGTTAATACATACGCAAACATACGAAAAACAACTTTTGTTTCCCGCGCGGCCTCGCTCGCCTCTTTTCTCGCTCTCGCCATGAATGTCTCCGCCACTCGATCCGATGAGCCCAGAATCCACCCATTTTGGACGTTGTTCGGCGTGGCGGCGGTGATCATGGTCGCGCTTTTTCAAATTCCGAGGCATCGCTCAGCGGATTTTAGCCATCAGTTTGAGCCGGTCATCGAAGCGGCCGCCCCGATCAAAGCCTTTATTTCTGCGTGCGCCCTCTCGAGCGAATGCAGCTCGGGAGACGTGATCGATTTGAGCGGCGACTCCCAAACAAGCCAAAACGCCCATTCGCCGCCCCCCGCGGAGTTCAGCCCCACGCAAGAAGAAATGTATTATTTGGCGTTGGCGTTCCTCGCGACCACGGGCGGATACTCCGCCCAAGGCGCTCCTTTTTTGGACGCCGCCGCGGCCAGCGCCGCGTTGGATTGGACGGCCCGCGACAAACAGTGGGCGCCAGGGCCCGATCCGAACTCGCCTGGGCGCTTGTGCGTCTTGATGACCAACGGAGAATGCGCGCGAATTCTCACCGAAAGCGGCGAGTGGGCGGCGGTCAGCGCCCCCGTGGGCCTTGTCGCCCGGTTTCGCCCCCGGGGGGACGCGGATTCCGACGCTTCGCGCCCTTTGGCCCGCGCTCCTTGCGTGGGCGCTTCACGCCCTGAATGCTCGCCTCCGACCGATCGAGTCTTCTCGGCCTCGGCGGACTCCTCCGGAGTCATCACCGCGGTCGCCCAAACCAGCGGCGGCTTGGAAGGCGAAACCTATGTGCTGACCCCGACGTTCTCCGGCGGTGTTTTGACCTGGTCTGTTTCAGGCACTTGCAAGGCGCGCGCGGGCGGCTCTTTGTGTTGAGCGGGTGATGACGCCATCGAGAGAGGCCTTTGCCATTCCTGGCTTTTCGGCCCGCCCGGCCCTGGCGAATTCGCCTGCCCCGCCTCGCGCAGGGTTTCTTTTTGACGCTCGGAGGCGCCTCGGTCCCGATTCCGGCGATACGTTTCATACGTTTTGAAATCTCCGACCATCGGGTTTGCGGGCCCATTGGTTTTGTGTTCTTCTGCGAGCCTGCTCTTTGCCTGTTTTCCCGAACGGAGTGTCCATCTTGTTTGCCCGTTTCCACCCCCCTCGGCGCCGGTTCCGCGCCTTCACTTTGGTCGAGTTGATGGTGGTGGTCGCCATCATTGGCATTCTGATGATTGTGGCGATGCCCGCCTATAACAACTATTCGACGAAATCCAAATTTTCGGAGGTCGTGCTTGCCACGGCCCCCACGAAAACCGCCATCGCCACGTGCGCCGGCACGGGCGACTGCATTTCCGGAGGGGTGATCGCTTTGGGCGGCACGGCGACCACGACGGTCCCTGGTTCGACCGCAACGATCACTCCCGCAAGCTACGCCAATTCAAACAACATCAACACCGCTGCTATTTTCGCTTATGCCTACGCCGCGTATTTGGCTCAGGGCCAGACGGCGGCCAACGCGTATGCAAGCGCGGCAAATCTGCCCGGCGATGTGACAGGCGTGAATTTTGTGGGCGACCATGGCGGTTCGGCGTGCCTTGCGTTCATCAACCAGCCCTCGAACTGTTCGGGCAGCTTCGCGGCCATCCCGTGGACCACGGTCAACTCCTACATGAATTCGGCGGCCAACCCCTATTACACCGCCCTTTATGGGCAAAGCACGACGACCGCCACGGTCTACACGCCGGCCAACCTTCCTTGCGTGGGAGGCGCCGGCTGCTCGCCGCCCACCAAATACGCCGCGAGCGTCTCCTATGACCCGTCCGGCGTCATCACCGCCACGGCGCAGACCACTTCTGGCTTGAAGGCGGAGACCTATGTGTTGATCCCCTCCTATTCCTCGGGCCGCGTCGATTGGTCCGCCTCCGGCACCTGCAAGACGCGCGCGGGCGGCGCCCTCTGCTGATTGAGGCTTCTTTGGGCGCGTTTTTCACCGGCCGAACTTCGAAAAGGCTGAGGGCTACGGCCGCCCATTCCGCCCCGTTGCGTTTGCATTGTGTTTGGGCTGCCGCGCGGGTAGACTGAAAGGGAGGCTCCCGGCGTCGCCTCTCTCATTTCGACCCGCTCTTTTTTTCTCGCGGCCCTCATTTCCGTCCAGCCTCCGCGCTCCAATCCGTTGTTTTTTACGCCCTCCATGCCAGCCAACCCCCAATTCACGCGCGCCACCGACGATTTGTTCTCCGCGGCGCGGATCGGAAATCTGGAAAAAACCATTTCCGCGCTGAAAAACGGCGCCGATTTGAACGCCGTCGACACCATCGGATTCAGCGCGCTGATGTTTGCGGCCAGCAACGGCGGCGCGAGCGTTGTTCAGGAACTTTTGGCGCAAGGCGCGAAAAACGACTTGTTGCGCAACACGCTGAACGCCTTTGATTTGGCGATGCGCGAAGCCAACCCTGAATGCGCGCGGTTTCTTTTGCCTTTCGCCAACCCCGACCGATCCGTCCATTTCTCAGGCTCCGCTCTCCATTTGGCCGCCCGCGCCCATCAACCCCAAAGCGTCGATTGCGTGGCCCTGATCGCGAGCAAATCGCGCGCTAAAATTCTCGACGCAGACGGCAACACGCCCTTGATGAAAAGCGTGGGCGCATGCCCTGAGAGTTTCGCCCTCTTGCTGCCCATTTCCCCTCTGGGCGTGGTCAATCACAAAGGGCAAACCGCTTTGTCTTTGCTCGCTTTCGCCGCCCTGGCCCTGCATCCGACAGACCATGGGCGCGCTCAACGCTGGGCCGCTCTTTTTGAGCGGACTTGGGGCATGGCCAAGCCCGGGCAACAAAACACCGCCCTGCGCGCTTTGGCGAAACAAACCCGGTGGCGTGAAATTGAGGCCGTGGCTCCGTTGGCCAACGCCGATCAACTCACAACCTTGATTCTCGACATCACCAAAACCGCGTCATCGGGCAGCATTCCTCCCGCCCTCATCCCCCGACTTTCCGGCCGACGCGACGCGCTCGCCGAGTCTTGCGCCCTTCGCGAAGCGGTGGAGTCGCAAAATCTGCGCGCAAACGCAGATTGGCCGGCGGTGGTGACCGCCCCCCTCACGCCAGCCACGCGCCCCTCTCGCTCCCGGCTTTGAACTGAGCGCAGGCCTCTCTCGCCGCCTCGCGGCGCCATTGGCGCGTAAGCGTTTGGGGCCGTTTTTTATTCGTTTTTTCCGATTTGCTTTCGCGCGTCTTGCGCCCAAGCAAAATCGACTCCGCTCATTCCCTGAAATCTTCCTCTCGGCGCGCCGGTGTCGGCGGACGTGGAAAGCCAATCGTTTTTGCGGGAATATGAGTCGAGAGCGACGCGGCCCCTTTTCGCGACGCGCTCGATTTGTGGCCCCTCCGAGGCCCTTTTCTTTTTGCCCGTCTCCTGAATTTGAGGACCCGCTCGATGCATTCCCCCGCTTTTTCCTTTGCCCCTGTTTTGCCCCGCGCTTCTTCGCTCCACCCCGCAGTCGTTTCACCGCCCGTGTCGTCGGGCTTCGCCGCCCTCGCCCCACGGGTCGTTCTGACCGCGCGGCCCCTTTCCCTCGCGCGCGGCCGCGTGGCGGGCTTCACCCTTGTTGAAATGCTGGTCGTGATCGCCATCGTTTGGATTCTGGCCGCGATCGCCTTGCCGGCCTACAACAACTACACCTTGAAGTCCAAGTTCTCGGAAGTCGTTTTGTCCACCGCGCCCTTGAAGACTTTCGTCTCGACTTGCGCGGTTGATGGCGATTGCGTGTCGGGCAACGCCATTTCGTTGGCTATGGCTCCCAGCGGGACGACGCCAGCCGGCGCTCCTTGCGTGGGGACCGCCGCCGGCTGCTCGCCCTCGACCAAGTATGTCTCTTGGGCTTCAGCGGATTCTTCTGGCGTCATCACCGCCGCGGCCCAAACAAGCTCGGGCCTGCAAGGCGAAACCTACCAACTGATCCCATCTCTTTCCGGCGGCCGCGTCGACTGGGCGACATCGGGAACCTGCAAAACGCGCGCAGGCGGCGCTCTTTGTTGACCGCGGCTCGCCGCGCCCAAAGACAAACGCCTGAAAAACGCAAAAGAGCCTCTCGTGGGGCTCTTTTGTTTTGGAGCGGAACAGAGCGCCAAAATGCGCCAAATATGGGCTGCCGTTCGTCTTTTTTGTTCCTTCCGCGAAGGTTGTCTCGGATTTTCTGCCCCCCACCGTTCGGGCCATGAACGGTTTTTTATGTTTTTTCGCTCTCCTCCGCGTTTAAACGCCCGCCGAGCGGCGTAGACAGTAAATTGAAAGCTCTATAGCCTGCAAAAATCCGTGTCAGTGGTATTCGGAGGCTTCGCCTTTTCCTGGCATTTTTCCCTCTCGGTGAACTTCTCTCCGCCCTAAATGCCGAGGTTTGACGCGCGATCTGATCAAGTTAAGGCTGCGCGCCTCATTTTATATACGATTTGTCATGCATTTTTCCAACATCCTTCATCGCCGCTTTTCGCGTGGTTTCACTCTGGTTGAGCTCATGGTCGTGGTCGCCATCATTGGCGTTTTAGCCGTGGTGGCGCTGCCCGCTTACAACAACTACTCGCTCAAATCCAAATTCTCGGAAGCTGTTTTGGCGACCGCGCCGGTGAAGACGTTCATTTCGACGTGCGCGATCTCCGGCGACTGCGTGGGCTCCAGCGGAATTGTTTTCACCACAGGGCCTTCGTCTGCAGGCTCTCCGACTCCCGCGAATGTCTTGGCGACCACAAAAGGCGCCGACAACTCATCAACAGCGGCGATTTATGGATTCCTTTATGCGGCCTACACCACCGCGGGCCAAGATCCCGCGACGGGCGCCGCGAACGCGCAGGCCAACATGGCGAGCTTTCTGGCGATTGGCGATTGGGTGGGCGCGTGCTCAGGGTTTGCGGGAAAAGTGTGCATGAAGGATCCTGCGCATCCGGGCAGCGATTATGTGGGCGCCGTGGCCACCAACGCCGTGACCAACGCTTACGCCACCAATGACCCGTATGTCTCGGGGACGGCCGCGCCCACGATCGTGCCCCCGTGCGTGGGCACAGGCTCCGGCTGCTCGCCCGCGACCAAATATGTCGCCAGCGTCAGCAACGACGCGAGCGGCGTCATCACCGCGACCGCGCAAGCGACTTCGGGGCTCAAATCCGAGACCTTTGTGTTGGTTCCTTCCTACTCAGGCGGCCGAGTCGATTGGCTGGCGTCGGGGACCTGCAAGACGCGCGCGGGCGGCGCTTTGTGCTGATCGTCGCGGTGGTTGTTTGCGGGTTTGCTTGCGGCCGCTCCCGCGATTTCCTTTTTTCTGGGAACCTGCGGCAGCCTCATCGAGCGTTTAGAAGCGCCATTTTTGACCTTTTTGACTCGGCTGCGTCATAGCCTTTTCGCGGGCCGCTTGCCGCCGTGGGCGGCCAGCTCTTCGCTCAAAGCGGCGAGCTCGCCCTCTTCGCGCTGCGCCAAAGCCAAATCCGCGGCTGCCGCGATTTTCTTCTCCCACGCGGCGACAAAACGATCGGCCGCGCCGATCGCCATCACGCTCAAAGTCAAACCACTGACCAGAAAAATCAAAAACGCTGAGCAAAGCGCGCTGAAAACATAACGTTCTTGTCTTTTTTCCGCGATCACGGTTTCTCGCGCCCATTTCACGCCCATGCGCTTTTCGGCGCTGATTTCACGGCCCGGGCCGCCCACCGCATGCCACAGGCGTTCGCCCCATGTGGACCCAACCCATCGAACGCAAAGATTTTTCTCCTCGCAAGCCTTCAATGTTTCGGCGCCGCTTTTTTCCGCGCCATAAAATTCAATGCCCGTATCCGCCACCTGCCACAAAGCGTTTTTCTCGCTCATTTTCCCCTGCTCAATCAACCGTGTTTGAGCCAAGGGAGGCGACAAATAGAGACTGTCCCCCGCGCGATTGGTCGCCGAAGTCGCGATAATGACGCCAAAACCCGCCGCGCCAAAGAGAAACGCCAAGCTTGCGCTCACGCCCACCAACGGCCTCAATGCTTTTTTTCTAGCCACCGCGGCGATTGGCGCTTGCCCCCTGAAAACGAAGAAACGGCTGCCCAAAAACAAGCTGCTTATGAAAGCCACGGCCTGCGCGATCCAAAAAATGAGCAGGGGACTATCGTCGCCAAACCCGCGCATTTGGTCGACGGTTTGTTGAGCTTGCGCGCCCCAAGCGACAGGCATCTCCGGGCCCTTCTGAGCGAACAGCCAGCGCCACTGCGGCATGACCGACATGGAAACGCGAGCGCAGGCGTTTTCTTTGACGCATCGCTCGATCTCCTCCGAATTTTTCTCATTGAACTCGTCGAAGTCCCCCTGGGCGACGCTCGTTTGGCGAACAAAAAAAATGGGCTTGCCCAGGGCTGCATTTCGCCTGACGCTCATCCGATACCAGATATCGCGGGAGGAAACAGGCCTCCCGGACAGCCCGCTTGCGAAGCTTTCACCTGAAACATCGCCTGGCAGCGGATGTTTTTCCGGCGCGAATTGCGCGGTCAGCCGTTGCGTGTCCACCGCGATCCAATCCTGAGAGGCGACTTTGCCAAACGTTCCGCCAAAAACCCCCACCGCCAAGGTGAAGCAGCATGCGAAAATAGTCGCTCGCCAGTGAATCCAGGCCCAGCCCAAGGCTTTGTCCAATGCGCGCTCGACCAAGCCCGGCACCGCCGCGAGGCCCAAGACGAAAAAGACGAATCCGGCGCCCAACAGTCGCTCAACAACGCGCGCCCCTTGCGCCAAGCGGGAGAATGGCAGGGCCAGTTTGGATTGAACTTTTTTTGCGGCCCCTTTTTGTTGGTTCGCGCCGTCCTGAGCCGAAGCATCCTGCCGCTCTTGGGCAAAAACAGCGTTCGCGCGATCGGCGGCTTCCCGAGCTTTCAGTTTGGCGAGCTTTTTCGCCTCGCGCTCGTTGGTTTTGGCGTTTTTCTTGCGACGAGCTTCTAGTCGCGCGTTTTCCCTTTTTGCGTCCGCTTCTTTTTTTTCTATGGTTTCCAACGCCCGCGACAAATCCCGCTCGCGCAGCGCGCTGGGCGAGGAGCTCTTTTTGTCTTTTTTCGAGTCGTATGATGTCATTGAAATTAAGGCGGACAATCCTGGGGTTTGCCCATTTTTGCCCAAAAAATTTGGGCGTGAGGGTTTGTCAAATCCACGAGCGCCACGGGCCGCATTGTGGCGCCTGGATGGAGTTCGTCCAAAAACAAAAATCGAGCCCAAAATGGACACTTCTTGGCCAAGAGGACGCCCGAAGCCAAGCCTCAAAAACCCCAATGCGGATCGAGTGCGGCCCAGAACGGTGGCCCAGTCCACCGAAATCTTGCATCAGAAGCGAATTCGCATCTTTTTGACCAAGGCATAGGCGCCGACGCCGACCGCGCCCAAAACCAGCAGCGTGAACATATGGGTGAAGACGAACAGGACGCCGACCACGCCCACGATGGTGGACGGAACCGGATGGCGTTTGATCAGGGCGACAGCGTTGTTCATTTTGAGACTCCTTGAGTGGGGGAGGGAAACGGCGTTTTTCGCCAAAATTCCCGGCCGCGGCAAAACACGGTGAAATGGGGTTGTTTTCAGAGCCAACGACGCTTTTGAGAAGCGGCGCGAGCCCAAAAACACGCAAATTGGGGCCATCTTTCGTCGCCAGTGCTGCGAGACGGACGAATTCAGGGATTTTGAAGGCCTGCCGGCTAGTTTGGCCACCATTTCCCCGCGATCAAATCGTACCACGAAAATCAACAAATAAGCTGTTGTTTTTGCGCTCAAAACGGCGCGAAAAAGGCGTCTTGTCGAGAAGGCTTGCCCCTCCCGGAATCGCAACGGGGTATAATTGAATCATTCCAGGCGAAACACGGGCCGCAAACGAAGACGCCGCCCAGCCACCCACACAAGGAGCGCGCAATGCAAGGCAAAATCGAAACCACCAAGAACAACATCCGCGGCCGCAAGGTGCTGACGGCCAAGTTCGACTCGTGCTCGGCGTTCGCCGACGCCTGCACGTCGCTCAAAGCCGGCCACGGCGCAGACCCGAGCTGGTGGGGCGGGGACTCGCGCTCGGCGTTGCTTAAAATGTGCAACACGGGCGACGACCGCTTTGTGGCGGCGGCCGAGGCGATGCTGGAAAAAATCAACGCGGAAATCGAAATCCCGCGCCCGCAGTGGCAGCCGCAAGTGTATGGAGCGTTCCCGATCGTGCCTGAGGCCCTCGCCGGCGAAATCGAGTGCATGCGCATGCTTTCGACCCCGGAAGAGGAGTCAACGCCGGTTCGCGTGTTTTACGACCCGACGAGCTCGGCCGTCATTGACGCCAAAGACCTGCAAGCGCGCGGGTCGGCCGTGTTGGCCCTTGTCATGGCGCTCACCGCCATTCGCCCGGTCGAATTGTGGGTGTTCACGGACCTGGACGCGCACGGGAAGGATCACGCGAACGTGATGGTTCGCGTCGAAACCACGCCGTTGATGGTGTCGGAGGCGTGCTACATGCTGTGCAATCCGGGCTTCGTGCGCTGCTTGCTTTACGGCTACGCGGAAAAGACCATGGGCTTTGGCGGCATGTGGGGCTTCGGCGATTATTGCGCCGACGCCACCGAGCGCGCTCGCGTCATGGCGGACAGCCTGCAAGCTCGCCCGACCGACTTGGTCATTCCGGGCATCAGCGCGCGCGACGACATGGTGAAGGACCCAATCGGCTGGGTGAACAAGCAATTGTCCAAAATGGTGCATGTGCGCGAGCACGGCGGCTGGGACGCCGAAGAGGTCTAACCGACGCATTTTTTCCTTTTCGCCTTTCGAGGATCGACGCTTGCTCGTTATTCATAATCACCGGGCTCCAGCCTCGTCTTTCAAGACGAGATTGGTCGCGCCATGAATTAAAAAAAACGAAATGCCATGAGGGTGGGCTGACGTAGCCCGCTTTTTTCCTTGTGGCTCGCAGGGCGCTTCGTTTGTCGGGCCCCCGCGCCCGTTTGACGGGCCTGCCGCGTCGTTGCTCCCGCGCCGAGGTAGGTTGTCCTTCGGCCTGCCCCTGACCAGGAGCGCGCCCGCTGGTTTGTTTATCTATTAAACTCAACAGGAGGCGACCATGTTTTGGGAGAAAAAACTCACGCAGTGGGCCAAGGCGGTCCGCGATCAAGCCAATTTGCCGGCGCGCCTTGTCCTGTGGGACGGCCAGCAACACGATTTCGGGCAGTTTTCGACGCCATCGGTGACGCTGATCGCCAAAAGCGCGTCCGCGTTGCCCTACCTGTTTGAGCCCAGCCTCGACAACCTTGGCGAGGCCTACGTCAAAGGGAAAATCGACATTGAGGGCAAACTGACGGACGTTGTCCGCATCGGCTACGGCCTCGCGAAAAACACGGTCTCGAAAGCGGGCGCGATGGCCCGCGCGCGCCGCTATTTCAACCACACGAAAGCAACGGACAAAAAAGCCATTCAATACCATTATGACGTCTCCAACGACTTCTACCGGCTGTGGCTTGACGAAAATATGGTTTATTCCTGCGCCTACTTCGAAAACGGAGACGAAGACCTCGCGACGGCGCAACTCAAAAAAATAGATCACATTCTCACCAAAATTCAGTTGCAGCCGAACCAACGGCTGCTCGACATTGGTTGCGGGTGGGGCGCCTTGGTGATTCGCGCGGCCCAAAAATTCGGCGCTCAATGCGTGGGCGTGACGCTTTCGCAAAACCAGCGCGATTTGGCCACCCAACGCGTCAAAGAAGCGGGATTGGAGGATCGAATCGAGATTCGCTTGCAAGACTATCGAGACGTCCAAGGCCAATTCGACCGAATCACCAGCGTTGGAATGTTCGAGCATGTGGGCCGCAAGAACCTGCCTGCGTATTTTGGAAAAGTGCGGGACTTGCTGGCCGATGATGGCATCGCCATGAATCACGGCATCACCTCCACAGACTTCGACAATGGAAACGCGCTCTCCGGCGGCGGCGAATTCATAGACCGATACGTGTTCCCTGACGGGGAGCTGCCGCACATTGGATTCGCGCTGCAGGCGTTGCAGCAAGGAGGCCTCGAGGCGGTTGACGTGGAGAGCTTGCGCCGCCATTACGCGCGCACGCTCGACATTTGGGCTGAAAATTTCGAGGCTCGCGCGGAACAGGCGAAACAGATGGTCGATGACGAGAAGTTCAGGATTTGGCGCGTGTATCTCGCCGGCTGCGCCTATGCGTTCGAAAACGATGAAATTTCAATTTATCAAATCGTCTGCCGCAAAGCGGGCCGCAGCGCGCAGACGCTTCCCTGGTCGCGCGAATACATGTATCGGCAGGCGCTTTGACGCGGAGGCCCTCTCTTTTCGCTCGAAACGCGTCGCCCTTGTTTTTTCGCGCGCAAGGCTTCTTCGCAAAATAGCGGTTGCCGCCGCTTTGCGGATGTTTCTGAAATTGCGCAAATTCACCGCTCCTTGCGGTTCGCTTCGTTTTGCGGCAAAAAGGGGCGTTCTTCTATTGCTCCTTTTTTTGACCCTTTCTTCCCGGTGCCCCATGCTCGCCTTTTTTCGCGATTTTCTCGATGACATCGCAGCCATCCGCGCCCGAGACCCGGCCGCTCGCAGCGCTTGGGAAGTGGCGACCTGCTACCCAGGGCTCCAAGCCATCATGATGCACCGGATGGCGCACGCCATGTGGCGCAAGAAACAATTTTGGCTCGCTCGATACATGGCGAATTTCAATCGAATGTTCACGGGCATCGAAATTCACCCGGCGGCGATCATCGGCCGGCGCGTCTTCATCGACCACGGAATGGGCGTGGTGATTGGCGAGACCGCCGTTGTGGGCGACGATTGCACGCTTTATCACGGCGCCACTTTGGGCGGCACTTCTCTTGTCCCCGGTTCAAAGCGCCATCCGACTCTGGAAAATGGCGTGATCGTGGGTTCGGGCGCCAAGCTTCTCGGCGGCTTCACCGTGGGCCGGAACGCTAAAATCGGCTCCAACGCCGTGGTCGTCAAAGCGGTGCCCGCCGGCGCCACGGTCGTGGGCAACCCCGCGCGGCTCATTCTGCGCAAAGAAACGCCCTTGGATGCGCCGAATGCTGGCGCCCTGCCTTTTGGCGCGATCGCGACGGGGTTTTTGGACCCGGCGGAAGACACGCCTCCCGCCAGCCCGCAAACACCGGATGAGCCCGCTCCCTCCAACGCCTCTGCCGCTGTCCCGATCTTCTCCGAGCCAGCGGACGCCAGAGAGTTCAGCGCGTATGGCCTGCCCCTCAATGAAGAAGCCAATGGAGCAACCCACCCTGGCGCGCCCGACGACGCCCCTGCGCTTGCCGCCCTGGCCAAACAAGTCGCCCGGCAACAGCTGCAAATCGACGAACTGGAGCAAAAGCTCCGGATTCGCTCCAACGACTGAGGCCATGGAGGCATTCGCCTGGCTCGACCACGTTTTCCTTGATTTTCCTCCGGACTGGGAGCATCATTGCGCCAGGCGAAAACGCACGCGCCGTTCACGCTCAGGAGCTCGGAATGTTTCTCAGATGGTCCGAAGGCCGCCAAAAAGGCGGATACTTGAAATTGTCCTTGTGCCCGCAGTGGCTTTCGAAGCTTCTGCATGCGGACTTGTGGATTCTGCGCTATCCGACGGGCAGCGCGATCCGCCCGCACTCGGACCCAACGCCTGGCCGTCGCCACTGGCGGCTCAATCTCGTTCTGTGGGCGGCAAAATCAGGGGGCCTTTTTCATTGCGAGCCGCCCAGCCCCAAAGACGCTCGCCAGTGGGGGCAGAGGCTTTTCATCTTTCGCTCGGACTTGTGCCCGCATTCAGTGTCCACAATAGAGGCTGGATCGCGCTGGGTTCTCAGCGCGGGCATTGCGCTGCGAAACGCGCCAAAATCAACATTGCCTGATCGGTGAGCCGGCCATTGGCCATGGCCTGCTGAGAACGGCGCCTTTCTGGCCGTTTCTCCCATCGCTCAAATGCCAAAGCCATGTGTGTTGTTTTCGTCCCGAATTTGCTTGTTTTGCGCGTCGACGATGCTGGGATCCGCGACATTCATTTCGACCGCGGGCGGAATCCCGAAGACTTTTTCGAAATTCTCAGCGCCCAAAAGAGACGCTGCCTCTTGCAGGAACCGGTTCATCCGCGCGTTCATCTCATCCCCGGACATTCTGTCCATGTCGCCGGCCTCTTCGTTTTGGACGCTCATGTCCGAATTTTCACGCAGAAATTGGCGTCGGCGTTCGAGCAGCTTGTTGAGCTTTTGGTGGTCCGCGGCGGGGCTTGCGGCCATCGCGCCGCGAGCATGCGCTTCAAATTCGTCGGCTTCGGGAATTGCGCGAGAGTGGTGCATGGAAGTTCTCCTTGCCCGCGCAAAGCGAGCGTTGGCGGCTCTCGGCTCGAACGGCCAGTATTTTTGGCGCGCGATCGTATCCAAATCCTATGGCGCTCCCTGACGCTAAATCACTTTTGATGCCCACGCAAGGACACGAGCGGCGTCGGAGGCGAGCGGGCGGATTGCATTGGCGGACGGAGGTTTTTGTTTCATGGCGCCACGCGATTTTCGCTCAGCGGCAAGAGGGGATAAATCGCAGGCCAAAAAATGTCCGTTTTTCGTATTTTTTCGACCGATGGCATTGCGCGCAGCCGCTCGCTTGCGACATAGTTAAAGATCAGCCTGCTTACAAACACCATTCACCCCTGCCCGAGACCCACCCATGCGTCGTGCCCATTTTGTCCGCGCTTTTCCGTCGGCCGCCAAAAAGCCAAACGCCTTCACGCTGGTCGAGGTGATGGTGGTCGTCGCCATCATCGGGATTTTGATGATCGTGGCTTTGCCCGCATACAACAACTACTCGACGAAGTCCAAATTCGCGGAGGTCGTGGTCGCCACGGCCCCCACGAAAACCGCCATTTCCACGTGCGCCTCCACGGGGGACTGCGTGTCGGGCAGCGCCATTTCGCTCTCCACGGGCGGCGGGACCCCCACAGGGTTGTTTGTGCCGAGCTTGGCCACCGCGTCGGACCGCCCCACAGAACTGGCTGCCATGACGGCGCTTGAGCGGGCATACAACTCCTATTATCATTTGAGCTACACTGACGCGCAGTTGGTCGCCACCGCTCAAAATAACGTGAATGCAGGCTTTTATGTGATTCTTGTTCCCGGGGACTCGACCAAACTGTGCGTCATCGTTGGCGGCTCTTGCTACGCGGATCCGGTTGGCGACACGCCGGTCTCCGCGTTCAACCAGTTCTATGCCCCCAACGCGGCGATTATCGCGGCGGCAAGCTCCCAACAGTCGCTTCCGTGCGTGGGCGCGTCATCCACCGGTTGCTCGCCCTCGACCAAATACGCGCAAAGCGTCTCTTACGACTCCACAGGCATCATCACCGCGACCGCCCAAACCACCTCGGGCCTGAAGGGCGAAACCTTCGTCTTGATTCCGGCTCTCTCGGGCAATCGAGTCGATTGGTCTTCTTCTGGCTCGTGCAAAACGCGCGCTGGCGGCGCCCTCTGCTGATTCGATCACGCCCTCTTCGCCTCGATTTTTCCGCCGAAAAGAGCCGACAATTTTTTGTCGGCTTTTTTCTTTTCCCTTTCTTTTTTTGACATTCCGAGCCGCGTCGCGCCCTGGCAAATGCCCAAAGGCCAAATCGGCCGCTTTCGACGACTTGCGCAAACGCATTCGGCGACTTATTCTCCGGGGCCTTTCTCGCTCGTGGATTTTCGGCGAGCCCCGAAAACCAATTGCCCTTTCCCATGCCGCAAACGCCTCAAACGCCGCTTTCGTCGCCCGCCCTTCGCGCGGTGGCCCGCCGCCTTCTGCCGGCGCTGTCCGCGGCGCCTGGCCGAGATCCGGCGCATGCGGCTCGCGCGACTTTGTGGGCCCAAGTGGCGCACGCCTGCGCCTTCGCGGACGACACGCTCCCTTCTTTTTTTGAAACGCGCGCGCATCGGCAATTGGCGTTGGTCGCGCTTCCGGCTTTGGGCGCTCGATTGGCGGGCCTTTCGCACGCGATCGATCCGGCCGTTCTTTTGGGCCAATCCGCGAGCCCCGCGGCTTTCGCGGCCCGTTCGCGCGCGCAATCCGAGCAATCGATTTTGGCCGAGCGAGACGAGGCGGCGGTCGCCGCCTTGCGCGACTGGCTGGCCCGCAACGAAGCCGTGTCTGGCGTGGCGCTCATGCCCGTGAACGCCATTTTGGCCCCGCGCGCGGATTCGCAGCCTGCCGGCTCGCCCGAGCAGCAAAGTCGGCAAGGCGCGCAAGCCGTCCCGCCGCTGAAAGCCGCGCCCGCAAAGCTTGGCCAGCGTCTCGCCGCGGCGCATCTGCTCGATTCCCTGGCCACGCGCCAGTTGCAGGAGCTCGCGGGGCCTGGCGGACAGCCTGGCCCATCAGGGCCTTCGGGCGAAAGCGGCTTGATCGAGCCGGACTGGAAACTGTTGGCGCAGGCCGGCCTCTCGTTGGCCGCGGACCTGGACCGAGAGTTGTTGCCCGTCGGCGCGCCCTTTCGCCAACTCATGGGCAACCTGGCGCTGCTTGGGGCCATCTCGGACCGCTCGCCGCCCTTGGCTTGGGCATTCTCTCAATTTGGGGCAATCAGCGCGCAAATCGCCGCCAAAGCGGCCCGCGCCTTTTTGAGCCAAGACCCGCACGAGCGCGAAACCGGGCCCAGCGGGGCTTTGTTGCTGAGCCAATTGGCCGCGCAAGAAGAAATGGCGTCTTTGGCGGTGTCGACACTGCGCGAAGCCTATCCGCGGGCCAGCGACGCGCTTCGGGCCCCCAAGAGCCCTAGCGCCGCGCCAACCGCCAGCGCCGCGCCCTCGGCGGCGGACGCTTTTGTCGTGCAGCCTTTGGCGATTGGGTCGCGGCCTTTGGGCCCTGCCGCCCCTGCCGCCCCGGCCGCCTCGAAGTCCGCCGAGCTCTCTTTGGACGCCGCAAGCCCCGCTCCGACGCCGGAGCTTGAGTTGTTGGATTTCATTCCGCCAGGGCCCGCCGCGCGCGAAGAGCGGCAATCCTTGGATAACGAGTCCCGTCATGCGGAGGGCCACCAGGCGCCCCAACCGGAAGGACCTCTCGCGCAACAGGCAGAATCCCCCCCGCTCGGCTCGGAAGAAGCGGAGCGCTTGCGCGAAACAGACGGGGAATCGACTCCGGGCAGCATCCAGCCCGAATCAGCCAACGCCGCGGAGCCCACGGGCTATCGCGCGCCCGAAGGCTCCTTGATCCGCGAGCCGCTGCAGCGGCTGGACAAGCCCTTGGGCGACCGATCGACGGCGTTCGCGGCGAACGCGCAAGCCACGGCTCGCGCCAGCGCGCTTTCTGGCGCTCTTTCGCCGCCCGCGAGCTCGCCTTTTGGCGCGCAAAGTTTCTGGGGCGACCCGCAAGCCGCTTGGGCCGCGGCCGCGCAAGCGGGCTTGGATCAATTGGGCGAACGCGAGGAGGTTGAGCGCGCGCAGTCCATCGCGCAGGATCCGCAAGCCTGGAAAGGGCTTGGGTTCGGCGTCCTGGCGTGGGCCGACCGCAAGGAAGAGTTGATCAATCCGAACCGGCTCGCCGATTGGGTGCCTTTCGCGCTGTTTCTTTTGTCGGGCGCGCCTTTTGGCGGCGTCATCATGTCGGTGCTTTCGGGCATCTGTTTTTTCCGCCCCGCGCGCCGGTGCTTTTCGTCCCTCGGCCGCGCGGGCGTGGCCTTGTGGTCCTCGTCCGACACCGAGCGCAAACTGTTGACGAGCGCTCCGGGCTGGAATTCGTTTCTCTTCAAAAATGTCTCCATCGCGCTGATTCTCCTGGTGGTCAACGTGGGCTCCTGCATGATCTCGCAGTCGCTGATGGGCGCCTTGGGCGGCATGGGCGGAGGCGGGAGCTTTGGCAACGCCGCGAGCCAACTCAATGGGAATGACATGAAGGG